>Ga0224508_10000991_pt1 | contig 26139 bp, 27 predicted proteins | sample SF_Jan12_sed_USG_4_FD_170157 | JGI IMG/M metagenome (GOLD analysis project Ga0224508, IMG submission 170157) | Sediment microbial communities from San Francisco Bay, California, United States - SF_Jan12_sed_USGS_21 | ecosystem: Environmental > Aquatic > Marine > Sediment | place: USA... | reverse complement strand
TTCCCGGTCGGGGTAGTCGGGAGACGTGTTTGAAAGCCCGGCGGCACGGATCAGCTCCCGGTCCAACAGGCTGAGGAAATCGCTCCCCAGGGCGGCCGCCATGACCTCGCCCAACAGCGTGTAGCCGTACGTCGAATAGCTGAACCCCGTACCGGGCGGGAAGACGAGGTCATCGTCCTTGAAGAGCGCGAGCCCGTTCTCGGCGGTCGTCCGCTTCCGAAGCGTGTAGAGGTTGAAGTCCCGCAGCCGATAGTGGCGGATGCCGGCCGTATGGCTGGCGAGCTGGCGCGGGGTGATGCCGTGCAGGTGCTCCGGCAGATCCGGCTTGTACGTGCCGATCGCCGTGTCCAGATCGATCCGGCCCTCTTCGAACAGGCGTGCCAGGACCAGGGCCGTGAGCGGCTTTCCCGTGCTCCCGACGCGGAAGCTCGTCGTCAGGCTCACGGGCACCGCGCCACCCACGTCGGCGAACCCGGCGGCCCCGGCCCACGCGGCGTCGCCCCGCGACACCGCGGCGCTCACCCCTGGCAGGCTCGCGCTCTCCAGGTACGCACGCATCAGCTCCGAGGCCTCGACGCCGAGGTCCAGGTCGCCTGTCGCCTGCACGACCACGTGGTCCAGACGTGCTTCGGGTAGCGTCTTCAGCGGGACGGTGTATCGGACGTAGTTGACTCCGATTGGCACCGTCAGGATGAACAGGGCGAGGAGCACCCAGCCCAGGATCTTCAGATAGCGCTTCATTCTGGCTCTCAGGTCGGTTGCGTGAGCGGAGGTTTCCGCTCCGTTTGTAGGCCCGGAAGCCTACGAGTGCGCGCGCCTTGTGAGTTTCGCTTAACCGGCCGGCCCGAAGCCGCCGCTCCATTCAGCCTGCTTCGATCCTGACGCCAGCCATGGCCGATTCGGAGGTCGGGCGTTCATTTGTCCATGCACCAACGACACCACAGAAAGAGAACGCTTTCGAGCGCTGCCAGACCCACCACGCCCGGAGCCCGCGCTCTGCGGGGTGCGGCAGATCTGACCACTGACGCGACAGGGAAGACGCGAAGGCTCCATGCCGCCACACGCATTCGACAGGAACGAGTGGGCGCTCATCCTCGGTGGATCGAGCGGCTTCGGGCTCGCGACGGCTCACAAGCTGTCGGGTGAGGGGCTGAACATCTGCGTCGTCCACCGCGACCGACGCGGGGCGATGAGCCGGATCGAGCCGGAATTCGAGGCGATCCGCGCCCGCGGAGTATCGCTCGTCACGTACAACCAGGACGCGCTGAACAGCGAGAAGCGTGGCGAGCTCCTCGATGCGCTGATGACCGAGCTGGGGGCCGATGGGCGGATCCGCGTCCTCCTCCACTCGATCGCGTTCGGCAACCTCAAGCTCATCGCCCCCGAAGAACCCCCCGACAGCGAGACGCGTGACCGACTGGCGGAGCGGCTCGGGATCGATGCGACGGTGCTCGGCGACGCCGCGGACGAGGTGTTCGGCGACGAGGTCGACGGCGTGATGGGGATCGCGACGCCGCCGGCCTACAGCTCCGATCGACTGCTCGAGGAGGAGGATATGGCGCGGACCGTTCACGCGATGGGCACGAGCCTCCTCTCGTGGACACAGGACCTGCACGCGCGCGGGTTGTTCGCGGCAGATGCGCGAACCTTCGGTCTGACGAGCGAGGGGAACACCGTCGCGTGGAAGGGATATGCAGCGGTTGCGGCGGCAAAGGTGGCGCTCGAGTCCGTATCACGGGCGATCGCGGTCGAGATGGCGCACTTCGGGATTCGGTCGAACATCATCCAGGCGGGCGTCACGGATACGCCGGCGCTCAAGCTGATTCCGGGAAGCGGCCACCTGAAGGCGCAGGCCCGCGCTCGCAACCCCTTCGGCCGGCTCACCACACCACGGGATGTCGCCAACGTGATCTATCTGCTGTCGCTACCGGAAGCCGCCTGGGTGAATGGCGAGATCATCCGCGTGGATGGAGGCGAGCACGTCTCCGGGCTAACGCGATGAGCGTCTATCTCCACGGCCTTGGCCACTTCCACCCGGAAAACGAGATTACGAACCAGTTCCTCACCGACCTCGATATCGGAACGGACCACGAGTGGATCGAGGAGCGGGTCGGCATCCGGTCGCGCCGGACCGTGCTCCCGCTCGACTACATCCGGGAGACGAAGAACGTCGATCACCGGCACGCCCTCGAGGCGGCGGTCTACAGTCACGCGGACACCGGGAAGCGTGCGGCGGAGATGGCACTTCGCCGCGCGGGGATCGCTGCGAGCGACATCGGACTCGTAATCGCCGGGGGATGCTATCCCGACAACATGTCTCCGGCCGATGCGTGCGAGATCGCGGCTGAGCTGGGGATCGAGTCGCCGTCGTTCGACATCAACTCGGCCTGCACGAGCTATCACGCGGCGCTTCACATGTTGTCCATGATGCGCCCGGAGGCCCTCCCCGAGTTCATCCTCATCGTGACGCCGGAGAGCCTCACGACGGCTGTGAATTACACGGACCGGTCGGGGGCGGTGCTCTGGGGAGACGGAACGACGGCGGCTGTCGTGTCGACGAAGGTGCCGTCCCGTATCGAGATCCTCGGGAACTCGCTCGACTCGAGCCCCGCGGGGTGGGACAAGGTGGTCGTCCCACATTTCGGGCACTTCTGGCAGGAGGGTCGCACGGTCCAGATGTTCGCGATCAAGAAGACGGTGCGAATTCTGAGGCGTTTGCAGAAGGAGTTCGAGACTGCGGGCCGCACCCTCCATTTCGTCGGTCACCAGGCGAACCTGGTGATGCTGGAGGCGGTCTGCGGACGGTGCGAGATCGATGAGGGGCGGCACCATCACAACGTCATCGATTACGGGAACACGGGTGCCGCGGGGGCGCCGAGCGTCGTCTCGATGCGATGGGACGAGTGGGCCGACACGGACGACGTGGCGGTGGTGGGCGTCGGATCGGGCCTGACGTGGTCCGGGCATGTTCTGCGATTCGGGGCGGCCGGGTGAAGTATTCCGAGTATCGCGAGCGATCGTATCTGGACCGCGAGGAGGTCCTGGCGATGGCGTACGGCCGGTTGATCGAGGACCCTCCCGAGGGCTTCAAGACCCGGCTCCCCCTGCCTCCGATGCTAATGGTCGACCGGGTGGTGGAGATCGAGCAAAGGGGACGTCGCGGCCGCATCGTCGGAGAACAGGACCTGCGACTCGACGCGTGGTTCTTCCACTGTCATTTTCTCGGCGATCCCGTCCAGCCGGGGTGCCTGGGAGTCGACGCCGTGTGGCAGCTGATCGGTCTCTACTGCTCGATAAGCGGTGCGCTCGGGACCGGGCGGGCCCTCGGGTGCGGCGAAGTGGAGTTCTCCGGGCAGATTCGACCTCACGACAAGCTGGTGCGTTACGAAATCGATATCGTGCGGTACCAGAACCTCCCGAGCTCCGGGTCGTCGATCGCGATCGGCGATGCCCGCGTGCTCGTGGACGGAGACGAGATCTATCGGGTGGATCGGGCGAAGGTGGGCGTCTTCCGAGACATCGATTACCCCGATTACCCGTGGCCCTCCCGCAACTCGCGGGGCGGCAGGATGGAGGAATGACGGGTCCCGATCCCACCGGCACCGTCCTCAGGCCGGCCGAGGTCCTCGAGCTGTTGCCACAGCAGGAGCCGTTTCGCTTCGTCGACGAGATCCTCGAGGTGGATGAGGATCACATCGTCGCGACGTACCGGTATCGACCCGAGGCGGACTTCTATCGTGGGCACTTCCCCGGGAACCCCGTGACCCCCGGCGTCATTCTCCTGGAGACGGTCGCACAGGTCGGCGTCGTCGCGCTGGGAATCTACCTGGTGGCGCTCGCCGGCGGTCGGGAAACGGTCCGGCGGACCGTGGCGCTGTTCACCGACGCGGAAGTCGATTTCTCCGGTGTCGTACGGCCCGGAGACCGCGTGACCGTCCGGGCGAAGAAGGTGTACTATCGCCGCGGAAAGATCCGCTCCGAAGCGGAGATGACCCTCGACGACGGCTCTGTCGTCTGCTCAGCGACGATTTCAGGAATGGGAGTGCCGGTGTGAGTCGACGCGTCGTCATCACGGGAATGGGCGTGGTCGCCCCCAACGCCGTCGGGCTCGACGCGTACGCGGAGGCCCTTCGCGGCGGCGTGTCCGGGATCCGTCATTTCCCGCTCCTCGACGAGCTCAAGTTCGGCTGTCGTGTCGGAGGGATCCCGCAGGGGGTCGATGAGGTCGCGGAGGGGATGTTCGACGAAGAAGAACTGCTCGCGATGAACTCGAGCCACCGGTACGGGTGCATCGCGGCGGTCGACGCGTGGACAGACGCCGGCTTCGATCGCCCGGATCATGCCGACGACGACGCCGTGAGCTGGGAGGCTGGCGCCGTCATCGGAACTGGCATCGGAGGCCTGGACACGACGGGCGAGAAACTCGTGCCAATGGTCGACGCGGGACGGGTGCGCCGGCTCGGGAGTACGATCGTCGAGCAGGTGATGGGGAGCGGCGTCTCGGCGCGCGTGTCCGGGCTTCTGGCCCTTGGGAACCAGGTGACGTCGAACTCGAGCGCCTGCAGCACGGGCGCGGAGGCGGTCGTCGAGGGCTACCACCGGATCCAAGAGGGGCGGGCGGAGCGGATGCTGTGCGGCGGCACGGAGGGGTCGAGTCAGTACGCGTGGGCCGGGTTCGACTCGATGCGCGTGCTCTGCCGGAAGTTCAACGACGAGCCGGAGAAGGCGTCACGCCCGCTGAGCGCGTCCGCCGCCGGGTTCGTGCCCGGAAGCGGGGCGGGGATCCTCCACCTCGAGAGCCTCGAGAGCGCCGTGGCGCGCGGAGCACGCATCTACGCCGAGGTTCTCGGCGGCGCCCTCAACTCCGGCGGGCACCGCAGCGGTGGCAGCATGACCGCACCGAACCCCCTGGGCGTGCAGCGGTGTATCCGTCAGACGGTGGAGGATGCCGGCATCGACCCGCAGGAGATCGACGTGATCAACGGCCACCTGACCGCGACTGGCGCGGATCCGCGCGAGGTGAGCTCGTGGGCCACCGCGCTCGGGAGGACGCCCGACACCTTCCCGCTGATCAACTCCACGAAGTCGATGATCGGCCATGGGCTGGGAGCGGCGGGTGCATTAGAGTCCGTCGCGTGTATTCTCATGTTGCGGGACGGATTCGTGCACGCGTCCATTAACTGCGAGGATGTGCACCCCGAGATCGAGCCGTTCGCGGCGTCGATCCCGCACGAGACTCGCGAGATGCCGGGGCTCCGCACGATCATCAAAGCGGGCTTCGGTTTCGGGGATGTGAATGTTTGCATCATCTTCCGAAAATGGTCGGTCCAGGGGGATTGACCCCTGCTACACCCAGGACGAGAGTTGCGAATGGAGACAAGCGAGATCCAGTCGAAGGTGGTCGAGGTCATCGGGCGATACGCCAAGGACAAGGAGGCGTTGGCCAAGGCGACCGAGGCGACCAACATTCTCGAGGATCTGAAGGTGAACTCGGCCCGCCTCGTCGACGTCATCCTCGACCTCGAGGATGAGTTCGACATCGAGGTCGAGGATGAGGACGCCGACGCCGTGAATACGGTCGGCGACGCGATCTCTCTCATCAAGTCGAAGCTCGGCTGAGCGCTCGTTGACGACCGACCTCGACGTCCCCCTCCGGACTCGGCTGGGTCACTCCGTACAAGGTGGGGTGGGGCGAGCGCTATCGATCTTCTGGATCCCGGCGACCGCGTTCGTGATGCACGTCGTGATGCGATACCGCATCCCGAACGCGTCGAAGGTGCGGAAGCGATTCCGGAAGATCGTGGAGGAATCGGACGAGCCGCTCCTGATCTGCGCGAACCATCTCACGATGGTCGACTCGGCCGTTCTAGCCTGGGCCGTGGGCGGTTCCTGGTGGTACCTGTTCCATTACCGCTGGCTTCCGTGGAATCTGCCGGAGCTCGCCAACTATGGATCCACCTGGTTCAACCGGGCCGGCGTCTGGATCCTCAAGTGCATCCCGATCCGACGCGGAGGTCGCCGCGAGGACGTCGCCGCGACCCTGAAGCGCGTCAAGTACTTGCTCTCGCGAGGAGAGACCGCGCTCATCTTCGCGGAGGGTGGACGCAGCCGGACCGGTCGCGTCCAGCTGGACTCGGTCGCTCACGGCATGGGTCGCATCGTGAACTCGGTGAAGAACTGCCGCACGCTGTGCGTTTATTTGCGGGGAGATCGGCAGCTCGCGTTCTCCACGGTGCCGGCCCGCGGCGACTCGTTCTACGTGGACCTCGAGCTGTTCCGCCCCGAATCGAAGCACTCCGGTATGCGGCGCTCGCGGGACCTGGCCCACCAGATCGCCCAGCGGCTCGCAAGCATGGAAGAGAAGTACTTTGCTCGTCGGAAATGACGTCGTCGATCTTCGCGACCCGGAGAATCAGCCCGGGGCGATCCACCCGCGCTTCGACGAACGTGTCTTCACATCGACCGAGCGTGAACGGCTGACCAACGAGGCGACGGTTCACCGGACGCGTTGGCTCATGTGGGCGGCCAAGGAGAGCGCGTTCAAGGTCGGGCGGAAGCTGGATCTGCGCGTCCGATTCCTGCCTCGACTGTTCAGCGTCCAGCTCGAAGGGAAGACATCGGCGGTCGTGCGTCACGCCGTGGGACGCTTCCAGGTGTCGTTCTCCGGAGGCGACGATTGGGTGCACGCGATCGCGACGCGCTTCGATGGCGCGGTCGACGACGCATCGGGGCCCTCGGCCATGGTCGAGCGGGTGCAGGAGGGTAGGTTCGCGCCGGCATACGTGAGCGCGCGGGTCCGGTCGATGGCCCGCGCGGCCGTCGGGTCGGTGTTATCCATCGCCCCGCCCGAGATCGAGATCGCCACGGCGGCCAAAATCCCGGTAGCGCTCTGGAGGAAGTTGCCCCTACCGGTCGACCTCTCCCTGTCGCACCACGGCAGCTTCCTGGCCTGCGCCTGGAGCCAGTCGGAAACACCCCCTTCAGGCGGGTTCACTCCAGGACGACGTGCGGGTTTCGACTTCGCGTGAGGACCTACGCCGCGGTTGCCCAGGCTCTCGGGTTCCTGACGCTGTTGGCCCTCGGCGTCGCGGCCCTCCTGACGGTCGCCCTCGCGGTGCCATCTGGACGAGCCCGAATCGGCGGCCTGCTGCTGGGGCGGGAGGGCGATGCGGTGGGGTTCGCCTGGCTCGCGTCGCTAATCGCGATGGGGGGAAGCCTCTACTTCTCCGATATCGTGGGCTTTGCCCCCTGTCTCCTGTGTTGGTACCAGCGGATCGCCATGTATCCGCTGGTGGCGGTACTCGGGGTCGCCCTTCTTCGCTCGGACCCGGCCGTGTGGCGCTTTGCGCTCCCCCTCTCACTCATCGGCCTCGTGATCTCGGCGTACCACGTCCTGATCCAGTTCAGACCCGCGCTGGAGGTCACGTCGTGCGGCGCGGGAGCGCCGTGCTCGGGGCGCTATGTGGCCGTGTTCGGATTCGTGTCCATCCCGTGGATGGCGGGTGGCGCCTTCCTCTTCATCTCCACGCTCTTGCTGGCACTCTGCCAGAGCGAGCGAATCACGAGAGGGCCCCCTCTCGTGGGAGACGAAGAAGCGGCCGAGGGCTGAAGCGCTTCGGAGGTCGAGCACGACCCCACATCCCAATCGGTCCCGAGGCACGGAGTCCTATCTACCTTCGGGGTGCGCGCTCGTCAGACGATGAGCCGCGTCGGCCAATCAGCCGTCGTCCGGCGGCGGTTCCAGCACGAAGATGTCCGCAAAATCGCGATCGCGGGAATACACCACCGCGCTCGCGTCCGGGGCCCAGCCACCGTTGTGAACGTGCCAGTTCACGCCGAAGGTGACCTGTCGCGGCTCTCCCAGACTTCGCGGCAGGCCGTCGACGGGGTCGGGAGGAGTGAGCCGGAGGACGAACAGGTTCATCGTGAAGTGACTCGGTGACTGAACGAAGCTGACGGCCCGCCCGTCGCGCGACATCGCCATCTCCGCCAACGGCCCCGACCGCAGCAGGACGTCGTCACCGGTTCCCAGGTGCGCGGCCCGGAGCTCCAAGTCTCCAGAACCGTCGAGCGCGCGGCGCATGTAGACGATGCGCTCGCTGTCCAGATACCACCCGAAGCTTCTTGCTCCCCTGATTACCGTGGGTCGCGGCTCGAGCCCGTCCGGTTCCACGACCCAGACTGCCGCCTCGCCGTCTTCGGGAGCCAGGTATCCGATCAGTCGTCCGTCCGGGGACCACCTTGGACCACCCTGCGCCTCGGCTTCGTGGGACTCCCACGGCAATTCGTGGCCGGTGAGGGGTCGGGTAACGCCGGTCTCGGCGTCGGCGATCCACAGCCGCACGGCGCCCTCGCGGTTCGACATGAACACGACCTCGGAGCCGTCCGGAGACCAGTCGGCCAGTCGATCCGCGGCCGGATCGGTCGTGAGCTGGCGGTGCTGAGCGCTCTCCCGGTCGAGGATCCAGATGTCGTGGTTCCCCGCGCGGTTGGAGTAGTAGAGGACCTGGTTTCCGTCGGGCGACACTCGGGCCCCGAAGTTCTCGCCGGTGAACGTCGTGAGCCGCTCATGGTCCTCGTCCCCGGCGTCATTCACTCCGGCCCACCGAATCTCGATCTCGTGGCCGAACTGCTGGTACGCGATCGCGCCGGTGCTGGCCACGGCGGGCGTCCAGTCGATCCCGGCGCCCTGGGTGAGCTGTCGCAGCTCGCCATCGCGGGTGTCGAGCGCCCACAGGTTGAAGGCCCCGCTGCGCGGCGACGCAAACGCGATGTGGCGGCCATCCGGGAACCAGGACGGGTGCATCACGAACTCGTCGAACAGCTGTGTCTCGCCGCCGCCTTCCGGGGATACCTGCCACAGCGTGCGCATGCCCGACTGCGTTCGGACGAAGATGATCGAGCCGCCATCGGGAGCCCACGAGGCCCCGCCGTCCTCCGCGGCCGTTGGCGGCGTAGTGAGCCGCGTCTCCTCCCGCGTGGTCAGGTTCACCTTCCAGACCGCAACATCTCCCGACTCCTCGAGCCTGGAGAACGCCAGCTCCTCACCGTCCGGTGACCAGGCGTTCGCGCCGAGCGACGTGGCCCACGCAGCCAGACGGTCGAAGAACGGGATGTGCGTCTCGACCAGCTTCTGCTCCGTTCCGCCCGAGGCAGAGATCACGTAGACGTCGGAGCCGTTCCCCCGATCTGATACGTAGGCGATCCGCGAGCCATTGGGGGAGAACCGGGCCCCCATCTCGTCGGCCGGGCTGTGTCCCGTGAGGATGTGCGGCTCGCCACCTCGGACCGACAGCGTCGCGACGTCCGCATCGCCGCCGACGATATGGCTGTAGGCGATCATGCTTCCGTCGGGCGACCAGCTCGGAGAATGCTCCCACCCGACGAAGTTGGTGAGCGGCCTGAGCGTCATCTCAGAGGGATCGACGCCCGGGCCGCCGTCTACGAGTGACCGAACGCCCCAGAAGAGCGCGAACAGGGCGGCGGCGACCGGGATCGAGATCGCGAGCGCTCGGCGCAGATCGCGCCCCGTTCCCGCAGATGGCGGGGTCGCGTCGGCCACTACCCCTGCGGCATCGCCCAGTGCCTCGGCGAACTCGCCCGCCGACGCGAACCGGTCGGCCGGCACCGTCGCCACGGCCCGGAGGATCGCTCGCTCGATGTGCTCCGGTACGGCCTCCCGGACCGTACGGATGGGCGGCGGCGCCTCGGCCAGCTTCCGGGCCATCACGACACGCGGGCTGGAACCGGAGAACGGGGGGTCCCCCGCGAGAGTCTCGTACGCGACGCACCCGAGCCCGTAGATGTCACTTCTGACATCCGGCCGCATCTCGCCCCCAGCCTGCTCGGGGCTCATGTACGTCGGAGTGCCCAGACTGAGGCCGGTCTGCGTCAGTCGGTTCGCCCCCGCCTCGCTGACGGCGGTCGCGATCCCGAAGTCGGCGATCGTCGCGTGTCCCCCTGACAGCAGGATGTTCTCGGGCTTGATATCGCGGTGTACGACCCCGGCGCCGTGCGCGTGTTCGAGGCCATCAGCGACCTCTCGCGTGATCCGGACGGCGTCCTCGATCGGGAGCGAGCCCTCCCGGTTCAATCGATCGCGCAGCGACTCCCCTTCCACGTACGGCATGACGTAGAACAGGAGCCCGTCGGCTTCACCCGAGTCGAAAAGAGGGAGGACGTGGGGGTGCTGAAGGTTGGCTGTGGTCTTGATCTCGGCGAGGAAACGCCTGGCCCCGATCGCCTCGGAGAGCTCGGGCCGAAGGACCTTGATCGCGACCAGACGGTCATGGCGCTCGTCCCGCGCGAGATACACGGTCGCCATGCCGCCCTCGCCAAGCTCGCGCTCGATCGAGTAGCGGCCCGCCAGCGCTTCGTTCAACCGGTCGATCGGGTCGGCCATGACGGGAACATGGAGACGTCATGGCCGGCCCGCTACGCGTCCGGCGGTCCTCCCTTCCGGCGGCGATGGCGGCCGGCGCCTTGTCGCTTTGCGAGGATTTAGCCCCGGCGAGCCCATCCCGTATGCGGTCAATTTTTTGACACGATCCAGAATCGGTCGTACGCTGCACGCATGTCCGAAGATCAGGCGGCCTTGCTCCGCGAGAACGGTCTACAGGTCACCGCGCAGCGTTTGGCGGTACTCCGTGCCGTGTCGGCTCGAGCCCACGGCACCGCCGAAGACGTCTCCGAGATCGTGCGCGCCGACATCGGTGCGGTCTCGCGCCAGGCGGTCTACGATGCGCTGGGGGTCCTTTCGGAGAAGGGCCTGATCCGGCGCATCCAGCCCGCCGGGTCCTCCGCCCGCTACGAGGACCGAGTCGGTGACAACCACCACCACCTGATCTGCCGCGGTTGTGGGCGGACGGTCGATGTGGACTGCGCGCTCGGCGCCGCGCCGTGCCTCACCGCGGCCGACGACTCGGGCTACGAAATCGACGAAGCGGAAGTGATCTATTGGGGCCGCTGCCCCGATTGCCAGAACTAGAAAGCCGATTCAAACAGCAGGGGGATGAAGTGTCCGAACCAGCAGGCCAGTGCCCGTTCTCGGGTGCGCGTACGACCGTCGGAAGCCGATCCAATCAGCAGTGGTGGCCCAACCAGCTGAACCTCAGGATCCTCCACCAGAACTCGCCGTTGTCCGATCCGATGGGTGAGGATTTCGACTACGCAGAGGAATTCGCGAAGCTGGACCTCGACGCCCTGAAGCGGGACATCATGAGTGTGATGACCACCTCGCAGGACTGGTGGCCGGCGGACTATGGCCACTACGGGCCTCTCTTCATCCGGATGGCCTGGCACGCCGCGGGCACGTACCGCGTCGGCGACGGGCGTGGCGGCGCGGGCGCCGGTCAGCTGCGCTTCGCCCCTCTGAATAGCTGGCCCGACAACGCGAACCTCGACAAGGCGCGACGTCTGCTCTGGCCGATCAAGCAGAAGCATGGCCGGAAGATCTCGTGGGCCGACCTGATCGTCCTCACCGGCAACTGCGCGATCGAGTCGATGGGATTGAAGACGTTCGGGTTTGCCGGCGGCCGCGAGGACGTGTGGGAGCCCGAGGAAGATGTCTACTGGGGGTCCGAGGACACGTGGCTCGGGGACGAGCGCTACAGCGGCGAGCGGGACCTCGCGGACCCTCTCGGGGCCGTGCAGATGGGTCTCATCTACGTGAATCCGGAGGGACCGAACGGCGAGCCGAGCGCGCTGGCGGCCGCCCGCGACATTCGAGAGACGTTCGCCCGCATGGCCATGAACGACGAGGAAACGGTGGCGCTCATCGCCGGCGGACACACGTTCGGCAAGTGCCACGGTGCCGGTGACGCGGCACTCGTCGGCGCCGAGCCGGAGGGCGCCAGCCTCGAAGAACAGGGCCTCGGCTGGGCGAGCAGCTACGGCAGCGGGAAGGGCGGCGACACGATCACGAGCGGGCTCGAGGGTGCCTGGACTCCGACCCCGGTCACGTGGGACAACAGCTATTTCGAGACGCTCTACGGCTACGACTGGGATCTGACGAAGAGCCCCGCCGGTGCCTATCAGTGGGTGCCGACCGACCCCGCCGCCGGGACGGCGGTCCCCGACGCGCACGACCCGACGAAGACGCACGCTCCGATCATGCTCACGACGGATCTCGCCCTGCGCATGGACCCGATCTACGGGCCGATCTCGAAGCGCTTCCTCGAGAACCCGGATGAGTTCGCGGATGCGTTCGCGCGTGCCTGGTACAAGCTGACGCACCGCGACATGGGGCCGCGCTCACGCTGCCTCGGTTCGGAGGTGCCGGCGGAGACCCCCATCTGGCAGGACCCGACTCCCGCTGTCGACCACGAGCCGGTCGACGACGGCGACGTGGCGGCGCTGAAGGAGAAGATCCTCGCGTCCGGCCTGACCGTCTCGCAGCTCGCCGCTACCGCATGGGCGTCGGCGGCTACCTTCCGTGGCTCCGACAAGCGGGGCGGCGCGAACGGCGCGCGCGTCCGTCTCGCACCGCAAAAGGACTGGGCGGTCAACGACCCGACGCAGCTCGCGAGCGTGCTCGAGACCCTCGAGGGGCTCCGGGCGGATTTCAGCGGCGCGCAGTCGAACGGGAAGCGGATCTCGCTGGCCGACCTGATCGTGCTCGGCGGGTGCGCGGCCGTCGAGGCCGCGGCCAGGGGCGCCGGGCACGACGTGCAGGTCTCGTTCTCACCCGGCCGGACGGACGCGTCGCAGGAGCAGACCGACGTGGCATCGTTCGGCGTGCTCGAGCCGCTGGCCGACGGGTTCCGCAACTATGTCGGGAGCGAGCAGGGGAAGCGGCCCGAAGAGCTGCTGATCGACAGGGCGCAGCTCCTGACGCTTACGGCTCCGGAGATGACGGTGCTCGTCGGTGGCATGCGTGCCCTGAACGCGAACAGCGGCGGCTCCGAACTGGGTGTGTTCACCGATCGCCCCGGCACTCTGACGAACGAATTCTTCGTGAACCTCCTCGACGTCGGTACCGAGTGGGAGGCGGTCAACGAGGATGAGCGGGTCTTCGAGGGACGAGACCGCGAGACGGGAGAGGTGAAATGGACGGGCACGGGGGTCGACCTGGTGTTCGGATCGAACTCCCAGCTTCGTGCCATCGCCGAGGTCTACGCGAGCGATGACGCCGGGTCCGCGTTTGTCCGCGACTTTGTCGCGGCCTGGGAGAAGGTGATGGACCTGGACCGCTTCGACCTGTTGTGAGGCGATCAGCCTGGGATTCGGCGCCTTGTTCGTGACGGCCATCGCGCTAGTGGTCGTGCCCTGCCTTTGCATCATCGCGGAAGACTTCCTTCGCTGGGCACTTCCACCGGGCGCGGAACAGGCCAGTCAGCCGCGCCCGAGCACGTTTCGCAACAGCCCATCTCGATACGTCCGGCTCAGCTTCAGCGTCGTGCCGTCATCCATTTCCACCTGGTACTCACCCGACGACCAGTGGGACATTTCCTTGACGCGCTGCAGGTTGACCAATGCACCGCGATGAATCCGCGCGAAACTTCCCGGTTCGAGCCTGCGCTCGATTCTGGCGAGCGTCTCCCGCACGAGATGGCTTGTGTCGCCGAGATGGACTCGGACATAGTTCCCCGACGCTTCGATCCAGGTGACATCCGTCACGTCGATGAACCGAATCCGACCCCGCGACTTCACCATGATTCGGCTGGCGGGACCGCGTTCACTCTCACCCTCCGCCACTCCGAGCACATCGAGGAGTTGGCGCGTTTTCTCCTGATTCCGATCAGCGTCGATGCGCGCCTCGGCACGACGAAACGCCTCCTCGAAACGCTCCGAGTCGAACGGCTTGAGCAAATAGTCGATCGCACTCACCTCGAACGCAGTGATTGCGTGCTCGTCGAAAGCGGTGACGAAAACGACGAATGGCATGCGGGCGGGTCCGATCTCACGAATCACATCGAAGCCATCGCCCTTGGGCATCTGGATGTCGAGAAAGACGAGATCGGGCCATACAGACCGGACGAGACGTATCGCTGCGTGACCGTCACCCGCCTCTCCCACGACCTCGACCCGGTCGAAGCCGGCCAACAGACGTCTGAGCCGTTGCCGTGCGACCACCTCGTCGTCCGCGATCAGCACGCGAATGGCCTTCACGCGGGTATGGCCATCGGGTCGGCAGCGAGCTCGTCGTCAGGCCAACTCCCAGGTAGATCGAGTCTCACGAGAGTGCCGCCCGTGGCCTGCCTCTCCAACGTCAGCTCATGGTCATCGCCGTAGAGCTCTAGCAATCGAGACCGTGTGGCGCCGAGACCGATGCCTTCGGTGGGGTGCCCGACCACGCCCCTGCCAGAGTCTCGAATCTCGATCACGAGGCGACTTCCCGACCGAGCCACCTGAACAATCAGGCGGCCCCTGCCGTGCAGGTCCAACCCGTGCCTGATCGCGTTCTCGACCAGGGGTTGGATGAGGAGGAGGGGTACTGTCGCATCGAGCGTGGACGGATCGGCTCGAATCTCCGCGACCAGACGATCGCCGAAACGGGCCTGCTGGATCGCCAGGTAGGCGCGCGCGAGGTCGAGCTCGTCGCTGACTCGCACCTCGTCCGAGCCGGAGAGGTCGGTCACTGCGCGAAGCATGTCTCCGAGCCCGACGATCATTCGCTCGGCGGTACCTGGACTCGTGTGTACGATTTCCGAGATCGTGTGGAGCGTGTTGTAGAGGAAGTGAGGCTGAAGCCTCGCGGTGAGGGCAGCGAGTCGGGCCCGCGACAACTCCGCTTCGAGTCGCGAGGTCCGTGCCTGCAGCCGGGCACCACGGAGTTCCCGGTCGTGCAGTCTGCGGAGCGCCGTGAGCGTGTACGCGCCCCCCAGGATGGCCCAGTATGCGAGCAAGTTGAAAGCGAAGTATCCGCGGAAGTAGGCCTGCAGGAGCTCGAAGAACGAGAAGCCGTCGACCGGGTCGGTGAGCCAGCGTACCACCGCCCACGCGGAGACATGCATCGCGTTCGCCGCCAGGCTCACCGGGATGTGCACGAGCAGGAACGGACGCCAGAGAGTCCGATCGACCGGGAAGCGGCGAGCGAGCCAGAAGATGGCGGGGGTGAGAAGGCCCCACGAGTACCAACGCCCCAGGCTTCGGAGAAGCGCAGCACCTGCGTCTGAGCCGTCCCCCGCGAGCAGGCCCTGGAGATAGGCCGGTCCTGCTTCGATCAGTGCGATCGCGGTCCACAAGAACACGGAAGCGCCAAAGAAGGCCAGCGCCGTGGACCGTCGGTCTTCGTCGGGTTCCACCGGCTCTTCTCGCGGTCTCTTTTCGGGGCCCCGCGACAAAATGACGGTCCTCCTTCCGACGCTCGACCAGAGGTCACACCGGGCGAACAGGAACGAATCAGGTTCGTCGGTTGAGACAGGAGACCATACAGGCGGGGGGCAAACCGCCCGTTTCAGGTGATGAGTCGCACCTATACGGGGCGGACGGCACGTCGGGCCCGTCCGGTGCGAAGCCAGGACTGCGGCTCCGGTAATCGCCAGGGATCAGGCGTGTCGCCCCGGCTGAGTGCGACACGGCCCTGACCAGGTGCGCCTCGCGTCAAGCTGCCTGCCCTCCCCTGAGGCGCCCCCTAGCCTCTCTCGGTGAAAGCGCGCGAGTCACCACTGGAGGGAATCATGAAGAACATCCGCTCAAGATCCGCCATCGTCATTCTGCCCATCCTGCTGGCGTGCAACACTGCCGAGGTCGCTGGACCGGCGAACCCGGCGGACGCCTCGCTCAACCAGGTGCCGCAGGCGCCACTCATGGCAATCGGGAGCGGTCACGTTCCCGCTGCCGGCGGCCAGCGGGTCTTCACGTTTCATGCGGCAAATCATCCGGACGGCACGACTCAGGGCAGCTACCGCATCGGACTGACCGGTCCAGGTCTGTACTTCTCTGTCGACGTCACCTGCATGACCATCGTCGACAACACCGCGTGGGTCGCCGGACTCATCTCGGAATCAAATGCGTCGTTCATCGATATCGGCAGCGTGTCGTACTTCTACGCGATCGACGACGGTGAGGGCGAGGGCTCCGCAGATATCGTCAGCACGGCGCGGTTCAACGACATTGCCGGGGAAGATCTGCGGTTCTGCGCGGAGAGACCGCTCGGGCTCCCCTCGTTCCCGATCGCCCAGGGGAACGTCCAGGTCGGGTAGAGCCCTTCCGGCGGCCGGCGCGAGGGGGTTCGTCTACACGCCGGGCCCCCTCGGGCTTACCCGGTGGGGTAGATTGAAGCGGGCCCCGGGCGCTCCGCTCGGGTTGGCGGTCGAGGCCGGCGCTCCGTCATATTACCCGGGGACCGGGACCCTCCGGGTCCAGACGTGAACAGCGGAGAGTCCAGTGAAGAAACTGACGTTGACCCTGATGGTGGCGCTCGCGACGGCCTGCGGCGGCACCACACCCGAGCCGCGGAATGCGGACATGACACTCGCCGAGGCGGCTGCTTCTACCGTGGTGGTTGTCGTTCGGAATAACTGGATCCCCGCGTCGACCGTGCAGATCTTCGCGGAGCAGCTAGGTAGTCGGCCGCGGCTGCTCGGTACTGTACAGGCCAACGAGACCAGCACCTTCACCGTCGCGGCGCGCGACGTAGCTCGCGGCTTCATGATCCGAGCCGAGCGCCGTGCGGGCGAAGTCCTCCAATCGCGGCGCATCAACGAGACGGGCGGTTGGATGCACACGTGGAACATGGCCGCGAACATCGTGCTGAGCGAGCAGCTGCCCTGACCCTCCGGGGTGCTCCAATCGAAGCCGGGGGGAGTGCGCGGCGTTGGAAGGGGGGTATTTTCCGTCCCACAGCGCCGCTCGTCCGGCCTGAGGGTCTCGATGAACACCCCGGATCAGGGAGATGGGGATGAAGGTCTGGCAAGTCCTGAAACAAAAAGGGCCGGAGGTCGAAGCGATAGATGCGTCGCGGTCCGTTGCGGAGGCGATAAGCCGCTTCGTCGGGTCGAAGATACGTTCTCTCCTGGTCACCGATGATGGCCGTGATGGACGTGATGGACGTGATGGCCGGCTGGTGGGCGTGCTGACCATTCGCGACGTGCTCGGCCATCTCGACCAGACGGGAAGCACGGCGCTCGAGGACCGAGTGCGCGCAGCCATGAGCGGGGACATCATCTCCGTGTCGTCGGACACAGAGTTGGAAGAAGTCGAACGCCTCTTCAAGGAACACCGGATCAATCACCTGCCGGTCCTCGACGACGGCGAGCTCAAGGGCTTGCTCACGCCGGCCGACGTTCTGACGAGCCACCTGAAGGACGTTCAGGGCACAAACGAGACCCTGCTGGACTACATCTCGGGCGGCTACTGACCCGCGTCGGGCCCGCTCTCGGCCGCCCGCCATGGGACTTCACGAGATCAGGAAAGGCCTCGACCTGCCGATCGATGGCGCTCCGGTGCAGAGCGTCACGGATGGTCCCACCATCGGACGCGTGGCGTTCCTGGCAGACGATTTCCCCGGCATCAAGCCGCGCGTCTCGGTAGAAGAGGGGCAGCGCGTCCGCCGTGGCGACGTCGTGTGCGAGGATCGCGCGGTTCCCGGCGTACGCCACACTGCGCCGGGCGCCGGCGAGGTCGTGGCGATTCACCGCGGTGAAAGGCGCGCCCTTCAGTCGATCGTGATCGAGCTCTCCGACGGCGAGCGCCGAGACGCCCCCGGCGAGGAGGAGCTGGCCGCGCTTCCCACCGTTCGCGAAGGCGGCGCCGAGGGCTCGACGGACCTGGAGGTCCGCTCGGCCCTCCTGGAGTCGGGACTTTGGACTGCCCTGCGAACCCGGCCGTTCGGCAAGGTCCCGTCACCCGATTCGAAGCCTTCGGCGATCTTCGTGACCGCCACGGACACGAATCCCCTGAGCGCGGAGCCAGAGATCCTCATCGAGGCGAGGCGCGCCGACTTCGATCTCGGCCTCAGGCTGATCGCGCGGCTCACGGACGGAGAGACGTACCTGTGCGTACGCGCCGGGTCAGATCTCACGCGCGGCGTCGACGCCCCGGTTTCCGTACAGGAGTTCGCCGGTCCCCATCCGGCGGGGTTGGCCGGAGTACACATCCATCTACTGGCGCCCGTCAGTAGGACACGGAGCGTGTGGACGATCGGCTATCAGGAGGTCACGTCGATCGGGTCGCTGTTTCGGACTGGCCGGTTGGACGTTTCCCGCGTCGTGGCCCTCGGCGGACCGCCGGTGCCGCGCCCGAGGCTCGTGCGGACCCGGGTCGGGGCCTCGCTCGCGGATCTGTTGGATGGGGAAGGGCTGCCCGAGGACGTTCGATGGATCTCCGGGTCGGTCCTGTCGGGGAAGGCGGCGATGGGCGAGGTGTTCGGGTTCCTCGGGCGTCACGACTACCAGGTGAGCATCCTTCAGGAGGGGCGTCGTCGCGAGCTCCTCAGCTGGCTTTCCCCGGGGAAGGGCACCTTCTCCGCCCTCCCCGTCTACCTGCCCCGGTTTTCGAGGCGCGCGAAGCTCGACTTCACGACGAGCACGCACGGGGGAGATCGCGCCATGGTGCCGATCGGTCTGTACGAGCGAGTCATGCCGATGGACATCCTGCCAACGTTCCTGCTGCGCGCCCTCGTCGTGGGGGATATCGAGCAGGCCGAGAAGCTAGGCTGCCTCGAGCTGGTCGAAGAAGACCTCGGGCTCCTGAGCTTCGTCGATCCCGGCAAGACCGACTACGGGCCTCTCTTGCGTGATGCCCTCGCCCGGCTGGAGGAGGAGGGGTGAGCTCGCGGCTTCGACGGGCGCTCGACCGGTTGGGCCGCCCCTTCGGCGAGGGTGAGCGCCTCTCCCGTCTCCACCCGCTCTACGAGGCCATCGACACCGTTTTCTATTCGCCCGGGAAGGTGACGCGAACGGCGCCGCACGTTCGAGACGGCATCGATCTGAAGCGGATGATGGGTCTCGTCGTGATCGCGCTCATCCCGTGCATCTTGATGGCTCTCTACAACACGGGGTATCAGGCGCAGCTCGCGATCGCCCAGGGAGCGTCGCCCCTCGACGATTGGCGAACGGGTCTCTACACGGGGCTCGGACTGCCCTTCGACCGGACGAACCCCCTTCTGTGTCTCGTGCACGGGGCGCTCTATTTCGTCCCCGTGTTGCTCGTGACCTTCGTGGTCGGCCTGGGCGTGGAGATCGTCTTCGCCGTGATTCGGCGGCACGAGGTGAGCGAGGGCTTCTTCGTGACCGGGATGCTCATCCCGCTGATACTGCCCCCGGCCATCCCGCTCTGGCAGGTCGCGCTGGGCACCGCCTTCGGGGTGGTCTTCGCGAAGGAGATCTTCGGCGGCACCGGGATGAACTTCCTCAACCCGGCGCTCGTGGTGCGGGCGTTTCTCTTCTTCGCCTATCCGGCGGAGATCAGCGGGGACACGGCCTGGATCGCGGCGGACTTCGGGGGGCTCGACAATCTCACGGGCGCGACGCTGCTCGCTCAGGCGTCCACGGCGACCGCGGCACTGGAAGGAGCGAGCTGGACGCAGGCATTCCTCGGCGTGATTCCCGGTTCCATGGGCGAGACGTCGGCCCTCGCCTGCCTCGTGGGGGCCGTGATCCTGCTGGTCACGCAGATCGGCTCGTGGCGCACGATGGTCGGCGTCACGCTCGGAACGTTCGCGATGGCGGCCCTCTTCAACTGGTTGGGATCCGCCTCGAACCCGATGTTCGGCGTTCCGTTCCACTGGCATATCGTGCTCGGGGGGTGGGCGCTCGGCACCGTCTTCATGGCCACCGACCCCGTCTCATCCGCGTTCACGGATCGCGGGAAGTGGTGGTACGGATTCGGAATCGGTGTCCTGTGCATCCTCCTTCGGGTCGTGAACCCCGCGTATCCCGAGGGGATGATGCTGGCGATCCTCTTCATGAACATGCTCGCCCCGCTCATCGATCATTTCGTGGTCCGGGGCAACATCCGGCGTCGGGAGGCCCGCGATGCCGCGTAGCGTCGGGTATACGGTCCGCTTCGCCGCCGGCGTCAGTATCGTCGCCTCCGTCCTGGTGGCGGGCTCGGCCGTGCTTCTGCGCGATCGTCAGGACGCGAACCGCCTCCTGGATCGGCGCAGAAAGGTCCTCGAGGTCGCCGGATTAGTCGACGCGGGCGAGCGGCTCACCGGAGACGTGGTGACTCGGCGCTTCGAGGCCGACATCCGGACAATCGTCATCGAACTCGCGACCGGAGAGCCGGCGCCCGAGATCGACCCCGTCGGCTTCGACCAGCGCGCCGCCTCCCGCGACCCCGTCCGGAGTCGCCCTGCGCCCGAGAACTCCGCCGGGGTCACCCGTCTGCCCGACCACGCCGTCGTCTACCACGTCATCCGCCAGAGCGACATCGAGGCGTTGCTCGTGCCGATCGAAGGGAAGGGCCTGTGGGGGACGATGTACGGCTACCTGGCACTGAGTAGCGATCTGGAGACGGTGCGGGGCATCACGTTCTACGAGCACCGCGAGACGCCGGGCCTGGGCTCCGGAATCGAGGATTCTGATTGGCAGGTCGGCTGGGTGGGGCGTCGCCCCTTCGACGACGAGTGGAAGCCGCGCCTGGAGGTGATCAAAGGACCTGCCGGGCCGCCCGATGCGGCACCCTACGAGATCGACGGCCTGTCGGGCGCCACTCTGACCGGGCGTGGGGTCACGAACCTGATTCGCTTCTGGCTCGGGCCCGATGGCTTCGGGGCCTACCTGGAGCGGTATCGCGGGGAGGCGGGGATCCCGTGAGGAAGAACCCGCGCGACGTGCTGTTCGACCCGCTCTTCGAGGACAACCCGATCGCGCTGCAGGTGCTCGGCGTGTGCTCGGCGCTGGCGGTCACCACGCGGATGAGCACGGCGCTCGTCATGAGCCTGGCCGTGATCGGGGTCCTGGTCGGATCGAACGTGACGGTCAGCATGATCCGGGAGCGCGTTCCATCGAACGTGAGGATCATCGTGCAGCTCACGATCATCGCCTCGCTCGTGATCGTCACCGACCAGATCCTCACCGCCTACGCCTACGGGATCTCCCAGCAGCTGTCGATCTTCGTAGGCCTGATCATCACCAACTGCATCATCATGGGGCGGGCCGAGACGTTCGCCATGCACAATCCGCCGGGCCGCAGCTTTCTCGATGGTCTCGGTAACGCGCTCGGGTACGCCCTCGTGCTGATGTTCGTCGCGTTCTTCCGGGAGCTGCTCGGGTCGGGGTCGATCTTCGGGGTAACCGTGCTCGCCCCCACCACCGAGGGCGGGTGGTATCGACCGAACGGTTTCATGGTCCTGGCCCCGTCCGCGTTTCTGCTGATCGGCTGCTTCATCTGGATTCTCCGGTGGTGGAGGCCGGAGCAAATAGAGGAGGATTTCGATGCTCGAGCATTATCTGAGCCTCGCGACCAAAGCCATATTCGTTGAGAATCTGGCGCTGACATTCTTCCTCGGCATGTGTTCCTTCCTGGCTATCTCGAGGAAGGTCGAGACAGCCATGGGGCTCGGTGCAGCGGTGATCGTCGTCCTCGGGATCACCGTGCCCCTCAACCAGATCATCCATCAGCGGCTGCTCGAGCCTGGGGCACTTTCGTGGACCGGGCTCGAAGACCCGGTGGACCTCTCGTTTCTGACCTATCTGTTCCTGATCGGCACGATCGCCGCGATGGTGCAGATCGTCGAGATGGCGATTGACCGATTCGCCCCCCGCCTCTATCGCGCCCTCGGCGTCTTCCTTCCCCTGATCGCCGTGAACTGCGCGATTCTGGGTGGCTCGCTCTTCATGGTGGAGCGTGACTACACCCTGGCCGAGAGCGCAGTGTACGGCGTGGGGTCGGGCGTGGGCTGGGCTCTCGCCATCGTCGTTCTGGCCGCCATCCGCGAGCGCCTCCGGTACAGCGATCCGCCTCCGGCGCTTCGGGGACTCGGCCTCACGTTCATGGTCATGGGCCTGATGTCGATGGCGTTCATGGCGTTCTCGGGCATCTTGCTGTGACCGTCCTGCTCGGGGTCGTGGCCTTCACGCTGGTCATGCTGACCCTGGTCGGGGTGCTGCTGGCCGCGCGGGCGATTCTCGTGCCGGCCGGCCCGGTTCAGATCGTGATCAACGGGGGCTCGGAGCACGATCTCACCCCCCGGGCGGGGAGCACACTTCTGGACACCCTGGGCCGCGTCGGGATCTTCCTGCCTTCCGCGTGCGGGGGCCGCGGTACGTGCGGGGCCTGCCTCGTCCGGCTGGTCGAGGGCGGGGGCGCGCTTCTCCCGACCGAGGCCGCGCACATCGGCCGAGGCGATGCCCGCGCGGGTTGGCGCCTCGCGTGTCAGCTCAAGGTTCGAGAGGACCTGAGTCTCGAGATTCCGCCCGAGATCCTCGCGGCCCGGCGCTTCCAATGCCGTGTCCGATCGAATCGGAACGTCGGGACCTTCATCAAGGAGATCGTGCTCGACCTCCCGGACGCAGCCGCCCTCGAGTTTCGGGCCGGCGCCTACGTGCAGGTGGAGTGCCCGCCCTACGAGCTCTCGTTCACCGATTTCGACATCGGTGAGGGATTCCGAGCCGATTGGGATCGATACGGTCTCTGGGGACTGGAGTCGAAGAACACCGGGACGGTCACCAGGGCCTATTCGATGGCGAATCATCCACAAGAAAAGGGTGTCGTCATTCTGAACGTGCGGATCGCCACACCGACCCCGGGGTCCACCGGGATCCCGCCGGGTGTGGTCTCGTCGTATCTGTTCAACCTGGACGTCGGGGACCCGGTGACCGTGCTCGGCCCGTTTGGACATTTCCTTGCCGAGGAAAGCGACAGAGAGATGGTCTTCGTGGGCGGCGGCGCCGGCATGGCGCCGATGCGGTCGCACATCTTCGACCAGCTGGTGCGGATCCGGACCGACCGCAAGATCAGCTTCTGGTACGGCGCTCGCAGCCTTCGCGAGAGCTTCTATGTGGAAGAATTCGATCGGCTGGCCGACGAGCACGCGAATTTCACCTGGCACCTGGCGCTCTCCGAGCCGCTTTCGGAGGACGACTGGACCGGGTACACGGGCCTCATCCACCAGGTGCTCTATCGCAACTATTTGAAGGACCATCCCGCTCCCGAGGAGGTGGAGTATTACCTCTGCGGGCCTCCGATGATGATCCAGGCTTGTCTGAAGATGCTGGACGACCTCGGCGTGGACGCCGAGAGCATTCGCTTCGATGACTTCGGAGAGTAGACCGGTGCCGGCCCCCTCGCGGCCCCGCGACCGGCGGTCCACCGTGATGCTCGCGACCGGGTTTCTGGTGCTGGCCGTGCTCACGGTGCGCCAGGTGGTTCCGGGCCGTGGCGACGTGCACGAGATCGCAGGCCACGCGCTGGGCACGACCTACTCCGTCAAGCTCGCCGAGCCTCTCTCGTCGAGTCGAGGCGCAGCTGTCGCGACGGCGATCGAGGGGCGCCTGGACGAGGTCGACGAGCTGATGTCCACCTACCGTCCCGACTCGGAGCTGTCCCGATTCAACCGGCATCGGAGCACCCGGCCTTACCCGCTCTCAGCCCCCACCCTGGAAGTGTTCGCCGTCGCACAGGACGTGTTCGAACGATCCGGCGGAGCCTTCGATGTGACGGTGGGGTCGCTGGTCGACGCGTGGGGATTCGGACCTGGGGACCGGTCTTCCCGGCCCTCGACTCCGGAGGTGGCGGCGCTCCGATCCCGCGCAGGATCCGAGCCGCTGGCTCTCGATCGGGAAGCCGGGACCATCCGAAAGCTGGCGCCCGACGTCGTTGCGGATCTGTCGGCCGTCGCCAAGGGCTACGCCGTCGACCTCGTCGCAGAGACGCTCGTCGCGCTCGGCGTTTCGAGCTTTCTGGTCGAGATCGGCGGGGAGCTGCGGGCCAGGGGATGGAAGGCGGATGGGAGCAGGTGGCGCGTGGGTATCGAGCGACCGGAACCCGCCGAGAGGACCGTCCATCTGGCGCTCGACCTCGCCGACGAAGCCATCGCGACTTCAGGCGATTACCGGAACTTTCGCGAACAGGACGGCGTCCGCCTCGCGCACATCATCGACCCGCGGTCCGGTCGGCCCGTGCCCTATGCGGGCGCGTCCGTAAGCGTCGTGCACGCGCGGGCGGCGGTGGCCGACGCGTGGGCTACCGCGTTGTCCGTCCTCGGTCCCGAGGCGGGCTCGGCTGTGGCAGAGCGAGAGGGTCTGGCCGCCCTGTTCATCCTGCCGGGGAGCGGCGGGTATGTTACGCGGGCGACGTCGGCGTTCCGTGCGAAGCTGGGCGCGGGCACCCTGATCGAAAGGTAGCGACGATGCAGACGTTCGTGGCGACGGCGGTCGCTTTCATGCTGGCCACGCTGGCCCTGGGTCTCGGAACCCTGCTTGGCCGCGCGGGGCTCGCCGGATCGTGCGGCGGCGTCGGCGCGTGCCAGTGTGGCCGGGGCGACGGGCTCTGCTCCGGGAGCGAAGAGGGCGACTCCGGCTCTGGAGACGATCGATGACGAAACCCGAGATGCCGACCGCTGCGGACGTGATGTCTCGGCGGCTTCACACTCTACGCCCCGAGATGAGCCTCGCGAGCGCCATGAAGATCCTGCTTCGCAAGGACATCTCCGGAGCCCCCGTCGTGAACGAGCATGGGGAGCTGGTGGGCATACTCTCCGAGCGCGACTGCCTCCGCGTGGCAGCTCATGGCGAGTACACCGCCGAAGACCTCGAGCGCTCCGTGGAGGTCGCGATGTTCATGACCGCGGCGGATTACACGATCCCCCCGGAAACCGGGCTCTACTCGATCGCGGACTTCTTCCTCACCCACCCGATCCGTCGCCTCCCCGTCATCGACAAGGGACGACTCGTCGGGATCGTCGCTAGACGCGATGTCCTGCGGGGCATCGAGAGGATGGTACGCCGACGCCGAATGCCGCAGCTGAAGAACCGGCACGAGCCGAAGCTCTATCTCTCCGCGACGGACAGCTCGCCGGACGTCCTCGGGCAGCGGCTCAAGTAGCGAGGCAGCACGGTCCTCAGCCGCTCAGCGGCGTCGCCCCGGGTCTTCACGTTCCTGGGCGCGCGCGCCGCTCAGGATGTGGCGGAGCGCGTAGTTCCCCTCGTGGCAGGCATATTCGTAGAGTCGGCCGTCGAGCCTCCTGAACGGCACCTCTCCGCTCCACGACCCGGTATAGGTCGCGGAGTCCTCCACGGTGAACTCGTAGTTGATCGTGTTCGCGTCGGGCCGGGTGAAGCGCTCGATCACCTTCATGTCGTCCGAGCCGCCGGGGAAGAACCACTGCTGGTTCGACTCGCTCGAGGGAACGTTCGTCGTCTCGACCACGAGCGTGTCGCCTGCCCATCGACCCCACGAGTACCCCATCCACGGGTGCTGATCCTCGGGCAGGGACCTTCGTTCGCCCAGACGGATGATCCGGACGTCGTGGATCATCTCCATCATGATCACCACGTACTCGGACGTCTGCACGATCGTGTAGTTGCTGTTGTACACGTAGTTGGGGAGGAGGGGCACGTGGGACCCGTGAGACCTGATGCAGCGGTCGGAGTACGTCAGATTCTCGGGGTTGTCGAACTCGCCGAACCGTGCGGCGCGTTCGGTCTCCGCTTCCCGTAGCCGCTCCGCATCCGGTGTCAGCGGCGGGAAACGGCCATCGGGGGGATCCACGACTAGCGAGCTGCGCGGCTCACCGTTGAACACCGCCACACGAGTGCCGGGGTCCATGTAGAAGTAGTTGTAGCCTCCGACGGCCCCCGCACTGCCGATGCCGCCTGCCGGCGGTGCGGGGCGGTCCGGATCGCTGGGTCGCGACAGCGAATCCGCGAGGTTTTGCCGCCTCCCTTCGATCTGGGCGATTTGCTCAGGGGTCAGAATCCGATCCCGACCCTCCGGTCGCTCGACGGGCGTCAGGGTTGCATTGGTCCAGTTGCCCTGGAAGTCCGGGTGGCCGTCGGCCGTGCGGGGCACGACCCACTGAGTCGCCTCGCGAGTCGCGGTCTGCGATTCGGCATGAGAAGCCGGCACGAGGAGCGTGAGGCCGCAACACACCGCCAGGAACGAGGTGGAGAATCTGGCGCGCATACAGCCTCCTCTACTCTATCGGGTGGACCGCGGGGCTCTCGTCGTCCCGCCACGATCGCCAGGCCGCCTCGAGCTCGTTGAGGAACTTCTTCGGGGACGCCCGATACACGTCCGCGCCCCCGGCGA
>Ga0224508_10000990_pt1 | contig 26147 bp, 33 predicted proteins | sample SF_Jan12_sed_USG_4_FD_170157 | JGI IMG/M metagenome (GOLD analysis project Ga0224508, IMG submission 170157) | Sediment microbial communities from San Francisco Bay, California, United States - SF_Jan12_sed_USGS_21 | ecosystem: Environmental > Aquatic > Marine > Sediment | place: USA... | reverse complement strand
AACGAGGCGGCAAGGTCGATTCAGTCGATGCCAGCCGTATCGTTGTGCGCGTAAACGACGACGAGACCAAGCCCGGGGAAGTTGGTGTCGACATATACAGCCTGGTCAAGTATCAGCGTTCGAACCAGAACACCAATATTAATCAAAAGCCGTTGGCACGAGTTGGCGACGAGATAGCCAAGGGTGATGTGTTGGCAGATGGACCTTCGACACATATGGGGGAGTTGGCGCTCGGACGGAATGTGCTGGTGGCCTTTATGCCCTGGAGTGGTTACAACTTCGAGGACTCCATCCTTATATCTGAGCGCGTGGTGGAGCAAGACGACTTTACGACTATTCACATCGAAGAGCTCAATACGGTTGCGCGCGACACCAAGCTAGGCCCTGAGGATATAACACGAGACATACCCAACGTCGGCGAAGCGGCATTGTCTAAACTGGATGAGTCGGGGATCGTCTATATCGGGGCGGAGGTAACAACCGGCGATATCTTAGTTGGCAAAGTGACACCTAAAGGTGAAACACAGCTCACGCCGGAAGAGAAATTGTTGCGCGCGATATTCGGCGAGAAGGCCTCCGACGTGAAGGACACCTCGCTACGCATGCCATCTGGCATGTCCGGCACGGTAATCGACGTGCAGGTGTTCACCCGCGAAGGGGTTGAAAAGGATGCCAGGGCTAAGGCAAACGAAGAACAAGAGCTGGAGCGCATTCAGAAAGACCTGAACGATCAATACCGCATTGTTGAGGATGATGCCTACGCACGCATCGAGCGGTTGTTGATCAGCAAGACGGTTGACGGTGGACCGGCCGGTCTTAAAGCCGGAGATAAGGTCACCAAGGCCTACTTGGCGGAACTTGCGCGTGACAAGTGGTTCGACATCCGTTTGCGGAACGAAGACGGCAGCCGAGCACTCGAGCAGATCCGCACTCAGCTCGCCAATCAGAAGGAATATTTCGACACCAAGTTCACGGAAAAACGAGCGAACTTAATTTCGGGTGACGATCTCGCACCGGGTGTCCTCAAGATGGTCAAGGTCTACGTGGCCGTCAAGCGTCAGCTACAGCCCGGCGATAAGATGGCGGGTCGGCACGGAAATAAGGGGGTAATCTCACGCATCGTGCCGGTCGAGGATATGCCATACATGGCGGACGGCACGCCCATCGATATTGTCCTCAATCCACTCGGTGTCCCTTCACGTATGAACGTGGGCCAGGTATTGGAGACGCACTTGGGTTGGGCGGCGCACGAGCTTGGACGACAGATTGGCAAAATGCTCGATCAGGAACGCGCCGCGGCGGAATTGCGTAAATTCATCGAAAAGGTCTACAACGATCCAAAGGCTGGCGAACATAAGGAAGACATCAAGTCACTCACAGACGATGAGATCGTCGAGTTGGCCAACAATCTGCGTGACGGCATGCCCATGGCGACGCCCGTTTTTGACGGTGCCGCAGAAGATGAAATCAAGCGCATGCTGGAGCTTGCGGGTTTACCACGGAGTGGCCAGACGACACTTTATGATGGGCGTAGCGGCGAAGCATTCGCGCATCCGATCACGGCCGGCTATATGTACATGCTTAAGCTCAACCATTTGGTCGACGACAAGATGCATGCCCGTTCAACTGGACCGTACAGCCTTGTGACCCAACAACCCCTGGGTGGTAAGGCCCAGTTTGGTGGACAGCGGTTTGGTGAGATGGAGGTGTGGGCACTGGAGGCCTATGGCGCCGGCTATACGTTGCAGGAAATGCTAACGGTCAAATCTGATGATGTGTCAGGACGTACGAAGATGTTCGAGAACATCGTCAAAGGCGACTATCGTATGGAAGCGGGTATGCCTGAATCCTTTAACGTGCTGGTCAAGGAGATTCGGGCGCTTGGTATCGATATCGCTCTCGAACAAACCTAGGTCTACAACGCAGCGGCTATTGCGGGAGATAAACATTGAAAGACTTATTTAATCTTTTCAAGCAGCACGGAAAAGCGGAAGACTTTGACGTCATTCGTATTGGGCTTGCCTCACCCGAAAAAATCCGCTCGTGGTCTTGGGGCGAAGTCAAGAAGCCCGAGACCATCAACTATCGGACATTTAAGCCAGAGCGAGATGGGCTATTCTGCGCCAAGATTTTCGGGCCGGTAAAGGACTACGAATGTCTGTGCGGCAAGTACAAACGTCTGAAACATCGCGGTGTAATCTGCGAAAAGTGCGGCGTCGAAGTCACGCTATCTAAGGTGCGACGCGAACGCATGGGGCATATCGAGCTCGCAAGTCCAGTGGCACATATCTGGTTCTTGAAGTCCTTGCCTTCGCGTATGGGGCTTATCCTGGATATGACCCTCCGAGACATCGAGCGAGTACTTTACTTCGAAGCCTACGTGATCGTTGATCCAGGTTTAACGCCGCTTGAGCCCGCGACCCTGATGTCTGAAGAGGCGTATCTGAATGCGCTTGAACAGTACGGGGATGAATTCGATGCGCGTATGGGTGCAGAGGCGGTTCGAGATCTACTAAAGCGTATCAATCTCGAGGAGGAAGCCGGACGTCTGCGCGAGGAACTGGCGGCAACCGGTTCTGAAACAAAGATCAAGAAGCTTACGAAACGCCTCAAGGTCATCGAGGCATTTATCCATTCTGGCAATCGTCCGGAATGGATGGTCATGGCGATCCTACCAGTACTGCCGCCCGAGCTGCGGCCATTGGTGCCATTGGATGGCGGTCGTTTCGCAACGAGTGATCTCAACGACCTCTATCGACGGGTGATCAATCGCAATAATCGCCTAAAGCGGCTGCTCGATCTAAATGCGCCCGACATTATTGTGCGTAACGAAAAACGCATGTTACAGGAAGCAGTAGATGCGTTGCTCGACAATGGTCGGCGTGGCAAGGCCATCACCGGGGCAAACAAGCGCCAACTGAAATCCTTGGCCGATATGATTAAGGGCAAACAGGGCCGCTTTCGACAGAACCTACTCGGTAAGCGCGTTGATTATTCTGGACGTTCGGTGATCGTGGTGGGCCCCAGCCTCAAGTTGCACCAGTGTGGGCTGCCAAAGAAGATGGCGCTCGAGCTCTACAAGCCGTTTATCTTTAGCAAGTTGGAACTAAAAGGTCTGGCAACTACGATCAAGGCCGCGAAAAAAATGGTCGAGCAGGCCAGTCCCGAGGTTTGGGACATCCTCGAGGAAGTAATCCGCGAGCACCCGGTATTGCTCAATCGTGCACCGACGCTACACCGCTTGGGCATTCAGGCGTTTGAGCCGGTACTTATCGAAGGTAAGGCTATACAGCTGCACCCATTGGTATGTGCGGCCTATAACGCCGACTTCGACGGTGACCAAATGGCCGTCCACATTCCGCTTTCAATTGAAGCCCAATTGGAAGCGCGGGCGCTGATGATGTCTACCAACAACATCCTGTCACCGGCCCATGGCGAGCCCATCATCGTGCCGACGCAAGATATCGTGTTGGGTCTCAACTACATGGCACGCGAGAAGATAAACGAACCAGGCGAAGGCAGGGTATTTACCGACGTGTCAGAAGTTCATCGTGCGTACGAAACCGGACACGTATCGCTGCACACGCGCATTAAGGTACGCATTCGTGAGGTACTCCGTGATGACGATGGCAATCGCACTGAGACATTGAAGTCCTATGATTCCACAGTTGGACGGGCGCTGCTGTCAGAGTTATTGCCCGAGGGTCTACCTTTCGAATTGGTCAATCGTGATCTGAACAAGAAACATATTTCAACCCTCATTAATGCCTGTTATCGGACCGTTGGTCTGAAGGAAACGGTTATTTTTGCTGACCAACTAATGTATACCGGGTTCTCTTACGCCACCCGCGCCGGCATCTCGATTGGAGTGGAGGACATGGTTACGCCAGCCGAGAAAGGCGAAATACTTCGACGGTCAGAATCCGAAGTTAAGAGCATCCAGAAGCAGTACGCCTCCGGCTTGCTTACGGACGGTGAGCGTTACAACAAGGTCGTTGATATCTGGAGTCGTACCAGCGAGAGCGTTGCCAAATCCATGATGGAGCAGTTGGGTAGTGAGCAAGTTGTGGATGCGGAGGGCAAGGAAGTCAAACAGGATTCGTTTAACCCAATCTTTATGATGGCAGATTCCGGCGCTCGCGGTAGCGCGGCGCAGATCCGGCAGCTCGCCGGTATGCGCGGCCTAATGGCTAAGCCGGACGGCTCCATTATTGAGACGCCTATCACTGCGAATTTCCGTGAAGGATTGAATGTCCTGCAATACTTCATCTCGACCCATGGTGCTCGCAAAGGCCTAGCGGATACCGCGCTTAAGACTGCGAACTCCGGTTACTTGACGCGACGCCTGGTGGATGTCTGCCAGGATTTGGTGGTGACCGAGCAAGACTGCGGCACCAACGAGGGCATCACGAAATCGGCCCTGGTTGAAGGTGGAGAGGTGGTGGTAGCGCTGCGCGATCGCATTCTCGGCCGCGTGGTCATTGGCGATATCCTTGACCCCGGCGACGAAAAGACCATGCTGATTGAAGACGGGACGCTATTAGATGAGCGCGCGGTAACCCTGCTCGAAGAGAGGAACGTCGATATGGTGTTGGTGCGTTCGCCCGTCACTTGTCGAACACGATATGGCGTATGCGCCCAATGTTACGGTCGTGACCTGGGGCGCGGACATCTGGTCAATCTTGGTGAAGCGGTGGGTGTCATTGCCGCTCAGAGTATCGGCGAGCCTGGTACCCAGTTAACCATGCGCACGTTTCACATCGGCGGCGCCGCATCCGGTGCAATTATGGAGAACAAGATCGATGTGAAGACCAACGGTGCCGTCAAACTAAAGAATCTTAAGGTCGTTAAGCACGCCAGTGGTAACTATGTGGCGGTATCGCGGTCGGGTGAGTTGGTGGTGCAAGATGCCCAGGGTCGCGACCGTGAGCGCTATAAAGTGCCCTATGGTGCTGTGCTCTCGGTTTACGATGGCGATAAGGTCAAGGCCGGTTCGATTGTGGCCCAGTGGGAGCCGCACACGCATCCCATCATCACCGAAGTCGCGGGTAAGGTCGTGTTTAGTGACCTTATTGATGGTGTCAGCGTAAACAAGCAAACCGACGAGATTACCGCTCTTTCCACTTACGTAGTGCTTGATCCGGCGCAGCGCGGTGGCACCAAGGATCTTCGCCCCATGCTTGGCCTTGTAGATAGTCGAGGTAAAGACTTGACCATCCCGGGTACCGATATTCCGGCGAAGTACATGCTGCCATCGGGGGCAATCATTACCGTGGACGACGGTTCCAAGTTGGGCGTGGGCGATGTATTGGCGCGTATTCCGCAGGAGACCCAAAAGACCCGTGATATCACCGGGGGTCTGCCCAGGGTGGCGGAGCTATTTGAAGCCCGCAAGCCGAAGGATTGTGCCATTCTGGCGGAGATTTCAGGCGTGGTTTCGTTCGGTAAAGACACCAAGGGTAAACGGCGCTTAGTTATTACCGACAAGGACGGGGTTGATCACGAATATCTGATTCCCAAGGGCCGCCACATAACGGTATTCGAGGGCGAAACAGTGGAGCAGGGTGATGTGGTCGTAGAAGGTGCCCCGGTCTCCACGGATATCCTGCGGCTGCTGGGGGTTGAGGCGCTTACCAACTATATCGTCGACGAGGTGCAAGATGTCTATCGGCTACAGGGGGTAAAGATTAACGACAAGCATATCGACGTCATCGTTCGACAGATGCTTCGTAAGGTAAACATCCTGAATCCGGGGGATACTCGTTTCTTACCCGGCGAACAGGTGGAGCGCGCGCGCTTGCTGGAGGAAAACGAGGCGATGGTGGCTGATGGCAAGGAACCTGCCACCTACGAGCGGCTATTGCTAGGTATCACCAAGGCATCGCTGTCAACAGAGTCTTTTATCTCGGCCGCGTCGTTCCAGGAGACCACGCGCGTGCTCACGGAGGCGGCGATAAACGGTAAACGCGATATGCTGCGGGGACTCAAGGAAAACGTCATCGTTGGACGGCTGATTCCGGCTGGCACCGGGCTTGCCTATCATCAAGACCGGCGACGAAAGCGTACGCAGGCGAAAGAAGAAGCGCTCGAGCTCGAGCAATCACTATCTACCAACACGGCCGCCGCCGGTACCCAAAGTGGCGAGGAGGCGGTTGGAGCCTAGAAAAACAGTCTAAAACTTGACACTTTGGGGGGGTATGCCTAGAATCGCGCCCCACCTGACAGGTCGGGAGCACCGACCTGTCGCTATTTTGTGGGTTGAAACTACTCGATGCCAACGATCAATCAACTAGTACGTAAACCGCGTAAGCGACAGACCAAGAAATCGGCGGTGCCGGCCCTGGCCGCCTGTCCGCAGAAGCGCGGTGTGTGCACCCGGGTGTACACGACAACGCCCAAGAAGCCGAATTCGGCGCTACGAAAGGTCGCCCGTGTACGCCTGACGAATGGGTTCGAGGTCACCACCTATATTGGCGGTGAGGGCCACAACCTGCAGGAGCACTCGGTGGTGCTGATCCGGGGGGGCCGTGTCAAAGATCTGCCTGGGGTACGCTATCACACGGTACGCGGGGCGCTGGATACGGCTGGCGTCAGCGACCGACATCAAGGCCGCTCCAAGTACGGCGCCAAACGGCCCAAGGCCTAAGATGATTGCCGCAGATTAGGTTCTGCCCTGTTGATTCCACGCGAATTGAACGTATAGATAGTCATGCCAAGACGACGCGTAATTGCCAAGCGCCAGATCATTCCCGACCCGAAATATGGGAGCGAAACGTTGGCCAAATTCATTAACGTGGTGATGAAACGCGGCAAAAAGGCGGTGGCCGAGAAGATCGTCTATGGCGCCTTAGGCATGGTGGCTGAGCGAACCAAGAAGGACCCGGTGGAGATATTCAACCAGGCGCTCGACAATGTACGCCCGTTAGTAGAGGTAAAGAGTCGTCGCGTTGGTGGCGCCACCTATCAGGTGCCGATTGAGGTACGGCCCATGCGGCAAGCGGCGCTGGCCATGCGTTGGATGGTAGAGGCGGCGCGCGCCCGTTCCGGCAAATCCACCGGGGATCGGCTGGCGGCCGAGCTGCTAGATGCAGCAGAGAAAAGAGGGAATGCAGTTAGAAAGCGCGAAGACGCCCATCGTATGGCAGAAGCCAACAAGGCCTTCTCGCATTATCGTTGGTGATGGACGCAAGGATCCGAAGGAAGTGAAGTTGTGGCTCGCAAGACTCCAATAGAAAGGTATCGCAACATCGGCATCATGGCGCACATCGATGCCGGTAAGACGACGACCACCGAACGTATCCTTTTCTACACGGGAATTTCGTACAAACTCGGCGAAGTTCATGATGGTACGGCCGTTATGGACTGGATGGAACAGGAGCAGGAGCGCGGTATCACTATTACGTCGGCGGCGACAACCTGCTTCTGGAAAGGCATGGACCAGTCATATCCCGAGCATAGGATTAACATCATCGATACGCCCGGGCACGTGGACTTCACGATTGAGGTTGAACGCTCGTTGCGCGTACTAGACGGTGCGGTTGCTGTGTTCTGTGCGGTCGGTGGGGTCGAGCCGCAGTCCGAGACCGTTTGGCGACAGGCGACTAGATATAAGGTGCCGCGCGTTGCCTTCATAAACAAAATGGACCGTGCAGGTGCGGATTTTGCTCGGGTCGTGGGCCAAATCGAGAACCGGCTAGGCGCTAACGCGATTCCGGTCCAATTACCCATTGGGGCTGAGGACAAATTCAAAGGCGTTATAGATCTGGTCAAGATGAAAGCCATCTATTGGGATGATTCGAATCTTGGTGTCCAGTTCGAACAACGCGATATCCCGGCCGATATGGTCGGCGAATGTAACAAGTGGCACGAGCACATGATGGAAGCCGCGGCCGAGGCCAACGAAGAGTTCATGAACAAGTATCTCGGTGAGGGCGAACTCTCTCCGGCGGACATTAAAGCCGGTCTTCGCGCGCGGACACTGACCAATGAGATCGTTTGCGTATTGTGTGGTTCGGCGTTCAAGAATAAAGGTGTGCAGGCGTTGCTGGACGCGGTGCTCGACTACATGCCGTCGCCAGTCGACGTGCCTCCGATTAAGGGTGTTTTAGACGACAAGGATGGAACTACAGTTGAGCGGCGTGCAGATGATAACGAACCGTTTTCGGCCCTAGCGTTCAAGATTGCTACTGACCCCTACGTCGGCCAGCTTGTATTTTTCCGCGTCTATTCTGGCGTAACGAAATCGGGTGACAGCGTGTACAGCCCCGTAAAGCGTAAGAAGGAGCGGGTTGGGCGTTTGCTGCAGATGCATGCCAATAGTCGAGAGGAAATCAAAGAAGTTCGGGCGGGCGATATCGCCGCCGCGGTCGGCATCAAGAACGTAACCACTGGGGACACCCTGTGCGCTGTCAATAATGTGATTACTTTGGAACGTATGGAGTTTCCCGAACCAGTGATCTCGCAGGCGGTTGAGCCGCGGACCAAGGCGGATCAAGAAAAGATGGGCGTAGCACTTGCCCGTTTGGCACAGGAGGATCCGTCTTTTCGTGTATCCAGCGATGAAGAATCGGGGCAAACGATAATCTCCGGCATGGGCGAGTTGCACCTAGAGATTATTATTGATCGCATGAAACGCGAATTCAGTGTTGATGCCAATGTTGGCAGACCACAAGTAGCCTATCGCGAGACCATTGGCAGAGAGGTCACCCAGGAGACAAAGTACGTTAAGCAAACCGGCGGCCGCGGACAGTATGGCCATGTCTATCTGCGCCTGGAGCCGCAACCTTCGGGCAAAGGCTTCGAGTTTGTCGATGCCATTAAGGGGGGGGCGGTACCGCGAGAATATATACCTGCGGTTCGCAAGGGCGTCGGGGATGCGATGGAGCGCGGTGTGTTAGCCGGTTATCCCATGGTCGATGTGAAGGTGACGCTGTTTGACGGTTCCTACCACGAGGTGGATTCATCCGAAACCGCCTTTAGGATGGCGGCCAGTCAGGGTTTCCGTGATGGCGCCATGAAAGCCAATCTCGTACTACTCGAACCGATTATGGCTGTCGAAGTTGTTACGCCCGAGGATTACATGGGAGCCGTCAACGGTGATCTGAGTTCACGCCGCGGGGCGATTCACGGTATGGAAGATGCACCGGCCGGTAAGGTTATCCGCGCCGAAGTGCCATTGGCGGAGATGTTCGGGTACGCGACTGCACTGCGGTCGGCGACACAAGGACGTGCGACCTACACGATGGAATTCAAAAAATATGCCTCGGCCCCGACCAATGTGGCCGAGGCCGTTATCCGCAAAGCGAGCTGAGGAACCCACGGTGTCTAAGGCAAAATTCGAACGCACAAAACCGCACGTGAATGTGGGCACGATTGGCCACGTGGATCACGGCAAGACCACCTTGACCGCGGCCATGACCAAGGTGTTATCGGCGAAATACGGCGGCGATGTCACGTCGTTTGACCAGATCGACAATGCCCCGGAAGAGCGCGAACGCGGCATCACCATCGCCACCGCCCATGTCGAATATCTGACCGAAGGCCGCCACTATGCCCACGTGGACTGTCCGGGGCATGCCGACTACGTCAAAAACATGATCACCGGCGCCGCCCAAATGGACGGCGCCATCCTCGTGGTCTCGGCCGCCGATGGCCCCATGCCACAGACCCGGGAGCATATCCTGCTCGCCCGCCAAGTGGGCGTACCCTACATCGTCGTCTATCTCAACAAGGCCGACATGGTGGATGACAAAGAGCTCTTAGAGCTGGTCGATATGGAAGTGCGTGAGCTGTTGACCAAATATGAGTTCCCCGGCGATGACACGCCGATCATCGTCGGCAGTGCCTTAAAGGCCCTAGAGGGGGACAGCGGTGAACTCGGGGAGGCCTCTATTATGAAGCTCGCCGACGCCCTCGATTCCTATATCCCGGAACCGCAGCGCGCCATCGATGGCGCCTTTCTGATGCCGGTGGAAGATGTCTTTTCCATCTCCGGGCGCGGTACCGTGGCCACCGGCCGGGTCGAGCGCGGGGTGATCAAGGTCGGCGGGGAAGTCGAGATCGTCGGCATCAAAGACACCGAAAAGACCACTGTCACCGGGGTCGAGATGTTCAGGAAGTTGCTGGATCAAGGCCAGGCCGGGGATAACGTGGGGGTCCTATTGAGAGGGATCAAGCGTGAGGATATCGAGCGTGGCCAAGTCCTGGCCCAACCCGGTTCCATTACCCCGCACACCAAATTCGAGGCCGAAGTCTATGTGTTGTCCAAGGAAGAAGGTGGCCGCCATACCCCCTTCTTTAACGGCTACCGGCCGCAGTTCTACTTCCGTACCACCGATGTCACCGGTGCGGTCGAACTGCCCCAGGGCACCGAAATGGTGATGCCCGGGGATAACGTACGCATGACGGTATCGCTCATCGCCCCCATCGCCATGGAAGACGGGCTGCGCTTCGCCATCCGCGAAGGTGGTCGCACGGTCGGGGCCGGGGTGGTATCGAAGATTATTGAGTAATAGTGAACCTATAGAAGGCAAGCTCCGAGAACATGGCTAAACAAAAAATACGAATTCGATTGAAGGCCTTCGATCATCGTCTGATCGATCGTTCAGCGTCGGAGATTGTTGATACGGCAAAACGCACGGGGGCGTTAGTTAAGGGGCCGATTCCGTTGCCAACCAAGATTGAACGGTTCACGCTCTTGCGTTCGCCACATACTGACAAAAAGTCTCGCGATCAGTTCGAGATACGTACCCACAAGCGAATCATGGACATCATGGATCCGACTGACAAGACTGTCGATGCGTTGATGAAGCTTGATTTGGCGGCCGGTGTAGACGTGGAAATAAAGCTGGGCTGAGTGGTGGCCTCAATATTATAAGGAGTCGACATGCCGATAGGTGTGGTCGGGAGAAAACTAGGCATGACCCGCGTGTTCTCTGAGGACGGCGCGGCTATGTCCGTGACGGTACTCGAAGTGGCTGCCAATCGCGTTACACAAGTGAAGCACGAGAACCGCGATGGCTACCGTGCGATACAGGTCACCACTGGCACGCGCCGTCCACGGCGAGTGAACAAACCAACCGCCGGACATCTTGCTAAGGCTGGCGTCGAACCGGGGCGTGGTTTCTGGGAATTTCGTTTGGCACCGAGCGAGGGTGAAGATCTTAAGCCTGGCGCCGAGATCAAAGCGGATATCTTCGACGTTGGACAGAAGGTTGATGTACGAGGCACGACCATAGGCAAGGGATTTGCGGGTGTAATGAAGCGTCACGGTTTCCACGGCGGTCGTGCCACCCACGGCAATTCCAAGGCCCATCGAAAGCCAGGCTCGATAGGCCAAAGGACGACACCCGGGCGCGTGTTCCCAGGCCAAAAGATGGCTGGACACATGGGCAACGTGACGCGGACGCAACAAAACCTTGAGGTCGTGCGCGTCGATTTAGAACGCAATCTGTTGCTAGTAAAAGGTGCGGTACCTGGCGCTAAAGGGTCGGATGTGATCGTTCAGGGAGCGGTCAAGGCCAGGGATAGTGGTTAGGGCGCCATGAAGCTTAGTATAATAAGTGCTACGGGGAGCGATAAGAAGTCGGAGATTCAGGTCTCCGATGAAGTGTTTGGCGCCCGTTACAATGAATCGTTGGTGCACCAGATCGTCGTGGCCTATCAGGCCGGGAAGCGGCGTGGCACGCGGGCGCAGAAGACTCGTGCAGCAGTTCGTGGCGGCGGCGCCAAGCCGTGGCGCCAAAAGGGTACCGGGCACGCCCGCGCTGGCACGATTCGCAGCCCAATATGGCGCGGGGGCGGAAGGGTGTTCGCGGCCGAAAACCATGACTTCTCCCAGAAAGTGAACAAGAAGATGCATCGGCGAGCCGTACGTGCAATCTTGTCAGAACTGATTCGCCAGGAGCGGCTGGTCACAGTAGATAACTTCAAGGTGGACACGCCGAAAACAAAGCAGCTGTCAGAAAAGTTGAAAATGCTAGGCATTGACGATGCGCTAATCGTTACTGAGGATGTGGGGCAGGAGCTTTATCTGTCGGCCAGGAATCTAGCCAAAGTTTATGTGTGTGATGTAAATCATGTGGACCCAGTCAGACTGCTCCAGCATGAGAAAGTCGTTATGACCGTCAGTGCCGTTAAGCAATTCGAGGAGCGCCTGGCATGAATGAAGAGCTCTTATACCAAGTATTGCTGGCGCCATACGTATCGGAGAAGAGCACACGCGTGGCCGAGAAACATAGACAGTTTGTTTTTCGAGTGCGCCATGATGCCACCAAACCTTTGATTAAACAGGCAGTGGAAAAGATGTTTGATGTGAAGGTGGAAGAGGTGAAAGTGCTGAACGTCAAGGGCAAATTTAAGATGTTTGGTCGCAGAGCAGGACGCCGGCCGAGTTCTAGAAAAGCATACGTACGCCTAAAATCGGGCTACGATATCGATTTCCTCACAAGGTCATGAGGGAACGGGGGCGTTAAATGGCGGTCGTCAAAGTAAAACCAACTTCGCCGGGCCGTCGTGGCATGTCCAAGCTGGTCAGCACGGATTTACATAAGGGCGAGCCTTATGCGCCGTTGCTGCAGAAGAAGTCCAAGATTCACGGCCGTAACAGCTATGGTCGGATCACGATTCGGCATCGCGGTGGTGGCCATAAACGCCATTACCGTGTTATCGATTTTAGGCGAAACAACGACGGTATTCCGGGCAAGGTCGAACGAATCGAGTACGATCCGAACCGGAGCGCAAACATAGCGTTAGTTTTGTACGCTAACGGTGAGCGTCGCTACGTTATTGCGCCCAAGGATGTTAAGCCGGGCAGCGAGTTGGTCTCCGGTGCCGATGCACCGATCAGAGCGGGAAATTCTTTGCCGTTGCGCAATATCCCGGTGGGTAGCCAGATTCACTGCGTGGAGCTGAAGCCTGGTAAAGGCGCACAGCTTGGACGTAGCGCCGGCGCGGCGATTCAACTAGTTGCCCGCGAGGGTAATTATGCGCAATTGCGTCTTCGTTCGGGCGAGGTGCGCAAGGTACACGTAGATTGTCGTGCGACGATTGGTGAGGCCGGTAACGCCGAACACTCGTTGCGCAAGCTTGGCAAAGCGGGCGCCACGCGCTGGCGTGGAATAAGGCCCAGCGTACGTGGTGTGGCCATGAACCCAGTGGACCACCCACATGGTGGCGGTGAGGGGCGAACCTCCGGGGGCCGGCATCCGGTAACACCCTGGGGCGTACCCACCAAGGGCCACAAAACACGATTAAACAAACGTACGGATCCGATGATCGTCAGACGGCGGCGCCGGAAGAAAGGTTCCTAGACTATGCCGCGATCGATTAGAAAAGGACCTTTCGTTGATCACCACCTTGCTAAGAAGGTGGAAGCCGCTAGCGTGGGTGGCAGCAAACGACCCATCAAGACATGGGCACGGCGATCGACGATAACGCCGGATTTCGTTGGTCTAACTATTGCCGTACACAATGGTCGCCAACATGTGCCGATCCTTGTAACGGAAAACATGGTCGGTCATAAGCTGGGTGAATTTGCGGCGACCCGCACTTTCAAGGGTCACTCAGGCGACCGAAAGGCGAGCACAACAGCCGCGAGCAAACCGAGTCACAAGTGATATGCAGGCTACCGCGATCTTAAAGTACATTCGCTTATCGCCACAGAAGGGCAGGTTGGTGGCTGACCAGATTCGTGGTTTGCCAGTAGCGCAGGCGTTGGAAGTACTAAAGTTCAGCGCTAAGAAGGCGGCGGGACCATTACGAAAAGCAGTCGAATCTGCAATTGCCAATGCAGAGCATAACGAAGGCGCTGATGTCGATGAACTACGGATTGCCAGTGTCTATGTGGACGATGGCCCGATGATTAAACGATGGCGAGCACGCGCAAAAGGTCGGGTGGCTCGAATCAAAAAGCGGACCAGTCGTATCACCGTTACCGTTTCTGATGTCGAAAAGGCGTCGAGTAAGAAAACGGAAACTGAAAAAGACAAACAGGAGGACAAGTAATGGGTCAGAAAGCAATCCCCACGGGGTTGCGTCTAGGAATTATCAATGACTGGACTGCCAAATGGTACTCCGGCACCAAATCCTATGCAGATAACCTGAACTCCGATCTGGAGCTACGCAACTTTATCAAGAAGAAGTTAATAAACGCCGCCGTAAGCAAGGTAGTTATCCAGAGACCAACGAAGAGTGTAAACGTGACCATACATACAGCACGGCCTGGTATTGTCATTGGCAAAAAGGGTGAAGACATCGAGAAGCTTCGCCGGGAATTGGCGACCTTAGCCGGGCAACCAGTGCAGTTATCGGTCGAGGAGATTCGTAAACCTGAGCTAGATGCCCAACTGGTTGCAGAAAGTATCTGCCAGCAATTGGAGAAACGCATTATGTTCCGGCGGGCCATGCGGCGTGCGGTTACGAACGCAATGCGTTTGCGGGCCCAAGGGATTAAGGTCATGGTAGCAGGGCGATTAAACGGAGCTGAAATCGCGCGTACTGAATGGTATCGCGAGGGACGCGTCCCGCTACATACCTTGCGGGCCGACATCGATTACGGGTTCGCCGAGGCCTACACCACCTATGGGGTAATAGGTGTAAAGGTATGGATATTCAAGGGCGAAATCTTTGATCGCGAAGAGGAGGTCGAGGAGGAGCTAACCAAAAAGGTAAGTGCCCAGTAGAAAGCTATGTTACAACCAAAAAAAACCAAATACCGCAAACAACACAAAGGTCGCAACCGTGGCTTGGCGACGCGTGGTAATAAGGTCAGCTTTGGCGAGTACGGTCTTAAAGCGACGACGCGTGGGCGCCTAACGTCGCGACAGATAGAGGCGGCTCGACGCGCGCTAACTCGCTACATCAAGCGCGGCGGTCGCGTTTGGATACGTGTGTTCCCGGACAAGCCGGTGTCGAAGAAGCCGCTGGAAGTGCGCATGGGCAAAGGAAAAGGTAACCCGGAGTATTGGGTTGCGGTTGTAAAGCCGGGGACGGTGCTTTACGAGATGGAAGGGATTGCGGAAGAGCAAGCGCGCGAGGCGTTTCGACTGGCAGCCGCAAAGCTATGTGTGCAGACGACGTTTGCCAGTAGATAGGTGGCATCATGAGGGCGAAAGACATCAGGGCTATGGATGAGGCAGCGAAAAAGAAGGAGTTGCACGAGTTACTACGTGAACAGTTCAATCTTCGCATGCAGAATGCTACCGGTCAGGTGGCAAATACGGCTCGACTACGACAAGTGCGTCGCGATATTGCACGCGTTCGCACAATTATATCCGAGAGTAAACGGGGAGGCGCAGAAGCATGACAGAAAAGACTAAGTCTGCCCGCTCGATTAGTGGTCGTGTTGTTAGCAGCAGTATGGACAAGACTATTACGGTCGCCATAGAGCGCAAGATTCGGCACCCGCTGTATCAGAAGTACATTAAGCGTAGAACAAAACTGCACGCCCATGACGAGAAAAACGAATGCAGCAAAGGTGATCTTGTGTTGATCGAGGAGTGCCGACCGCTATCAAAGACTAAGAGCTGGCGACTGATAAAAGTAATGGAAAAATCAGCCGACATATAGGTCGTTGTTTCGTACGTGAGTCACGTTCAAGCGAGCCATACAAGTATTAAATTGAGGACTGACTTTTGGAGTCCAGGCGATGATTCAGATGCAGAGCGTGTTGTTGGTTGCCGACAACAGCGGTGCAAAGAAGGTGAAGTGTATTAAGGTGCTAGGTGGCTCCAGGCGGCGCTATGCCGGTATTGGTGATGTGGTAAAGGTTAGTATAAAGGAAGCTATACCAAGGGGACGCGTGAAGAAGGGCGACATTTATGCTGCCGTTATCGTACGTTCGCGTAAAGGCGTTCGTCGGGGCGATGGTTCGGTGATTCGTTTTGATAAAAATGCTGCCGTTTTATTGACTCCCCAGCTTCAGCCGGTTGGTACACGCATCTTCGGACCGGTAACCCGCGAGTTACGTACACAGAAGTTCATGAAGATAATTTCTCTAGCTCCCGAAGTGCTTTAGGAGAGAGTTGTGCGAAAGATAAAGAAGGGCGATCAGGTCGTCGTTAGAGCTGGAAAGGAAAAGGGTAAGCAGGGCGCAGTTCTGCGGATATTGCCCGATAATCGTGTGCTTGTGGAGAACATAAACATTGTCAAAAGGCACACTCGACCGAATCCCAATAAAGGTGTTACGGGCGGGATTATTGATAAGGAAGCCCCTATTCACATTTCTAACGTCGCTCTTTATAACCCTGGGGTAGGAAAGGGCGAGCGCGTGGGTATAAAGTTCCTTGAAGACGGGAGAAAGGTACGCTATTTCAAGGGCAGTGGCGAGGTAGCGGACATTTAGGTATTTGTGATGGCAAGACTGCAGGATTATTACAAGACGACGATTGTACCCGAGTTACAAAAGAAGCTCGGGCACAAGAATGTGATGCAAGTGCCACGTATAACCAAGATTACCTTGAACATGGGAGTCGGTGAGGCGCTGGCCGACAAGAAGGCTATCGAGCACGCGCTAGCGGATATGGAAAAGATCAGTGGCCAGAAACCAGTAGCGACATCGGCACGGAAATCCGTCGCTAACTTTAAGGTACGCGCGGGTTGGGTGGTAGGTTGTAAGGTAACCCTGCGTCGGACCCGTATGTATGAATTCTTGGATCGGCTTGTGCAAATAGCTATTCCACGTATCCGCGACTTTCGCGGGTTATCGCAACGCGCGTTTGATGGGCGAGGCAACTATTCGTTGGGAGTTCGCGAACAAATCATGTTTCCAGAGATTGATTACGACAAGATCGATGCCATCCGTGGCATGGACATTACCATTACCACCAGTGCGCGTACTGATGATGAAGCACGCGCCCTGCTCACTGCCTTCAATCTTCCGATCAGGAGTAACTAGCGGAATGGCCAAGAAATCTATGATTGCGCGCGACAAGAAGCGCACGGTATTGATAACCAAGTATGCCCAGCGCCGCGCCGAGCTCCGGAATAAGACAAAGAATGTAGCGCTTTCGGAAGAAGAACGCATGAAAGCGCAGATGGCGCTTCAAAAACTCCCGCGAGATTCTAGCGCTGCGCGTCAACGCAATCGCTGTCGGCTCACCGGACGGCCGCGTGGATACTACAGGAAATTTGGCCTAGCTCGGAATAAGCTGCGTGAGTTGATGATGCGCGGTGAGGCGCCAGGTGTCGTGAAGGCAAGTTGGTAGATTTTAGATACTCGATGATCTGAGGCGTGCAGGTATGATGACCGACCCAATAGCAGATATGCTCACCCGCATCCGTAACGCGCAGCGGGGGGAAAAGGTTAGTGTGTTGATTCCTGCCTCAAGAACTAAGAAAGCGATCGTGCAGGTTCTGCAAGATGAGGGTTATGTCGAGCGTCATACCGAGCAGAGTGTTGACGGCAAACCGGTGCTTGAGGTTTTTCTTAAGTATTACGCGGGTCAGCCGGTAATTGAGAATATACAACGAGTCAGTACCCCCGGACGTCGTCAGTATAAGGGTTGCGATGAGCTACCGAGAGTGACGGGCGGGCTCGGCGTTGCGATTGTGTCGACGTCAAAGGGGATTATGTCTGATCGCGCAGCACGTAAATCGGGCGTTGGTGGCGAAGTATTGTGCATTGTTTCGTGAGTAAGCCGGTAGATGTCTAGGATAGCAAAAGAGCCAGTTGTAATACCAAGCGGCGTCGATGTCGCTCTGAACGACAATATTGTGAGCGTCAAAGGCCCGAAGGGTCAGTTACAGTTTGACGTGCACCCCTTAGTGAAGGTGTCCCGTGATGACGGGAAACTGTCGTTTGAAGCCGGGACCGCTACGAAACTGGCTTGGGCGCTTTCCGGTACGATGCGTTCACTGGTTAATAATATGGTTACAGGTGTGAGCCAGGGATTCGAAAAGAAACTGGCCATCGTCGGGGTCGGCTATCGTGCCTCAGTGCAAGGTAGCAATTTGAACTTATCGACAGGTTTCTCGCATCCGGTCGCCTATGTGATACCGCAGGGAATCTCTATCGAAACCCCTAGCCAAACGGAAATCGTGATTAAAGGCGTTGATAAACAGAAAGTTGGGCAAGTAGCGGCGGAGATTCGTGCGTTTCGTCCACCGGAACCCTACAAGGGCAAGGGTATCCGATACGCTGATGAATATGTTGCTCGCAAAGAGGCGAAAAAGAAGTAAGGTGCAAGCGTATGGATAAATTTAAGCGACGTCGTCGTCGCGCACAAAGAATACGCCGCGATATAGCCAACTTGCAGACACAGCGGCTGTGCGTGCACCGTACGCCACGGCACATCTATGCGCAAATCATCGATGCCCGTGAGGCGAAAGTCTTGGCGAGCGCCTCGACATTGGAGGCTGAGACTCGTAAAGAACTGAAAAACGGCGGCAATATAGCGGCGGCTGGTGTCATTGGTAAGCGTATCGCCGAAAAGGCAAAGCAAGCCGGGATTACCAGGGTCGCATTTGACCGTTCCGGGTTTAAATATCACGGACGCATTAAGGCGCTGGCGGAGGCCGCACGTAAAAGCGGCCTAGAATTCTAAGGAGAAAAAATGGCTGATCGCGGAGTTGCTGTTCGCACCGATAATCTGCAGGAGAAGCTAATCGGTATTAAACGTGTCGCCAAGGTTGTTAAGGGCGGCAGGTTGTTTGGTTTCTCCGCGCTCACCGTCGTCGGTGATGGGGACGGAAGTGTCGGCATTGGGCGCGGTAAGGCGCGAGAGGTACCTGTTGCGGTACAGAAAGCGATGGAAAACGCACGTCGTAATATGGTGAAGGTGACGCTCAACGGTCCGACGCTGCATCATTCGGTTGTCGCCCGGCACGGTGCTGCCAAAGTGGTCATGAAGCCGGCTTCAGAGGGAACGGGCATAATCGCCGGCGGCGCGATGCGGGCGGTTTTCGAAGTAGCGGGGGTGCAGGATGTTTTAGCCAAGTGCATTGGTTCGCGAAACCCTGTCAATGTAGTGCGCGCCACCGTCAACGGTTTGCAAAGCACGCATAGTCCAGCCGAAGTCGCTGCCAAACGGGGCAAGACGGTTGCGGAAATCGCCGATCAAGCGAAGTAATCATGGCATCTAAGAAACTCAAGGTTACATTGCTACGTAGTCCGATCGGGATAGGACGACGACATCAGGCTTGTGTTCGGGGTCTGGGCTTGTGTCGCATACGTCATGGAGTGGTGTTAGAGGATACGCCGGCCGTGCGCGGAATGATTCGTAAAGTATCCTATCTCCTTAAGTGGGAAGAGCTGTCGTGATGCGTCTCAACACCATAAAGCCAACACCGGGAACAAAATCAGCGCCGAAGCGTGTGGGCCGGGGCATCGGGTCGGGGCTCGGAAAGACATCCGGTCGTGGGCACAAGGGCCAGAGGTCACGCGCGGGAAGTACAAAGAAAGTGGGATTCGAAGGTGGACAGATGCCGCTTCAACGGCGTCTGCCAAAGCGCGGCTTTGTGTCGCCAATGAGAGATGATGTGGCACAGGTACGGCTGCATGAGCTAAACAAGATTGACGCGGATCCGATTGACCTGGCGACGCTCAAGCGTGCGAATGTTGTCCCACAAAAAGCGAAGCGCGCTAAGGTAATTCTCTCCGGTAAGCTCGAAAAAGCGGTAAACCTCAAGGGCATCACCACCACTAAAGGTGCTGCCGATGCGGTCCAAAAAGCGGGCGGTAAGGTCGAAGCCTGATGGCGAGATACACGACGCGTGACGCAACCGGGCTGAGTGCTCTAGGGAAGCTGACGGAACTCAGGCAACGCATTCTGTTCGTGCTAGGGGCGCTTATTATCTATCGTATTGGTACCTACACCCCGGTTCCCGGAATCAATGCCGAGGCATTGGCCGAGTTATTCAGCGGTACGCGCAGCTCAATCGTTGGTTTGTTTAATATGTTCTCGGGGGGTGCCTTGGAGCGCTTCTCAGTGTTTGCCCTTGGGATCATGCCGTACATTTCAGCGTCCATCATTATGCAGTTGATGACGGCAGTTGTGCCGAAGTTGGAACAACTAAAGAAAGAAGGTGAGGCGGGACGTCGAAAGATCACCCAGTACACGAGACGCTTTACCGTCTTACTGGCGGCATTCCAAGCATTAGGGATCTCAGTGGCGTTAGAGAGCCAACGAGTTGCGGGTGGCATCCCGGTAGTAATCGAAGCGGGTATTGGGTTCAAGATGGTTACCGTTATAACACTCGTGACGGGCACGATGTTTTTGGTGTGGCTCGGGGAACAGATTACAGAGCGTGGCATTGGTAATGGGATCTCTCTTATTATCTTCGCGGGTATCGTCGCCGGTTTGCCAACAGCCATCGCCCAGACGCTCGAGTTAGTCGGACGCGGTACCTTTGACCCATTATTCGCGATCTTGCTGTTCATAGTAACGATCGCGGTTACCGCATTCGTGGTGCTTGTGGAGCGTGGCCAGAGACGAATTACCGTTAACTACGCGAAGCGTCAGCATGGCCGTCGGCTAATGGCCGGTCAAACGAGCCATTTGCCACTAAAGATAAATATGGCTGGCGTAATACCGCCGATCTTCGCCTCAAGCATCATTCTGTTTCCAGCCACCATTGGCACATGGTTCGGTGGTGCTCAGGGGATGCAGTGGTTACAAGATATCGCGACGACCCTGTCCCCCGGTAATCTGATTTACGTTCTGTTGTATGCGGGGGCGATCATATTCTTCTGTTTCTTCTATACAGCGATCATGTTTAACCCCAAAGAGACGGCAGATAATCTCAAGAAATCAGGCGCTTTCGTCCCCGGGATTCGGCCAGGCGATCAAACCGCACGTTATATCGATGGCGTCATGTCGCGACTGACACTGGCAGGTGCGATTTATGTGACATCGGTATGTCTGTTGCCGGAGTTCATGATAGTAAAATGGCAGGTGCCGTTTTACTTTGGTGGTACGTCGTTGCTGATTATTGTTGTAGTGTGTATGGATTTTATTGCCCAGGTGCAAGCGCATTTGATGTCGCATCAATACGAGAGTCTTCTGAAGAAGGCCAATCTTACCGGTGGCGGTATGGGGCTACCGCGTTAAGGTGCGGGCAGCGGATACTGGAGGATAGGAGGTAGGTGATGAAAGTTAGGGCTTCTGTGAAAAAACTGTGTCGCAATTGTAAGCTCGTAAGGCGCCGACGGGTTGTGCGTATTATCTGCTCGGACCCGACCCATAAGCAGCGGCAGGGGTAGCGCTCTGTGAACAGGAAGTGTTTGATTTGTAATATGTTGGCGGCTAGAATTGCGCCTTTTTCCGCGGCTCACTAGGGAGTTTAAAAGATGGCACGAATAGCAGGCATTAACATCCCAGTCCATAAGCATGTAGAGATCGCCCTGACCTCGATTTATGGAATCGGGCGCTCACACGCCCGCGAGATCTGCAACAATACTGACATTAAGACATCAACCAAGGTCAAGGACTTGACGGAAGCCGAAATCCAGAAGATTCGCGGCGAGGTTGGCAAATTCGTGCTCGAGGGCGATTTGAGACGCCAGATCGCCATGAACATCAAACGGTTGATGGACCTGGGGATGTATCGTGGTTTACGTCACCGACGAGGGCTGCCCGTGCGTGGGCAGCGCACCCAAACCAACGCCCGTACGCGCAAAGGTCCGCGTCGGGCCGTTAGCAGAAAACAAGCGAGTTCATCCTAATGGCGGTAACGAAGACAGCTAGCAAAGCCAAGAAGCGCGTCAAGAAAAGTGTGGCAGAGGGGATCGCTCATGTGCATGCGTCGTTCAATAACACCATAATCAGCATTAGTGATCGGCAAGGTAATGTTTTAACGTGGGCCACATCTGGCGGTTCGGGTTTTCGGGGCTCGCGCAAGAGCACGCCTTTTGCCGCCCAGGTAGCAGCCAGGAAGGCCGGCGAAGCAGCCAAGGAATTCGGTGTGAACGCGCTCGAGATTAGAGTTAAGGGGCCAGGCCCCGGGCGTGAATCGGCAGTGCGAGCCCTCAATGCTTTGGGATTCGAGATTAGTAACATCATCGACGTAACGCCGATTCCCCACAATGGGTGCCGCCCAGCGAAGCGGCGTCGCGTATAGTGGTACAGGAGAGCTAATGGCGCGTTATACAGATTCAAAATGCCGTCTTTGTCGGCGTGAGGGCGGAAAGTTGTTTCTCAAGGGGGAGAAGTGCTTTACCGACAAATGTCCGGTTGAGAAGCGTACCTACCCACCCGGGCAGCATTCACGGCGCCGGTCGCGAATCTCGGATTACGGGCGTCAATTACGTGAGAAACAAAAGCTACGTCGAATTTACGGTATCATGGAACGGCAGTTTGCCAACTATTATGTTGAGGCTGATAGGCGCAAGGGTTCAACCGGTGAGAATCTATTGATGTTGTTGGAGTCTCGCCTGGAGAACGTAGTTTATCGAATGGGATTCGGCGTTTCGCGCCCTGAGGCTAGACAACTTGTGAGACACAATGCAATTTTGGTCAACGATAAGCGCGTCAATATTCCTTCCTATCAGTTGAAGCCCAACGACGTTGTTGCAGTGGCCGCCAAGGCACAGCAACAGTTACGAATAAAGGCAGCATTGGAAGCAACCGAACAGCGCGGTTTTCCAGAGTGGACCGATGTGGATCCAAACGCCTTGAAAGGTGTTTTCAAGGCACCACCCGACCGCACTGAACTGCCATCGGAGATTAACGAAAGTCTTGTTGTGGCGCTTTACTCCAAATAACCGATTAGCATCAAGCGAGGACAGACTATGCAGAGTACTGCAACCGAGTTTCTGAAACCCCGTCTTGTAGACATGCAAGCGTTAGGCCCAACGCATGCCAAGATTACTCTTGAACCTCTCGAGCGCGGATTTGGGCACACTTTAGGAAACGCATTACGCCGAATTCTGCTCTCATCGATGCCCGGTGCGGCAATCACTGAGGTGAAGATCGCCGGCGTCTTGCACGAATACTCGACAATTGAGGGGGTGCAAGAGGATGTCATCGAGATACTGTTGAACTTCAAGTCACTGGGACTGCGTATGCACGGACGTCAAGAGGCGACGCTGACATTGAGTAAGAAGGGGCCGGGCACGGTAACCGCTAGTGATATAACTCTAGATCACGATGTCGAAATCGTAGATCCCAACCATCATATCGCCACCCTTACGAAAGGCGGGTCGCTCGACGTGGAATTAAAGGTAACTCAGGGTAGGGGTTACCAACCGGTTTCGACTCGGAACAACGAGGAAGGTCGTGCAATCGGTGTCATGCAACTCGATGCTTCTTATAGCCCGATCCGTCGGGTTTCCTATACGGTGGAGAACGCACGTGTTGAGCAACGTACCGACTTAGATAAATTGATCTTGGATATCGAAACCAACGGATCCATCGATCCGGAGGAAGCTGTGCGTCGGGCCGCGAACATTCTACAGGATCAGATCTCTATCTTCGTCGACCTGAAGACACCTTCGACTGAAGAAGAGAAAAAGAAGGAGCCCGACATGGATCCACTGCTGCTGCGACCGGTGGATGATCTTGAGCTTACGGTTCGATCTGCCAATTGCTTGAAGGCAGAGAACATCTTTTACATTGGTGATCTGATACAGCGTACCGAGTTCGAGCTGTTGAAGACGCCAAACTTGGGTAAGAAATCCCTGACGGAAATTAAGGATGTCCTGGCCCAACACGAACTCTCACTCGGCATGAAGCTAGAAGATTGGCCGCCAGCTTCACTCGAGGATAAAACAACAGAACCGGAACCGGTCTTATAAGTTCGAAGTTCATAGCATGCGACACCAGAAGAGCGGGCGAAAACTACACCGGACCAGTACCCATCGGCAGGCGATGTTCAGGAACATGGCGGCGTCGCTGTTTCGCCACGAACAAATAAGGACCACCTTGCCGAAGGCTAAGGAATTGAGGCGTGTGGCGGAACCCTTGATCACGCTTAGTAAGGGCGATAGCGTGTCGAATCGACGGCTCGCATTCTCGCGGTTGCGTGATAGAGAGATTGTCGGCAAGCTCTTTAACGATCTTGGGATACGGTTCAAGGACCGTCCTGGGGGTTATTTGCGTATTTTGAAGTCAGGCTATCGCAGCGGGGACAATGCACCCATGGCCGTTGTTCAACTTGTTGATCGGGGTGTGCCGACGGAAACAGGGATACCGAAAGAAGAAGCTAAGGCCAAGACATCAAAGGCCAAGAGCAAGCCGACGGTGAAGGCTAAAGCAAAAAAACAAACAAAGAAGGTGAAGGCCAAAACCGTGAAAAAGGTAGCGTCGGCAATCAAAAAGAAGATCACAAAGTCCAAGGCCAAGAAAAAAGCCAAGAAGACGACAAAGAAAAAGACAAAGGGTTAATAACTTGTTACGGGAAAAAGCCGGATCGAATCCGGCTTTTTTATTTAGGGTTAGACGAGCGGCAGGTAGTTCATGATCGTCTTGTTTACAGACTTTGGTCTCGAAGATCCATATGTTGGGCAGCTGCACGGCGTATTGGCGCAGCATGCACCTACTGTGCCCATCGTCGACCTGTTCCACCGTGTGCCTAGTTTTGACATTCAGGCCGCGGCCTATCTACTACCAGCCTATAGCGGCGATTTCCCTCGGGGTAGCGTGTTTTTGTGTGTGGTTGATCCTGGTGTTGGTACGAACCGCCTAGCCGTCATGATAGAAATAGACGATAGATGGTATGTGGGTCCAGACAACGGTCTCTTTAGCATTCTTGCCCGCCGTTCGTCCTGCTGTCACTGTCATGCAATAAACTGGCGACCGCCTCGGCTATCATCGAGTTTCCATGGTCGCGATCTGTTCGCGCCAGTGGCGGCGATGCTGGCACTCGGTGAGCGACCAGATGCTGAACCAACCGAGCTCACACCCCCAAAAGGACCGGCGTGGCCTGATGATCTAACTAGAGCCTTGTATGTTGATCACTATGGCAACGTGATTACTGGCATGCGGGCGTCACAGTTGTCCGAAAGCGCGGTTGTTCGAATCGGTGACCACAAGATTATTCACGCACGTGTCTTTGGCGATACCACCAGAGGCACGATATTTTGGTACGAAAATGCCAACGGCCTGGTGGAAATCGCAAAGAACCAGGGGAACGCAAATCAAGAGCTGGGTTTAGAGCTCGGTGCCGAAATCGAGATTGGGTAGTTCAAGTACTTATTCAAACCGCTTCCAGTCGGAAGCTGGGACGGCGGGTAAAGATCCGACCTAAGTATTGCCCCGTATAAGAACTGGAGATCGTTGCTACGTCTTCTGGCGTCCCCGCCACGATTACGGTACCACCGGCATCACCGCCCTCGGGACCTAGATCAATAATCCAGTCTGCGGTTTTTATGACTTCCATGTTGTGTTCGATTACGATTACCGTATTGCCGTGATCCCGCAGCCGATGCAATACCTGAAGCAACTGTTTAATGTCATGAAAGTGTAGGCCGGTTGTGGGCTCATCCAAGATGTACAGGGTGCGCCCGGTATCACGCTTCGAGAGCTCACGGGCAAGCTTTATTCGCTGAGCCTCACCACCCGACAAAGTGGTTGCGCTCTGTCCAAGCGTGATGTAAGACAAGCCAACATCCATGAGGGTATCAAGTTTTCGCTTGACGACAGGAATCGCATCAAAGAACGCAGTCGCTTCTTCGACCGTCATGTTCAGTATTTCTTGGATGTTCTTGCCCTTGTAGCGAACTTCCAGTGTTTCCCGATTGTAGCGCTTGCCCTTACACACATCGCAAGGCACATAGATATCGGGTAGAAAATGCATTTCTACTTTGATCAAACCATCACCTTGGCAGGCTTGGCAACGGCCGCCGCGCACGTTAAACGAAAAACGCCCAGGGCTGTAACCGCGTGCCCGTGACTCGGGAGTCGCCGCAAAAAGCTCGCGTATGGGGGTAAAGAGACCGGTGTAGGTTGCAGGATTGGAACGCGGTGTGCGCCCGATCGGGCTCTGATTTATGTCTACGACTTTGTCGATTTGCTCCTGTCCTTCGATACCGGCACAGGGCATGGGTTCGACATTGCTGCCATAAAGGTACTTGGCGGCAGATGCGTAAAGGGTGTCGTTAATCAGGGTTGATTTTCCGGAACCAGAAACGCCGGTTACACATGTGAATAGGCCAATCGGTATCGCTACATCGATTGCCTTTAGATTGTTGCCGCGCGCCTGGCGCACAATGA
>Ga0224508_10000989_pt1 | contig 26170 bp, 23 predicted proteins | sample SF_Jan12_sed_USG_4_FD_170157 | JGI IMG/M metagenome (GOLD analysis project Ga0224508, IMG submission 170157) | Sediment microbial communities from San Francisco Bay, California, United States - SF_Jan12_sed_USGS_21 | ecosystem: Environmental > Aquatic > Marine > Sediment | place: USA... | reverse complement strand
TTGGTCCCATCCTCGCGCAGGGCATCGAGTTCGTCATAGAGTGCGAGCAGCTCTTCTTCGAGTAGCTGGCGTGCGTTGCGCTCACCGGCGACGGCCTCCTCGAGGGCCCGGATGCGCTCCTCGGTAACCGCGGATTGATCAAAGTAGCCACCGGCGGCGGGACCGGAGTCATTGATCGTCTGCGGCTCGATCGTCCGCAACGTAACTGCGGCGAACGCGAAACCCGCGAGCAGGCTGGCAATAACGGCGATATGGGTTTTCTTCACGGCACCCCCGATTACGCGGCTGTGTCCTGGGCTAACGCCCTTCTGCGCGGACGGTTGACCTGTTTATTCGACACAGGCGCGCTGTATTCGTGCGGTGGAATATGCTGTGATGCCGCGACCAGATTGCATCGGAGCCTCCTGTGGCCAGACAAATGTTTCTACTTGCCAGTGTGGCGTTGTTCGCCGCCGCCTGTTCGGAACCCGAGACGCCCCTGGCGACGGACCAGGTTAACGCAATCGCCGCAGAGTTTGTCGATGGCTACTACGCGCAGTTTCCCGAAGAGGTGTACGAGGTTGGCTACCCGAACTCACCGATGGATCGGTTTGGCGACCACAGCGAGGAAGCGCTCGCAGTCTGGAACGCGCGAGTCGACGACTGGCTGCATGCGCTGAACGCCATCGATGTGACGTCGCTTGCCAGTTCACCGGAGGCGATCACATACGTATTCGCACGCGAACGCATGCAGGCGATCATTGATAAACGTGTCTGCCAACACGAGCTGTGGAATATCAGTCCGACCTGGACGGGCTGGCAGTTCATGTTTGCCTCGACCCTGGCCGCACAGCCGGTGGCCACGGGCGCAGATCGCGAGGCAGCATTGCATCGCGCCGCTGACATCGCACGATTCCTCAATGTTGAAGTCTCCAATCTTCGTCGCGGGCTGGACCAGGGTTTCCTGGCGGCACAAAGTAATGTTACTGCCGTCGCCGACCAGGTGAGCGCGTTGATCGACACGCCCGTCGCCCAGTCCCCGTTCTTCAATCCGGCCGATCGCGCGGACGACCCGGCCTTTACTGACGAGTACACAAAGGTACTCTCCGACACGGTTTACCCGGCGCTGGCCGCGTACCGCGATTTCCTGCGTAATGATTACGAGGGCCACGATGCCATCGGCGTCGGCGCCAACCCTGACGGCGAAGCCTGCTACAGCGCATCTGTTCGTTACTGGTCATCAATGTCGATGGACCCGGCCGACATTCACCGCCTCGGCCTGTCGGAGATGGCGCGCATACAGACCGAGATGCTGCAGATCGCCCGCGAAACATTTGCTACGGATGATCTGAGCGGATTGCTGGAGGAGTTGCGTGTCGATCCGGAATACACTTACGCAGACGAACAGGAACTGCTCGATGTCGTTGTCGACGCCGTTGATCGCAGCCGCATCGCAGTTAATGACTGGTTCGGAAATGTGCCCGATGCCGGCGTAGTCATCATCCCGTCGCCGGCCTACGAGAAAGACTCGGGCGGCGGTTTTTACTCTGCGGGATCGGCAGACGGCGAGCGGCCAGGAACCATCCAGATTGGCACGTATAACCCGACAACGATAAGCAAGGCGGGCACGGAATCGCTGACGTTTCACGAAGGCTATCCTGGCCACCATCTACAGGTATCCGTGGCTCTTCTGAACGAATCGTTGCACCCGATCCTGCGCTACATGTTCGTATCGGGTTCGTCCGAGGGCTGGGGCCTTTACAGCGAGAGTCTCGCCAGCGAAATGGGCCTGTATTCCAGTCCCCTGTCGGAGCTCGGCAGACTGTCAGCCGAAGCCTACCGGGCAGCCCGGCTCGTCGTCGATCCCGGGATTCACGTCATGGGCTGGACGCGCCAGGACGCTATCGACTACATGCTTGAGCACACCGCGGGCAGTCCCGATGGTGTAGCCTCCGAGATCGACCGCTATGCCGCCGTTCCCGGCCAGGCAACGTCCTACATGATCGGCAACCTTGAAATTCAACGGCTACGCCGACACGCCGAAAAGGCGCTGGGAGAGAAATTCGATATCCGGGAGTTTCACGACCGCGTGCTTGCCAACGGTGGCGTCACGCTCCCGATGCTGGGAACGACCGTCGAAGCCTGGATTGCCGCGGCGCGCTAGTCTGCAACTCGGGCAGCCGTTACGCTGACAGGGCAATCGGTGCCGGTGTAAGGGCCAAGGCCCGTGTCGGCGCTGGCAACCTCACCCGGTTCGAGCCGGCCACCAACGTTGCGCCTGAGTTGCTGCGCACGGCCCGCATCATCCGTGTAGTCGATGCTGACCTGCACGTCGCGCACCGCGACCGCTGCGTCATTGCGCACCGATACGATCAGCCTGCCATTGCTGCCTACGTCGCAGCGATGGCCGATGTAATTGCCCGGCTGGCTGGGTAACTCGAGGCGGGCGAGACGGCCTGCCGCTGCCTTACCGTAATCGCCGCCACTCTTGGCCACGGCCCGGTAGTGCTCGACCGCTGCGCTTGATTGGCCGCGATCTTCCTTGATCGTTCCCAATGTGTAATGTGCAGGCGCCGTCGGCAACAGCTGCAGGCTGTTCTCGAGGTCTGCGATAGCTGCATCCTGTTGTCCCAGCTCGTGCTTTGCCAGCCCACGTTGCAGGTGGTAGTAGAAAAAACTGCTGCGCCGGCTGATCGCGCGACTGTAATTCGTTACCGCCATATCGAACTGGTCATTTACAAGGCGCACGTCTCCACGCAGCGCATGGAAATGCGCCTCGTTCGGAAACAGGTCCAGCGCTTTATTAGCTAGAGCGAGCGCCTCGTCGGTTTTCTTCTCCGCCAGAGCCTTGCGGCCCTCGTCGTAAGCCTCATAGGCAGGCTCGACATCCCGTGTCTTTTGCATCGCGAGCTGGAAACGGTCCGTGCCCATCGTGCCGCCCGACGGCAATCTGCTTGCTGTCTTGCGGTTGGCATTGACGCGTTCCTGCGATGGCGGGTGGCTGGCGAACAAGCCGCTTAGCCAGTCCTGGTTACGTCCTTCGCTCAGGCGCACAAAGGTCTCCTGCAGCGCGACTGCGCCCTGCGGGTCGTAGCCGGCTTTCGACATATACCGCATACCATACTTGTCCGACTCCAGCTCGGCACTACGCCCATACTTTTGCGTAATCAGCCCCGCAGCAACGCTTGCACCGCCAACGGCCAGGTCGCCGTAACTGCTGTCATTCGTCGCGATAGCGGTCCCGACGACCAGGCCCTGCATCAGCATGCCTTTGGTCATCTGCTTGGCCGTGTGCCGGGCCGCGGCGTGCACAATCTCATGGCCGAGGACCGCTGCGAGCTCGGCCTCGGAGTTCATTTCGGTCAGCAAGCCACGATTGATCGCGATTTTACCGCCCGGGAGCGCCCAGGCATTCGGTGCCGAGTTGTTGAGCACCGTGAATTCGTAGGGCAGCGGCGCGTCCTCGGCAGCAACGGCGGCCAGCTTGCCGCCGACCGATTGCACATATTTCGTCAGCTCCGGGTCGACATCGTAAGCGCCGCCCTGCGACTGCAACATCGGCGCGTAATTCTGCTTGCCCATCGCGACTTCCTGCTGGCCCGAGACCAGTATGAAGTCGCGCTTGCCCGTAACAGGGTTGGTGGCACAGCCCACCAGGAAAATACTTAGCAATAGACCAAAAACTGCTGGTTTGCGCATGATGTGGTCCTGTGTTGTCATCATTTTACTTGCGGATCTGACAGTATAGCCGCAGACAACGACAACAGAGGAATACCATGAACTTACTCGATCTGATAAAGGCGACGGGCGGCGGCGACAGCATTCGTGAGCTGGCTGGCTCCACTGGGCTGGGCGCGGATGATGCCGGCAAACTGATTGGCGCACTCGGGCCCGCTTTACTGGGCGGCCTGGGGAAGAACACTGCTGACGATTCAGGGCTTGCCGGACTCCGCAACGCACTCGAGTCCGGAGGTCACCAGCGTTATCTGGACGATCCGCAGTCCTTGCGGTCCGACGATGCGCGCGCGGATGGCAACAAGATCCTGGGCCACGTATTTGGCAGCAAGGACGTCAGCCGCAATGTTGCCGCGCACGCGGCCGGCGAGACCGGCATCGATGCCGGCATCATCAAAAAAGCACTGCCCCTGCTTGCCGGGCTTGCGATGGGCGCAATGAGCAAGAAGACATCGGCGGGACGCGACCTTGGCGAGTCGGCCAAGAGTGGCGGCCTGGGCCCATTAGGCGACTTGCTCGGCGGCGGTGACGGCTTTGGCCTCGACGACGTGCTTGGAATGGCGAAGAAGCTCTTCTAGCCCACAAGTTGCTGGTTCACGATGAGCGATGAACTGGACCTTTGGCGCCTTGCAGCCGGACTGGGCCTGTTCCTGTTCGGCATGCACCAGCTTGAGCAGGCGCTGACCCAGCTTGCCGGTCGCTCGTTCAAGAAATTCCTGCGCCAGTACACGGCGAAACCGATGCGGGGTGTTATTGCCGGCGCTGTGTCAACCGCCGCACTGCAAAGCAGCTCAGTCGTTAGCTTGATCGTCCTTGCGTTTGTCGGCACCGGAATCATTTCCCTCGCAAGTGCGATTGGTATCGTTTTCGGCTCCAACCTGGGCACGACCGCCACCGGCTGGATCGTCGCGACTGTCGGTTTCAAGCTGGATATCGAAGCGCTCGCTCTGCCGCTGATCACACTGGGCGGTTTTGGTGTGGTTTGGTCCACCGCCGGTACGCGGCGCGCTGGTCTCAGCCATTTCCTCGCTGGGCTGGGCCTGATGCTCATGGGTCTCGAGTTCATGAAGTCGGGCGCCGTCGCTGCAACCGGACTGTTCGACCCCACCGCGCTGGCCGGCTACCCCGCCATCGTCTTTCTGCTCGCCGGCCTTTTGTTGACCGCCGTGATCCAGTCCAGCTCGGCAACGATCATGATTACGCTGAGCGCGCTCTACGTCGGCGCGGTGCCACTCGTTTCGGCTGCAGCAGTCGCGATCGGCGCAGATCTCGGCACAACGATCACGGCGATGCTCGGTGCACTCGCCGGATCAACGGACAAGAGGCGCGTCGCTGCGGCGATCGTCTTATTCAACGTCGTCGCCGATACGATCGCGTTCATTTTTCTCAAACCGCTGCTGGCAATCGTCACCGGGGTGTTCGGTATCTCCGATCCGTTGTATGCGCTCGTCGCGTTTCACAGCCTGTTCAACCTGATCGGCATTCTTATATTCCTGCCATTGACGGGCACATTGAGTCGCCGCCTCGACGGCATGTTCCGGGAAGACGAGGTACCACTGCTGCGGCATATCAAGGATACAGACGTTGCCGTTCCCGAGGCGGCGCTCGAGAACCTCGGCCGCGAGACGTATCGTCTCATCGACCAGGCGGCTGCACTAAACCAGGTCAGCTTCGGGCTGCCACCTGACTACACCTTTTACGATAGCGCCAACGATCGGGCAGACGTGGACATGTTCACGAGCGGCTGCGATTACGATCATTGCTACGCGGCCATCAAGCAACTCGAAGGCGAGATCCTCGCGCACGCACTGTCTCTGCAGGGCGCGGAACTCGACCCCGCGGAAACAGAACGCCTTAGCCAGGTCATTCCGTCAATTCGTAATGCCGTACATGCCGCGAAGAGCATGAAGGATATCTACGAAGACCTGCGCATGTTCCATGACTCTGTCAATGACCGCTTTAACGCCTACTACAACCAGTTCCGTGAAGCGGAACGCGAGTTTTATGAAGCATTGAATTCGCTGCGCGCGGCCGACCTCTCCGCCCATCGTTTCGAAACGCTGGTCGAAATAAAGAAAAAGGGCGAAGACATCCATCGCCGTATGCACCGGCGGATTCTGCGCGAAGTTACACACGGTGAACTCGGCGAGGTCGAGATCTCGACATTGCTCAATGTCAATCGCGAACTCTATGAGTCCCATAACAGCCTGCTGTCGGCGCTGGCCGATGCGTTGCTCGACATGGAGTCGGCCGCCGATTTCGCAAGCATTCCGTCAGCAAGATAGGGGAAATCCCGGATTACGGCCGCAGCTCTGCCCGCGCACCATGGGTGTGCTGGACATTGAGGGGAAACGAGATGACTAACGACGCCGCGGAACTGCTCGCAGAGCTGCGCCAGGACCACCGCAACATGGCAATCCTCCTTGGCTTGCTGCGCGATGAGACGGATCGCATCGATCGTGATGAACAGCCCGACTTCGAACTCCTGCACGACATCATGCGTTATATGACGGTCTACTCCGACGCCATGCATCACCCGAAAGAGGACCTTATCTACGACAGCATGCGCCAGGCGCACCCGGAGCTCGTCGCCGGTCTAGAGCGCGTCGAAGTAGACCACCAGGAAATTGCTGCCCTGGGGGAGACTTTGCGCGACGACATCGAGGCCATCGTTGCCGGCACGGAGATTACCCGGGAGCGCGTCGTTCATGATGCCCGCGACTACATGCGGCGCCTGAACCAGCACATGGCCTGGGAAGAGGAAGACCTGTTTCGGCGGGCCGCTCAGGAGATCGACAATATCACCATCGATACTGCACACCTGTCGGCGATCGATCCGGTTTTCGGGGCCAAACGTGAGGCTTCGTTCACAGGGCTGTTCAAAGCCATTGAGCGGGAAGCGAGCTAGAAGTACCACGCAATCTGGGCGAACAGGCTTGCATCTGTTGACAGGTAGGTATCCGGCAAGCCGCTGTCGATGCCACCGAACTCCGTGCCATTGGCGCCGAGCGGCATGTTCACGCTACCCAGGAAACTCATATTGTCCGACAGGCTGTACTGCGTGACGAACTGGAGCAGTGCGCTCGGGTCGTCGATGTTAGCCAGGATCGTCGGTGTCACGGTCCACAGCGGCGACATCTCGACCAGCACGCTGCCCGCGACATAGTTGCGGCCCAGCGCAAACAGCTCGCGGCGGGCAAAGCGCTCGAGCAATTCGAAGTTTGTTGCGAGGCTCGTGGGATCGTAATTGCCGGACTCACCGAATCCGTTGAAGTAATACTCGATCGCGCCGCTGACGTTCTTCCCGCCCCAGGTCCACGAGTAACTGAAGTTGGTAACCAGCTGTGTCCGGATGTCATCACCGGTGTCGACAAGAACCACATCGCCACGCCAGATCGCACCGCCGATGCTGCGTACTCCGCCAAGGCCCAGCACTGCGTCTCCATAGCTCTCGGCAACCAGCACATCGAACTCATTGTCACCGACAACGCCGTGATACTTGAGCGTGATGGTCGCCTGGTCCGATTCGACATCGCCCGTTAACGGGTCGCGGCGAAAAACGACGGCGCCCTGAATGTCGTCGCCGCTGTTACGAAGGTACTGCAGGTACAGCATGTCGTCGCCCGTTTTGAATTCGGTATCGATAGCAGCGGGATCGAACGGGTTTACCAGGTCCATTGGCGAGTAAAACAAACCGTTACCCCATGACAGCGCCTGCCTGCCGAAGCGTGCTACCGCTTTGTCACTCGTGTATGCAACCGACAGCCGATCCAGCCTTTGCAGCATTACAGTTTTGCCATCGTCACGGATCACGTCGGTCAGGTCGAACAGGCGCCGTTCATCGTCAACGAATCGGTCGATAAACGTACCGGCGCCCGCCCCGACCAGGCGTGTCCATTCAACGCTGTCACCGTATAACGCGAATAACTGGTAGTCGGCATCGACCGACCAGCGATCACGGCTTGCCGCAAAATCGAGCCGCAAGTCCCCCTCGAGGTCGAATGCGTCACTACCGGCCACAGTGCGAAACAGGCTGTCGCCCGGAAATGCCTGTCCGACGAGGCGGAGTTTTGTGTGGCCGCCGAGTTCGGACTCGATGTCCTGGGCTGCGGCAACGCCGCACAGGAAAAGCAGCAGTACAGACAGAAAATGCTTACGCGGCATGCTGCTCGATATCGTCGACAATACGCCCGTCGAGCATGCGAACCAGTCGCTTCGCGTAACTCATGACGCGTTTGTCGTGAGTTGCAATCACAAACGTTGTTTTGTGCCGCTCGTTGAGCTCGCGAAACAACTCCATGAGACCGTCAGACGTCTTTGAATCGAGGTTCGCGGTGGGCTCATCCGCGAGCACCAGCGCCGGTCGGGAAACGATGGCACGCGCGACGGCGACACGCTGCTGCTGGCCACCGGACATATCGGCGGGCAGGCGATCCTCGAGCCCGTCGAGACCCACCTCTTCCAGGATCTCGAGCGCAAGCCTGCCGCGTTCAGCCGCTGTGACGCCCTGAACCTGCATGACGAATTCGACATTTTCACGCGCGGTCAGCACGGGAATCAGGTTGAAGGCCTGAAACACGAATCCGATCTGCCGCAGACGCAGTTCGGCAAGGTCACCTTTGCCAAGGTTGTCGATGCGGCTGCCGGCAATGTACACCTCGCCGCTGTCAGGCTTGTCGAGACCGCCAATTGCATTAAGTAGTGTGGTCTTGCCACCGCCGGATGGTGCGGACAGGCAGACAAAACCGCCCTCGTCGATTTCGATGGAGACATGATCGAGCGCCTTAATGTCCTCATCACCCTGGTGATAGGTTTTACACAAATCAACGCAACGTACTGCCGTCATGATCAGACCTTTGTAATCGCTTCAACGGGTTCGTAATGAGCCGCTCGCCACGCAGGCGACAGACTCGCGAGAAAACCGAGCACCAGAACGACGGTATTCGCGAGGATGACGTCACTCAGCAAAAGCTCGGGATACAACACGTTCGACATTCCCCACATGTCGAGTCCCTCACCGACGATGGAAATGTCGATTCCATCCTTGATCGGTTGCACGGCCGCCCACGCCAGTATGGTTCCGATGACCAGCCCCAATGCCAGCAGCATCAACGACTCGATGACGATCTGGCCGAGAATGAACATCGGCCTCATACCAAGCGCCAGCATCAGGCCGATTTCGCGCACGCGCTCAAAGACCGCCATGACGAGCGTATTGACGAGGCCGAACGACAACGCAAGAAATATCACGATGATCCAGACCAGCAGGAAGCCATCCATCACCTTGAGCATCGATCCCAGGTACGTATCGATCTCGAACCAGCGCTGCACCGTCACGCTACCATCGACCAGCGCACTGACTTGTTGATAGACCTCTTCCACGTTGCGATAGTCGTCGCCAATTGCCACGAGCTCGGATACCTGGTCATCGATCCGTAACATATCCTGCGTTGTCGTCTTCCCTGCAAAGACGAAGGCTTCCTCGAACGCCGTTACATTGGCTCCAAATAAGCCGACAACGCGAAAGCCGCGATCGGCGATCTCGTTATCCGGGTCCTGGCTCATCAGGACAATTCGCTTCCCGACTTGCGTGTTGAGCGTCTTCGCGAGCTTTCTGCCAATGACGATGCCCTTGTCGCTCGCAGACTCGAGAAACCGGCCTTCGACATCGTCATAGTCGACAAAGGTCATGTCGCGCTCGCGCTCGGGATCGATACCCAGCAGCGTGACGCCGCGCGAATCGTACTCGCTGGTTACAACGGCGGGGACGCGGACCCGGCTTGCCCAACCCGTGAAACCGGCATCCGAAAATTTTGTTGTAATTTCTGTGTCACTAATGGGTATGAGATTGGCAACGCTGGGGTCGTCGCGGTAATCGGGATGATGCACCTGCACGTGGCCGGGCAACGCGGCGATGCCTTCTCTGACAACGTCGGTGACCATGCCGCGCATCAGCGCTGTCATGAAGATCATCGCCCAGGTCCCGAGTATCACGGCCGCGAGCATGATTACGGTGCGCCGGTGGTTGCGCCAGAGATTGCGCCACGCCAGGCGCGCGAGAATCGCCGTCATATGCATCAGACCGCCCGCATCGCTTCGACCGGGTGCAATCGATGCAGCCGCAAGGCTGGATACAGCGCCGACAGGATTGTAAACAGGAAAACGACGACCGGACCCGCCATCAGGGTCAACACTGACAACTGCGGAAAGAACCGCGCCGGCAGATTGAACTTCGCGGCCAGCTCTTCCATTCCCGGGTAGGCGAAACCGTTCACACCCAGGTACAGGGTCAGAAGCGCCCCGAGCAGCGCGCCGACCGCAAGTCCAAGCAGGCCCATGATGGTGGTCTCGAGCAGGACGAGTCGTCCCAGGCGTCCCGGCGTGAGACCGAGCGCCATGACGATGCCGAATTCATGCGTACGCTCGAGTACCGACATCAGCTGCGTATTGAGCACGCTGAACGCAACCAGGATCACCAGCACGCCGTACATGAAGAAGGCGCTGCTCATGTCGGCACGGATGGCCTGTTTCAATCCGGGTTGCAACGCGTCCCAGTCGTGCACAACGAGATTTTGCCCAGCGGGCAAGAGCGTTCCGACCTGGCTTTGCAGCGCCGGCACATCGTCGATGACAGGCGCATTGATTACGACCTGGTGGCCTGCGCCGTCCATGTAAAACATGTCCTGGAAAAATGCGAGCGGGATCTCCGCAATGCTTCGATCAACCTCGGCCAGGCCACTGCTGAAGATACCAACAACGTCCACAACGGCGGCTGCGAAAGAGCCGTCGCGACCACTGCCCAGTAACGTCAACTCTTCGCCCAGGCCGATGCGCAGATTCCTCGCCAGTGCCGCACCGATAACGATTTCGGCTGCATCGCTTGCCCCGAGATAGCGACCCTCGCCAACAAGGTCAGGAATCGTCGAGACATTGGGTTCGTAGTCGGGTTCGACACCGAATAAGGCGATGCCATAACTTCGGTCTTCGCTGGAGGCCAGTGCGAACGCCGTGCCACGCGCCGCAACCTCGTCCGAACCGAGATTGGCGCGCAGCAATTCAGCCAGTGGCTCGATATCGGCAACCGTCTGGCGGATCTTCTGATCGTCTTTGTAACCCGGCGCCTGGACCTGCATATGCCCGGTAAACGACTGCAGCGTGTTGTCGACCATCAAATCGTACATACCGAACTGCAGCGAAATCATGAACACCAGCAGCACGTTGGAAAACACCATCGCCCCCGTCGTCAGCCAGGTACGCTTCGGGTGCCGCCAAAGGTTGCGCCAGGCGAGACGGAAGACCAGTCCCATCCTGCTCAGTCCCGGGGATTGCGCAGGTTGGACAATGTAAACAGGCTGTCTTTGAGCTCCACTTCGTACTCGACCGACTTGAGTTGCAGTTCGGTCCACTCATCGGGTGATTCGATCTTGCCCATGCGCTGCCTGAGCGCCACTGTGCGACCACCCATTTCGCCGATCTCGAGTGATTCCAGGCGTTTGAAGAGCTCGTCATCCTGATCGTAAAAGCTGTGCGAGATGACGACATGATCGTCCCGAATCCTGAGGACTTCCCGACCCCAGACAACCGCTGCGTCTTCATGCGGTATCGATTCGATCTCGTAAACAGTAATGCCGTCGATTTCCTCACAGTCCAGGATCGAATGATCGTATTCGTCTATGATGTCGTCCGCGCGCGTAACGTCGTTGTTGGAGAAGTCCGATCCCATCCAGCTTTGCCCCATCATCGATGACGGCACCTTGATGACCCGGTTCACCTTTGGTGAATACGACCACATGTTGTTGTCGTCGGTAAGCGTTCCATTACCGCGGTCCTTGCGCGGCTCGATCACGCGAACCAGTGACTTCTCATCCCCCTTGGTCCACGCCCGCATCGTCATGGAGCGCTCCCAGTCCGTGCGGTGAATGACCATTGTCATAACGCTTTCGGAGGACAGGCCCCGCCAGTGGTTGACGGCGGCACGCACGATGTCTGTCGCATCGCGCTCCGCTGCATGGCCAACCGAGGCACCCAGCAGCATAGCCGCGAGCATGAAATTCCGCGTAATCATAGGCCCATATTATAAGTCACAGGCGCCTGAGGCTGCGCTTAAACCGAGTAGGTGTTTTTCGCAATGGCGTGCCCCAATGTAAGGACTAAACTGAACGCGATCGTTCGGAAAAGGACAAGAAGATGTTCAGTATTGAGGCCGTTATGAGCACCGACCTGATCACGGTCGAACCGTCCGCCAGTCTCGCCGATGCTCGCGAACTGATGCACACGAACCGTATCCATCATCTCCCGGTGGTTACCGGCGATGGAGACCTCGTTGGATTGGTCACGCTGACCAACGTTTTGGCTGCAACCGATTCCTTTCTTCGCGACGACGACAGCCGTATTCATGCGTCTGAAATTCGCATCCGGGATGTCATGGTCACTGACCTGGCAACCGTTGATGAGCACGTGAGCTTGCGTCAGGCTGCCCTGTTCATCGAGAAGCACAAGATCGGCTGCCTTCCAGTCGTTGCCAAGGACAAGTTAAAAGGCATCATCACGGATAGCGACTTTGTCGCGATCGCTATCAATCTGCTCGAGCAAATCGAGGAAACGGAACCGCCGGTCGACGAATTCGACGACTGACGTCAGTCCGCGGAACGACGCTTCGTCAACGCATACTGGGCATCTCGTTCGGAGCCGAGAAGTATTGCGACCCAACGCGTACGTTCGTCACTCTCAAGCGCGAGTTTCAGTGTCATCGTCAGCGGCACTGACAGCAGCATCCCCACCGGGCCAAACACCCAGCCCCACAATACCAGGCCTATAAATACAATCATCGGCGAAATTCCCACGCCGTAGCCCATCAGTCGTGGTTCTGTCAGGTTGCCGAACAGTACGTTGATGCCGATGAAGCCCAACGCTGTTGCAGTCGCCTCACCCGGTCCGAGCTGCACCAGTGCCAGTAGCACTGCCGGCACGGCAGCGATGATCGATCCGATCGTCGGCACGTAATTCAAGAGGAATGCCAGCATCGCCCACAGCAGTGGGAAGTCGAGCCCAATCGCCCAGGTTAGCGCGCCCGCCGTCAGGCCTGTCGCGATGCTGACGATGGTCTTGATGCCGAGGTAACGACCCAGGTTGGCCAGGAACACGCGAGGACCCTCGAGTGACTGTGTGCTGCGGCCGAATGCCGCCTCGACCTTGGTCTCAACGCTCGAGGCTTCGAGCAGAATGAAGATCGTCGTGAAAATGATCAGGAAGATGTTCGTCAGAACATCCTTAAAGCTGTTCAGGATGCTGGCGGCGAGACCCATAGCCCAGCCGGGATCGATCATGTCGCTGAGATCCTGAACCGAACCGTCACTGTTCAGGGTTCGTGCGACAAAATCGAACACGCCCTGCACGATCACATCCAGTCGTTCCTGGTAGGCCGGCAACGCGGCGGTGAAGTCGGCGACCGATGTTCCGAGGATCGCGCCGAGCATGAACAGGATCAGCATGATCGCCGAGACGATGATCAGTGCCGCCAGGATCGCCGGCACCCGCTTGCTCTGCATCCAGAGCATCGGGCGAACCGTGATCAGCGCAAGGAAAGCGGCAATCAGGAACGGCACCAGGACAACCTTCGCCATCTGCAGGCCGTAAACAATGACGATGACGGCAGCAAATGTAATTACCGCACTCGTCTTGTTGGGAGCTGAATCGCTCAATGTGTTATGACCGCTGCATCAAAAGGGAGGCGTGCGCGTGAGTATATCCGGAACTCCTAGCCTCGCGGGCGCCTGGGCGTATAAAGCTCGGCCTCTTCCTCGGTCAGTTGTTCGATCTTTACTCGCCAGCGACCCAGCGTCGTACTGATCCGCAGCTGGTAAACGCCACTCTCGTAGAATAACTTGACGCCGTTGCCCTTGTACTTCGTGTGTAAAACCCGGCCGACGTGCTTGCCGGTACGCGCCTCGACAAGCGTGATGTCGAGTGCGATCAGCGTGTCATAGTCGCCGTCCAGTCGCCAGTCGAGAATCCACGGCGAGTCGACAACAAACGGATCGGTCGTGATCGTCGTCGAGCCCCGGAATTCCTTGACGACTTCGCTCGCCGAGGCCGATGTCGCGGCGGCGGCAGCGACTAATATGGTCATTACTAACTTTCGGTACATGGTTTGCTCTCAAAATGTTGCGCCGTCCGGCGCCCAGCTGCTGATTCGACACAATCTAGCACTCGCCGTTCATACCTGCGATCCAATTGTGAATCAAATATACGGCCTCCGCATGAACCGCGGCACGGCCAAGCTCCGGCATCGCTATTGCCGGGTCGGAATGCTGCATGCGAAACAGGAGAATTGACTCTTCGGGCCGGCCCGGATAGATGTCATAAGGCCGGTCGCCGCTGCCCCGACCGACCGCAACCGGGGTCTTGCACACGCCGTAATGACGATCGACAGCCGCGTCGATGTTCAGGTGCAGTGCGGACGTGTCGGCCGCACCGTCGGGGTTGTGGCAATGGGCACAGTTGGCGTCGAGATAGGCCTTGGCCCGCATTTCGAGGGTCGCGTCTCCGGGTTCTGTCCAGGAGACGCCCGCTGGCACAGCAGCCGCTACGCCCTCCAGAATTTCCCGGGCTTGCCAGTATTCAAGCTGGTTCGCCACACCATCAGCATAGTCATAGCTGCGATTCAATTGCCAGGCCCGGGGTCCGACTGGCCGCAACTCCCGCGTGCTGTGGTTTGGCGTGTGGCACCCGGCGCATTGATTCGCATCGGGCACAACGTACGCAATCTCCTGGCTGCCTGCTTTGCTCACCAGTTCGAGCAGCTGAATATCGCCGGCCACTTCGAGGTACGCGTCGTCCTGGGCGTCATCCCAGACATACGGTAATGCCCGCCAGCCCTCGGCGTAGCGGACCAGCAGTCGCGTTTCGATGAGGCGATAATCGTCCAGTGACAGTGAACCGTCGTCCGCGGGCGTTGCATCACGGTCCGCCGCGACGACCTTGCGTGAGCCGGCGGACCAGCCCAGAGCTTTTTCGTAGTGAAACGTCTTGCTGATAATCGTACCGACCGGAAAATCGAACTCCTGATCGGCGCGATAAGTGGCACTGGTGCCATCGGGCACCCATACCGCACGCAGCTTCAGCGCATAGTCGCTGAAAAGGGGGGTATTCAGGTCATAAGGCATGACTCGATTATTAAGTTCGAGCCGCCGCCCGGCCGTGTACAACACACCCCAATCGCTGAGACGTTGCGGCACGGCGTCAATCGCGTGAACAACGACCACACGTTCCGCCGGTCCGCAAGAAGATAATGCGAGGCAAACGACGATTGTCGCAACGCGCAAGCGCATGGTCATCCCAACGGCGCGGCGAGCACGACGGGTGGCAGCTTCTCGTGTTGACACCGGTGCTGCTCGTCGCCCACGACAATGTTTTCGCTGTCGTTGCCAAGATCGGCGTTCAATACGCCAGCAACGTCATTATCGATACAGATCGCGAAATCGGCACGGAGCCTGCCTTCGGAATCGACTTTTTCGGGGTTCGTGTAACCGTCCCAGAGAACGTCCGGGAAGCTGCCGTTAAGGCCAAACATAGCAACCTTGAGGGCCTTGAGATCGAAGCCGTCCGGGGACGAACCGCCACCCGAGAATCGGTTGCCGTAAATGTAGATCGTTTCCGGGTAAGGATCGTAATCCGCTGCCATCTCGCGTGTTCCCTGGAAGCCGGTCGCGTAGTAGCTGCTGATGATGATGTTCGCAGTGTCGTTATTGGCAACATCGTTGTCGAAGATCTCGACCTTGTCATTGGAGTTGATGACGATGCCCGATCCGGCCGGCACGCTTGCAACCGGTGTGCCCTCGGCGCCGAAGTTGTCCGTGTTGTTCGCGGTCACGGTATTGCCAAACACGCGCGTGCTGTGACCGGGTTGCGGCAGGTCGGGCATGTTGAATACGAGTATGCCACCGGTATTTCCGGTCGCTGTGTTGCCATACACATCGGCATCGAACGTGTTCTCAATCTCGATGCCCGCCACGTTACGTTCGGCGCGGTTGTTCCTGACTACGACATTCCGGGATTGGCCGACATAGAGGCCCGCATCGGATGCACCGATTGCAATGCAGTCTTCGAGTAACAGGTTTTCGATTTGTACCGGGTAAATGCCGTAGGCGCCGTTTTCTTCATCGGGCCCGTTGGTCCACTCCGCGCGCACACGCCGAATGACAACATTGCGACCTTCGTTGACTTTGAGGCCATCGCCCGCCGTATCTTCGATGGCAAGGTCCTCGATCGTGAAATCGCTGGCATTGACGAGCATTCCCTCCGCCCCCTGGACCTGGCCCCTGAATGACAGGATCGACTTGTCCATGCCTTCGCCACGAATGGTCACGCCCGATATATTCAGCGACAGGCCGCGATTAATCTCGTGCACGCCCGCAGGAATTGTAATTACGTCGCCGGGCCGGGCCATAATCAATTGTGTCTGCAGTTGCTTCTGAAACGCAGACGATGCTGTTGGTTGACGAGCATCTTTGTCGCCGGAGCACGCGGCCAACAACACCAGGCCGGCGACAAACGGGGCCTTACTCTTTTTCACGATTTGAGCCCGGGTGAGTAGTGATGCTGAGACTATAATCAGGCGCATTCAGGGCCGCAATCATCGTCCCAGCGCGGCGTACCCGAAAAATACCCGACCAGGAAGTCGATGAACTCTCGAACCCGGTAGGACAAGTGTCGCGTCGGCGGATACACCGCGTATGCCGGTGACACTGGCCACTGATAGTCGGTCAATATCGGCACGAGTTCGCCGCGACGAATCGCCTCGCCCGCAATAAATGTCGGCTGCATCGCGATTCCGAGTCCCTGCGTCGCGGCAGCACACAGGAAGTCGCCACTCGTTGCCGTCATCGATGGGTTGACCTCCACGCGGATTTGCTGACCGTCGGAATCACGACAAAGCCACTTACTCGGATCGGCGAGATTGCCGTAAACCAGGCACTGGTGATCGCGAAGCTCGTCCGGCGCTTGTGGCACACCGTGCTGGTCAAAGTACTCTTTGGAACCACAGACGATCGTACGCGCTTCGAACAGGCGCCGTGCAATCAGCGCTGAATCGGCGAGCCGGCCGATGCGCACCGCAACATCTACACCCTCCTCAAGGAGGTCGATTCTCCGGTCGTTGAGATCGAGGTCGAAGTCGACCCGCGGATGGCGACGGCTAAACTCCGCGATCGGTTCGCACATATGGCGGGTACCGAATGACAACGGCAACGCAACGCGCAAGTTGCCGCGAAGTTCACCGTGCTCCTGGGCAGCGGCCGACTCGGCCTCGTCGAGATCGGCGAGGATTCTGGCGCTGCGCTCGTAGAAGCTGCGGCCGGTGTCGGTGAGATTGAGGCGCCGCGTGGTGCGCCGGAGCAGCTGGGCACCGAGCCGCTCCTCGAGCGCGGACACGCGGCGGCTGATAGCCGATTTTGCGGAATCAAGACGATCCGCGGCCGCCGTGAAACTGCCCGTCTCCACGACCGCAACGAATGCCTGCAAATCCTCGAATCGGTCCATATTGTTGCTTTTTTGAGAACAATATAATTCTATTTCGCCTATTTATTCCGTGATTGTCAATAGTCAGACTTGGCTTCATCAGAAACGGCGGCAGCCCCGCCAGCAGGAACCAGGAGCAGGACATGGCAACAACGAACACCCTTCGCATTCTCGAGGTCACTGCCAGTGGCCGCGGCGGCGATTCGGTTAGCCGCATGCTGAGCAAAGACATCATTGATGCGCTGGAGGCAAAGAACGGCGCAATAGATTTGACGCGACGCGATTTGAATAGCGGCGTGTCGTTTGTCGATGAGGGCTGGATCAGCGCGAATTTTGCGCCGGACGAAGATCGCACCCGGGAGCAACGCGCAAAGCTCGCAGAATCCGATGCCCTGCTTGCCGAGCTGCAATACGCCGACGTCATCGTGATTGGCGCCCCGATTTACAACTTCGGGATACCGGCATCACTCAAAGCCTGGGTCGACATGATCGCCAGGGCGCGCGTGACGTTTCGCTATACCGAGAATGGACCCGAAGGCCTGCTCAAGGACAAGAAAGCGGATGATTCCATCGATGCGGCCCGCGCTCGCATTGCCGATTTGATTTACACCGGGCAATCCCTGGACGACCGGGCTGCCTGACAACCATGCGATACAAGGAGCAAGACATGACCAACAATACTGACTACGCAGCACTGGTACTGCGACTTGGCCTCGGCGTAATGTTCGTCGCACACGGTTTGCTGAAAGTGCTTGTCTACACGCTTCCAGGTGCGGCCGGTTTCTTCGAACAGGTCGGATTTCCCGGCTGGACTGCCTATGTCGTGACATTCGCGGAGATCGGCGGCGGCCTGTTGCTGCTTGCAGGCATTGGCGTACGGGCGGTTTCGCTCGGGCTGATCACGGTGCTTGCCGGCGCGCTCGTCGTACACTTCGGCTCTGGCTGGGTGTTTAGCAACCCGAATGGCGGCTGGGAGTACCCGGCGTTCCTGATCGTTGCCAGCATTGTGCAAGCGCTACTGGGGCCCGGCAAGTTCGCACTCCGCCTGCCGCAAAAAATACGTGCAGTACCGGCCTGAGGCTGTATTGCATTTCCTGGGAGACAAAGATGATTGACGTTATTCGCTCCGCTAGTCGTGGCGCTGCTGACCACGGCTGGCTCAAGAGCAAGCACACGTTTTCGTTTGCGGATTATCACAATCCGGCAAGGATGGGCTTCGCCAAGCTACGGGTTGTGAACGAAGACTGGATTGAACCCGGCCAGGGCTTCGATACACACCCGCACCGTGACATGGAGATCGTCACCTACATGATCGACGGCGCACTCGAGCACAAGGACAGCATGGGTAACGGTTCGGTGATCCGCCCGGGCGAATTGCAACGGATGACGGCAGGTACCGGCGTCCTGCACAGCGAGTTCAATCATTCGGCCGATGACCAGGCACACCTGTTGCAGATCTGGATCCTGCCGGAGCGTAACGGACTCGAGCCGGGTTACGAGCAGAAGTTGTTCCCGAAAGAAGAAAAGCACAACCAGTGGCGGCTCGTAGCTTCGCGGGACGGACGTGACGGATCGTTGACGATTCACCAGGACGTCAGTTTGTACTCGACCGTGCTGGATGCCGGCGTCGAGCTCGACTTCGACTTCGACGGTCGTCGCAGGGGTTTCGTGCAGGTTGTGCGCGGGACGGTCGAAATCAATGGCGAGAGTCTCCTCGCCGGCGACGCGGTTGCGACGCAGGACCAGGACGCACTGTCCATTCGGGCATCTGACGCCGCTGAGCTACTGTTGTTCGACATGCTGTAGCGGGTGCAAGACGCGTGCCCCGATGAGCCGCTACAATCGGGTCTCATGAAAGCACTACTGACAATCCTTGGCCTTGCTATTGTTGTGACCGCCTGCGGCAGCGGTAACGGCGGCGCCTCGGACTCGCCGTCAATGCCAGGACCGGTCCAAAGAGCGATTTACGATGTGCAGGGTAACGGGGCTGCCAGCCCCCTCGTCGGCCAGGCAGTGACCCTGGATGGTGTCGTCACCGGTGATTTTCAGGATAACGACGCCGATACGCGGCGCAATCTTGGTGGCTTCTATATTCAAAACGTACCCGATGCCGACCTTTCAACCTCGGACGGTGTTTTTATCTTTGACGGCAACAACCCGGCGACAGCCGTTGCTGTGGGCGACCTGGTCAGGGTCACCGGAGTCGTCAACGAACACTTCGGTGAAACGCAGGTTAGCGCAAGCAGTGTTTCGGTCGTCGGCGGCGGCGCGATACAACCGGCACCGATCACCTTGCCACTCGCAACGACTACGACCAACAGCGATGACGAGACAATCGTCGATCTTGAACGCTATGAGGGGATGCTGGTTCGTTTTCCGCAGGCCCTGACTGTTACCAGCCTTCACACTCTCGGGCGATACGGGGAAGTTGGCCTGTCCGTCGGTCGCCCGCTGCAGTTCACAAACTTCAATCCGCCGGGGGTTGCCGCGTATAACGCATACCGGGAGACACTCGCCGCGCAGACAATACTGCTTGATGACGGCCGCAGAGACGAGAATCCCTCCCCTGTTACCTACCTGACAGCCGGTCCGGGTCCCGGCTACTCCATTCGAAGTGGCGATGAGGTAGTCGACTTGACGGGCACGATACGATTCGCGCGCGGGAGCGGCGGCCAGGGAACGGAAACGTACCGCGTTGTTCCGACCGGCGACGTCGAGTTTATCGGGCGGAATCCTCGTGGCAACGCGCCGGTTGTGGCTGGTAGCCTGCATGTCGTGAGTTTCAATACGCTGAATTTCTTTTCCGGCATCGACACCGGGCAGGACAACTGCGGACCCGCGGCCAGCAGCTCCTGCCGCGGTGCCGATTCTGCAATGGAGCGCGATCGCCAGCTCGCAAAACTGGTAACGACACTGGATGCACTTGATGCCGACATCGTTGGGCTGATCGAGATTGAAAACAATGGTGGTGCGGCACTGCAAATGATCGTCGATGCATTAAATGCCTCCAGCGACGACAATTACGCCGCTGTCGACACCGGGGCCATCGGTGACGATGCGATCGCGACGGCATTCATCTACAAGACGGCCACGGTCAGCCTCGTGGGTAACCCCGTCATACTCGATTCCAGCGTCGACACCAGGTTTAGCGATGTGAAGAACCGGCCGGCGCTTGCGCAGGCGTTTCGGCAGGTCTCAGACGACGCGATTCTTTCGGTCGTCGTCAATCATCTCAAGTCGAAAGGATCTCCGTGTGACGACGTGGGCGACCCGAATCGGGGCGACGGCCAGGGCAACTGCAATGCCACGCGTACGCGCGCAGCAGAGGCACTGGCCGACTGGGTTGCAGTTGATCCTACCGGCAGCGGCGATGCGGATTACCTGGTGATCGGCGACCTGAATGCGTATGTACTCGAAGACCCGCTCGCTGTACTGACGAATGCCGGTCTCACTTATCTCGCCCCTGGCTTTGGCAATGTCGATGCGTACTCGTTTGCTTTTGACGGGCAGTTCGGGGCACTCGACCATGCGCTATCCTCGCCGAGCCTGACTTCACAGGTTGTCGGTGTGGCAGAGTGGCACATCAATGCGGATGAAGCGCCGCTGCGCGACTATAATCTCGAATTCGACCGCGACCCGGATCTCTTCGACCCGAATTCGCCGTATCGAACGTCCGACCACGACCCATTGATCATCGGCCTTGACCTGGCTAACTAGAAGGTGCCCATCATGAATGACCGTCAAATCCAGCGCCGTCGAATGATCGCCGCGATGGTCGCGGCAGGCTTCTCGCCATGGAACCGACTGCTTGCGGAAGACAAGTTGCTGCCGGTAACGCCGTCAGATGCCGAGGGCCCGTTCTACCCGGTGGACATTCCCAGCGACAGCGATAATAACCTGTTACGGGTCGTCGGCATGCGGGACACCTCACCCGGACAACTGGCCTATGTCCACGGCACCGTCGTGGATCAGCAAGGAACGCCAATCGACAATGCCCGGGTGGAAATCTGGCAGTGCGATCACGGCGGCGTCTACCATCACCCCGGTGACGACGGCAAACCCGATTTACGCTTCCAGGGCTTCGGCGCCATGGTGACCAGCCGTGCCGGTGCCTACCATTTCCGCACCCTCCGCCCGGTACCGTATACCGGGCGCACGCCGCACATCCATTACCGCGTCAGTGCACCGGGGTTCAACCGCCTGACCACACAGCTTTACGTGACTGAAGAAGCCGAACGGAATGCGCGCGACTCCCTCTACAAGCGTCATTCACCGGCAGAGCGGGTGCAATTAACCAGTTCGTTCCGCACGGTAGACGATGCGGGCCTTATGGCAGAATTTAATATAGTCCTCGGCTGAAACACCGTGTCAGCGGGCTCAAGATGAAGCTGAGTTAAGATGTGGGCTGCAAGTTTGCTTTCCGCCATAGGCAGTCTTTGCTAATCATCGAGTGTCGCATATCGCGCTGACGCTTCAATAGTTCGCTTCGTGACCGACAAGATGATACCGGATCGTCGTCGCCATCGTATCGGCGGCTACAACTCTTACGTAATATGGAAGACCGCCTGCAAGTTCGAGCCGCAGGAAGTTGCTATCGCTGGCCTGAGACGATGCCAGAACTCTGCCTGACTGGTCCAGGATGTCGATGTATGCGGTCAGGGTGTCTATTTCGCCTGTCTGGTCGCAAAACTTTTGCCCATCCGAGCAAAGCCGGAACGCATGGTATCGCAAGAATATCCGTGTGAAAGTGAACACGTCAGCCTGATCCAGCACATCGTGAACGTCGCCGTCAATAATGAAGCCGTCCCTGTCCGTAGTTTTGGGGAATTCGACTGGATTCGCATTGAGCCAATCGTTATTCGGTTCGTACTCGTCGATGGGCTTGAAAACAATCACGTTGCTAGAGCCACTTGAGCTGCTGGAACCACCTGACGATGACAACGAGCCTATGTAGTCCAGGCATTCGTCATTGCCCGATACGAGAAGATACGCGAAACATAAAAGGCCGGCGCCGGAACTGCCACCGCTGTTTGTTGACGAGTTGGTGCTTTCCTTTTTGCCCTCTTCGCCGCCACAGGCGACAAAGAACGGACATATAGACAGCATCATCAGCAACGAGATCGTCTTCTTCCATCGAGTGTGCTTGAACATGGCCTTGCTCCTGTAATTTGTTGGCCGCCTTGTGGCGCCAAACTCGGGAGCCATTCTCGGAAAGGCCCGTCAGGAAGACCTGTTGATGGACTAAGTGTTCACTGAGGGACCTAGAAAGAATTTCTGATTATTTAGACATTTCAAAGAGTTATGATCATACGCAGCGAGTGCAGCAGAATGAGTGGCGCAAAGCGCGAATACTGGCCTGGCCAGGCAATTCACTGAACGTCTGCTTTCATCGAAAGCGGTCGTTTAAACGCCTTGGAAACGGAAGACCTGAGCGGCTGCAATCGGCCAAAAGCGGACCTTGACTAAAAGCGCATCAGAACCCGGATCGTGATCCAGGCTAAGTCATTACAAATCAAATGTTCTCACAAGGAACACGGCCATCTGATCACGAGTGACCGGTGCTTCCGGGCAGTAGTTGCCGTCGCCGCAGCCGGCGGTAATGCTCTCGGCGGCCAATTGCTCAATCCAGCTAGCGGCCCAATAATTCACCGGAACGTCGCCAAAGATCCCTGTAGCATTCGGCGGCGAGTACGACGAACCATGTTTGGCGCGAAGCAGGAACACCGCCATTTGACCGCGAGTCACTTCAGTGTCCGGACAATAATTGTCGTTGCCGCAACCGACGGTTATGCCATCCAGAAATAGCTGTTCAATAAAGCTCGCAGCAAAGGATCCAGCGGCAACATCGAGAAACAGGTTGCCGGTGGCGGCTGGCGGGTTGTAACCGCTACCGTTAATGCCACGCTCGAGGAACACCGCCATTTGCGCCCGCGTCACCGTATCCTGCGGGCAATAGTTGTCGCTGCCACAGCCGGCGGTGATGCCGGCTCTGGCGAGAGCCTCAATGAAAGAAAACGACCAGTAGCCGGCCGGTGCGTCGGTGAAGCGACCCCATGGGTAGTCATCCTGGGCATCGGGCACTCCGTCGCCGTCGTCGTCTGTATCGACGTTGCTGTCGATGCCATCACCATCCGGGTCACCCGACATCATCGGATCCTGGGGGAACTCATCGGACTCGTCGGGCACACCATCGCCATCCGCGTCGGTCGAATCAAAAACGACAGGCACCATCGTGTAGGACACGTCTTCATCCGTATTCACGGCAAAAGTCAGGCCGGTTATAAAAGCTACAGCATCGTTGGGATCCAGGTTCTCCGGCCGGTCGATACCCGAAATTCGGAACGTGCGCACCGGGTCCGGGGTCACACTTGAGAAGTCCAGCACTGTACCGGCTCGCAGAACAGCCGGAGCGCCGTTAACCTCGACCAGAAACTCGCTGTCACCGCCAGGCAACGCGACCGGGATAAGCACGGAGGCAAAGGCGCCGACTGAGCTTTCGTCGATCGTGTAGTCGTAGCCAACCGCAATCGGCGGGTCAATCCACTGGCGTGGCGTTGCAACACCGACGCCACCGAAAGCATCGCAACTGCCGAGAATGTCCTGCACGGTCTCCCGCCAGCAGCGACCTCGAAAACGCCAGCCGGCGTTTACACCGGGCAGCGCGTCAGCCGGGTCCGGAAGGATCGGATTACCCGGCTCACTGCCTGCTACTGGTCTTGCGACGAATAATGCTTTAGTCGAACTCTGCAGAACGGTGCCACTTGCGTCAAGAAGCGATCCAAATGCTATGACGACGATTTCGCCGAAATCATTTAGTGAGTTTGCTCCGTGATTGGTGACGTCGTTGGCAAAACCCGCGTTGGCTAGAAAACTGCGGCCGTCCGTGAAGTCGATTTGGTCGTCCTCAACGGCTAGGCGAGGTTCGTCCCCGGATGCGTCACCGATCCAGATCGATTCGCTGTCGTCAACACGTTGTCCGACGAATGACACTCGATTATTGTTGTTCACGCCGACTCCACGAGCAAAGGATTGTCTTGCCGGCCAAAAATTCACAAAATCGGAACCGGCGGTCTCGGCGACAAGGAAAATGTCACCAGACGGGCTAATCAGTAATACGCGCGGATTAGGATTAAGATTATTGCCGTCATTATTGGTTGCATAGCTCATCCAACCCAGATCATTTAAGCCCGGGGTGTTCGTGTTCGAGGAATATCCCAATCCGTTCATATTCCCTACAGTAATCACTTCCGCTGCGCCCGGCGGCGTCGCCCGGTACACGGCTTTTTCATCCGCTACCGTGACGGCAGACGCAGCAACCATTTCGGCCTCGTTGACGTTCACAGTCGAAGGGTTAATAAACTGCGGCGTCGTGCTTTCAGTTGTGATGCCATCCGAAATCATGAGTTCTGTTCTGGAACTACCACGAGCACCCATTTGCAGGTTGATGTTCAATTGACTGGAGGAACCTCTAAAGTCTCGAATTTCCCGAATGATTCCGACGCCTGGCTCGAACAGCCCGTAGCCTATATCAGTACCGATAATATTCTGGTTTTCGTCCAAAATGGTCCAGATCAGGGAAATCGCAACGATGCCGTTGTCATTGATACCAACACCTCCCACCGCGGGATAAATATTAGGGCCGGGCTCTTGCCCAGTGAATGATTGAGACTCAAAAACCAACAGCGGCGTCTCACCGGGGGAGGCAACGTAAGTCCTAAGTACCTGTAATTGAAACCCTATAGTCTCTGCTGTCGTAAATACGACTTGTCCGCTGTCGTTCATCCCCGCGTGAGTGAGTACCAGGTTTTGACCAGTAAATTGTCCGTCTATATAGATTGCATCGTAGGTGAAGCCGGGAGCTCCTCGGGCAATCGGTGTCAAGAATGTTGAGCAGGTAAGAAAGATCGCCGCACCCAATGTACACTTATCGAAGAAATTAAAAATCATTAGTTATCTCCCAACCAGTGATAAACCGCCTTGCTTGTTGCAGAGGAGCCGCGGTTTTGCGTCGCTAAGGCCACGAACTCCACCGCGGCGCGCGGAGATTAGAAAAGCAGTAAATGAGCGGGAGTTTGGCCGCGTGACAATAGCGGAACGCAGACGATAGGTAGGCATTGTGAAGTTCCTAGTTCGTAGATGAACAATAGGGCCAATGCCGCAGATTCTCTTGAGACAGAGATCTTCCTGCTAATTACGCCTCACTGTGCGCGTATTCGCCCCTATACGCAAACGAATCGGGTGGAATTGAAGGTGTGTAACGGCGAATTAACAAATAACTGTATCGACAAAACGGTCGCTTCGCATGTGGATTCTTCCAGTCTAGCAGACCGATTTTCCGATCAGATATCAGACACGTTTGGATATTTGGCCTTTCGTTGGAGACCCTATCTCCCGGCCCAGCATTTATGCGCTCTCCGGTTCCTCTAACGTCTTCCGGCCCTCAATACCGCAGCGTTTGGTATGTTCCGGTATGGGTCATAAGCAGCCCGTCAAACGAATTCTAGCTGAATGTCTGCTTCCGAGGGGAAAGCGGACTATCGGGCACTCGAAAAACCGCAGAATTTAGGGTCTGCTGACGGCCAAATGAGGACCGTCATTTGGCCTTGAGGACTTTCAACAAGTCGTCCAATTGCAGGGAGTATTCCCGCTGCTCTCCGTCTTCCCAATGGACGCCCTTAGCCACACCTCCGGCTAATTCGATCCAAGCCTCACCGCAACCGCCAAACGGCTGAACTGCTTCATCTCCGTGTAAAGCAATGAGAAATTCCTTTCCAACAACGAAGATCCTTGAATCTATGTAATCTCGACAAAGATGTCCCGGGTCGCCCATCAGTTGTATTGATTCGAACTGGAGACGCCCCTTCAAGACGGCGATAATTTCAACTGACATGCTGTCAAATAACGTTTCCCCGTGAGAAAGCTTTTTCCCGTAACTTAC
>Ga0224508_10000988_pt1 | contig 26182 bp, 23 predicted proteins | sample SF_Jan12_sed_USG_4_FD_170157 | JGI IMG/M metagenome (GOLD analysis project Ga0224508, IMG submission 170157) | Sediment microbial communities from San Francisco Bay, California, United States - SF_Jan12_sed_USGS_21 | ecosystem: Environmental > Aquatic > Marine > Sediment | place: USA... | reverse complement strand
CGAACTGACGAAGGATTCGCTCAAGACGATCCGCGATCTGAGCTGGCGGGAAATCGCGGTCTTCGCGCCGCTGATCGTCGTGGTGCTTTGGATGGGAATCTACCCGCGTTCGTTTCTCGCGCCGATCGAAGTCTCGGTGGCGAAATTGGTTGGGCAGTACAACGCGGCGCTGGTGGTGGCCGGCAAAACCGCCGCCGTTGCGGCGCGGTGAGGTAGCAGGATGCAGTCATTATCGCCCGAATTGCCCAACATGATGCCGGCCATGCCGGAAATCCTCCTCGCCATTTTCGCCATGGCATTGATGATGGTGGGCGTGTTCGTAAGCGACAAACGGGCCTATCGGTCGGTGTCGACATTTGCGATCGTCACCTTGCTGATCACGCTGTTTCTGGTGATTACGGCGGGCGGTAAGCCGCGGTTCGCATTCGACGGGTTGTTCGTGGTCGACGGGTTCGCCGTCTACATGAAGGTGCTGGTGATCGTCGGGTCGGTCGTGACCCTGCTCATGAGCGATCGATTTTTGCGGCGCGAAGACATGAGCCGCTTCGAATATCCGGTTCTGATCGTGCTCGCGACGCTCGGCATGATGATGATGATCTCGGCGCACGATCTCATTGCGCTGTATCTGGGATTGGAGCTGCAGAGCCTCAGCCTCTATGTCATCGCCGCGTTTCAGCGCGATTCGACGCGCTCGACCGAAGCCGGGTTGAAGTATTTCGTTCTCGGCGCGTTGTCGTCCGGCTTGCTGCTGTACGGCTGTTCGATGATCTATGGGTTTACCGGGAGTACCGATTTCGCGGTCTTGGCGAAGCATTTCACCGCGGGCGAGGCCGCGCCGGTCGGGCCCATCGTCGGCCTGGTATTCCTGATCGCCGGCTTGGCGTTCAAGGTATCGGCCGTGCCCTTTCACATGTGGACGCCGGATGTCTACGAAGGCGCGCCGACACCGGTCACCGCGTTTTTCGCGGTGGCGCCGAAAATCGCGGCGATCGCCTTGTTTCTCCGCGTCATGATGGGACCGTTCGAGGGCCTGCTTCTCGAATGGCGGCAGATCATCGTCTTCCTCTCGATCCTGTCGATGGTGGTGGGCGCCTTCGCCGCGATCAATCAGCGCAATATCAAGCGGCTGATGGCCTACAGCTCGATCGGCCATGTGGGATACGCTCTCATCGGCCTGGCCGCGGGCGGTAAGGACGGGGTAACCGCCGTTCTGGTCTATATGACGATTTACCTCGTCATGACCACGGGCACCTTCGCCTGCATCCTGTGCATGCGCCGCAAGGGTGAAATGGTCGAAAGCATCGACGAGCTCGCCGGCCTCAGCAAGACCCGACCGAAACTGGCGCTGGCGTTGCTGGTCTTCATGTTTTCCATGGCGGGCATACCGCCGCTGGCCGGATTCTTCGGTAAGCTGTACATCTTCATGGCGGCGATCAATGCGGGTCTCTATGCGCTCGCCATCATCGGTGTCATCGCCAGCGTGGTCGGCGCGTTCTACTACGTGCGGATCGTACGCATCGCGTATTTCGACGACCCGCTGGAAGGTTTTGAACAGCCGATCGGCAAATCGCTGACGGGTGTCCTGACGGTCACGGCGATTCTTACGGCGGTATTCTTCATCGGGCTGTCGCCGGTGCTGGACGTTGCGCAAGCGGCCGCCCTTTCCCTGCTGAAGAGCTGACGCCGCACCGCGCGCATGGCCGCCCCGGTCACCGTTCCCGAACCCTTCACGCTCATCGAATATCCGGTTTTGGGATCCACGAATGACGAGGCGTCGCGTCTGGCGGTCGCCGGCGCCGCCGACGGCACCGTGGTTCGGGCCGACCGTCAAAGCGCCGGCCGGGGGCGGCGAGGCCGCAATTGGCAGTCGCCGGCGGGCAACCTCTATTGCTCGATCGTGGTTCGTCCGGCGGCCCCGCCGGCGGTCGCCGCCCAGCTCTCCTTTGTCACCGCGGTCACCCTTGCGGAGACGCTGGACGCCGTCCTGCCGACTGGCCGCACGGTTTGTCAGAAATGGCCCAACGATGTGCTGATCGACGGCGCGAAGGTGGCGGGTATCCTGCTCGAGTCCTCCGGCGCGGGGACGGACGCGGTCGACTGGGTGGTTATTGGTTGTGGCGTCAACGTGGTCGAAGCCCCGCAGGACACGGACTATCCGGCGACCAGCCTGCACGCCGCCGGTGCGGCCGGGCTTGGCGCCGGTACCGTGCTGCCGGTGTTTTTGACGGCCTTGCATGGGTGGCGGACGCGGTGGGAGACTGCGGGCATGGCGCCCGTTCGGGACGCCTGGCTAAATCGGGCGCACGGCTTGGGCAAAGAAATGACCGTTCGCTTGCCCGATCGTGAAATTCGGGGACTTTTTGGCGGCATGGACCAAACCGGTGCGTTGCTCCTCGACCTTGCAGATGGTACGCGTCAAACCATCTCCGCCGGAGATGTGTATTTTGGATGACCGCGAAGAGAGGGTTGAACGGTGCTGCTCGCCATTGATTCCGGCAATACCAACGTGGTTTTCAGCGTTTCCGACGACGGTGACCGCAAGGGTGTCTGGCGCTGTCACAACAATCCGAAACGGACCGCGGACGAATACGCGGTCTGGCTGACCCAGCTCATGGGCCTGCAAGGCATCGTAGTGGCGGATATCGACGCCGCGATCATCGCCAGTGTCGTGCCGGAAGCGCGCTTCAATCTCGTGACGCTGTGTGAGAGCTTCTTCGGGTGCAAGCCGATGCTGGTGGGGGAGCCGGACATCGATCTTGGCATTGAAATTCTGATCGACCGGCCGGATCAAGTCGGCGCGGATCGTTTGGCAAACGCCGTCGCCGCGAAAGAACGATACGGGGGTCCGCTGATCATCATCGATTTTGGCACGGCGACGACATTCGAACTCACCGATGCGGACGGCAATTACACCGGCGGTGTCATCGCACCGGGAATCAACCTGTCCGTGGATGCGTTGTACCGCGCTTCCGCCTTACTGCCGCGGATCAATATTCGCAAACCGGAGCAAGTCATCGGCAAGGCGACGATACCGGCGATGCAGTCCGGCGTTTTTTGGGGATACATCGCGATGATCGAAGGGCTGGTCGAGCGGATACGCAAGGAGGCGGGCGGAGACCCCACGGTGATCGCCACCGGCGGGTTGGCGCCGCTGTTCGCCGGCGCAACAGACGTGATCGAGCATATCGACCGGAACATGACCGTCCGCGGGCTCGCGGAAATCTATCACCGGAACCGCACCGCATGAGCGACTACCTTTCGACCGGAGCGCCGGGAGACGATGAACTGCTGTTTCTCCCGCTCGGCGGCGCCGGTGAAATCGGCATGAATCTCAATCTCTATGGCCATGCCGGTAAATGGCTGATGGTCGATCTCGGCATCACCTTCCGGGACGACACGACGCCGGGCGTCGAAGTCATCATGCCCGACCCGTCCTTTATCGAGGAACGGCGCGACGACCTTGCGGGGCTGGTGCTTACCCATGCCCATGAGGACCATTTGGGGGCTGTGCAGTACGTCTGGGACCGATTGCGCTGCCCTGTGTATGCCACGCCGTTCACGGCTGCGCTGCTGCGCCGCAAGCTTGCCGAGACCGACCTGCTCAAGCGGGTTCCGCTCACCGAGATACCGCTTTCGGGCACCTTCGACGTCGGCCCTTTCGATATCGAATTGATTACTCTTACCCATTCGATACCCGAGCCGAACGCGGTGGTGATCCGCACCGGGGCGGGCACGGTCATGCACACCGGCGACTGGAAGCTCGATCCGTCGCCCCTGGTTGGCGCGACCGCTGATGAGGAGGCGTTGATCCGGGTCGGCGAGGAGGGCGTATTGGCGATGGTCTGCGATTCGACCAATGTGCTGGTGCCCGGAGAATCCGGGTCGGAAGCGGATGTGCGCGAAAATCTGGTGGAACTGGTCGGCCAGTTCGAGAACCGGGTCGCGGTCGCCTGCTTTTCCTCCAATGTGGCGCGGCTGGAGACGATCGCCCATGCGGGCGCCGCCCATGGCCGCGATGTGGCGCTGGTCGGCCGGTCGCTGTGGCGGATGTACGACGCGGCAAAGGAAACCGGTTACATGACTGATATCCCGCCCTTCGTCAGCGAGAGCGACGCCGGTTTGCTGCCCCGGGACAAGACCCTGATCATCTGCACCGGCAGTCAGGGCGAGCCGCGCGCCGCGCTGACCCGTATCGCGAACGGCGATCATCAGGCGGTCGACCTCGACCCCGGCGACGCGGTGATCTTTTCCAGCCGGATCATTCCGGGCAATGAAATAGCGATTAACCGGCTGCAAAACCGGCTTAGCCAGCGCGGCATCGACGTGGTCACGGCGCGCGGCGACGACATCCACGTTTCCGGCCATCCGGCACAGGATGAATTGGCGCAGATGTACCAATGGGTGCGCCCCCAGGTCGCGGTTCCGGTGCACGGCGAATCCCGCCATCTCTATGCCCATGCGAAACTGGCGCGCGCCTGCCAGGTGCCGCGGTCGGTGGTCGTGCATAACGGCGATTTGGTGCGTCTAGCGCCGGGCGATGCGGAGATTATCGACGAGGTATTCAGCGGACGCCTCGCGCTCGACGGCAACCGCTTGATCAATCTCGACAGCCATACGATCCGGGACCGGCGCAAGATGACCTTTCACGGCTCCGCCGTCGCGACCGTAATCATGGACGGCAAGGGCAACCTGCATGGGGAGCCGATCGTCAGCATGATCGGCGTGCTCGACGACGATGCGGAGGCGGATGTCCTGGATGAGGTGATCGACGCGCTCATCGACGCGCTCGAGGATATGTCGGCGAAGGACCGGCGCGACGATGCGGCGGTCAGCGAGCGGGCGCGCCGCGCGGTTCGCCGGTGCCTGCGTGATGTGTGCGGCAAGCGGCCCGAAACCGATATTCATCTGGTGCGCCTGTAAGGGCGACGAATTAGGATTGGCTGGAAATGATCGGCAAGCTGAACCATGTGGCCATCGCAGTGCCGGATCTGACGGCCGCGACAGCCGTATACCGGGACACGCTGGGTGCGCGGGTTTCCGATCCGTTGGCGCTGGCGGACCATGGGGTCACCACCGTGTTCGTGGAACTGCCCAACACGAAAATCGAGCTGTTGCACCCGCTCGGGCCGGACTCGCCGCTGGCGAAGTTTCTCGACCGCAATCCGGCGGGCGGTATCCATCATGTGTGCTACGAAGTGGACGACATCGCGGCGGCGCGGGACCGGCTGCAGGCCGAGGGGGCGACCGTGCTGGGCGGCGGTGAGCCGACGCCAGGCGCGCATGGCAAGCCGGTCCTGTTCCTGCACCCGAAGGATTTCTGTGGCACGCTGATCGAACTGGAACAGGTGTAGGCGATGACTTGGTTCAGCGGCACGCTGGTGTTCCTGGTGATCTGGTGGTTGGTGCTGTTCATGGTTCTGCCCTGGGGCAATCGCGCGGTCGAAGACCCGGAACCGGGCCACGCGACGAGCGCGCCGGAAAAGCCGCGGATCGTCCTGAAGTTCGCGATAACGACCGGGATTGCGCTAGTGATATTCGTGATCATCTACGTCGTGTCCGCCGCCGGGTTTATCAATTTTCGGGGTATCCCGAATTAATAGTTAGGCTGGATATGAAAGTATCGACGCGGGATATCGATGCGGCGTTCGGTTCCGATGCGGTGCCAAGTCTTGGTGAGTTTGTAGATTTTGACGGCTTCGATGAGCTGGACAAGGAATATGCGGTAAGGGAATTTCTTGGGAAAAGTCAGGACGAGTTTTACCAAAATATAAAAACAGGAACTTTCGGCAGCATATCTGCAATTGAAAGTTGGGCTGTCTTGAAGCACAGCGCGCTAATATTTTATATGGCGCCATACTTGAAATACATCGCTTACGATATTGATGATGATCCTAATGAAGATGAAACAGTTCACTTTTTCTTCTATTACTTTAACGAATATATCAGAATATATGGACCGATTCCATTGGATCGAAGGCAGTGTGAGGTGTTACTTGCATTGATTGAAGGGCTTTTACGACACGTGCAGGGAGCGCAACCGAGCAGCTCAGAGAGTCCAGAATGGCAATTGGAACTAATTGAGGATCTCAAAAAATTAGAAGGCAGTCTCCGTTCCTTCGATAATTGTTGATACAAAGCTCCCCGTAGTTTCGGAATTTCTCGTTTCGTTGCGGTTGGCGCCCGCCAACGCTCCCAATAAATTCACGCACCCCCTTGCGGCTTAGGTGTCTCGCGGGCAGGATCGGGTCCCGTCAATTATTGCTTCGTTTCCTTCATTCCAAACTGAATCGGCGCTTTCGTCCCGCGCCGGGAAAGAAAATTCATGGGTACGACCGCCGCGAAAGTGCTGCTTCAAACGCTTAAACTGCATGGCCTGGACCGGGCGTTCTGCGTTCCCGGCGAGAGCTATCTGGCCGTCATGGACGAGCTCTGCGACGATCCGATCATTGAGTTCGTGACCTGCCGGCATGAGGGCGGCGCGGCGTTCATGGCGCTGGCGGATGCGAAGATCACCGGCAAGGCCGGCGTGGTGTTCGCGAGCCGGGGACCGGGCGCGACCAACGCGTCGATCGCCGCCCATTCCGCCGAACAGGGCGCCCATCCCCTGGTGCTGATGCTGGGGCAGGTGTCGAACACCAAGATCGGACGCGGCGCGGTGCAGGAGATGGACTTCACCAAGACCTTCGCCGACATGGCGAAGTCGATCGAACAGGTCGACGATCCGGACCGCATGGCGGAGATCCTCGCCCGCGCCATCCACATCGCCGAGAGCGGCACGCCTGGACCCGTGGTGGTAGGCTTGCCGACCAATGTGCTGTCCGCTATCACGGAAGCGAAACCGATTGGGCGGCAGGTGATGGCGCATGTGCGGCCGTCCGATTCCGATGTCGCGGCGATCGCTGACATGCTGACCTCCGCCGAACGGCCGATCATGATCGTCGGCGGCCGCGCCGGATCGCCCGAAGCCCGGCGCGCGCTGCGGGCGGCAAGCGAGGCGTATTGCATTCCGGTGTACGGGACTTTCGAGCATCAGGACGTCTTCGACCACGACCATCCCAACTTCGCGGGAGAACTGGGGATCCGGCCGCCGAAGTCGCTGCAGGCGGCGGCGCGCGAGGCCGATCTGGTGCTCGCGGTCGGCACGCGGATGGGCGAGATGACGCGTCTCGGCGGCGCCGTGCCGGCGGCGGGGGCGCGGCTGGTGCATGTCTATCCGGATGCGGGAAAGATCGGCCTGACCGTCCCGGCGAGCCTGGGCGTGGTCAGCGAAGCCCAACCGTTTCTCGAAGCGTTGGCCGGGCAGAACGCGCCGCCGCCTTCCGACAAGCGCAAGGCCTGGGTCGAGAAGGCGCATGCGGGATATGAGGAATCGGCCCGGCTGGTCGTGCGGGATGCGCCGGACGGCGTTGATTTCGGCCATATGATTGCCGCAATGCAGGATCAACTGGGCGACGATGCGGTGATCACGTCGGATGCCGGCAGTTTCGCGAGTTGGATGCATCGCCATTACCGTTTCAAGGCGACGCAAACGCTGCTCGGGTCGGAAGCGGGGGCGATGGGCATGGGCGTGCCCGCGGCGGTCGCGGCCGCGCTGCGCCATCCGGATCGGCAAGTGGTTGCCCTGGTCGGCGACGGCGGCGTGTTGATGACCGGGTCGGAACTCGCCACCGCGGTCAAGGAGAAGGCGAAAATTCGCGTGGTGATTTCCAACAACGGTCACTACGGCACGATCCGCCTGCATCAGGAAATGCACTACCCCGGGCGGACCGCCGGGACCAACGATCTGGTCAACCCGGATTTCGCCGCCTGGGCGCGCGCCTTCGGCGCGACCGGCGTGACCGTGAACAAGCCGGAAGAGGCGGCGTCGGCCTTGCGGGAAGCGCTGGCGGCGGACGGGCCCGCGGTGATCGACGTGCATACCAGTCTCGAGAACGTCGATTCGGCGAATACCATTTCCGATCTCCGGGCCGGATAAATCCAAATGGGGCTGGTGTGAGCCACTATTGCGACAGCGCGCCGGGACATCCGCAGCACGGTCCGTATCACGATACGGAATACGGCTTTCCAGCGCGCGACGACGCGGTGCTGTTCGAGCGGCTGGTGCTGGAAATCAATCAGGCGGGGCTGTCCTGGCTGACCATCCTGAAAAAACGCGAGGCCTTCACCGCGGCCTATGCGGGCTTTGACGTCGATCGGGTCGCCGATTTCGGCGAGGACGACCGGGCGCGATTGCTGGCGGATGCGGGGATCATCCGCAACCGGCTCAAGGTCAACGCGGCAATCGAGAACGCGCGGCGCGTCCGGACATTGCGGGAACAGCATGGCGGGTTCGCCGATTGGCTGGACAGCCATCATCCGCTGTCGAAGGATGATTGGGTAAAATTGTTCCGCAAGACGTTTCTGTTCACCGGCGGCGAGATCACCGGCGAATTCCTGATGAGCCTCGGCTATATCCCCGGCGCGCACCGCACCGGATGCCCGGTAATGCAGGAGATCGCCACGCAAAAGCCGCCCTGGCTCAACGCGCCAAAGAATTTCTGGAAATAGAAACGGAACGATTGTTAGCTGCAGGCAAAAAAAAGGGCAAGATGCGTTTGAAATCTTGCCCTGCTGCAATGCAACCCAGTGAATTTTATTATTTAACCGGTGTCGTCGCTCGGGTGTCCGGTCCTGTTATTTGATTATTCCCTCCCCAAACTCGGACTTTGTCTCGCCAAATAGCGACACGTCCTCCGTGGGAAATGGAACTCTAAGCACAGATTGCAGAGGATGCAAATTTACATCTCCTGCCCGATGCTGCCGGCCGAGGCACGGATAGGAACTGCATGGAAACGTGGGATCTGGGGATGCGGCGGGGTAGAATAACCCCATGACGTTCGGATTCAGAACAGTTTCGCTGGCCGGAATGCTCGCGGTCGTCACGGCGGTGACCGCATTCGCGCAAACGAAACTGCGGGTTCCGACCCGGGATTGCGCGGCGCTCGTGGTGCACCGACCGGCACCCGACGTGGCGTTCAAGCCTGGCGTGGATGCGCATGGCAATCGGGTTGCACCTGCCGATTTGGCCGGGAGCCGCATTCCGTTCGAGGCTCCGAAGACCGTCGAATTCGAGATCTCCTTCAATCCTCTCGAAGGTGGCGCCGCCCGCCGGTTCCCGCGGTCGGAATTGGTGGTTGGCCGGCTTAAATACGACCTGAATACCGGCGCGGCGACCTTCAACGGCCATCCGCTCACCGGTCCCGAATTGGCGGAATTGGCGCGAAAATGCCGGCGCGGGCTCGGCAACGAACGGTAAATCCACGTCCGTAAGCCGCAATAGACATGCGCGGCCGCTTTCCCTACAGTGGCGGCCGTTCGACCGGCCTATGCGAAATCCGCATGAAGCCAGGAGTGTTTCAGGACTGTTTGATGAACCGCGACAATAGCAACGCCGTCCGTCGTTCCCAATATTTTCTGCCGACATTGAAGGAGACGCCTGCGGAAGCGCAGATCGTCTCGCATCGGCTGATGCTGCGCGCCGGCATGGTCCGTCAGGCGAGCGCGGGAATCTATAGCTGGCTGCCGCTCGGGTTCCGTGTGCTCAAGAAGATCGAGCAGATCGTGCGCGAGGAACAGAACCTCGCCGGTGCCCAGGAGTTCCTGATGCCGACGATCCAATCGGCCGATCTCTGGAAGCAAAGCGGACGCTACGATGATTATGGCAAGGAGATGCTGCGCATCACCGACCGCCACGCCCGCGAAATGCTGTATGGGCCGACGAACGAGGAACTGATCACCGAAATATTTGCGAACGACGTCCGCAGCTACCGCGATTTGCCCAAGAACCTGTATCACATCCAGTGGAAGTTCCGCGACGAGGTGCGGCCGCGCTTCGGCGTGATGCGGGGGCGTGAATTTTATATGAAGGACGCCTATTCCTTCGACCTCGACGCCTCGGCTGGCCGGGTCGCTTACAACAAGATGTTCATCGCCTATCTGCGGACCTTCGCGCGGATGGGATTGCAGGCAATCCCGATGCGAGCGGATACGGGGCCGATCGGCGGCGACCAGAGCCACGAGTTTTTGATCCTGGCGGACACCGGCGAGAGCGAAGTGTTTTGTCATCGCGCCTATCTCGACATGGATGTCATGACCGCCGATGTGGACTTCGCGGATGACCAGGGGCTTGCCGCCATGGTCGACCGCTGGACCGAACATTATGCGATGACCGACGAAATGCATGATCCCGCGAAATGCCCGGTTGCCAAGGACGACCTGGTCGAGGCACGCGGGATCGAAGTCGGTCACATTTTCTTCTTCGGGACCAAATACTCCGAAGCGCTGGGCGCCCGCGTGGTGGGACCGCAGGGTGAGGATACCGCGGTGCAGATGGGCTCCTATGGCATCGGCGTGTCGCGCCTTACCGGCGCGATTATCGAGGCAAGCCACGATGAAAACGGCATCATCTGGCCGGCCGGCGTCGCACCGTTCCAGGTTGGACTGATCAATTTGCGGCAGGGCGACGAGGCATGCGACGCCGCCTGCAACGGGATGTTCGACACGATGCGTGCCGCGGGAACGGAAGTGCTCTATGACGACCGGGACGGGCGGGCGGGCGTTAAATTCGCGGACATGGAGCTCATCGGATTGCCTTGGCAACTCATTGTTGGACCGCGCGGTTTGAAAAACGGCGTGGTTGAGTTGAAGAACCGTGCATCGGGCGAGCGCGAGGAAGTCTCCGCCGAGGCCGCCCTGTCGCGGCTTGCGGGCTGAATACCAGATCATGTTATCCGCATTTGAAAGGCTGGTCTCGCTCCGGTATTTGCGCGCCCGGCGCCAGGAAGGCTTCATCTCCGTCGTTGCCTGGTTTTCCCTGCTGGGAATCATGTTGGGCGTGGCGACCCTGATCATCGTCATGTCGGTGATGAACGGTTTCCGGGCGGAACTGCTCGGCCGGGTCCTGGGCTTGAACGGGCATTTGGAAGTGACCGGCAACTACCGGACCCTGCCCGATTTCGACAAGGTCGCGATCAAGATCCGGGGCGTGGACGGTGTCCTGTCGGTGACGCCGCTGGTCGAGGGGCAAGTCCTGGCGACCGCGAACGGCGTCGCATCGGGCGCGCTCGTGCGGGGAATCCGGGCGGAGGATTTCCTCGGCCGGCCGCTGCTGGCGAAGAGCATCGAATCCGGCACGCTCGATGGATTTAACGAAAATTCCAGTATCGTCGTGGGCAGCCGGTTCGCCCGCCGCTACGGCTTGCGCGTGAACGGCAAGATCAAGCTGATCGCGCCGGAAGGGACCAGCACGCCCTTCGGCACTTTGCCGCGGACCAAATCCTACCGCGTGGCGGCGATTTTCGAAGTCGGCATGTCCGAATACGACAATCGCTTCATTTTCATGCCGTTGACGGCGGCGCAGATCTTCTTCCGGCATAAGGACAGCGTGTCCAAGCTGGAGGTCATGGTCGACAATGCGGATCAGGTCGATGAAGTAGGGCCGGCGATCTCCCGGACCCTGGGGCCGGCGTTTCGCATACGCGACTGGCAGCAGGTCAATTCGAGCTTCTTTACCGCGCTCAAGGTGGAGCGGAACGTCATGTTTCTGATCCTCACGCTGATCATTCTGGTGGCGGCCTTCAACATCATCTCCAGCCAGGTGATGCTGGTGCAGGACAAGGGAAAAGGCATCGCGATCCTTCGCACGATCGGGGCGACGCGGGGGATGATCATGCGGATTTTCTTCGTTACGGGGGCCAGCGTGGGCGTGATCGGGACGGTGTTGGGCGCGGTGCTGGGGATCGCCTTCGCGCGCAATATCGAAACCATTCGCCAGACGATCCAGCAATTCGTCGGCACCGATCTGTTCCAGGCGGAGATATATTTCCTGTCGCAGCTGCCGGCGAAGATCGACCGGACCGAAGTGATCATGGTGGTCCTGATGGCCTTGGCCCTGTCTTTTCTGGCCTCGATTTATCCGGCGTGGAAGGCGGCGCGGCTCGATCCGGTCGAGGTGTTGCGTTATGAGTGACGGCGCGGCACTGAAGCTGGAGGCGGTTGTCCGCACCTACCGGCAGGCAGGGGAATCGCTGGAGGTGCTGCGCGGCGTCAACCTGGATCTGATGGGGGGTGAGTTGGTAGCGCTGGTCGGACCATCCGGCGCCGGCAAGTCCAGCCTGCTGCACGTCGCCGGGCTGCTCGAACGACCCGATGGCGGCGAAATTTACATGGAGGGCAAGCCCTGCGGGGCGATGTCGGACGATAAGCGGACCGCGCTGCGGCGGCGCGACATCGGATTCGTGTACCAATTCCATCACCTGATGCCCGAATTTTCCGCGCTGGAAAACGTCATGATCCCGCAAATGATCAATCGGACGGGCAAATGGGCGGCACGCCGGCATGCGCGCGCGCTGCTCGAGCTGGTCGGGCTGCAGGACCGGATGAAGCACCGCCCGGCGCGCCTGTCGGGTGGCGAACAGCAACGGGTAGCGATCGCCCGCGCCGTGGCCAACCGCCCGCTGCTGCTGCTGGCGGACGAGCCGACCGGCAATCTCGATCACAAGACCGCCGATGACGTGTTCGACATGATGAAGGGCTTCGTTCACGAAGCGGGAATCGCGGCGCTGGTGGCGACGCATAATCTTGCCCTGGCCGCCCGCATGGACCGGGTTGTACGGCTGGAAGACGGGTTCTTGCTGGACGGCGCGGCTTCGTCATAGACCGGTAACGATGGGGAGCACGGAACAGATGGGTATCGGCGTTGCCTTTCCCCAAACCCGTATCGGAACCGACCCCATCGCGGTCCGCGACTTTGCGCAGGCCGCGGAGGCGCTCGGCTACAGCCATATCCTGGCCTACGACCATGTGCTCGGTGCGAACCGGCAGACTCATACGGAGCTGATCGGTCCCTACAGCCACAAGGACGCGTTCTACGAACCCTTCACGCTGTTCGCCTATCTTGCCGGGGTGACCGAGAATATCGGCTTCGTCACCGGGGTGATCATCCTCGGCCAGCGCCAGACCGTGCTGGTGGCCAAACAGGCGGCGGTGGTCGACGTGCTTAGCGGCGGCCGGTTGCGGCTCGGCATCGGCATCGGCTGGAACCCGGTCGAATATGCGGCGCTGGGCGAGGAGTATGGCAATCGCGGCCGCCGGTCGGAAGAACAGGTGGCCGTGCTGCGCGCGCTCTGGACGGAGGAGCTGGTCGACTTCGAGGGAAAATGGCACCGGATTCCCGACGCCGGGCTGAACCCGCTGCCGGTGCAACGGCCGATCCCGCTGTGGTTCGGCGGCCATGCGGACCGGGTGCTGGAACGGACGGCGCGGCTCGGCGACGGCTGGATGCAGATTTTCTACCCGCCGGACGACTCCTTCGAGCGTAAACGTGCGCGATTATTCCAGCATGCGGAAGCGGCCGGCCGCGATCCGGCGTCGATCCCGATCGAAAGCTGGGTCTCCATCGGTAAAGACGGTCCGGATGCCTGGCGGGCGGAGGCGGAGAAGTGGCGCGACCTTGGGGTGCAATGCCTGACTGTGAACACGGAGTTCCATCACGCCCATCACGTGCGCGCCGATTTGAAAACCCTCGGCGATCACCTCGCAGTCCTCGAATCCTACCGGGATGCGGTCGCCGATTTGGTTTGAGCTGGGATGTGCTTGAACATTGGAGTCGGCGATTTGAGGCGATGGGTACGGCAAACCCCCTTGCTGGAACACATTGCAACGCTTTGGATTTCCAAAGGATGTTGTCAAATGCCCCCGTCCTCCGTGTAGTCTGCGGCCATGAGCCACGCTGATTTCGTTCACCTGCGCGTCCATTCCGCCTATTCGCTGTCCGAGGGCGCCATCCGGATACCGGAGCTGGCCGACCTTTGTCTTCGTCACCACATGCCGGCGGTCGGCGTCGCCGATACCAACAACCTGTTTGGCGCGCTGGAATTCTCGCTCTCGATGCGCAAGGCGGGCGTGCAGCCGATTATCGGCTGCCAGCTAGGACTGCGCCGGACCGATGGTCACGGCGCCAACGGCGCCGCACCGCCGCCCGACCCGTTGGTCCTGCTGGTTCAGAACGAAGTGGGCTATCGCAACCTGCTGGCGCTGGCCAGCCGGGCCCATCTCGAGACCGACTCCCATGAACCGCCTCAGATTACCCTGGAGGACCTTGCAAATAATGGCGCCGGTCTGATCGCCCTGACCGGCGGATTGAACGGGCCGATCGGGCGATTATTGACGGACGGACAGAAACCCGCCGCCGAGGAATTTCTGGGTAAATTTTCGGCGTTGTTTCCGGGCCGGCTTTATGTCGAGGTGATGCGCCACAACCTCGCGGAAGAGGATCGCGTCGAAGCCGAGTTGATCGACCTTGCCTACCGGTTCGACCTGCCGCTCGTCGCCACGAACGAAGTGTTCTTTTCGACCCGGGACATGCACGAGGCGCATGACGCGTTGATCTGCATCGCCGAGGGCAGGGTGGTGACGCAGCAGGACCGGCGCCGGATGACGCCCGAGCATTACTTCAAATCGGCGGAAGAAATGCGCATCCTGTTCGCCGACCTGCCGGAAGCGGTGGACAACACGCTGGTGATCGCGCAGCGCTGCGCCTATGTGGCGGATACCCGCGATCCGATCTTGCCGCCCTATCCGCAGCTTGAAGGCCGCGACGAGGGCGAGTTGCTGCGCGATATGGCGCGGGCCGGTTTGGAAGACCGGCTGACGAGCCAGGTGTTCGACGCGGAGATGGATGACGCAAAACGGGAGGAGGCCGCCAAGCCGTATCGGGAACAGCTCGACTATGAGCTGGATGTCATCGGCCAGATGGGCTTTCCCGGATACTTCCTGATCGTTGCGGACTTCATCCAATGGGCGAAGGAACAAGGCATTCCCGTTGGACCCGGACGTGGTTCGGGCGCCGGTTCCGTGGTCGCCTGGTCGCTGACGATTACCGATCTCGATCCGCTGCGCTGGGGTTTGCTGTTCGAGCGCTTCCTGAATCCGGAGCGCATATCGATGCCGGATTTCGACATCGATTTCTGTAAGGATGGGCGCGATGACGTCATCCGCTACGTCCAGCAGACCTATGGCCAGGACCGTGTGGCGCAAATCATCACCTTCGGAAAACTGGAAGCGCGCGCGGTTCTGCGCGACGTCGGGCGCGTGCTCGCCATGCCCTACAGCCAGGTCGACCGAATCTGCAAAATGGTGCCGAACAATCCCGCCAACCCGGTACGCCTGAAACAGGCGGTCGACGGCGAGCCGGCCTTGCAGGAGATGCTCAAGTCGGACGAGTCGGTGAAGCGCCTGTTCGATATCGCGTTTCGGCTGGAAGGGATGTTCCGCCACGCCTCGACCCATGCGGCCGGTGTGGTAATCGGCGACCGCCCGCTCGAAGAGCTGGTGCCGCTGTATCGCGATCCCCGATCCGATATGCCGGTGACCCAGTTCAACATGAAATATGTCGAACAGGCCGGGCTGGTTAAGTTCGATTTCCTCGGCCTCAAGACCTTGACGGTGCTTGCCCGTGCGGTCGAGCTGCTGCGTCGGCGCGGAATCGAAATCGACACGGCGCGCCTGCCGTTGGACGATGCCGGCACATATGAAATGTTCTGCCGCGGCGATACGACCGGCGTGTTCCAGTTGGAAAGTTCGGGCATGCGGGACGTCATCAAGAAGCTGAATCCGGACCGGTTCGAAGACATCATCGCCCTGGTGTCCCTGTACCGGCCGGGACCGATGGACAACATTCCAAGCTATATCCGGCGCAAGCACGGCGAAGAAGAGCCCGATTACATGCATCCCCGGATCGAGGGGATCCTCAAGGAAACCCACGGGATCATGATCTATCAGGAGCAGGTCATGAAGATCGCCCAGGAGCTGTCCGGCTATACGCTGGGCGGGGCGGACCTGCTGCGGCGCGCGATGGGTAAAAAGATCAAGGCGGAAATGGAGGCGCAGCGAAAGGCGTTCATCGATGGCGCGGTCGCGCGTGAGGTGGACCGGGGCGTGGCCGGCCATATCTTCGAGCAGGTCAACAAGTTCGCGGGTTATGGCTTCAACAAATCGCACGCCGCGGCCTATGCGCTCGTGGCGTACCAAACCGGATACCTGAAAGCGAACTATCCGGTCGAATTCATGGCCGCGTCGATGACGCTCGACATGGGCAACAGCGAAAAGCTGAACGGTTTCCGGACCGAGTTGGATCGCCTGGATATCCGGCTGCTTGGTCCCGACGTCAACCGATCCGGCGCCGAGTTTACCGTCGAAGCGTTGCCGAATGACGGTTATGCGGTGCGCTATGCGTTGGCCGCGATCAAGAATGTAGGCCAGGCGGCGATGGAGGTGCTGGTCGCCGAACGGGAGGCGAACGGTCCCTTCAAGGATCTGACGGATTTCGCCAACCGGCTCGATTCCCGCGTCATGAACAAACGTCAAATCGAGAACCTGGCGCGTGCCGGCGCGTTCGATTCGCTGAATCCTCATCGGCGGCAGGTTTACGAGGCGGTGGAGTATTTGATCCGCCACGCCAGCGCAGCGCAGAACGACCGGGAAAGCAATCAGGTCAGTCTGTTCGGCGAGGCCCTGGAGTCGCGGAGCATAACGTTGCCCGATGTGGATGACTGGCCGACCGAACCGCGGCTGCAGCAGGAATATGAAGCGATCGGGTTCTACCTGTCCGCCCATCCCCTGGAATCCTATGCCAAAAGCTGCGAGCGCATGGGCGTGGTGCAGTGGGCGGAGGTCGCGGCGGGCCGCGTGCGCGAACCCCGGGTCAAGCTGGCGGGTATCGTCGGAGGCCGCAGGATCATCAACGGCCGCCGGGGTAAGCTCGCCTTCGTGCAAATGTCGGATACCAGCGGCGCCTACGAAGTCACCGTCTTTTCCGAGCTGTTGGCGTCCTGCAGGGAGATGCTCGAGTCTGGCGCTCCATTGCTGGTAACGGCCGATATTCAGTCGCATGACGACAGCTACCGGGTGACGGCGATTGCCATACAGGAATTGGAGGACGCCGCGGCCGATGCCGCCGAGGGGCTGCGAATTTTCCTCCGCGAGCCGGAACCGGTCGACGTGTTGGTCGGCGTCTTTCGCGAGCATTCGACGAAAGGCCGGGGCCGCGTGACCTTGGTTCTGGACACCTACGACCAGGAGGTTGAAATGGTCGTGCCCGGCGGATTCCGCATTACCCCGGCGATGCGCAGCGCGGTCAAGGCAATCCCTGGAATCGTCGACGTTCACGATATTTAGGGGACGCGACCGCGGCTTCGGCGGGTTGTCCGGGCCATCGATTTAGGCGATGCCGTCTCGGCACGACGGGAAGGTCTTAGGGGGCCAGGATAACAATCTGAATCCATGGGCCATTTTATTCAGCCCAGGGAAATCGCCGATTATCCGCCTTCGCTCTTGCCAGGGTCGGCACTTACGGGTATATCCCCGCAATCTCAACCCTCACGCGGGTTTTTGCGGTCACGCCGAGAGGGCGTCGGTCGCTCCGGTGCCGGACTATCCGGTGACACCCGCGGCGGACGAACCGGAAAAGGAAATTACCATGGCGATGCCTGATTTCTCCATGCGTCAGCTGCTTGAAGCCGGCGTGCATTTTGGACACACCACCCGACGCTGGAACCCGCAGATGCTGCCGTACATTTTCGGCGAGCGGAACGGCGTTCATATCATCGATCTGGAACAGACGGTGCCGATGCTGCACCGGGCGCTGGAATCGGTCCGCGACGTTGCGGCCGGCGGCGGCCGCATTCTGTTTGTCGGCACGAAGCGGCAGGCGGCGGAAGTGGTCGCTTCCTCATCGCGCCGCTGTGGCCAGTATTACGTCAACCATCGTTGGCTCGGCGGCATGCTGACCAACTGGAAGACCATTTCAAATTCAATTCGGCGGCTGAAGACCCTCGAGGACCAACTCGCCCAAGGGACGCAAGGCCTGACCAAGAAAGAGCAGCTCGGACTGCAGCGCGAGCGCGACAAGCTTGACCGTTCGCTGGGCGGCATAAAGGAAATGGCCGGATTGCCGGATATCCTGTTCGTGATCGACACGAACAAGGAGAACATCGCCATTCACGAGGCGGGCAAGCTGAATATTCCGGTTATTGGCGTGTTGGACAGCAATTCCAGTCCCGAAGGCATCACCTATCCGGTGCCCGGTAATGACGACGCGATGCGCGCAATCAACCTGTATTGCGATCTGGTCGCGGGAGCGGTGCTTGACGGTCTGCAGAAGGAATTCATCGGCGCGGATGGCGAGCCGGCACCGTCGGGCAATGGCGCCGATACGACGCCGGTTGAAGCGGGTGTGGCGGAAGCGGCCGCGGCTGTGGAAGCCGCAGCCGATGCGAAGCCGGCCGAGCCCGTGAGTGAAGCGGCGGCGGAGACGCCGGCCGCAGAGCCCGCAGCGGCAGAGACAGCGGCGCCGGAAGCTCCGGCGGCAGGCGAAGCGGCTGTGGAGGAAGCACCCGCCGAGACACCGCCGAAAGCGGAAGAAACCAAGGCGGAATAAGGGCTTCGCCAGTAGGCGGTTGGGTTGATAAAGCGGAAATAGGAAAGGATCGGCACATGGCGGGAATCACCGCGGCGATGGTCAAGGAGCTGCGTGACAAAACCGGCGCCGGCATGATGGACTGCAAGAAGGCGCTGGCCGAGAACGACGGCAGCCTTGACGATGCGGTTGATTGGCTACGCAAGAAGGGTTTGGCGGCAGCGGCAAAGAAGGCGGGGCGGGTTGCTTCGGAAGGATTGATCGGCGTGCTGGCCGAGGGTACCGCCGGCGCCATGGTGGAAGTGAATTCGGAGACGGATTTCGTCGCCCGCGAGGAAAGCTTTCAGGATTTCGTGCGGCAGGTAACCGCCATCGCGCTTGAAAAGAAGGGCGATATGGCGGCTATTCTCGACGCTCCATTCCCGGGGGCGGACCGCACGGTCGCGGAAGAATTGACGCAGAAGATTGCCACGATCGGCGAGAATATGAACATTCGCCGCGTCCAATACGTCTCGACCGGTAAGGGCGGTGTATCCTCTTACGTGCACGGGGCGGTGAAGCCGGGCCTCGGCAAGATCGGTGTTTTGGTCGCGATAGAGTCCGATGCGGACGCGGGCGGGTTGGAAGGCGTCGGCAAACAGCTTGCGATGCACGTTGCGGCGGCGCGGCCGGAATGGCTGTCGACGGATGAGGTTTCGGCCGAATCGCTCGATCGGGAGCGGAAGATCTTGTCGGAGCAGGCGGCGGCAAGCGGGAAGGCGCCGGAAATCGTAGAAAAGATGGTTGAAGGCCGGTTGCGTAAGTTTTATCAGGACGTCGTGCTGCTTGAGCAGACCTTCGTGATCGACAATGAAACCAAAATCGCGAAGGTCATCGAACAAGCCGGCAAGGATGCGGCGTCACCGGTCGCGGTCAAGGGCTTCATGCGATATGAACTGGGCGAAGGCATCGAAAAGGAAGAGGCGGATTTTGCCGCGGAAGTGGCGTCTCTCACGAAAGACGACGCAGACTCCTAAGCCGGCCCAGGATCAATTGATCGATAGAAGGATGAGGTAAATGGCGTCAGGCTCCCAAAGCGCCAAGAATGAAATTGCTTCGCCAGTCGGCTACCGCCGAGTCCTTCTGAAGCTTTCCGGCGAAGCGTTAATGGGCGAGCGGGATTACGGCCTCGACCCCGGTACAGTGGAACGAATTGCCGGCGAAGTTACCGCCGTCGCGGCGCTTGGCGTCGAAATCTGCCTAGTCATCGGCGGCGGTAATATCTTTCGCGGCATTTCCGGCGCGGCAAACGGCATGGAACGCGCCACCGCCGACTACATGGGCATGCTGGCGACAGTCATGAATGCCCTGGCGATGCAGAGCGCGCTCGAAACCAACGGCGCGCAAACGCGGGTTCTATCAGCGATTCCCATGCAAACGGTGTGTGAGCCGTACATCCGGCGGCGTGCGGTGCGGCATATGGAGCGCGGCCGCATCGTCATTTTTGCGGCGGGTACCGGTAACCCATTCTTCACCACCGATACGGCAGCGGCTTTGCGGGCGTCTGAAATGGGTTGTGACGCTTTGTTGAAAGCGACGAAAGTCGATGGCGTCTATAGCGCCGACCCATTTCTGGATCCGAAAGCCGATCGATACGAAAAACTGTCCTATCTAGAAGTCTTGTCGCGCGATCTTAAAGTGATGGATGCGTCCGCAATTTCGCTGGCCCGGGAAAACAAGATTCCGATTATCGTTTTCTCAATTCGCGATTCTGGCGCCTTCGCAAATGTGGTAAAAGGCGAGGGAACCTTCACGATAATTTCCGAGGGAGCGTAAGTCATGGCAGGAGTTGATTTATCCGACTTGCAGCGCCGCATGGATGGTGCGTTGGACGCTTTGCGGCGTGAGTTCGGTGGATTGCGGACGGGCCGTGCTTCGGCGAGTTTGCTTGATCCGATTATTGTCGATGCCTATGGCAGCAAGATGCCGATGAACCAAGTCGGCAATGTCAGCGCACCGGAGCCGCGTCTCATTACCGTGCAGGTGTGGGACCAAAGCCTGGTCAAGGCCGCCGAAAAAGCGATTCGTGAATCGGATTTGGGGCTCAATCCTCAAACCGAAGGAAGCGTCATTCGGGTGCCCATACCGGATCTCAGCGAAGAACGCCGCGTCGAGCTGAAAAAGGTTGCCAGCAAATATGCCGAGCAGGCACGCGTCGCGGTCCGCAATGTCCGCCGCGACGGTATGGAGAAACTTAAGAAGATGGAGAAGGACAGCGAGATTTCCAAGGATGAGCATCGGGATCAGTCGGTTGAAATTCAAGAGCGAACCGACAAGCACATCAAGGAAATCGACGAAAGCCTGGATGCAAAAGAAAAGGAAATCATGCAAGTCTAGGCTATGGAACCTTTACCTTCCCACTCCGCATCTCCGCAGCCACCAAAGCATGTCGCCATAATCATGGATGGCAACGGCCGATGGGCCAAGCAGCGGAACCTGCCCCGCACGGCCGGCCATAAGCAAGGCGCGGAAGCGGTGCGGCGAAGTGTGCGCGCGGCGGCCGAACAGGGGGTGTCGTACCTGACGTTATTCGGTTTCTCATCGGAAAACTGGAGCCGGCCGGAAAACGAAATCCATGATTTGATGGGGTTGCTCCGGCTGTATCTGCGGTCGGAAACGGCCGAATTGCACAAGAATAACGTTCGAATTCGAATTATCGGTGACCGCCGACGCCTTCCGAAAGACATCGTTCAACTTATCGAGCAGGCGGAATCTACAACGTCGGAGAATACCGGCCTAACCGCTATCCTGGCGCTGAGCTACGGCGGCCGGCAGGATATTACCCAGGCGATGCGGAAGCTCGGTCATGAAATCGCCGAAGGACGGCTCGATCCCGACGCAATTGACGAATCGATTCTCCAAGGCGCGCTGGCGACGGCGGATATTCCCGATCCGGATTTGCTGATCCGAACCAGCGGCGAACAACGGATCAGTAATTTTTTGATCTGGCAACTCGCCTATACGGAGTTCGTGTTTCAGGATGTGCTTTGGCCTGATTTCGACGGAACCAATCTGGCCGATGCGCTGGAGGAATTTCACCGCCGCGACCGCAGATATGGCGCCACAGTTGGCTCCCCCTAAAATCGGAAATCTCGGCCTGAGGGTACTGTCCGCTCTGGTCATGTTACCGCTTGCGATTGCGGCAGTGTGGATGGGCGGTTTCATATTCGCCGCGTTGCTGAGTGTGGCCGCGGCCGCGATGTGCTGGGAGCTTTCGACTCTCTGCGGCGAGAAGGGATCGCCGGTAATGATCGTTTCGATCTGCGCCGCCGTTGCCGCACCGATTCTGGAGGTAACAATTGGATTCGATGCGGCGGCGATTGCCGTTGTTGCTGGAACCCTGACGGTTTTGATTTATTGCCGTTGGCGGCGCTCGGTCAATTGGTCCATCCTCGTCATCGGCATCCCTTATATCGTATTGGGTATTACCGCTGCCGGTTGGTTGCGCGGTACGCCGGATACCGGACTTTTAACCGTGCTGTGGCTCGTGGGCGTGGTTGTCGCGACCGATGTGGGCGCCTATTTCAGCGGCCGTGCGATCGGCGGTCCGAAGCTTGCGCCGGTGATCAGCCCGAACAAGACGTGGAGCGGACTTGCCGGTGGGGCGATGCTCGCAGGATGTGTCGGACTGTTTGTCGGAGTCGGCAGTGCCGAAGCGACACCAGGGGCCGTGACGGCGGCGAGTGTCGTTCTGGCGGTTGTCGCACAAATGGGTGATTTGGTGGAATCCGCGGTTAAACGCCACTTTGACGTTAAAGACGCCAGCAATCTTATTCCAGGGCATGGCGGATTTTTGGACCGGTTCGACGGGTACTTGACGGTGATGCCGGCGGCGGCGCTAATGTCCGTTGCCGGAGGGGGGAGTCCATTAATATGGCAATGACCAGCGGACAGCCCGCGAGCTTTGCTGCATCCGAACCGCGCAGCGTCACGATCCTTGGGTCGACCGGCTCGGTCGGCTGCCAAACCATCGATTTGATCGAACGTCAGCCGGACCACTATGTGGTCGAGGCCTTGACGGCCAACCGTAATGTCGAATTGCTCGCACGTCAGGCGAAGTTGCTGAATCCGAAATTTGTCGCGCTCGCGGACCCGGACGGGTACGGCGCATTGAAGGCGGCGCTCTCCGGTCTCGGCATGGAAATAGCGGCTGGTCGGGAGGCTGTAATTGCGGCGGCTGAAAAACCGGCGCAGTGGGTCATGGCCGCGATTGTCGGGGCGGCCGGGCTGGAGCCAACGCTGGCCGCGGTGCGGCGGGGCGCCATTGTCGCGTTTGCCAATAAGGAATGTCTGGTTTGCGCCGGCGATCTGATGATGGCGGAAATTGAAAGCCGTGGCGCCACCCTTTTGCCGGTCGATTCAGAACACAACGCTATCTTTCAAGTCTTTGAATTTGACCGCCGCGATGCTGTCGAGAAGTTGGTTCTGACCGCGTCGGGCGGACCGTTTCGGGACTGGTCGCAGAATCGGATGGGCGCGGCGACGGCCGCCGAGGCAGTGGCCCATCCCAACTGGGATATGGGCGCTAAAATTTCGGTCGATTCCGCGACCATGATGAACAAAGGCCTCGAAGTTATCGAAGCGCATCATTTATTTGGCGTTCCAGAGGATCGGATCGACGTCCTGGTGCACCCGCAATCGGTCATCCACAGCATGGTGTCCTATGTGGACGGGTCAGTCCTCGCGCAGTTGGGCTCGCCCGATATGCGTACGCCGATCGCCTATACGCTGGCCTGGCCCGACCGCATGATCGCGCCGGCGGAGCGGCTCGACTTGGCATCCCTTACGAAATTGACGTTTGAACCGCCCGATCCGGAACGATTTCCCGCCTTGCGGCTGACGCGCGAAGTGCTGCAGTCAGGCGGACGGGCGCCGACCATCCTCAACGCCGCGAATGAGATTGCCGTGGCGAGTTTTCTTGCCGGGGAGATTGGTTTCCTGGATATCTCGGGAACCGTGGAGGAGACGCTGAGCCGCGTACCTAATAGCGCACTGACCTCGTTGGAAGATGTCTACACCACTGATACCGAGGCCCGTGCGACGGCGCGCGAGATTGTCGGCAAGATTTCCTAACCGGCGAACAAAGGCTTGATTGGCAGCGGATTTCTAGGATTCGGGCTGACGACCTTCCGAGAGCATAGAACCGTTAGGTATCTGTTTGGATCCGGCCCTAACGGTACCGATCCGTTATTCAATTGGACTGGTATTCCTCTCGGTTTTCATGATATCCGTCACCAGATTTAGCTTGGCTAATTTGCCTGTATTCGTGTTCGTTAAGAAATTAGTTACCAAACCCGGCAATAAGGTCGGATACGAAGTGGTTTCTATGTGGCCTGGATGCCGTATCCCCATTGGATGTGTGCTGATCATTCTTTCGCTTGTGAATGATTTCCGCTTGTCTTGGGCAGGAAACTGGCCATGTATGTATTCCATCCGAAATTGGGATGGGGCCGCGCATCGAAGATTTGTCGCAACCGTCCAAGAACAACCATAGCGCTGGAATTTTATGGATTTCTTTCTGGTATATGTCCCGGCCTTCCTGGCCCTGCTAACCGTGCTCGTCTTCGTGCACGAGCTTGGCCACTATTGGGTCGCGCGGCGGTGCGGTGTGCATGTGGAGGTCTTTTCGATCGGCTTTGGACCGGAACTGTTTGGCTGGACCGATCGCGCCAAGACACGTTGGAAGTTCAGCGCAGTTCCGCTCGGCGGCTATGTCAAAATGTTCGGCGAAGGCGCCTATAGCGGCGGCGGCGAAAGCGGACAGCCGCTGACCGAGGAGGAAAAAGCGGTATCCTTCACCCATAAGAGTCTGGGGCAGCGTGCCGCCATCGTGTTTGCGGGGCCTGCGGCGAACTACCTGTTTGCAATTTTGGTTCTTTCCATTTTGTTCATGTCATTCGGCCAGGTCGATCGCGCGGCAACGGTGAGCGAAGTCACGCCGGGCAGTGCCGCCGAACAGGCGGGTATGCAGGTCGGCGATCAGTTCGTGCAAATTGACGGTTCGGAGATCGAGCGATTCCGCGACGTGGCGCAAATCGTCAGATTACATCCGGGTGAATCCCTGGAGATGGTCATTCTCCGGGACGGTCAAAAAATTACGATGAACGTTACGCCCGGCGTCAAAGAAATGAAGGATGTTTCGGGACACCCCCACAAGATTGGTTTTCTCGGCGTTCGCAGCGGCGCCGGTAAACCTCGAACGCTCGGTCCGTTTCAATCGGTTTGGGAGGCGACGAAAGAAACCATCGAGATCACCGGATTTACCTTAACCGCGGTCGGCCAGATTATTGTCGGCAAGCGCGAAGTAAAAGAACTTGGTGGGCCGCTGCGCATTGGCCAATTGTCAGGCGATCATGCGCGGCAGGGATTTTTGTCATTCATCTCGTTGATGACGATGCTGTCGATTAATCTTGGACTGATCAATTTGTTTCCGGTGCCAATGCTCGACGGCGGACATTTGCTGTTTTATGGCATCGAGGCTATTCGTGGAAAACCGCTCGGAGAGAAGGCTCAGGAATTCGGTCTGCGGATTGGGCTGGTCTTAGTCCTTGGTCTTATGTTATTCGTAACAATAAATGACTTAGTGAGTCTGTCTGTACTGGAGTTCGTTAAGAACTTATTGACCTGAAAAAGGTCGGACAGGGAGCGGTGTTTAGGTGGGGACGTGGCTGAAGGTCGCCGTTACTTGCGGCGTATTTTTGTGCTGTTTGTGTTTTTCTAGGCCGTTAGAGGCCCAAGGCACAACGGTCCCCAAAATTGTGCCGCCCGCACCCGTAAACCCCGAACCGAGCGCTCCGACAGCGGTCCCCAAAATTGTGCCACCCGCACCAGTGAGCCCCGAACCGCGCGCGCGACCGAGCGCCCCGGTAGAAGCACCTTTAGGGGCTCCGGTTATCGCCGACGTCGTTATCGAAGGGACCCAGCGTATCGATCCGGATACGGTGCGCACCTACTTGGTATTGAAAAAGGGCGATGCCTTCGACAATGCCAAGGTAAATGAATCACTCAAATTGCTGTATGGGACGGGCCTGTTTGCCGATGTCGCAATTAGCCGCAACGGCAGTGCATTAGTGGTCAAGGTGGTTGAGAATCCAATCATCAATCGAATCGCGTTCGAAGGAAACGATGAGCTCGACGAAGAAAGTCTGAGCGCCGAAGTTCAACTGAGGCCGCGAATTGTCTTTACGCGAACCAAGGTTCAGAAGGATGTCAAACGCATCCTCGATTTGTACCGCCGCAACGGTCTGTTTGCCGCGGTGGTCGATCCTAAAATTATCCGGTTGCCGCAAAACCGTGTCGATCTGGTCTTCGAAATACAGGAAGGGCCCGAGTCCGGCATCCGCAGCATATCCTTCGTGGGCAACCGGGTGTTTTCCGACAGCGATTTGCGGGGAGTCGTTCTGACGCGGGAGAGCAAATGGTGGCGTTTCTTATCGTCGGTCGACAAGTACGATCCCGACCGGCTCACCTTCGACCGTGAGCTGCTGCGCCGGCACTATCTGGAAAACGGCTATGCGGATTTTCGCGTGGCGTCTGCCGTCGCGGAATTAGCGCCGGATCACAAGGATTTTTTCGTCACCTTCACAATCGAAGAGGGCAACCGGTACAAATTCGGTGACGTCGATGTGTTGTCGCGGATCAAGGATGTCGATCCCGCCAAATTAAGACATCTCGTCACGTTCAAGGCCG
>Ga0224508_10000987_pt1 | contig 26191 bp, 24 predicted proteins | sample SF_Jan12_sed_USG_4_FD_170157 | JGI IMG/M metagenome (GOLD analysis project Ga0224508, IMG submission 170157) | Sediment microbial communities from San Francisco Bay, California, United States - SF_Jan12_sed_USGS_21 | ecosystem: Environmental > Aquatic > Marine > Sediment | place: USA... | reverse complement strand
GCTACGCGCCTGTCGATCGACTGCGTCGACCTCGGTACGAACTTTGATTCCGTTCGCAGATCCCACCCAAACCCCAAAAAAGAAAAAGCCACTCAACCGGAAGGCGAAGCGGCTTTTTCTTTTCTGAAATTTGGTCGGGGCGGGGAGATTCGAACTCCCGACCCCCACAACCCCATTGTGGTGCGCTACCAGGCTGCGCTACGCCCCGACCGATGAATCGCGCCCATGGGGCGCTCCTACAGGGCAGCATATTACGTGCCGCAGCTCCAGGAAGGAAGATAAGAATTTAGCGTCGCAGAATCTTCAGAACTTGTTCAAGTTCCATTCGTATCTGCTTGATTATCTGCTGACTTTGGGTGATGTCCGACTTGGCGTCATCGCCGGTTAAACGCTGTCTCGCGCCGCCGATGGTAAATCCCTCGTCATACAGCAGGCTCCGGATCTGACGGATGATCAGCACGTCCTGGCGCTGGTAATAGCGGCGATTTCCGCGCCGCTTGACGGGCTTTAGTTGAGGGAACTCCTGTTCCCAATACCTGAGGACGTGCGGCTTTACAGCGCAGAGGTCGCTTACTTCACCAATGGTGAAATAACGCTTACCAGGAATTGGAGGAAGTTCGTCGTTATTCCCCGGTTCCAGCATAGGCTTCCACTCGGGCCTTTAGTTTTTGTCCTGGTCGGAACGTCACCACGCGTCGTGCGCTAATGGGAATTTCCTCACCGGTTTTCGGGTTTCTACCAGGACGTTCTTTTTTATCCCGAAGATCAAAATTTCCGAAACCGGAAAGTTTGACCTGCTCCCCAACTGCGAGTGATGCACGCAGCTCTTCAAAGTACATATCGACTAGTTCGCGCGCTTCTCTTTTATTGAGACCCAGTTCATTAAACAAAGACTCGGCCATTTCTGCTTTGGTCAGTGCCATTGATTCTAGTCTCTTAGTTCGGCGGCGAATTTTTTCTTTAATTTGCCGATCGCCGCAGCCATCGCGACGTCCGCATCTTCGTCAGTAAGCGTGCGTGAAGTTGCCTGTAAAATCAACCCAATTGCGACGCTTTTTCGCCCTGCTTCTATGCCCGGACCCGTATAAATGTCAAAAATCCGGACATTCTGAATCAGCTCAGCAGTGCTCTCTCGGATGGCCGCGATCAACTCGTCAACGGTAATAGCATTGTCAACAATTACTGCGATGTCCCTGCGGATTGCCGGAAAACGGGAAATCGGCGCAGCACTTGGCGTGCTCGATGCGAAAGCCAGTTCGGCGTCAAATTCGAATACGTACGCTGCTCGTTTGAGGTTGTAACGCTTGATGATGTTGGGATGTAGCTTGCCAAGTAGTCCAACTACGTTGTCGCCGCGACGAATCTCGGCGGCCTGTCCATCCTGCAGGGCGGGATGGCTGATGGCTGCAAAGCTGATCTCATCGTGAGACGCGGCAAGTAGTAGCAACGCCTCGACATCCGATTTTATGTCAAACAAATCTGTATTTCTGGCCTCGCTCCCCCATTGCTCCGGCACAACGGAACCGCTGACCAGAGCACCAACTCGAATCGTTTCAATAGTTTCTTCGAGCGTGCCATGAAACGATTTGCTGGCTTCAAACAAGCGCACGCGATCCTGTTGTCGCGCAAGATTTGATGCTGCAGCAGCCGCCAGGCCCGGCCAAAGCGAGGCGCGCATAACAGACATTTCCGACGAAATCGGGTTACTTAAGACCAGTTCGGAATCAACACCGGTGAAATCCTTATTCGCCTCGGCATCGACGAAACTATAGGTAACCACTTCCTGGTATTCGCGCGCGACCAATGTTGCCGCAACGCGCTCGAGATCAATTCGCGACTCGGTAACAGTCTCCAGCGGTTCGGCAGCAAACGCTGTGGTTTCGGGAATGGACTCGTAACCGTGAATTCGTGCGACCTCTTCGATAAGGTCTGCTTCGATTTCGATGTCGAAGCGATGGCTTGGCGGCGTGACTCGCCAGCCGGTTGCGACGGACTCGGCGTCGAGTTCAAGACCACCTAAAATCCCTTCGACCTCCGCGTCAACAATGGCAACTCCCAGCAGACTGGCCAGGCGCTCTCGGCGCAAAGTTATTTCTCGGCGCGCCGGCAGGTGTTCGGTGTTTGATTCAACGACCAATGGCCCGGCTTTGCCTCCTGCAATTCCAACGAGCAGCGCCGTGGCGCGCTCGACAGCACGGCCCTGGCCTTCGGGATCGACACCGCGCTCGAATCGCAATGAGGCATCGGTGTGCATACCGTAGGCGCGTGCGCGACCGGCCATGAAACCGGGCGGCCAGAAAGCGCCTTCAAGGAAGACATCGACGGTACCGTCCGTCACAGCCGTACTCAGGCCGCCCATGATCCCGGCGATGCCGATCGGGCCGCTGTTGTCGGTGATAATGAGCGTATCCGGATTCAGCTCGACCGTTTTTTCATCCAGCAACGTCAATTGCTCGCCTGCTTTGGCGAGCCGCGGCCGAATCGGACCCCGCAACAAACGACAGTCGTAAGCATGCAGCGGCTGGCCGTACTCGAGCATGACGTAATTCGTAACATCGACCACCGGCGAAATAGCCCGCAGGCCGGCGCGACGGAGACGCTCGGTCATCCAGATCGGGGATACCGCAGACGGGTCGATGCCGCGGATAATACGTCCCGCAAATCTCGGGCATCCCGCTGGTTCAATCAGTTCAACAGCGTGTGTATCGTCGATAGTGGGTTTGACGGTCTCAGCACCTGATTCTCTCAGGCTCGCACCCGTTAACGCCGCAATGTCTCGTGCGATACCAAGGACACTGAAGCAGTCGCCCCGATTGGGCGTCAGGTCAAGATCGATGACCGCGTCCGGCAGCTGCAAATAATCGACCAGCGGCTGACCGACCGGCGCGTCTTCGGGCAAGGAGATGATGCCATCGGACTCGTCTCCCAGTCCGAGCTCGACCGCTGAGCAGAGCATGCCGTTGGAGACAACTCCACGAATCTTCGACTTGCGCAGCTTGAGCCCATCCGGCAGTTTCACGCCCGGCATTGCCAGTGGACTCTTCATGCCTTTTACGACGTTCGGTGCACCACACACGATATCCACGAGTTCGCCCGTGCCATCGTCGACCTGGCAGACACTCAGACGATCGGCATCCGGATGCCTGGCCACCGCCACGACTTCAGCAATGACAATAGCCTCAATACCGCGACCTTCGTAGTCGATGCCATCAACTTCGTGCCCAAGCATTGTCAGCTGATGACCAAGGGCCTCGGTATCGAGTTCCGGATCAACCCATTCGCGTAACCACGACTCTGCAATTTTCATTGCGCTACCTGAACTGCCGCAGAAAGCGGATGTCGTTTTCGAAAAATGTCCGCACATCGCGCACGCCGTACCGCAGCATCGCAAGGCGATCTATACCCATACCGAATGCGTACCCAGTGTATTTTTCAGAGTCGACACCGGCCTCTTCCAGCACGTTCGGATGCACCATGCCGCAGCCCAGAATCTCGAGCCATTTGCCCTCGCCCCAGGAAACATCAACCTCGGCTGACGGTTCCGTGAACGGAAAGTAGGATGGTCTGAAGCGCAGTTCAGCCTTACGCTCGAAGAACGCCTCGACGAACTGATGCAGCACGGCTTTGAGGTGAGCGAAACTGATGCCCTCATCGATGACGAGACCCTCGACCTGGTGGAACATCGGCGTGTGCGTCTGATCCGAATCGCAGCGATAGACGCGGCCCGGTGCGATGATACGAATCGGCACGCCCTCCTTTGCCATCGAGCGAATCTGCACCGGTGAGGTATGCGTTCGCAGCAATTTGCCGCCTGGAAAATAGAAGGTGTCGTGCATGGCACGCGCCGGATGGTTCTCGGGAATATTCAGCGCCGTGAAATTATGAAAGTCATCCTCGATTTCAGGCCCCGAACGAATGCCGAACCCGGCGTTACGAAAAATCCCCTCAATTCGCAACCTGGCGCGCGTGACCGGATGGTAACCACCAATCGAATGACCACGTCCCGGCAGCGTGACATCAACGGCATCCGCCGCGAGTTTGCTTGCCAATGCCTGGGATTCGAGGTCTTCCCGACGCGCATTGAGGCGCGCCTGGATGTCTTGCTTCGCCCGGTTGATGGCTTGTCCCGCCTCAGGACGCTCCTCGGCAGGCAACTGGCTCAAGGATTTGAGAAGCGTAGTAAGCTCGCCCTTCTTACCCAGGTACGCAACCCTTACCGCGTCCAGCGCGGCAAGATCGGCTGCCGCGTCGATAGCAGACGCAGCTTGATCGAGAAGCTCGCTCAGTGACTGCATGACGGGATGCCCGAACCCTTCGCGTCTATCGGCGTCGGGTTCAGCGACATTCAGCTAGCGGCTTGCTCGAGCCCGGCCTTGGCGGCCTCGGCAATCGCACCGAATGCCTCCGGATCATGCACAGCGATGTCGGCCAACACTTTTCGATCAACGGCGATATCTGCGCGATTCAGCCCATTGATCAGGCGACTGTAGGACAGTCCGTGCAGGCGCGCGGCCGCGTTGATGCGAGCGATCCACAATGCGCGGAACTGGCGCTTGCGTTGCCGACGATCACGATACGCATACTGACCGGCCTTGATGACGGCCTGTTTGGCGGTCTTGAATAATTTACTGCGTGCGCCGTAGTAGCCCTTCGCTTTACCGAGGACTTTCTTATGGCGTGCTTTGGCGGTAACGCCATTCTTGACTCTGGCCATTTCTCAATCTCCTCTTAGCTGTAAGGGAGCATGCGACGCACGCTCTTTACGTCCGCATCGGCGACCTGCTCGGTGGAACCGAGGTGGCGCTTACGTTTCGACGTTTTCTTCGTGAGAATGTGATTGAGATGGGACTGCGAGCGTTTGTAGCCGCCCTTGCCCGTCCGGCGGAAGCGCTTGGCGGCGCCCCGGTTGGTTTTCATTTTTGACATGTCAACTTCCTTTTGGCCGTGCCACGTACCGGTTGATTCCGGCCGCTGCAGGCGGGTAGAGCCATCGCGGCTGTCACACCGTCAGGCTGTTACTCACTTTTTCTTCTACTCGTTAGCCAGCGCCTATTTTTTCTTGGGCGCTATGACCATGATCATTTGCCGTCCTTCCAATTGCGGCATCTGCTCAACCGAGCCGTACTCTTCCAGATCGTCCCTGACCCGAGTCAGAAGCTGGGCGCCCAGTTCTTTATGCGCCATCTCCCGACCCCTGAATCTCAACGTGACCTTGGTCTTGTCACCGTTCTCCAGAAACTCCGTCAGTTTGCGGAGCTTAATCTTGTAATCGCCTTCATCCGTGCCCGGACGAAACTTGATTTCCTTTACGTGCACCTGTTTTTGCTTGCGCTTTGCCGTCTGGCTCTTCTTGTTCTGTTCAAACAAGTACTTGCCAAAGTCCATAATGCGGCAAACCGGCGGATCCGCCATCGGCGAAACTTCTACAAGATCGAGACCTTCATCGGCCGCCAGTTCGATAGCGGCTGCAAGCCCCATTACTCCTGCCTGCTCCCCATCGGAACCGATAACGCGCACATCGGTTGCCTCAATTTCGTCATTTCGCCTGACTCGCTTTGTAACTGCGATACCCAAATCCTCCAGAGACTCGTAAAGTTTCCCTCAGCGGCGGCACGTCAGACGCCGGCACCCGCATCGGGAACGCGATTTTATATACCCGGATGCGAATAAACAACAGGGAAATCGCCGATTTTCCTAAAAAAATCAGACATCTCTTGCGGTTTTGGTGGGCGATGGTGGTTTCGAACCACCGACCTCCACGATGTCAACGTGGCGCTCTACCCCTGAGCTAATCGCCCAAACTGAATGTGATGTGCCTTCGTTCCTATGCCCCTGAGCTAATCGCCCAAACTGAATGTGATGTGCCTTCGTTCCTATGCCCCTGAGCTAATTGCCCGCTTAGCTGGCATTCCCGCCCTTTTCATCGTCCTGGCGCGAAACCCATTGCCTGCGGCCGAACAGCCCGCCGAGGGGACGCGTAAGATACTGAACCGCCTGGGCGACTGCAAGCGCTATCAGCCTGCCTTCTCATGTGCCAATCCGAGGCTCTGTTCGCGAATAAAACGGATTTCATCGCGGAGCCGCGCTGCCTCTTCGAATTCCAGGTCGCGCGCCGCCTTCAACATGCTCTTCTCAAGCTTCGCGGCCCTTTTCATTAGCTGCTCGGTCGTCATGAGTTCGTAGCCGGCCCGCTCGTCGGCGACCTTGAGGCCGGCCTTTTCGGGCGCCGGATAGGCGGCCTCCATGATATCCGCGACCTGTTTGACAATGGACGCGGGCGTGATGCCATGCAGCTCGTTGAATTCCAGTTGCTTGTCGCGGCGCCGGTCGGTTTCGGACAGCGCCCGCTGCATGGACCCCGTCACTGAATCGGCATACAAGATCGCCTTGCCATGCACGTTGCGTGCGGCACGACCCATCGTCTGGATAAGCGAGCGATCCGATCGGAGGAAGCCCTCTTTATCGGCATCCAGAATGGCCACCAGCGATACCTCGGGCATGTCGAGCCCTTCGCGCAAGAGGTTGATACCCACCAGCACGTCAAAAGCGCCGAGGCGCAGGTCGCGAATGATCTCGGTTCTCTCGACGGTGCCGATGTCCGAATGCAGGTAGCGCACACGCACGCCGTGTTCCTGCAGGTAATCCGTCAGATCCTCGGCCATACGTTTGGTCAACGTAGTGATCAACACCCGCTCGCTACCGGCGACGCGGGCTCGAATCTCGGATAACACGTCATCGACCTGGGTCTTGGCCGGGCGCACTTCGACCTCGGGGTCGATCAGCCCTGTCGGCCGAACCACCAGCTCCACGACATTGTCAGCATGCTGGTTTTCGTACGCTCCGGGGGTCGCCGAAACATAGATCGTTTGCGGCGACAGTCCTTCGAACTCATCGAAGCGTAGTGGTCGGTTATCGAGCGCCGATGGCAACCGAAACCCGTACTCGACCAGCGTCTCCTTGCGGGACCGGTCACCTTTGTACATACCGCCAAGTTGCGGCACGGTCACGTGGCTTTCATCGATGACCAGAATGGCATTTTCGGGCACGTAGTCGAACAGGCATGGCGGTGGTTCGCCCTCGCCTCGACCCGACAGATATCGCGAGTAGTTTTCAATGCCCGAGCAATAGCCAAGCTCGCGTATCATCTCTAAATCAAATAAAGTTCGCTGTTCAAGTCTTTGAGCCTCAAGAAGTTTATTATTCTTCCTAAGGTAGTCGAGACGCCCCTTCAGCTCGACCTTGATGTGCTCGCAAGCCCCCAGCAAACGCTCGCGCGGCGTCACGTAATGGGTCTTCGGGAATATCGTCAGGCGAGGCACACGGCGCAGCACCTCGCCGGTCAGGGGATCGAAATAGGACAGTGACTCTATTTCATCGTCGAATAACTCGATACGTACCGCATCGCGCTCCGACTCCGCTGGAAAAATGTCGATGACGTCACCGCGCACACGGTATGTCCCTTGCGCCAGGTCCAGTTCATTGCGGGTGTATTGCAGTTCCGCCAGGCGCCGCAGAATCCGGCGCTGGTCGATGCGATCGCCACGCACCAGGTGCAGGACCATGCTGAAATACGCCTCGGGGTCGCCCAGGCCATAAATCGCGGAGACGGTCGCCACAATGATAGCGTCCTTGCGCTCGATCAGCGCCTTGGTCGCCGACAGCCGCATCTGCTCGATGTGCTGGTTGATCGACGCGTCCTTCTCGATAAAGGTGTCGGAGCTCGGCACATAGGCTTCGGGCTGGTAATAATCGTAGTAGGAAACGAAATACTCGACCGCGTTACGCGGGAAGAACTCACGCATTTCACCGTACAACTGCGCGGCCAGTGTCTTGTTCGGCGCCAGGATTATGGCCGGGCGTTGCAACTCGGCGATTACGCTTGCGACGGTGAAGGTCTTGCCCGACCCGGTTACTCCAAGCAGCGTCTGTCGGGCGAGTCCGTCTGTGAGCCCTTCGCAAAGACCGGCAATCGCCGCCACCTGGTCACCGGCCGGCTCAAAATCGGCGACCAGCTTCAGTCGGTCTCGGGCGTCGACGCTCTTCTTGGGAAGGTGTGAGGATTCACGTACCATGTGTCGCTGCAGTCCAGAGGCAATCGAGTGAGTTTATCAGTTTCCAAACGCATGGCAGCTGTGCGGCCTTCGCCGACCGGTGCCGTACTTGCGCTGGCTACTGAACTGCGCGCGGCCGGCCGGGACATTGTCAGCCTCGGTGCCGGCGAACCGGATTTCGATACGCCGCAGCACATCAAGGATGCAGCCACAGCGGCGATCGCGGCCGGACATACGAAGTACACGCCGATCGACGGCACGGCCAACCTGAAGGCTGCGATCCAGCGAAAATTCGAGCGCGAAAACGGCCTCGAGTATTCACGGTCACAGATACTGGTTACCAGCGGGGCCAAGCAGGCACTGTTCAACCTTTGTCTCGCCCTCCTCGGACGCGGTAACGAGGTAGTTATTCCCGCGCCTTACTGGGTCTCCTACCCCGATATGGCCCGCCTCGCTGGCGCCAAACCGGTCTTTATCGAGGCGGGCATTGCGAAGGACTTCAAAATTTCGCCAACCCAGCTTAAGGCTGCGCTGACCCCTGCAACTCGCCTGGTCATCATCAACAGCCCGTCAAATCCGACCGGCGCCAGTTACTCGAGTAGCGAACTTCAGGCGCTTGGCGCCGTTCTCGAGGCGTATCCGGATGTCGTGATCGCCGCCGACGATATTTACGAACACATCTACTGGGGAGAAGAGCCTTTTGTCAGCTTCGCGTCGGCCTGCCCGGCTCTTCAAGATCGCACGGTAACGACTAACGGGGTCTCCAAAGCCTACGCGATGACCGGCTGGCGAATCGGCTACGCAGCCGGCCCTCTGGAGCTTATCGCTGCGATGAAAACGATCCAGAGCCAGAGCACTTCGAACGCCTGCAGCGTCTCACAGGCGGCTGCCGAGGCGGCCCTGGACGGCGATCAGAGTGTGGTCGCGGGGATGACGGCTGCCTACCGGCAACGGCACGACTATTTCACGGCGGCGCTCAATGCAATCGACGGCTTTCACTGTCGCCCCGGCGAAGGCACGTTTTACGCATTTCCGCAGGTTGGCGATGCTCTGCAGCGACTGCAACTGGCAGACGACATCGAACTGGTCAAAAGACTGCTGCAGGAAGCCGATGTGGCCTGCGTGCCGGGATCAGCCTTCGGTGCACCGAATTACATGCGGCTTTCCTTCGCCTGTTCCATGCAGCATCTCGAGGAGGCTGTTAAACGGATAAAACGTGTAGTGGCGGCTTGACACAAGGCTGATGCTGGACCAAAATCCCGGCCCGCACCTGATGGTGTTGACCTATTCCCCGATAGCTCAGTTGGTAGAGCGTCTGACTGTTAATCAGAATGTCCGTGGTTCGAGTCCGCGTCGGGGAGCCATATTCAATAAAGGCCTTCTAACGAAGGCCTTTTTTTGCCTGGGCCGTATCCAAAACCTTCAGGCTGTCGTCTAACAGGAAAAACCGAGATTCCCGATGCGGTACCATTGCCAGTGACCATGGCGGCCGTCAATCTCGAATTCGTAGCCGCCACTAGGGGGGTCTGTGAATAAGAACTTTGTAATTTCCTGGGTAGCTGTATTTGTTGTCTGGATGATCTTGAGTTTTGTCGTCCACGGCGCCTGGCTAGGCGAAACCTACGCCGGGATGACACATATAATGCGGCCGGAAGAGGAGCAAATGGGACTTTTTCATTTCATGATATTGGCACACGTCATCATGGCGGGCGCCTTCGTCTGGATCTACCAGCGAGGACAGGAAGACAAGCCCTGGTTACCCCAGGGGCTGCGTTTCGGCATCGCGGTCGCCCTGCTCGCGCCGATTCCTGTGTACATCATCTATAACACGGTGCAGCAAATGACTGGCGCTCTCGCCGTGCAGCAAATAATCGGCGATTCGGCCACGTTACTTGTTGTCGGAATAGTGGTCGCGTTTCTCAGTCGTAACCAGGCTGCAGACTAGTCGGACGGTTTAGTCCGAGAGCACGCTCTTCAGGTGCTCTCGGAACTGCGGCCCGGTGTCCGGATGATCGAGGCCGAATGCCACCGTGGCCTGAAGGTAACCGAGCTTGCTGCCGCAGTCGTAGCGGGTTCCGGTAAACGAGTAGGCATAAATCCACTGCTCGTCGAGCAGTTTTGCGATCGCGTCCGTCAATTGAATCTCGCCGCCTGATCCTTTGCCGATGTTCTCGAGTTTGTCGAATGTCTCGGGAGCCAGCAGGTAGCGGCCGACGACGGCCGAATTGGACGGTGCTTCCTCGGGCGCGGGTTTCTCGACGATCTGGGTGATCCTGCCGCTGCCGTTCTCGTCAACAGCAACAATGCCGTAGCTGGACGTACTTTCACGCGGCACTGTCTCGACAGCGACAATGCTCCCACCGTGTTGAGCAAATTCCCCGGCCATTTGCGCGAGACAGCCTGGCCGCCCGGCGATCAGGTCATCGGCAAGATGAACGAAGAACGGTTCATCGCCGACGGCCGGTCGCGCGCATAGCACCGCGTGCCCCAGGCCCAATGGCTCACCTTGCCGAATATAGATACAAGAGACACCCGACGGAACGATTTCGTGGATCGAGTGCATCAATTCGTCTTTGCCCGCGTCTGTCAATGCTCGTTCGAGCTCGGCATCTTTATCGAAATGATCCTCTATCGCACGCTTCGAGCTACCGGTCACAAAAACCAGCTTGGTGACACCCGCCTCGATCGCCTCCTCCACCGCATATTGAATCAACGGCTTGTCCACGATCGGCAACATTTCTTTTGGACTTGCTTTCGTGGCGGGCAGGAATCTTGTTCCCCTGCCCGCGACCGGGAAAACAGCCGCTCTCACTTTTCGGCCCAAGTCGATACTCCGGAATTATGTAAACCCGGATAATAGCTCAAATACGCGCTGCCGCAGCATGACCAAATTCACATTCCGGCAAGAGCCGCACCCTTGCTGCTCAGGTGCGGCTACCCGGTCTCGTCGGACTATGGCTATTTCTTCTTGTCCGAGGTGACTTGTATGTCAGATTTGTTGAGCTCGAGCGTACGTTCACCGATGCCTTTGACCAGAGTTAGGTCTTCGGCCGACCGGAACGGCCCATGCTTCTTGCGGTACTCGACAATCGCTTTCGCCTTGGACAGCCCTACGCCCTTGAGTTCTGCCGCTATGGTGGCGGCGTCAGCGGTATTGACGTTGACGGGCCCAGCGAACGCCAGCAATGGCAGCATTGCCGCGAACATCGCAAACAATCGGATAGAGGTTTTCATCATAAGCTCCTTATAGTGATGATCAGGCCGCGGGATGCGGTATCGAGGAGTTTATGGACTGTCAGCCACCATGTGACTGCGCGAATTTGCTCAATTAATTGTGAAATGTTCGGTCATATTGGCGGCAGCACGCCGCTGCAATTACAGCGTCAGTTGGTAATATTGTGCTGCAGCAAAGTATCGAACTGCACTCGCGAAGCCGGACGCTGGGTTTCCCAGCTCCTGCAACTCGGGCATTGCCACAATAGCCGTTGACTGGAGAATCCGCATTCCTGACATTGATAACGCGGTGTCGAACGCGCGAGCTTCGAAAGCGCTCCGCGCACTTTTGTTAGCGCAGAATCGTGCGAGCCTGAATCGCCCTCGGCCTGACGTTGCATCTCGACGAACTCGCCCAGCGTTGGTTCATTTAACATGTATTGCTCGACACAATCGTCGATGACGTCAATTCCGCCGACATCATTGACGATCGCCGTGTAGGCAACGAGGGACCGGCGCTCGGGGTGTTTTGCCAGCAAGTCTTTCAGCGCCTTCTCGAGTTGCGGTACCGCCTCGGCTCGCCGGTAAATCGAAACCATCTCGGGTAGTGCCTCCGCAATCAGGTAGGTGTTTTCGTCGATGATGCGGTGGTAGAGCTTAAGGGCAGTTTTGTCGTCGTCCGTATCGCGCGCGATGTGTGCGCGCGTTAGCGCCCCACGCATCGTGCGAGGTCTCCCGGCCTGCGCCTTCTTAACGAATCCCCGCGCCGCGCCAAAGTCCTGATCGTCGACCGCGGTTTCAGCGAGCTCGCAATAATAATGCGCGGTTTGTAGCGCGATCGAGCGCCCGCTCAAGACCTCGAGACGCCGCCCCGCATCAATCGCCTTCTCCCATTCGCGCTCCTGCTCATAGATACGAAGCAGATTCTCAAGCGATTGCACCTGGTAGCGAGACCCTGTTGCCAGCTTGGCAAACAGGTCTTCGGCGCGATCGAGCAAACCTGCAGCAAGGTAGTCTTTCGCCAGCGAATACAACGCCTGATCGCGCTGCTCTGAAGCCAGGTCCGGTCGCGCAATAATGTTCTGATGTATTCGAATCGCGCGGTCGACCTCACCGCGGCGTCGAAACAAGCTACCGAGCGCAAAGTGCGTTTCGATGGTTTTATCATCGACGCGCACCATGTGCAGGAAATGTTCGAGCGCCTGATCGGTCTGCTCATTGAGCAGGAAATTCAGACCTTTCAGATAATCAATATTGAGGGGCGGCGCCTGCTCTTCCTCATCGCGCTCACCAAACCGACCCATCGCCCACCCGGCTGCGGCGAGCAGCAGGAACAAACCCGCGAGTAAAAAAGTGGATTCAGTCGGCATCGCTTAGCGGTAAGCCGCGCAGACTAGTAACCTCACTTTCCGATAAGCGCAGAGTACGCCGCAAGATACGCCGTTCATTGACGAGCTTCAGCGCATATACTCCCATGCACAAGATCCCGAACAACCAACCCAGTGCGAACGTTACGGTCAGCACCAACGACAGTGGTTTCGTGAACTCGGCGAACGCAAGATCAATGCGCACATCGCTGGTGTTAATGGCGGTGAAGGTCGCCATCAGGATGGCTATGAGAATAATGAGAACAAGCAAGCCAATGCGCTTCAGCATGTGTCTACTCCGATGCTGGCGGACAGGTAACCATGACGCCGTAGTTTATGGCAGTTACCGTGTAATTGGTAACGACGAGTGGAGCGGATCCTGATCAGCTCTTAATCGGATAATGACGACTACCGTTAACGCGTTCGCGCAGGTCTTTGCCGGGCTTGAAGTGCGGCACGTATTTTCCGGAAAGCGCGACTGCCTCACCGGTCTTGGGATTCCGCCCAATGCGCGGCGGCCGATAATGTAAAGAGAAGCTGCCGAATCCTCGAATCTCGATGCGCTGGCCTTGCGCCAAAGCATCGCTCATCAAGTCCAGTAGATGCTTGACTGCAAGCTCCACATCCTTTGCTGGCAAGTGCTTTTGCTTGCGAGAAATGGCTTCTATCAGTTCAGATTTTGTCATTATACTTTTCGCTGTACTGAGGCTGCTTCGTAAGCTACGGATAGTAAAGACAATAATAGCCCGGACTCGAGGTCCGGGCTACCCTTTTTCTGATTATTTTTTGCCGCCCGACATCTTTTCTTTCAGAAGCTCGCCCAGTGTGGTGCCAACGGGCGCCGCAGTAGCGTCTGATTTATAGCTGCTGACGGCCTCGGCCTCTTCGTGAACCTCTTTGGCCTTGATAGACAACGCGATCGTGCGATTTTTGCGGTCGACATTGGTGAATTTCGCCTCCACCTCGTCGCCAACCTTGATCATCATGCGCGCATCTTCGACTCTGCCCCGTGCTAGTTCGGAGGCGCGAAGCGAACCCAGAACGCCATCACCGAGATCCACGGTCGCGCCACGCGCATCAACTTCCGTAACGGTGCCAGTGACAATGGAGTTCTTCGGATGAGCTGCGAGCCATCCGGAGAATGGATCTCGTTCCAGCTGCTTGATGCCGAGCGAAATGCGCTCGCGCTCGGAGTCGATCGCGAGTACTGCCGCCTCGATCTCCTGACCTTTCGAATAATTGCGCACTGCCTCTTCGCCAGGCAAATCCCAGGAAATATCCGACAAATGGACCAGGCCGTCGATGCCACCGTCCAGGCCGATGAAAATACCGAAATCGGTAATCGATTTGATCTGACCGGACACCTTGTCGCTGCGATTGAAAGTCGCCGCGAACTCCGCCCACGGATTTGATTTGCACTGCTTGATGCCCAGTGAAATGCGTCGCCGCTCCTCGTCGATCTCAATGACCATGACCTCGACTTCTTCGCCGATCGATACCACGCGGGACGGATTGACATTCTTGTTGGTCCAGTCCATTTCCGAGACGTGGACGAGGCCTTCGACACCGTCCTCGATTTCAACGAAGCAGCCATAGTCCGCGATATTCGTAACCTTGCCGAACAGCCGGGTGTTTTGCGGATAACGCCGCGCGAGATCGCGCCACGGATCGTCACCGAGTTGTTTCATACCCAGCGATACTCGCTGGCGTTCACGATCAAACTTGAGAATCTTGACGTCGATTTCCTGGCCGACATCGACAACCTCGGAGGGATGCTTAACGCGTTTCCAGGCCATGTCCGTGATATGCAGCAAGCCGTCAATTCCGCCGAGATCGACGAACGCGCCATAGTCGGTGAGATTCTTGACGATACCCTTGACCGTGTTGCCTTCCTGCAATCCTTCCAGAAGTGCCTCACGCTCAGCAGAGTACTCTTTTTCTACCACAGCCCGCCGGGAGACCACGACGTTGTTGCGACGCTGGTCCAGTTTTATGACTTTGAACTCGAGGCTCTTGCCTTCGAGGTAACCTGGATCACGAACCGGTCGTACATCGACCAGGGATCCGGGCAGAAATGCGCGAACGTTGTCTATCTCGACGGTGAAGCCGCCCTTGACCCGTCCATTGATCGTACCCTCGACCACCGCGCCGTCTTCGAAGGCTTTCTCCAGATCGATCCAGGTACGCGCGCGAATGGCTTTTTCACGTGACAACTTGGTCTCACCAAAGCCGTCTTCAACCGCGTCGAGCGCAACTTCGACTTCGTCGCCGACAGCAATACCGCCTTCGGTCTTGTCGTTCTTGAACTGCTCCAGGGGGATTACGGCCTCGGATTTGAGGCCCGCACTAACGATGACAACATCGTCGTTTACCGCGACAACGGTACCGGTAATGATCGAACCCGGTTTTATTCGTTGACTGGCAAAACTTTCTTCAAATAACTCAGCAAAACTTTCAGACATGTTTAAGAATCCACAGGAACCTTAAGTTCCCACCCAATCGTCACGTCGCTTCCTGCGACTGACGGTCATTATAGAAAAGGGAGCGAACATCCTGTCCGATCCCGTCAGTTATCTCTCTTGAGTACCTTGAGCTCCGCGACCCAATCCAGCACGGTTTGCATTACCGCCTCGATCGACTGGCCCGAGGAATCCAGAATCCTGGCATCCTCCGCCGGCCTTAACGGGGCGACCGATCGCTCGGAATCCCGCCGGTCACGGTCCTCGATGTCCCGCGAAAGGGCGGCAAGGCTAACATCCAAGCCCTTGTCTTTCAACTGCTTATGGCGCCTTCTGGCACGTTCCTCGGCACTGGCCGTGAGAAAGATTTTCAGCTCCGCATCCGGGAATACGTTCGAGCCCATATCCCGACCGTCTGCGACTAGCCCCGGAGACCGCTGGAACCCCCGCTGGCGCTCCAGCAGGGCCTGCCGGACCTCAGATACGGAGGCGACTTTTGATGCCCCCGCGCCCGCTTCTTCCGTGCGCAGGTCCAAAGTCACGTCGTCAGAGCCCATCCAGATACGCTCCTCGCCCCGATCGTCGCTCTCGAACCGCGCGTCCAGGTCTCGAGCCACTCCTGCGAGCGCCTCTGGATCGGCGAACGACACACCATGCCTGGTGGCCGACAGGGCGACCAGGCGGTACAGGGCGCCGCTGTCCAGCAGGTGCCATCCCAGCGCATCAGCAACACGACGCGCAATTGTCCCCTTGCCGGAGCCACTGGGGCCGTCTATTGCAATGACGGGGACAATTTCATTCATTGCGCCGTATCCTTAATGACCTCGACGTCGCCTCCGATGGAATTCATGGCTCTCGAGAACCCCGGAAACGACGTGTCGACCGCCTCGACATCGCGAACGTTGACCGGACCACTTGCGATAGTCGCCGCGACTGCCATCGACATGGCCACACGATGATCTCCGTGGCTGTCGATCTCGCCGCCGGCAAAACGCCCACCATGGACGATGGCGCCGTCCGGCGATTCCTCGATCTTAATTCCGAGCGCCCGCAAGGCGTTGGCCATCGCCGCAATACGGTCACTCTCCTTGACCCGCAGCTCGCCGATGTCACTGAAAACGGTCGCGCCACTGGCCGCAGCGGCCGCAACAAATAAGACCGGGAACTCGTCAATTGCCAGAGAAACCAGAGCGGGATCAACTTCGATGCCGCGCAGTTCCGAGGAACGCACCCTGATATCCGCTACCGGCTCCTCACCGAGGCTGCGGCGGTTCTCGATCGTTAAGTTGGCGCCCATCGTCAGAAGTATGTCGATGACGCCGGTGCGGGTCGGGTTGATACCCACATTCTCGACCACCAGCTCGGCGTTCCGGGCCAGGAGCCCTGCAAGAATCACGAACGCAGCGGAAGAAAGATCACCGGGGACCTGTACGTCACAGCCGATCAATTCCTGTCCACCGGCCAGACTGATCTGCGATCCGTCGACCAGGACGCGCACACCCATGGATACGAGCATGCGCTCGGTATGGTCCCGCGTAACCGCTGGTTCGGTCACACTCGTAATGCCATCCGCATAGAGACCCGCCAGCAAGACGGCGGACTTGACCTGCGCACTCGCGACCGGCAACGGGTAATCGATCGCGTCGAGTCGACCCTGCCCCGTAATACGCAGCGGGGGCTTTTCGTCATCGCTCTGAATGGAAGCGCCCATCGATGTTAGCGGCCGGATAATGCGGCCCATCGGACGAGCCGTCAGAGAATGGTCCCCCACCAGTACGCTGTTGAATTCCTGCCCGCAAAGCAGTCCGGCAATCAGCCGCATCGCCGTTCCGGAATTACCAAGATCCAGCTCGTCTGCCGGCGCTCGCAATCCATGCAGCCCGACACCATCAATCGATAACTCGGTACTACCGCGGCGCTCGACCTGCACGCCCAGCGAGTGCATCGCCGCCAGCGTTGCGAGGCAGTCCTCACCGGCAAGGAAGCCGCTGACCTCGGTACGGCCCGTGGCGATACCGCCAAGCAGTAATGCACGATGGGAAATCGATTTGTCGCCCGGCACGCTGAGCGCCGCATCCCTGACTGACGATGGCGTTACTGTGAAATACATTTTGTCCGGCCGATCAGCCGATGGCTTTCGGATACGCGCCCAGCACTTTGAACAAAGAGCTGTTTGCCTCGAGCTGCGCCAGCGCCTCGACCACCGGCGACTCTTCCGCATGTCCTTCCAGGTCGATAAAGAACACGTAGTCCCAATTGCGCCGCCTTGATGGCCGCGATTCGATACGAGTCATACTGACGCCATGTTCGGCCAGCGGCTGCAGTAACAGATGCAGCACACCAGCACCTCCCGCCGTGTCGCTGGTGGATACAAGGATTGTCGATTTATCGTCGCCGCTCGGCGATAACAACTTGCGGCCTATGACCAGGAAGCGAGTGGCGTTGTCCGGTCGGTCCTCGATGTTATTCACCATGATCTCGAGGTTATAAACAGCCGCCGCAACGTCAGGACCGATTGCTGCCGTGCCATCTTCATCGCGTGCACGACGTGCGCCGGCCGCGTTACTCGACATGCCAATCAGCTCCACGTGCGGCAGGTTTTCGCGAATCCAGCCACGACACTGTGCTAACGATTGTTCGTGCGCACAGATTCGTTCAACATTCTCGAGACCTTTGAATGTGCTCATCAGATGCTGCTCGATGCGCAATTCGATTTCGCCGGCGATTTTCAGTGGCGACGTCAGGAACATGTCGAGCGTGTTGTTGACCGATCCCTCCGTCGAATTCTCGATCGGCACCACACCGAAATCCGCGGCGCCGCACTCGACCTCCTGAAATACCTCATCGATCGTGTGAAAAGGCAGCGCGCGAACGGAATGCCCGAAATGTTTAAACACGGCAGTCTGGGTAAAGGTGCCCTCGGGTCCGAGAAAGCCGATTTTCAATGGCTCCTGCTGCGCCAGGCACGCAGACATTATCTCCCGGAACAGGCGCAACATCTCCGCGTCGCGCATGGGCCCCTCGTTGCGCTCCAGTACGCTGCGCAAGACTTCGGCCTCGCGTTCCGGGCGGTAGTAGTCCACGGCCGCCGGAAGATCGCCTTTGGCGGCGCCAACCAGCTGCGCGATCGTCGCACGATCGTTGATCAGCGCCTGAATGCGCTCGTCGATACTATTGATGCGCTCGCGAATCTCGCCGAGTTCCGGTTTTTCCGAGTTTTTGTCCGACCCTGCCATACAGACCCAATCCGCCGAGGGAGCCCATCTTGCACCCCGGAGGGCACGTAGCGGGCGATTCGCGGCCAAGCATTGTCCCCGAATGGGGAGGCCGCTAGTACATGAAACGTCGCCGTCAGGTTACAGGCTTACCGAGATTTCGCAAATTAAGCACGCCATCGATCGCGCGAAGATCGGTGAGGAGTTCATCCGTGGGCTCCTCGTTGACATCGACGATCGTGTAAGCAAACGCGCCGACTGACTTGTTCAGCAGATCTTCGATATTGACGCCCGCCTCCGCGATGCAGGTTGAAATCTGGCCCACCATATTTGGTACGTTGGCGTTCGCGACAGTAATGCGCCAGGCGTCCAACCGCGACAGTAGCGCCTTCGGAAAATTCACGGAGAAACGCACGTTGCCGTTCTCAAGGTAGTCCTTGACGTTCTCGGCAACCATGATCGCGCAATTCTCCTCCGCCTCGCCGGTCGATGCCCCGAGGTGCGGAAGCGCCACAACCCTGGGATTCGTAATCAATTCCGGCGTTGGAAAATCCGTGATATACGCGTGCAGCTTGCCGCCGTCGAGGGCGGCTAGTGCCGCGGCATCGTCAACAACACCGCCCCGCGCAAAATTGATGAGAACGCTACCCTCCTTCATCAATCGGATACGGCTGTCATTGACAAGATTTCGCGTGGCATCCAGCAAAGGCACGTGCACGGTCACAAAATCCGCATGCATGAAAAGCTGATCGAGCGTTTCCTCCTGCTCGACGCCCGAAGAGAGTTGCCAGGCATTCTTAACCGTAATCGCCGGATCGAAACCGACAACTTTCATCCCGAGGTCCAGTGCCGCGTTCGCCACCTCGACGCCGATCGCGCCGAGCCCGATAACGCCGAGCGTTTTGCCGGGCAGCTCGAAGCCGACAAACTGCTTCTTGCCGGCTTCGACGGCCTTGTTCAAGGCGTCGCCGGTTTCAGTCAGGCTGCTCACGTAATCACGCGCGTTGCACAAGTTGCGCGCACCCATCAGCATGCCGGCGATCGCAAGCTCCTTCACCGCATTCGCGTTGGCTCCGGGTGCGTTGAACACGGGTACGCCGCGCGCTGTCATGGCTTCGACCGGGATATTGTTAGTGCCGGCGCCGGCTCTGCCAATTGCCGCCACCGTATCCGGAATATCCATGTTGTGCATTTTGAAGGAACGCAGCAGGATCGCGTCCGGATGTGCAATCTCGGAGGCAACCTCGTATCGCTCGCGAGGCAAGTGGCGTAGCCCTTCGACGGCGATATTATTCAGTGTCAGTATTTTAAACATGGTCTCTTGTCTTGGTTGTGATGCCCAGGTAGCGTATATCGGCTATCCATTGCGTTTCTCAAACTCGGCCATAAATTCGATGAGGCTGTCGACCGCGATTTCGCTCACGGCGTTATAAATCGACGCGCGCATTCCACCGACCGAACGATGACCTTTCAGGTTAGTCATGCCGGCCGCCTTTGATTGCTCGAGGAACTTCGCATCGAGGGAAGCATCGGCGAGAATGAACGGAATGTTCATCCATGACCGGCTGTCTTCGCGAACAGGGTTGCTATAGAAATCTGATGCATCAATCGCCGTGTACAGTTTGCCCGCTTTACGCTGATTGACTTCCGCCATCGCCGCAAGCCCGCCTCGCTTCTTCAGGTAATCAAATACGAGGTCGGCAACGTACCAGGCAAAAGTCGGTGGTGTGTTGGTCATCGACCCGGACTCGGCGTATGACTTCCACGTCATCAAGTGCGCGTTGTCAGGCCGCACTTTTTCGAGTAAATCGTTGCGCACGATTACCAGCGTTATGCCTGCCGGACCTATATTCTTCTGCGCTCCCGCGTAAATCACACCGAATCGACTTACGTCAATCGGCCTCGACAGAATGGTGCTCGACATATCGGCCACTAGCGGAACGTCACCAGCCGGCACGAAATGAAACTCCACGCCGGCTATCGTTTCATTCGGGGTGTAATGCAGGTAAGCGGCATCATCGCTGCGCTGCCAGTCGGACTCGTCCGGCACGTAGGTAAAATTCTTGTCCGATGCGTCGGCTGCAACGTTGACATTACAGAATTTGCGCGCCTCGCCCGCCGCCTTCTTGCCCCAGCTCCCCGTGATGACGTAGTCAACGCTCGAGTCGGATGCTGTCAGATTCAAAGGCACCATCGACATTTGCAGCGTCGCGCCGCCCTGAGGAAACAGCACGCTGTAGTCATCCGGAATCGCGAGCAATTCGCGAATGCTGGCTTCGGCACGTTCGGCAAGTTCTACGAATTCCTTGCTGCGGTGACTGACCTCCAGGACCGACATACCGGTGCTCTGCCAGTCAGGAATATCGTTGCGGATGGTCTCCAGAACTTCCAGGGGCAGGGCCGCCGGTCCGGCGCTGAAATTGAATACGCGAGACATGTCGCTGTGATCCTCGAACGGGGTGATGATTAGTTTAGGCCGCGTATTGTTACGTTTTGATTACGCAATTGCACGAAGTAAATGTCGTGAACCCGGCCCCCCGCATTCCCGCACGAGATGCACTAAATCAGTGCGTCAATCTTCGTCGTCATCCTCGATTGACTCGATACGCGCCAGCCCAACCAGCCGCTGACCGCTTCCCACACGAATCAGTCGCACGCCCTGAGTGTTGCGGCCCACGACCGAGATATCGCCAACCGCCGTGCGAACCAGGGTACCGTTGGAACTGATCAGCATGATTTCGTCGTCCGCGGCCACTTGCAGCGCACCCACCGTCCTGCCATTGCGGTCGGTCGTCTGGATTGCGATGACGCCCTGCCCGCCGCGACCCTGCACCGGAAAATCGTCGACCGGCGTACGTTTTCCGTAGCCGTTTTCGGTCGCCGTCAGAATGAGGCCATCGCGAATGATCGTCAGACCGATGACCTCGTGGCCTTGCGGCAGCTTGATACCGCGAACGCCAGCCGCAGCACGTCCCATAGGCCGGACGTCGCTCTCGCGAAACCGAATTGCCTTGCCGTGGCTGGCGACCAGCAAAATCTCGGCCTGACCGTCGGTAATCGCAATATCGACAAGTTTGTCGTCTTCGCGCAAATCGACGGCAATAATCCCGCTGGTGCGCGGCCGCGAAAACTGGCTGAGCCGAGTCTTCTTCACGGTGCCGTGCGACGTCGCCATAAACACATAATGACCATCCGTGTACTCGCGAATTGGCCGCACAGCGTTGATGCGCTCGCCCTGCTCCAGTGGCAGCAAATTCACTATTGGCTTGCCGCGTGAGCCACGGCTGGCCTGCGGCACCTGGTATACCTTCAGCCAGTAGACCTTGCCGCGACTTGAGAAGCACAGAATCGTGTCGTGCGTATTGGCCACGAACAGGTTGTCGATAAAGTCTTCATCCTTGACCTTGGTCGCAGAGCGGCCACGCCCGCCGCGCTTCTGGGCCTGGTAGACATCCAGCGGCTGGGCTTTGGCATAGCCCGCGTGCGACAGCGTAACGACAACTTCCGCCTCGGGAATCAGGTCCTCTTCACTGAGATCGGAGTGATCCTGAACGATTTCAGTCCGGCGCTCGTCACCAAACGCATCACGGACCGCTTCGAGTTCGGATCGGATCACGTCAATGAGCTTGTCGGGGTCGGCAAGAATATCAGAAAGTTCTTTAATTTTTTCCAATATATCTTTGTATTCTTTGATTATTTTATCTTGCTCGAGACCAGTCAGCCGATGTAAGCGCAGATCGAGTATGGCCTGTGCCTGCACAGCTGAAAGTCGATAAGCGCCGTCACCAAGACCGCTGTCCGAGTCGAGTCCGTCCGGCCGGGTGTCGGTTTCTCCGGCGCGCTCCAGCATGCCCGTCACCTCTCCCGGCTCCCACGCTCGAGCGATCAGCGCGACTTTTGCCTCGGCGGGTGACGCCGACGCCTTGATCATCGCAATGACCTCATCAATATTCGCGAGGGCTACCGTCTGCCCCTCAAGAACATGCGCCCGGTCGCGTGCCTTGCGCAGATCGAAAATCGTTCTCCGGGTAACGACTTCGCGGCGGTGCGCGAGAAACGCCTCGAGCACCTGTTTCAGGTTGAGGAGTTTCGGCTGATTTTCGTGCAGAGCCACCATATTGATGCCGAAAACGCTTTGCATCGGCGTCTGCTTGTAGAGATTATTCAGGACGACGTCGCTAACCTCGCCCTGCTTCAGCTCGATGACAATACGCATGCCATCCTTGTCCGATTCGTCGCGCAATTCGCTGATGCCATCGATGCGCTTGTCACGTACCAGGTCTGCGATTTTCTCGATCAGGCGCGCCTTGTTGACCTGGTACGGCAGCTCCGTAACGATTATGGCTTCCTTACCACGCGCATTAATGGTCTCGACGCCGCAGCGCGCGCGGATATGCACGCGGCCACGGCCGGTGCGATACGCTGAATAGATACCGGCTGCGCCGTTGATGATGCCCGCGGTCGGGAAATCGGGACCCGGGATGTGCTGCATCAGTCCCTTGACGTCGATGTCGGGGTCCTCGATCACGGCAAGGCAGGCACCGACCACTTCTGACAGATTATGGGGCGGTATATTGGTCGCCATACCCACAGCAATGCCGGATGAACCGTTAATCAGCAGATTCGGCAGCCGCGTCGGCATCACGGACGGCTCGCTCTCGGAACCATCGTAGTTCTCTACGAAATCGACAGTTTCTTTCTCGATATCGGCGAGTAATTCGTGAGCGATCTTGGCCATACGCACTTCGGTGTAGCGCATTGCAGCCGGCGAATCGCCGTCAACCGACCCGAAGTTGCCCTGCCCGTCGACCAGCATGTACCGCATCGAAAACGGTTGGGCCATGCGCACGATCGTGTCATAGACGGCAGAATCACCGTGCGGGTGATACTTACCAATCACGTCACCGACGACGCGTGCGGATTTCTTATACGGCTTGTTGAAATCGTTGCCGAGTTCACGCATCGCGTGCAGAACCCTGCGATGCACCGGCTTGAGTCCGTCCCGAACATCCGGCAATGCGCGCCCGACAATGACACTCATCGCATAGTCCAGATAAGACTGTTGCATCTCATGCTCGAGGCTGACTGACAACAATTCCTGTGCTACTTCGGCCATATATCCCTACTTGGATTGCTCAAAATCTCAGCGCGACCCCGTCCTGTCAGACGGAATACGCAGCTCTTCGTTTTATGGGTTTCAAGCGGACAATACTGTCGATATTCTCAGGCTAAAAATAGCCTCTGTCCGGGCTCCTGATTAGCGTCAAATAGTACCACAGACAGCCTGTAAACAGCAGTGCTTACAGGCCGTAGAATCGCCGGAAATGCACGACTGGCGCTGTTCTGAGTGATGCGTATACTGCGGCGACTATGCAGTATTGTGACACCCTGATAGCACCCCGCTGGTGCATCCCCGTCGAGCCTGCCGAAACGGTACTTCTGGAGCACGCCGTGATCGTGACAAACGGCATGATTACCGATCTGCTGCCGCGCCAACAGGCCGAGGAACGCTACCAGCCGAGCAGCGTCATCGAACGGCCAAATCACGTCCTGATTCCAGGTCTTGTCAACGCTCACACCCACGCCGCTATGACGTTGTTGCGAGGCTTCGCTGACGACCTCGCTCTCGAATCCTGGCTGAGAAACGGCATTTGGCCGGCCGAAAAACGGTGGGTAAGCGCTGAGATGGTGCGAGACGGCACTGAATTGGCCGTAGCGGAGATGATTTCTGCCGGGGTTACCTGCTTCAGCGACCAGTACTTCTTCCCGGAAATCGTCGCTGAGACGGCCATCAATCGTGGCATGCGAGCCATGGTTGGAACCCCTGTGATCGATTTACCGACGAGTTGGGCGCGAAATTTCGACGATTATCTCCAGAAAGGCGCCGATCTCGTCCACGACGCATTCGCCGAGCATCCGCTCATCACCAGCTGTTTCGTTCCTCATTCCACGGCAGCATTGTCGGACGAGGCGTTCACTGATCTCCGGGTGATGGCCGATCAACTGGACGTTCGCATCCAGATTCACCTGCACGAAACTACGGCCGAGATCGAAGCGGCGCTGCAAGAGACCGGCAAGCGACCGTTCGAGAGGCTGTTGGAGCTTGGTCTGGTCAATTCGTCCCTACTCGCTGTACATGCCGTTCACCTGACCGATGGCGAGGTAGGTCGTTGCGCGGACGCCGGCGTGGCCATCGCCCATTGCCCGCGATCCAACTTGAAGCTCGCGAGCGGCATCGCCCCGATCGCGAAGTACCAGGCCGCGGGGATCAAGTTGGGGCTCGGCACCGATGGGGCGGCCAGCAATAACGTTCTGGATATCATAGGCGAAATGCGTTTGGCCGCGTTGCTCGCAAAAGTTGCGGCTGATGACGCCGCGGCTGTCTCCGCACACGAAGCATTACGGCTGGGCACGCTGGGCGGTGCCCGGGTGCTCGGTCTGGAGCGTTCAATCGGTACGATCGAGATCGACAAGTCCGCCGATTTGGCGTGCTTTGACCTTGAACATCTGAATAGCCAACCAATCTATGATGTAACGTCGCAGCTGGTTTACGCGACCAATGCCAATCAGGCGACCGATGTCTGGATTGCCGGCCGTCATCAGCTCGATCACGGCGAACTGGTCAACTTCGATATCGATGGCCTGCTGGCACGCAGCGACGAGTGGCGGGAGCGATTCGCGTCAACGCAATCTTGACCGCCCGATTCAGGACAAAAACATGAGCACGCTCAATGACAATGTCGATCCTGCCGAACTTGCCAAGTTCGATGCGCTGGCGTCGCGATGGTGGGATGCGGATGGTGACTTCAAATCGCTGCATGACATCAACCCGCTGCGACTGGACTGGATCCGGCAACATGTCAATCTCGAGGGTTGCCGTGCCGTCGATATTGGCTGTGGCGGCGGCATTCTTGCCGAGTCTATGGCAGCCGCCAATGCATCGGTGAGCGGGATCGACATGGCCGAGGCCGCACTGTCTGTGGCCAGGCTGCATCTGCACGAATCCGGGCTCGAGGTCGACTATCAACGAATGACTGCCGAGGAACTCGCTGGCAAAGAACCCGGCGTGTTTGACGTTGTTACCTGTCTCGAGATGCTCGAGCACGTACCGGATCCGGCTCAGGTCGTCCGCTCCTGCGCCGAGCTTGTCAAGCCGGGCGGCCACGTATTCTTTTCGACGATCAACCGCAATCCGAAGTCGTTCCTGTTCGCCATCGTCGGCGCAGAGTACGTGCTGAGATTGCTGCCGAGTGGAACGCACGAGTATGAAAAATTTATTCGTCCGTCGGAACTGGAAAGCTGGGCGCGAGGCGCCGGTCTGCAATTGCAGGCCAGTATCGGCATGCTGTACAACCCACTGACCAAAGAGTACTCGCTGGGCCCCGACGTCGACGTCAATTACCTGATGTATTTCACTCGGGCTGTTGGCTGATGCAGATTCAGGACAGTACTTTCGAGCTGGTGCTCTTCGACCTTGACGGCACGCTGGTCGATACTGCGCCCGATATGGTCACGGCCCTGCAGGAAATGCAGCTGGATCACGGCTATGAGCCGGTCGCCTATTCCCTCGGGCGGGCAAATGTATCCAACGGCGCGATGGGTCTCCTGCGCATCGCGTTCCCCGACATCGACGAGGACGGTCGTCGTGTCCTGATCGGCGAATACGTCGAGCGCTACGCGGAGCGGATCTGCGAGGAGACGACGGTCTTCAGCGGCGTCGACACGTTACTGGAGAACCTGGACGCCGCGGGCTGCCCCTGGGGCGTGGTTACCAACAAACCGGAACACCTGACAAATCCGTTGCTGGAGCAACTCGGGCTTGCGAGCCGCAGCGTCTGCGCGATCAGTGGCGATACTCTGGCTGTACGCAAACCGGCACCCGAACC
>Ga0224508_10000985_pt1 | contig 26200 bp, 20 predicted proteins | sample SF_Jan12_sed_USG_4_FD_170157 | JGI IMG/M metagenome (GOLD analysis project Ga0224508, IMG submission 170157) | Sediment microbial communities from San Francisco Bay, California, United States - SF_Jan12_sed_USGS_21 | ecosystem: Environmental > Aquatic > Marine > Sediment | place: USA... | reverse complement strand
CCATCATGCCGTATATAACGCCTCCGCAGGGTGGCCGTTGACAGGCAGAGAGGCTATAACCGGCCAGGAGCCACAAGAATTATCTTACATAAGCCCCGAATGACCCAAAATGTGAAACGCCTTCGCGTTGCCGTGCCGGTACCGGTCGGCGACGGGTTCGACTATCGCTGGGACGGGTCAGACCCGCCGCCTGCGCCTGGAACCCGGGTTCGGGTTCCTTTCGGCAACCGCGAGCGGATCGGTATCGTCGTTCCGCCCGGGATTCCGTCGGCGATCGACGATTCGGCGTTGAAAGGTATTGCCGAGGTGATTGATGCCGAACCGCTGATCGGTGGCGAGTTGATGACCTCGCTGGCCTGGGCCGCAACCTACTACCACCACCCGATCGGCGAGGTGCTGATGCAGGCGTTGCCGAGCCTGTTGCGCCAGGGCAAAGCCGCTGCACCTCCACCTGAGCTCCGCTGGACGCTATCGCCCGAAGGACATCAGGTCGACACGAAGGACCTCGAAAAGCGAGCGCCCAGGCAGGCAGAGACCTTGCGGTTACTCACGGCATCTCAGGTGATGAGCGCGAGTGAACTGAAACAAGCCGGTATCAGCCGACCTTCGATTCTGAGTTTGACCGACAAGGGCTGGGTCGTCGCAGCAAACCCGGTCGCAGACGCCGGCCGGCACCACGCTGCCGAATCGGCTGGCAATGCAGACTCAAACGGCGTGACTGACTCAAGCCGCTTGGCGCCGCACGAACTCACTGAAACACCACCCGAACTCACGCCCGACCAGGAAACTGCCGTTCAATCCCTGCGCAACGCCGACGGCTTTGTTGCCGCTTTGCTGTTCGGCGTAACCGGCAGCGGCAAGACCGAAGTGTTTTTGCGCCTGATAGACGACGCGCTCAGCCGCGGGCGACAGTGCCTGCTGCTCGTGCCGGAGATTGGGCTGACGCCTCAACTGGTACGCCGGCTAACCGCGCGGTTCGGTTCCGGACTTGCGGTGTTTCACTCGGGGCTGACCGCAACTCAACGATTACAGGCGTGGCGACAAGCACGTTCGGGCGACGCCAGGCTGATCGTCGGCACCCGCTCTGCCGCCTTTGCGCCGCTGCCTGAACCCGGCCTCATCGTCGTAGACGAGGAACACGACCCGTCCTACAAACAGCAATCAGGATTTCGTTACTCGGGCAGAGACCTGGCAATGATGCGGGCCAAGTCTCTCGACATTCCTATCGTGCTTGCTTCCGCTACGCCGTCACTCGAGAGCTTTCGCAATGCTGTCGAAGACCGATATCGCTTGTTGACGCTCCCGAAACGTATCGGCTCAGGCGGCACGCCAACCATTCGCATCATCAACCTGAACCAACATGCGGCCCGGCAGGGATTGTCGACTCCATTGATTGCCGCGATGGAGCAGCATCTCGGGCAGGGCAATCAAGTGCTGCTGTTCATCAATCGCCGCGGCTTCGCGCCTGTCCTTTTCTGCGCGAACTGTGAGAAGACTTCTGACTGCGATCGATGTGACGCGAGAATGACCGTGCATGCGAGTGCCGTCGAGCTGCGCTGCCACCATTGCGGCAAACGGGAGCCACTGGTTTGGGTATGCCCGGACTGTGGCGGCGAGCGCATCGGCGTCGGCGCTGGCACCGAAAGGATCACCAGTGAACTCGAAGCGCTCTACCCCGATCATGCGATTGCGCGACTCGACCGTGATGCGGTCATCGGCCGCGCTGCACTCGATAAGGTACTGAACGAAATTGAATCCGGCGACGCGAGCATCATCGTCGGAACTCAGCTTTTGACGAAGGGTCACGATTTTCCTTCGGTGACTCTCGTTGGCGTACTCAACGCCGATCAGGGACTTTTCGGTACTGACTTTCGCAGCGAAGAGCGGCTCGCTCAAACGATCGTTCAAGTCGCTGGACGCGCGGGACGGCGTGATCAGCAAGGCGAGGTGCTGGTTCAGACGCATTATCCAGGTCATCCGTTGCTGACAAATCTGCTCACGAGCGACTACGGTGCTTTTGTTGAACACGCACTCGCGGAAAGACGTGCGACCGGCTGGCCCCCGTTCAGTCACCTGGCAATTTTCCGTGCCGAGGCCACGGATCGCGACCGCGTATTCTCATTCCTTCGGCGGCTGAGGCAACACTGCGGCCAGAATGAGGCCGGCATGCAGGTACTCGGACCGACGGCCGAATGGATGGAACGACGTGACGGCCGCTTCCGTGCTCAGCTCCTGCTGCAGTCGAGCCATCGGCCGATACTGCATGCCAAAATCAGATCCTGTCTCGCCGCGCTCGGGCTCTGGCCGGAAACGCGTCGAGTGCGCTGGTCGATCGATGTCGACCCAGCCGAACTGTAGCCCTTGAAGCGCTTCGGTTAGAATGCGCCGCCGTCCTAAACCCGCCGAATGAACCGTGCGTGACAAACTCGAACAACTCGTTCGCGACGCTCTCCGAACCCTGTCCGAATCGGACGGTTTGGCGGAGCTTGCGGAGCTCGACCCCGGCCTCGAGCGGGCGCGTGACACCGAGCATGGTGATTTCGCCAGCAACGTCGCTATGCGTGCAGCGAAACTTGCCGGCAAACCGCCGCGTGAGCTCGCCCAGGCGATCATCGACTGCATGGCGGCTGACCCGATCGTCGCGGCGACAGAGCTGGCTGGGCCAGGGTTCATCAACTTTCGACTCGCACCGGACGCATACCACGCGACGCTCAACGCCATTCTTCGGGACGGATCGAGCTTCGGCACAACGCCGGCAGGAAGTCGCGGCAGAGTACTCGTCGAATATGTTTCGGCGAATCCTACCGGGCCGCTCCACGTCGGCCACGGCCGGCACGCGGCTTACGGCGCATCGCTCGCCGCAATACTCCGTGCGGTTGGCTACGATGTTGACGAGGAGTACTACATCAACGATGCCGGCCGGCAGATGGATATCCTGGCTGCCAGCGTGTGGCTGCGCTATGCCGAACTGCACGACGCGACCAGTGACTTTCCGAACAATTGTTACCAGGGCGAATACGTCGGAGAGATTGCCCAAAAGCTTTCAGCCAAGCACAAGGACGCCTTTTTCGGTGCCGCCGAACCGGTCGCCAGTGCGATTTCCGAGTTTGGTGAGGACCAGGAGAAAAACCTCGACAGTTTGATTACTGCGTTGAAATCGGCGCTGGGCTCGGATGCTTTTGCCGTTGTTTTCGATGCTGCGCTCGACGAGATTCTTAACGACATCAAGAATGATCTCGAAGAATTCGGGGTCGTGCCGAACCGTTGGTATTCCGAGAGCACCCTGACGGAAGGCGGTGCAGTCGCAACGGCACTCCAGTCGTTAAAGAATAAAGGCCTCCTGTATGAAAACGACGGGCCGACCTGGTTCAAGACGACAGAATTCGGAGATGACAAAGACCGGGTGGTGGTTCGCGAGAATGGCGTTTCGACCTATTTCGCATCGGATATTGCCTATCACGAAGATAAGTTCAAGCGCGGCTATGACCTCTTAATCAATGTGTTGGGTTCCGATCATCACGGCTATGTCGTGCGCGTTCGGGCCGGCGTTGCCGCTGGCGGTAACGACACCGACCGTTTGGAATTCAGGCTGATGCAGTTCGTCGTGCTGTACCGAGGAAGTGAAAAAGTGCAAATGACGACTCGAGGCGGAAGCTATGTCACCTTGCGGGAACTGCGCAACGAGGTGGGCAAAGACGCCGCGCGGTTTTTCTACGTCTCGCGTTCTAACGACCAGCACCTGGAGTTCGATCTCGAGCTCGCCAAAGCCGAGACCAGCGACAACCCGGTTTACTATGTGCAGTACGCGCATGCTCGTGTCGCGAGCATGCTCGACCGCTTCGAAGGTGAATTGCCCCGCGTAAGTGATGTCGACTTCGAAAAACTTTCCGAGGAGTCGGAACGAGATCTAATGAGAAGCTTGAGCAGGTACCCGGAAATTGTGGAACTCGCCGCCAACGGCCGTGCGCCACAGCATATTGTTCACTATTTACGCGACCTCGCAGCTGCGTTTCATGCGTACTACAATGCGCATAAGATTTTGATCGATGATGTTTCGCTTCGTAATGCGCGGATTCTGTTAGCCATCGCCACGCAGCAAGTCATTAGAAACGGCCTCGGTCTACTCGGCGTATCAGCACCTGAGAAAATGTAGGGAGAGCGGGTGGCGTCAAGGAAGCGAAGAAAACCGAAATCAGAACCGGCCCCTGGATGGGCTTGGATGCTGTTTGGTCTGAGCATCGGCCTGGCCGTCGCACTCGTCGTGTACCTCCAGAGCGGACCGTCGCGAGTACCTGGCCTGGCCCGCGAGACGGCCACGCTGACGGAGCCAGCTGACCGTCCGATCGCACAACCCGAATCCAACCCGCCGGAAACGATAGCTACGCCTGCTGATTCGCCCGAAACACCCTTAGACCAGCCAGATGAAATTGGCTTCTCATTTCCTTATCTCTTGGAAGACTCCGTAGTCGTCGTAGCGGAAAGCGAATTCGACTTCGGCCTAGGCGCTGATTCGGCGCCCGACGTGGTCATCCAGGCCGGGTCGTTTCCGACAGCTCGAGGCGCCGATAGCCGCCGGGCCGATGTCGCTTTGCTCGGCTTCGAATCATTTATCGAGCCGGCAATGGTCCAGGGCGAACGATTTCACCGCGTCATCATTGGGCCGCTCAGCGATCGTGGCGAAATAAATCGGACGCTTCGCAGGCTGCAAAACGCTGAAATCGAAACCGTATTGCGGCCGTTGCTGACCGATTAATCGCCCTGAGCCGTTTGGCGAAAATCGACCCCCAGCGCTCGAAGCTTGCGATACAAGTGCGTGCGTTCCATGCCGACTCGTTTCGCCAGCTGCCCGACTTTGCCGCCACATAGCTGCAGCTGCTGTTTCAGATAGGCCCGCTCGAAGTGCTCTCTGGCTTCGCGTAGCGGCATCGCGAGCAGGTCCTGCTTAATCAACGGTTCCGACTCGGCAGACTCGACGGCGAGCTCTGCTTCGACTTCGGCCAGCGTGATGTCCTCGTCTCCGCCGAGCACCAACATTTGCTTAACGAGCTGCTGCAGCTCACGCACGTTTCCGGGCCAAGGGTAGTTTCTCAGCCTGTTCTGTGCGGCGATACTGAATCTGCGAAATGGCAATCGCGCGCGATCGACCAATGTATCCAGATAAAAGCGCAGTAGCTCTGGTACGTCCTCGGCATGATCGCGCAACGAGGGCACTCTAACGACCACCGCTCCGATCAGACTCAAAAGCTCCGCCAGAAAATCACTGTCACGCTCGAATCCGGGAGGCGCTCCCGCCAGGATTCGGATGTCATGATGAGTCAACGAGCCGAATTCCGATTCTTTCGTCACGGCACGCAACAGGAGACCCTGAACGTGAGGCGATAACTTTTCCATCCCTGCGATGTAGAGAATGCCTCCCGAAGCCCGTGCAAGCGCACCGGTGTTTTCTCCTGCACCGAGCAGCGCGTCTTCGGCTGAGTCATTTGTCAGGCTTGCGCCATCGATGACCTCAAACGGTGCGACCGAGCGCCGGCTCACGCTTGCGAAATATCGTGCAGACAGTGTGCGCCCTGACCCCGCCTCACCAGTCAACAACAGGTTCGTATCGTGACGTGCTACGGCTTGAATCTTCTCTCGCAGGTCTCGCATGACCTGACTCTTACCGACGAGAGTGTTCGATCTTTCGGCGAGAGCCGTCGCTCCTGGCGCAGACTTTTGACCCGCCAAGGCCTTGCTAACGGTTCTGAGGAGCTGACTGAGCGATACCGGCTTTTCGATGAAGTCGAGCGCTCCGAGCCTGGTGGCTTCAACGGCCGTGTCGACCGTGCCATGCCCGGACATCATGACAACCGGACCGAGTGATCCGCTGTCGGCCCATTCCTTGAGCAACGATATGCCGTCGGTGTCCGGCATCCAGATATCGAGCAAGGTCAGGTCGAAGTTGCAGCCGCGCCTCGCATCACGAGCATGCGCCGCATCTTCTGCTGTCGTAACCTCATAGCCCTCTTCGCTGAGGATTTCGTCGAGCAACTCGCGAATATTCGCTTCGTCATCGACAACCAGAATTCTTGCGTCGTTCACGCCCGCTTCCTCCTGTGCTGCGTGCGCCTACCGCCGCGTTGGCCGGCTCCGGGTAATGGCAGCAGTATACTGACCTCGGCGCCCCCTTGGGTCCTATTTACCGCGCTGATCCGCCCGCGGTGCTCTTCAACGAGCTTTCTAACGATCGCGAGGCCCAGCCCCGTTCCCCCTGTCTTGCTCGTAACGTATGGCAGAAATGCCTGGTCGATTATATCGGATGCAAATCCAGGGCCATTATCGCGAACCAAGATCTCAACGAAGGGTCCGTTCGATGAATCGCTCTTTCGAGTTGTTATCTCAATCTCGGCATTTTCCTGACCTTCGATTGCTTCGCTCGCGTTGCGCATCAGGTTATGCATGACCTGGCGGAGGCGGCCGATATCAGCCTCGACGGGTCCGAGTGATTCGTCGAGATTCATCTTTATAGAAACCGGCGAAGCCTGGTGACGATAAAGCTCCGTCACTTCGCTGATCAGAGAATTCAAATCCAGATCGTCAAGCTCAATATCTGGAGCGCGGGCGTATTCACTAAATGCGTCGACCATGCCCTTCATTGCATCGACCTGCTGAATGATCGTATGGGTTGCACGATCCAATAATTCGAGATCAGTTTTGCCGTCGCTTAGATAGCGCCGTCGAACTCGTTCGGCCGACAATTGAATCGGGGTTAGCGGATTTTTGATTTCATGCGCCAGACGGCGAGCAACTTCGCCCCAGGCCGCTTCCTTTTCGGCCTGCATCAGCGCGGTGATGTCGTCAAACACCAGAATGAAACCTTCGCCATGTTCGCCGTCTCTCGGTAATGCACTGCAGGCACAGACGAGTTCCCGGTTCCCCAGCTCACCGCGAAGTGTTATCTGCTCGCGCCACTCCGTTCTGCCGTGCTCGAGATGCTTTGCTGTAGCGCTCAAGAACTCTTCTAGCAGCGGTCGCGACTCCGCCAGATCAACTAGAGACTCGTCAAGGTGAGCCTCGAGATCAATACCGAGAATCTCGCCTGCCGCTTGATTGGCAGCGCGGATCTTCAGGTCCGACTCGAGCGCAACGACTCCGGTCGAAAGTCGCGCCAAAATAACCTCGAGCTTGTTGCGCTCATCTTCGAGACGTTGCTCTGAGTCGCGCGCTTCGCGACGAGCCAGCGCCAATCGCCGGGTCATGTCGTTGAAGGAATTGACCAGAAAACCAATCTCATCGCGTTGGGCGAGTGGGACCTTGGTATCATAGTCACCGCGCGCGACAGCCCGCGTGCCCTGCATCAGCTGCTGTATAGGCAATATGAACCGTTGCGCGGCGAGCAGCGCCGTATAGACGGCCGCGAGAATCGCGACCAAGAGAACCAGACTCAAGGCGAGCGCAAAACTCAGCTTTAGCTCGGCCCTGACAAGACCGAGAGTGGCGAACTGCCCGAATCTGGAATCGACGGAACTTGCCAGTTCATTGAAGCGTGCCGGAAGCTCGAACCGCCCTCTGAGAATCAGATTCTCGCCAGCGGGTCTTGCTACGGCGACAGCAGCCAGCGTCTCGTCGTAGAAGTCTGCGTCCGGCTGAATCTCCAGTTCAGTGAACGGCAGACCAGCGAGCATTTCCGGTTCCAACTCTCGCGGACCCGCATCATCGGGCTGACTGGAGTAGCTCGCGACTATCTCGCCAGCAGAAGAAAACAGTGTGAGCTCGCGCGCATTGACCTGCGCCCCGAATGCCTCAAGCTCGGGTTCGAGATTTACGGCATCGACCATCGCGAGGCGGCCCGAAATGATCTCAAGCTCCGTCAGGCTGTCGGCCTCCCTCAACTCGATTGCCGTTCGGACCAGTTCGATTGCCTCGTCCAGACCCTCCCCGATATCAACGTCAAACCACTCATCGATTCCTCGCAGGATAAAGGCGACCGAAAACATATAGAGAATGACTAAGGGAACTGCGGCAACAATGGCGACCAGGCTGACGACCCTGGCCTGCAGCCTCGAGCCCGGAACGAAACGACGGTAATCGCGAACCAGTCGAATGACGCGCTTGCCGATCAATGTGATCAGTACGGCGACGCCAATCGCGTTGATGCCGACGTACCACACAGCATAATTCTCGAAGTCGTCGGAGTTTTCCGCGACCTGGCTGAACAGCAACAGCGCGACGCTCCAAAGCAGTACTCCAAAAACGCTCAACAGAGCGAGGAGGATCCTGCCTATTCGTCGTCTAAGCGCCATTGCAGCCAATCACTTTCTATAGACCAATCCCTGCGCCAGAAAGCAAGAAGACGGAGAGGCCCAGGCAGCTCGACTGTGTCGAGAACAGCACGAATTCGAATGTCGTAGCGGCGATCGTCGTCGAGCGCGGCCGCATCGACAACCGGCAGGCGGTCGACCCGCCCGAGGTATGCGAGCGCATCGGTCAGCGTCACGAAACTCTCGCGCTCGCCGGTATTGACGTTATTAACAATGTAGCGCTCGGTCAGCGGATAGTAGATAAGCTGAGATCGCTGACTGACCTCGAACTCTGCCGCATCCCACCAGAACCACAAGCGATTGAGAAACTCCACTTCGACCCTGATCGTCAGCGGCAATCGCGAATGCAGTGCGTTAATCGCATCTGAAGGCAGTCGCATGTTGATCAACGCATTGGCGTAGTAAACGCCGTCGATCAGCTCGTGAGTGCCAGTCCGAACCTCAAAGTCTCCGGAATCTTCGGATTGGGCCCAAACCGAGACAGACCCGACAGCGGTCAGCAGGCATATGGCTGCTCTGAGCAAGAGCGCCGGCCGAGCCCGACTGCTTACCGCCTCATGGATCAACCGCCGACACCTTATATTTACTGTCACCATTCCCCTTGCCCAGGCAAGCATAATAAAAGCCGTCCATATTCTTCTCACCCGGCAACACCTGATAGTGCCTGGCTGAACCAGAGGGAGCCAGGCTCGCGTCCGGGTTTCGGTCGACGAAGGCTTGAATGACATCGATATTCTCGGCCTTTAAGACGCTGCAAGTGCCATAAACCATGCTTCCGCCTGGCTTAAGCAGCGGCCAAATCGCATCGAGTATCTTCGCCTGCTTTTCCGCCAATCCCGTCACGTCAGCTGCCCGTCGCAGCAACTTAATATCCGGATGTCGGCGAATGACGCCGGTTGCGCTGCATGGAGCGTCGATGAGTGCTCGATCGAACAGCGGCCCTGCAAACCAGCCGTCAGCTTCGGTTGCGTCTCCAACGACCAGGCTTGCCTCGAGACCGAGGCGATCGAGGTTGGCTCGAACCTGGTCGAGTCGGCCGGGATCGCTGTCCAGAGAGATGAGCTCGCCTAGTTGAGGACAACGCTCAAGCATATGCGCGGTTTTACCGCCTGGCGCCGCACACGCGTCGAGCACTCGTAAACCCGGCTCCAGCTGCATCAGTTCGACAACCTGTTGGGCAGCCGCGTCCTGCACGGAAAAGAGCCCGTCACTGAACCCCGGCAGCTCGCTGACCGGACGAGGCTCGGTGACTAATACAGCATCCACGCTATGCGCATGAACCGAAGCGTCTATGCCGCTCTTCTCGAGCAGATTCACATACGCATCGCGATCGACCCGGGTCCGATTGACTCTGAGCCACAGCGGCGGCAGAACGTTATTGGCTTCGAGAATCGTTTCGAAATCATCCGGCCAATCTTTTTTTAGCGCAGCAATCAACCATTCGGGATGACTGAAGCGGGCGACTTCGACATCCTCTCCCTGCTTGTTGAGATCGTCCCGCTCGCGCAAGTAGCGGCGCAGTACTGCGTTTACAAGACCACGCGCTCTTGCGAACCCCAGCGTTGACGTCGCGTCAACCGTCGCAGAAACAGCAGCGTGATCAGGAATCCGTAATACCTCCAGCTGGGTCAACCCGATCCGAAGCAGTGCAGCCAATTCGTTGTCCCGACGCTTGAGCGGCCGGTCGAGTAATTTCGAAAGCTGCCATTCGAACCGATGGTGCCAACGAAGGGATCCCGCGAGCATTGCCCTGAGTAGCGATTGATCGCGTTCGGCAAATTCCCCGCCTGCATCTTGAAGTGTCGCGAGCGAACGTCCGCCGTGCACCACAAGTGCGTTCAGCCGAGCTGCCTCGGCACGCAACGCCGCGCCCTTGCCTTCATTCCGGTCCGACAAAGACAAGGCCTCGAACGTCGTGAGCGGCAAGATAGGCTACAGCGGTCATTACGCGACCTCCGGGCGGCTGGACTTGAGTCAGACGAAGCAAGCCAGAGCCCGTCGCAACCACCAGTTCCCGTTCCGGCGTCGCGACGACCGCGCCCGGCGTTGCATCCGACGCATCACCGCAGGATTCTGCTGCCCAGATTCTAAGGCGATCGCCAGCTGCGGTTCGCGCTTCTGCGACCGGCCATGGATTGTAGGCGCGTACTTTGCGCTCAAGTTCTGCAGCCGACTGTTTCCAGTCAATCAATGCGTGGCGCTTTTCCAGCTTCGGTGCATAGCTCGCCGCCGTATCGTCTTGCGGTTGTGGCTCAAGCGCGGCCGACAAAATGGCGGGCAGCGTTGCAACCAATAACTCGGCACCGAGACTCGACAGTCGATCGTGAAGTTCACCAGCGTTCTCGACCGGGCCGAGTGGTGTTGCCCGTTGCCGATAAACCGGGCCGCAATCGAGCCCGCGTGTCATTCGCATGATGCTCACGCCCGTCTCGCGATCGCCCGACAGAATCGACTGTTGTATCGGCGCGGCGCCGCGCCACCGAGGCAAGAGCGACGCATGAACATTGATCGGCGCAATCTTCGGCCAGTCCAGCAACCAGTCCGGCAGGATCAACCCATAAGCAACGACGACCAGGACATCGGGTCGTTGTTCCGGAAGCCTGTTCCGACAATCGCCATCCAGCGAAACGGGCTGCAAAACGTCGATGTTGTGACTCACGGCAAACTGTTTGACCGGCGACTGGGTCAGAGTCCGACCGCGGCCGGCGCGTCGATCGGGTTGAGTCAGAACGCAGTCGACCTTAACGCCGGCGTCAATCAGCGCTTTGAGGCTTGGGACGGCAAACTCTGGCGTTCCCGCAAATGCTGCGCGCGCTGACTCGATCGGAACCACCTTGACAGTGCCTGACGCTAAAACTGCGGCGTCGCTACCCTGTCACCGCTTGGTATCGAAGCCGGGTCTCGCTTCGATTTCTTCAAGTATTTCTTTCTCAAACGCTGGCGCTTCATTTCCGACAAATAGTCGACGAACAGCTTGCCATTTAGATGATCTATCTCATGCTGCAGGCAGATCGCGAGCAAGCCCTCGGCTTCGAATTCCATCGCTTTGCCCTCACGATCCAGCGCTCGAACCCGAATGCGCTCAGCCCGCTCGACCGCGTCGTAATACTCCGGAACCGACAGGCACCCTTCGTCGCTGCTGGTATTGCCCTCGGATTCGATGATTTCCGGATTAATCAGGCAATATGGCTCGTTTCGAGCATCGGAAATGTCCAATGCCAGGACTCGAACATGGCGATCTACTTGGGTGGCAGCGAGCCCGATGCCGGACGCGGAATACATCGTTTCGAGCAAATCATCGACCAGCTGGCGGATTTCGGCGTCCACTTTTGTGACGGGTTCCGCTCGAATACGCAATCGAGGGTCGGGATACTCGAGAATTGGGAGTTTTGCCATTGTCGTTCAGCTCGAGTTTCGTGTATAACGCATCGAAGTCTACTTAACTATCTGACTTTACAGGAATAGTTTTGCGTCCTTCACGGCGAATCGCCGTGGACTTCGGACGGAGCCGCGAACCGGATTATACCAGCCGAGCCGCGGTCGCTGATCCTCAAGGTCTGATAGTCCATCGGCACAGGGAGCTTAAGCCATGTCCTACGCGCAGATTCGGTCATCCGTGATTGGCGCCGCCCTCGTATGCGGGTTAATTACTGTATCGAGCAGCTATGCCCAGCTAAGAGATCAGGTTGCATTCGGCCAGGCCGTCGGGCAAGCCGGCGATTCTCCGATTCTGAATCCACGCCATCCCGAGAGCTATGTCGTCCAGACGGGTGACACGCTCTGGGACATCGCTGAAATGTTCCTGCGCGACGCATGGTACTGGCCCGAAATCTGGCAGATCAATCCACAGGTCGAGAATCCGCACCTGATCTTCCCCGGCGATATCCTTTCCCTCGCCTATCTCGACGACGGCAGCCCGGTCATTCAGCTCACCCGCGGCACCGGTCCCGCCGGCCCGGTTGAAGGCGGTCCAACCGAGCGACTTTCGCCGAGAATCCGGAGCACTTCGCTGGAAGAAGCGATACCGACTATTCCTTTTGAAACGCTGCGTGCCTTCTTATCTCGGCCGGCAGTTCTAGACCCCGACGCCGTCAGCGAGCTGCCATATCTGTTTGCCCATACAGAAGGCCTGCTCGGCAGCGCCGGGCGAAACGTTTACGTCCGCGGCACAGATGCGCCAGCAGGTACCGTTTTTAATATCGTGCATACCGGCGATTCGCTGATCGATCCGGACGACGATTCGGTCATCGGTTATCAGGGTCTCTATGTTGGGCAGGGGCGCGTCGAGCGCGCTGGCGACCCGGCAACGGTTTATCTCACTGAAACGGCGCGCGAGGCGTCAATCGGCGACTACCTGATTCCGGAAGAAGGCGTCAATCCAATCAATTTCTTCCCGAGCGCGCCAGGCGAACAGATCGACGGCAGAATTATCTCGGTGCTTGATGGCGTGTCGCTGATTGGTCAGTTTCAGGTCATCGTTTTGAACCGCGGCGCACGCGACGGCCTCCAGCCGGGTCACGTGCTCAGCGTTTACCAAACCGGTGAAGTGATCACCGATACAACCCGCAATAGTGGTTTCTCTCCGGAGAAAGTGCGCTTGCCCGATGAACCGGCCGGCACGACGATGGTATTCCGCGTATTCGATCGCATGAGTTATGCCCTCGTCATGGAAGCCACTCGGGAGATCCGCGTCCTCGATACAGCCAGGAATCCCGAGGGCTGATACAAGCCCAAACCGGGTACGCCCGCCCACCTCAGTCGGCACCGCCGACTCCGGGCAAGCCGACAATTCCTCAGGTCCCGCGACTGAGCGGGCCAGGTGAGTTCCGACGCCTGGCTCCGTCTGCTCTCGGCTGCCGCACTCGGCGGCACTCGATGGCTGATTGCATTGCGTAATGCGGGCAGCGTTGATGCGCTGCTCGCGATGAAACCGAGCTCGCTTCGCCGCGCAGGCCTTCGATCGACCGAGATCGCCCATCTGAAACTCCAGTCTGGCCCACCACCGCCAAGCTGGTGTGCATGGCTGGAACAACCGAATCACGAGTTAGTCGTCTACGGCTCAGACCATTATCCAGAGCGCCTCACCGAGACCGACGATGCACCGCTGGCCCTTTGGATTGATGGCCCCGACAAGGCGCTGCTTGGCTACCCGCAGTTCGCAATCGTTGGCAGCCGTCACCCGACCCATAACGGGCTGATCACTGCCGAATCGTTTGCGAACAAACTCAGCGAGGCCGGCATTACGATTGCGAGCGGGCTGGCACGCGGGATCGATGCAGCAAGTCACCGCGGTGCGCTTGGCGGCGCTGGAAAAACCATCGCCGTCCTCGGCAACGGAATCGATCAAATCTACCCGCATGGCAACCGCAAGCTCGCTTGCGAAATTCGAGAGCAAGGGCTGATCGTTTCGGAATATGGGCCGACGACGCCGGTACGAGCGCATCAGTTTCCGAGACGCAATAGAATTATTGCGAGCTTAAGCCTCGGCACGCTCGTCGTCGAAGCAACGCGCCGCAGCGGATCGCTGATCACAGCAAGGCTTGCTGCCGAATGTGGCCGCGAAGTCTTCGCCGTACCGGGCTCGATCCATAGCGCGCTCAGCAAGGGTTGTCATAAGCTCATTCGCGACGGTGCAAAATTGGTAGAGAATATCGACGACATTCTCGTCGAGATTGCGCCGCAACTGCGCGCAGCGACTCAGGAATCTGCACATCAAGTTGCCGCGAACGGCAACCGGGAGATGCCGAGAATACTCGCGGATTGTCTCGACTTCTCGCCTATGACGCTCGATTCGCTGATCTCAGCCACCGGATTGACGGCAGCAAAGCTTTCCTCCATGCTCCTGCACCTAGAAATTCAGGGGAAGATAGAAGCACTCCCAGGCGGGCGCTACTGTCGGCTAGTAAAGAGGGGCTGATGAAGGAAACCGTACTCGACGTTCTAATGTACTTGTTCGAAACATTCGTCGACAGCGAAGATGAGCCCGAACCGAACCGCAATGAATTAAGAGACGAACTCGAGCGCGCGGGTTTCGGCGCCAGAGAGATCGACCGGGCGCTCGAATGGCTCGATGGTCTCAATTTTGATGAAGCCCCCCCGTCCACGACACCCAATCCAGCGGCTATAAGAATTTTCGATCCGGGCGAGACGGAACGATTCGATGTCGTCGCCCGCGGGTATTTGCTGCACCTCGAACAGGTCGGTATCCTTCCGCCTGCTCAAAGAGAACTCGTCATCGATCGTCTGCTTGCACTCGAATCCGATGAGATCGACATCGAACAGATCAAGTGGGTCGTCATGATGGTGCTGTTCAGCCAGCCCGGTAACGAGCAAGCCTATGCCCAGATGGAAGATCTGGTATTTGCCGAAGATCCCGGATGGATGCACTAGACGCTCGGCGCCTCCTGTAATCTTGCGGCCTGATGAGCAAGAACCTCGTAATCGTCGAATCCCCGGCTAAAGCCCGGACGATAGAGAAGTACCTCGGCAAGGACTTTCACGTCCTGGCCTCGTACGGCCATGTGCGGGATCTCGTTCCTAAGGAAGGCGCCGTCGATCCGGAACACGGCTTCGCGATGAAGTACCAACTCATCGAAAAGAACGAGAAGCATGTAGAAAAGATTGCGAAGGCGGTCAAGAAAGCGACTACGATTTACCTCGCAACTGACCCCGACCGCGAGGGCGAAGCGATTTCCTGGCATGTCTATGAGGTCTTGAAGGAACGCGACCTCATCGGCGACAGAAACGTGCAGCGTGTCGTCTTCCACGAGATTACCAAGCGCGCGATTAACGAGGCGATCCAGCATCCGCGCGAATTGTCGGAATCTCTGGTCGGCGCGCAGCAAGCGCGTCGGGCACTGGATTACCTCGTTGGCTTCAATCTCTCGCCCTTGCTTTGGAAAAAGGTTCGCCGGGGTCTGTCTGCCGGCCGCGTGCAAAGCCCTGCGCTGCGCCTGATCGTTGAGCGCGAAGATGAGATCGCTGCCTTTAAGCCGCGAGAGTACTGGACGATCGAAGCTTCCGTCGCACACAAGGATCATCCGTTTTCTGCACGACTTTCGAAATTCGATGGTAATAAAGTCGAGCAGTTCACCTTTACGGACGAGACCAACACGCGAGCGGCTGAGCAAGAGATTGCTAGCTCTGCCGCGGGAAATCTTACGGTCGCGAAGGTCGATAAGCGTCAGCGCAAGCGCAATCCGGCGGCGCCATTTATTACGTCAACCTTGCAGCAGGAAGCTTCGCGCAAACTTGGATTCAGCGCACAGAAGACCATGTCAGTTGCACAAAGGCTGTACGAAGGCATCGACACGGGAGAAGGCGCAACCGGCCTGATCACATACATGCGTACCGATTCCGTCGTCCTGGCCAATGAAGCACTGGAAGACATCCGCGAAGTCATTGCGGCGCGCTTTGGCAAAGAAAATCTTCCGGAATCGGCGCGTGTGTACAAGACCAAGGCGAGAAACGCGCAAGAGGCCCACGAGGCGATCCGCCCGACGTCCGCAGCCAAGGCGCCGGAAGAGATCAAGCAGTTTCTGGAGCGCGATCAGTTTCGGCTCTATGAACTCATCTGGAAGCGAACGCTTGCAAGCCAGATGGTTCCTGCGATTTACGACACCGTAGCGCTCGATCTCACACCGAAAGGCGCGACCGACGGAAAAATCGTGCTGCGCGCAACCGGATCCGTACTTGTTCATCCCGGCTACATTGCGGTGTACCAGGAAGGGCTCGATGATTCGGTCGCCGACGATTCGGACAAAATCCTGCCGCCACTGGTGGAAGGCGACGCTATTACGCTCAAGGCCTTGAACAGCGAGCAGCACTTTACCGAACCGCCGCCTCGATACTCTGAAGCGACTTTGATCAAGGTGCTCGAGGAATACGGAATAGGCCGTCCTTCAACCTACGCATCGATTATTTCCACGCTTCGTAACCGCGAGTATGTCGAAATCGAGAGCCGCCGCTTCACGGCAACCGACGTCGGCCGTGTGGTCAATCGCTTTTTGACCGAGTTCTTTTCGCAGTACGTCGATTATGAGTTCACCGCCCGAATGGAGGATTCACTCGATGCGATTTCGCGCGGTGAGTCTGACTGGCAGCCGCTGCTCGAACAGTTCTGGAAACCGTTCATCGAACTCGTTGAGCACATTGAAACGTCGGTTTCACGAGACGAGGCATCGAAGGCGCGCGTGCTCGGAGAAGATCCGAAATCCGGAAGACCAGTGGCCGTACGAATGGGCCGCTACGGCGCCTTCGTCCAGATAGGCACGCGAGAAGACGAAGACAAGCCATTGTTTGCGGGCTTACGGCCTGGGCAGAAAATGGACGACATCAATTTTGAAGAAGCGATGGACTTGTTCAAACTGCCGCGTGCGCTCGGAGAAACACCGGAAGGCGAAGAAGTATCAGCGAGCATAGGCCGCTTTGGTCCGTATGTCCGTTATGGCAGCAAGTTTGCATCGCTGAAAGAAGACGATCCCTACACCATTACGCTCGAGCGCGCGCTCGAAGTCGTGGCGGAGAAAAAACTCGCCGACGCCAACCGCATCATTCAGGATTTCACCGAACAGGGCATCCAGGTCTTGAACGGACGTTACGGGCCTTATGTCACGAATGGCAAAAAGAACGCCAAGATTCCAAAGGAAACCGATCCAAAGTCGCTGACCCTGCAGGAATGTGAAGCCATGATCGAGGCGGCTCCGGAACGCGGCGCGCGACGCGGCAAGAAGAAGGCGCCGGCAGCGAAGAAGAAGACGACGACGAAGGCAAAGAAAAAAGCAAAGAAGAAGGCGAAGAAGAAGGCGAAGAAAGAGAAAAAGACGGCCAAGAAAAAGGCCAAGCCTTCGAGTGATATAACCGCAACCGATACGACGAAGACTGAATCCGACTGAGCGAAACAGCTAGTGACCAGCTGGCTTCGAATCGACCAGGCAGCGCGAATCATTCTCGATGGTGGAATCATCGCCTATCCCACCGAGGCGGTTTTTGGCCTGGGCTGCCTGCCCCGCAACGACGCAGCGCTCGAACGCATCATCCGAATCAAACACCGCGACGCCCGCAAGGGCATGATCTTAGTCGCGGCCGAGATTAATCAACTTGAGAGTTTCGCGCACTTTCCCGACGGAGAGATCGGCGAGCGCATGATGGCCGACTGGCCAGGCCCTGTGACCTGGGTAGTCGCTGCGAGATCCGGAGTTCCACCGCTGCTTACCGGCGGTCGCTCGACCATTGCGGTCCGGATCAGCGATCACCCGATCGTACGGCAACTCTGCCTTCGAACTGGAAGCGCACTCGTATCGACCAGCGCGAATTTTTCCGGACGCCGTCCGGCGAAGTCGGCGTTGCAGGCGCGCCGAATACTCGGCCGCGAGCTCGACTACGTTCTAGCAGGGCCGCTCGGCAATCGTGCGAAACCATCCGAGATTCGACACTTTCGTACCGGCGAAATCCTGCGCCGCGGCTGAAATTCGACCTTAGGCCAGGCGGGACCACTATGGTACCGTTGACTCGCTTTGGCTAGAAATATCAATACAGCTCAACGGATTACAGTGACAGGCGAATCCAGAATCCTGGTTTCGTTGATTGCACTGATGAGCTTGAGCGTGACAGGCGAGCTGTTGGCCCAGGGTATCGTGCCGGCCGACTATCCAGGCCCGATGCAGCTCAACCAACCCGTCATTCAAGCCAAGGAGCCGGGCGACGTTTACATCGTGCAACTTCGCGACGCCGGCGCGGCAAGCTATAAGGGCGAAACCGCTGGGTATACGGCAACGAAGCCCGGGCCGGGGCAACGGTTCAACTCGGCTGCACCGTCCGTTGACAGCTATGCCACCTATCTTGAAACAAAGCACGATACCGTCCTTGCCAGCATCGGCGGTGTAGAAAAACTCTACAGCTTTCGATACGCCTTCAATGGTTTTTCGGTTTCGCTCACGCCCATGGAAGTGACTGTTCTCGCGCGCCATCCGGAAGTGATTGGAATATGGCGCGACCGTGACCATCAACTTGAGACTAACAACAGCTCGTTGTTTCTCGGCCTGTTAAACCAACGAGGAGGCCTGCGCGCCGATCTCGGGCTCACTGGCGAAGGCGTCATCGTCGGCGTGATCGACAGCGGCATCGACCCGACCCACCCTGCCCTCAGAGATTTCGAAGAGCGGGTGCCTAGTACCTGTCGCAGTGAATGGGCCGAAGGCTCCTGGCTGGGTGTATTGCTTTGCAGTTCCATTTTGAGGAATCCGCCGGCCAGCCCGGTTTACGATCCGCCTGCCGGTTTCAACGGGATTTGCCAGGAAGGCCCGAACTTTCCTGGATCCGCATGCAATAACAAACTGATTGGCGCACGCTATTACAATGAGGGGTTTCTAGCTCAGCACGAGCTCGACAGCAGCGATTTCCTCTCGGCCAAGGATGTCGATGGGCATGGCACGCATATCGCTACCACCATCGCCGGCAACGTAGTTGTCGCAAGCCTCTTCGGTACACGAATCGGTGAGATCAGCGGGATCGCGCCGCGCGCGCAAATCGCAGTCTACAAAGCGTGCTGGTTGAGACCTGGTGACAGGCGGGCAACCTGCACGAGCTCTGATCTTGCCCGGGCGATAGACGATGCAGTAGCCGACGGTGTCGATATCATCAACTACTCGATCGGCAGCCTCGAGACAGACCTCACCGCACCCGAAGACATCGCGCTCCTAAACGCCGTTGACGCCGATGTACTCAGCATCGTCGCCGCCGGCAACAACGGCCCGGCCAACTTTACGCTCGGTACGCCGGGCAGCGCACCCTGGGTGTTGACCGTTGGCGCATCGACACAAACAGGCAATCGCTACGAGCCGGCAATCGAGGTCACGTCGCCGGATGCCCTGGCTGCGCTGATCCCAATGGTCGAAGCCAACTTTACGCCGCAGCTCGCAACGCTCAACCCATTGGAAGCGGATCTCGTGCTGGTTGACGATGACCAGGATGTGTTGGGCGCTGGCGGCATCGGTAGTTTCTATGACGGATGCGAAGCCCTGACGAATTCGTCCGATCTCGTGGGAGCTATCGCCTTGATCGAGCGTGGCGGCTGCACGTTTCAAGCGAAACTCGAGCGCGCCGAAGCAGCCGGCGCCGTCGCAGCTGTCGTCTATACGACGACGGATTCGCCGCTTGTGATGAACGGCGAGAGCGGCAGTGTCGGCATTCCATCGGTCATGATCGGTCCAGCGGACGGCAATTTCTTGGTTGACGGAATTTTCGCCGGAGACATACCCGTCGTACGATTCGAATACGGTGTGCTCGCCAATCTCCGCGATACCGGCAATCAGATGGCCAGCTTTTCATCCCGCGGCCCGGCGCTGAGTGATTCCGATTTCGTCAAACCCGACCTGACGGCGCCTGGCGTTAATATTCTCGCGGGGTCGACGCCAGATATCGCTAATGGCTTGCGAGGCGAGTATTTCGGTTACCTGTCCGGCACGTCGATGGCTGTGCCAATGGTAGTGGGTATCGCCGCGCTGCTTAAACAGGCGGAGCCCGATTGGTCGGCAGCGACAGTGAAGTCGGCGCTTATGACGACAGCGTATGGCGAAGTCGTCGGCGAAGACACAGGGTTTTTCGCGAATCCATTTGACAGGGGGTCCGGCCATGTCGATGCCAATCAGGCACTGGATCCCGGTCTGGTTTATGAATCGAGTTACGAGGACTTCCGTGCCTATCTCTGCGGCACCGACACGCCGATTGTGACTGCAGCTGAGTGCGCAGCACTTCAGTCAGCCGGCTATTCGAACCTGCCTCGGCAGCTTAACCTGCCCTCGATCGGCATCACCGAGCTGATCACCGGTGACGAAATAGTCCGACGCGTGACAAATATCGGACCGGCCGCCAATTATGACGCGACGATTGTCGCGCCCCCGGGAATGAGCCTGACGGTTGACCCCGCTTCACTTTCACTCGGTGCGGGCGAAGTCGCGGAGTTTCGGGTTCGCATTGACAATCAATCGGCACCGTATGCTTTCTGGCAATTCGGCAGCATCAACTGGAGCGACGGAATTCGTTCGGTTAATACGCCGATCGCGGCCCAGCCGGTTTATATGCGAGCGCCGAGAGAAATTTCTTTAACCGAGCTCGCTGGGCAGGGGCAGTTAGGCGTCGATTTCGGTTATACCGGCGACTTTGTGACCGGCATCCATGGCCTGAGCGCACCGGGGCTTCGCGAGACCAGCGTCGTTGCCGACGATCCCACCGACAACTACAGTTTTCGATTCGATAACGGCGTCAACGCGCATTACTTTACGTTGGGTACGGACGAACTCTTTCTGCGCGTATCACTGTTTGACGCGCTGACCGACGGTCAAGACGACCTCGACCTGTACCTCTATCACTGCCCGACACTCTCAACCTGCGCCGAGGTCGGGCGGAGCGGCAGCTTTACGTCCAGCGAAGAGATCGACGTCTTACAACCGGCAGCCGGACTCTACACGGTTCACGTGCACGGCTTTCAAACTGACCAAACGACTGGCGGAGCCGGCGCTAACTATGAAGTCTTGGGTTGGTCTTTGGGCGCCGACAGCGATCAGGGAAACCTGACTATCGACGCGCCCAGCAGCGCAGTTTCCGGCGACCGGCTTGAATTGGACTACGACTGGGGACCGCTCGATCCGGATACGATTTATCTCGGCGCCGTTTCGCACAACACGCCGTTTGACGTGTTTTTTCTGACGCTGGTGACGGCGAACACGCCCTAACAGCCTGCGATCTTTTTACATTCCTCGTAACGAAAACAGTCAACGAGATGATCGTTGACCAGGCCGATAGCCTGCATGTGCGCGTAGATAATGGTGGAGCCGACAAACTTGAACCCACGTGCCTTCAAATCCTTGCTGAGCAAATCTGATTCAACGCTGGTTGCGGGCACGTCCTTGTCCCGGCGCCTCCGATTAACGATGGGCCGGTCATCGACGAAGCCCCAAATGTATTGGTCGAAGCTACCGAATTCATCCTGAACCTCGATAAACTTTCTCGCGTTGGAAATAGCGCATTGAATCTTCAACCGATTACGAATGATGCCGGCATTGTTCACGAGGCGCTCGACTGAAAGTCGATTGAAGCGCGCAACCTTTTGCGGGTCGAAGCCTGCAAAGGCCTTTCGATACGCTGGTCGTTTATGCAACACCGTTGACCAGCTCAGTCCGGCCTGCGCGCCCTCAAGCACGAGAAACTCAAAGTGTTTGGTGTCGGCGCGGACCGGTACGCCCCATTCATGATCGTGGTAGCGCTCGTATTCTTCGCTGACCCCCTGACTCCAGGGGCAGCGTTTGAGGCTCAAGTTAGATAGTCCAATCGACGGCGGCTATCACCCTCGCTTCCATCTGCTCGAGATCCGTCGCCAGGCCTCCGCCGAGCACCGCGATGCTGCCGGTTCCGGCCGGCACGATATGGCCGCTCAATCCCTCCTCGGGTAGCTGCAACGGGACCGCACTGTCGAGCACCCGGCCGGGCATCAGTAAGACCATATACGGGCCTTGCTCGCCCTGAATAACCAGATGAGGAATCCACTCGCCGGCGACCAGGCATGACTCCGCGTAGCTGACGGTTTGAAGTTGAGCGAGATTAAGATCAGCCGCGCCATCGAGTACTGCCGCTAACAGCGCACCTGCAACCTCGTTGTCGCTTTCGATCCATGATGCGGGCTCGTTGTACCAGTGATTCGCGACTTCGGCTGCAAGCGCTTCGGCGGACAACTCCGGGTCCGTATCCTGCACCGCCCAAAACAGCACGGCGACTAGAACGCCGGCTGCGATGCTGGAGGTCAACACAATCCAGCTCGATCGGGCTGCACGCAGGGGCGTGGCGCCAGCCGTTGCCTTTCCGATCGAATTAACGTCAAACCGCAGCGCCTTCTGAATCAGCGCCTCGGAACGCATGAGTCGATTGTGGAAAGCCTGACAAGCCGCGCAGTTTTTAGCATGCCGATCGAATTCTTCGTCGATTCGAGCGGGATCCTGAGCTAGTCGTTCGCGTAATGTTTCACAAGTCATTTCAGTTTCACCCGATCAGGTCAAGTTCGGATTTGACCCTTTCCATTAATTTTTTGCGCGCCCGGTGCAATCTCGTCAAGACCGCTCCTTGGCGCAGGCCCATCATTGTCGCAATCTCGTCGGTGCTGAATCCCATCAAGACCTGTAGCACCAGTGGCTCGCGATAGTCGTCATCGAGCCCAAAAATCGCCGCCCTCATGTCGTCGATATCCGAGTCACCCTCGGTCGCGATCAGCGCCGCCTCGGCGTACGACAGATCGTCGATATCCCTCGTCTCAAGCCGCTTCCGCTCGTAGACCCGCGCATGTTCGCGGCGCGCAATCGTCAGCAGCCACGGCTTGATCGCGGATTCGTCCTCGAGCCTGTCCAGTGACTTGAAGGCGCGAAGCATGGTCTCCTGGACGACATCGTCAGCCAGGTCCGGATTTCGGCACAGCCAGAGGACGTACCGGTATAGGTCATCACGCCACGGCGCAACCAGGCGCTCGAAAGCGAGTTGCCGTGCGCTGTCTGCGCCTAGTTTCACCATATCAGGTGACCGGTCTCCTGCCGTTCTTATTACCCGCCCCGGGCTGGCAAAGGTACCGGAATCAGTGGAGAATCCAAGTCCATGCCACCCAAGAATTCCCGACCGGATCGCTACGCCCTCGTCGGCCATCCGGTTTCACATAGCCGTTCGCCCTTGATTCACCAGCTATTTGCTCGGCAAACGGACGAAAACATGTCCTACGAGCTGATTGATGCGTCACCGGACGAATTCGAAACCGCAGCTCTCGGCTTTGCCGCGGCCGGCGGGCTCGGAATGAACGTCACTGTGCCGCACAAGGAAGCCGCATACGAACTGTGTCGGACCCACGGTAAGGAGGCCGAAGCGGCGGGCGCCGTTAATACGATCAGCTTCAGCAAGGGGCGCCGGCACGGCGACAATACCGACGGAACGGGATTCCTCAGAGACCTTCTCGGTAATCACAAACAAGAGATCGCAACGAAACGTGTGTTGATGCTCGGTGCAGGCGGCGCCGCCAGGGGAATCATTCACCCAATTCTAGGCGAGGGTCCGACCGAACTGATTGTGGCAAATCGAACGATCGAACGGGCAGAAGCCTTGTTGCAGAAACTGGGTGCGCCGCAGGGACTATCGATCTGCCGCTTCAACGAGCTCGACGACGTCGAGCCATTCGATATCGTCATTAACGCGACCTCAGCCGGTCTCAAAGGCGAGCAACCACCGTTTCCCACTTCGCTCGTCAACAGCGATACCTTTTGCTACGACTTGGCCTACAGCTTGAAACCGACTCCTTTCGTTGTCTGGGCCGATACCAACGGCGCCGGTTATGCCGTACAGGGATGGGGGATGCTGGTCGAGCAGGCAGCGGAATCGTTCAAGATCTGGCGCGGAATACAGCCCGAGACGAAACCGATACTCAGCACACTGATGAAAGTCGCTGCAGCTTAACGTCAACGCATCGTGACGAGCTCCTCGGAGCTCGTCGGGTGAATCGCGATGGTGTCATCAAAATCTTTTTTACGTGCGCCTAAAGTCATCGCGACCGCAAAGCCTTGCATCATTTCATCGGCACCAGCGCCGATTACGTGACAGCCGACCACACGCTGATCGGATCCCGTGACGACCAGCTTCATCGCCGTTCGAGGCTTGAATTCCGTGATTGCGTTGAACATGCCGACGAACCGCGAAGTAAAAGTCTCAACATTTAAACCGTACTGGCTGCGCGCCTGTTCTTCGGAAAGTCCGATCGTCCCAATTGGCGGATGCGAAAAGATAACCGTTGGAATGATGTCGTAGTTTAGTTTTCGATCTTTCTGTCCGCCAAAAACACGATCGGAAAGTCGTCGGCCTGCGGCAATGGCGACCGGCGTCAGCTCCGCCTGCCCGGTAACGTCTCCGATCGCATAGACGCCGCGCTCTGCCGTGCACTGATACTCATCGACGACAATGTGGCCAGATCTGGTGACTTCGATCGACGTATTTTCTACTCCGATTTCGGACGTATTCGGGTCGCGACCAATAGCATACAAAACAGCATCAAAACCCGCATGGCGACCCGCCGATTCGGTGTCGAGCGTCAGCCCAGCGTCCGCGCTAAGGCTCGTCGGCACAGCGCCGGTCACGAGCTCGATACCGCTTGCCGCCATCTGCTCCATCAACTCGCCCGACAGCATCGAGTCGAAGCTCCTGAGCACGCTGTTCTTGCGGATTAAAATCGAGACGTGGCTGCCTAGCGCGTGAAATACACCGGCCAGTTCGACAGCAATGTAACCGCTGCCGACAACGGCCACGCGTGCGGGCAGCGATTCGAGATCGAAAAATCCATCGGAGTCGATGCCAAGTTCCTGGCCATCGATGCCGGGATGGCGTGGCTTGCCGCCAGTCGCAACGATAATGTGCGGCGCCTGGTAGCGCTGACCCGCGGAATCTGAAACCTCACCTGGACCGTTGATCTTGCCGGCCGAAGCAATGTGTTCGATGCCCTTCTTGCTCAAATTGTCGGCATAGATTCCGTTCAGGCGTTTGATGTAGACGTCACGCGCAATTTTCAGCGCCTTGAAATCGTGCCCTCGCGATTGAACATCAAAGCCATACTCTTTCGCGGCCGCGAGTCCTTGCGAGACTTCGACTGCATTCCACATAACCTTCTTCGGCACGCAGCCAACATTGACGCACGTCCCGCCAAGGCGGCCGGGCTCGAATACTGCGACGCGCGCGCCGTACTCGGCCGCGCGCTGTGCGCTCGCCAAGCCGCCGCTGCCGCCGCCAAGCACGATGAGATCGAATTCGGACACTCAATTCTCCATAAAGCTAGCCGAACCCGCGAGGATATACGCTGGCACCACCGAGCTGAAAGTGGATCGACTAACTATAAGCATTTACGCGTTGGATCAGGGACAATACTTCACGCCATGGATGCCAACGTCGGACAAACATCGAACCCGCTACTCGCGACGGATGAGCTGCCCGGATTCGGCGCCATCAAACCCGACCATATTCGCCCGGCCATTCGTGCAGTGCTCGCAGCCGGGCGCGTCGAACTAGACAAGCTTGCCAGTGTGGATTCGCCTTCGATCGAATGGTTGCGCGACACCGAGCGTCTGCTCGAAAGAGTCCATGATGTCTGGAATCCTGTATCACATCTGAATAGTGTCGCGTCGAACCCGGACCTCCGTGAGGCCTATAACGAGAGCCTGGCTTCTATAACGGAATTCTTCAGTGACCTCGGACAAAACGAAGCCTTGTTCTCGCAGTTTGAGACGCTCGGTCGGTCTTTGAGTACCGAGCCGGAAGCTGAACTGATCCGCCAGAGTCTTCGCGATTTCAGACTCGCCGGCGTCGCATTGACCGGTGATGCTAAGGACGCGTATCGCGAGGTCAGCATAAAGCTTGCCGCGAAACAGGCCGAGTTCGAGCAGAATCTAATGGATGCGACCGATGCCTTCTCGCATCATGAGTCCAACGCCGACAATCTAACCGGGCTTCCTCCGGAAGTATTGGAGCGCGCTAAGACGAATGCCAGCGAACAATCGCTCGACGGCTGGTTGTTTAAGCTCGATCCGCCAACGTATCAGTCCGTCATGTCGCATGCAGACTCTGCAGACCTGCGCGAGACTTACTACCGCGCCTGGGTTACTCGGTCCTCCGATCAGGGCGACTGGGACAATAGTCCGATCATCGAGGAGATCCTGCGTCTGCGCCAGCGTGCGGCGGAGCTGCTCGGCTTTGAGAGTTTTGCGAGCCTCTCATTGGCAAAAAAGATGGCGAAGTCCGAGCAGCATGTGCTCGATTTTCTACAGGACCTTGCGATTCGCAGTCGCTCGATGGCCGAAAGGGAGCTGGCCGAGCTTGAGAGCTTTGCGGGCAAGCAG
>Ga0224508_10000984_pt1 | contig 26204 bp, 25 predicted proteins | sample SF_Jan12_sed_USG_4_FD_170157 | JGI IMG/M metagenome (GOLD analysis project Ga0224508, IMG submission 170157) | Sediment microbial communities from San Francisco Bay, California, United States - SF_Jan12_sed_USGS_21 | ecosystem: Environmental > Aquatic > Marine > Sediment | place: USA... | reverse complement strand
TTGCCCGCCGAGCTGAGCGATGTCATCGGGCAGACGACACTTCGACAGCGGTTGCCCCAGGCGGAAGTCGCCGCGGGCGAGGCCACACGCGCCGTGGTGCTGCGGGTACTGGACGAACCGACGCCGGATGACCTCGCGCTGTTCGCCGACCTGGGCCGGCGCCGGGAGATCGACGTTTACCTGCAGCGGGGAGGGCCCGGGACGGTCCGTGCGCTGGATCCAGAAGGTGTGGGCCAGCTTGCATACAGCCTGCCGGAGTTCGATGTGACCCTTCGTTTCGCGCCCACGGACTTCCTGCAGGTCAACGCGGAGGTCAACGCGGCGGTGGTCGCGCAGACGCTGCGCCGGCTCGAGGTGCAGGAAACCGATCGGGTCCTGGACCTGTATTGCGGTCTGGGCAACTTCAGCCTGCCATTGGCCAGGCGGGCAAGTCGGGTGCTGGGAGTCGAGGGCGACGCCGGACTGGTGGCCCGCGCGGCGACCAATGCGCGACTGAACGACATAGACAACGTGTCGTTCGTCGCAGGCGATCTGAGCCAGCCGGAATGGAGCTTCATGCGTGAGACCTGGGATCTGGTGGTATTGGATCCGCCGCGATCCGGGGCTCACACGGTGGTCAGTCAGATGGCGCGGATGGCGCCTCGCCGGCTCGCCTATGTGTCGTGCCATCCGGCGACGCTGGCGCGTGACACGAAGGAGTTGGTCGAATCTCAGGGCTACCGGCTGATCGCCGCCGGCATCGCGGACATGTTTCCCCATACACACCACGTCGAAGCGATGGCGTTTTTCGAACGCTGACTGTGTTCGATCCAACCCGTCCTGATGTCGTCTCTGACCTCGGCGACCGGCGAATCGCCGGCCTGCGGCCGGTGCCGTCGCCGCGTGCGCCCGTGAACTTCACGGTCGCCACGGGGGTCTCTCTTGAAGTCTGCACAGTCGCACCCACGGGTGGCCTGATATCATCGCAGCGTGATGGAGGAGACCGTAAGGTATGGGTGAGCGCCGCATCCGAGTCAGTCTCGGGAAGCAACGCCTGGAGCTCCTCGAAAACGACAGGGTGCTCAAGAGCTATCGCGTCTCGACCTCCAGGAACGGTGCTGGTGAGTCGGCCGACAGCTTCAAGACACCCCGGGGCAGGCATGTCATACGCGCAAAGATCGGTGAGGGCGAGCCCGAAGGCGCCGTGTTTCGAGGCAGGCGGCGCACCGGAGAGATCTATTCAGCGGCGCTCGCCCGTGAGCACCCGGAGCGCGACTGGGTACTCACGCGCATACTGTGGTTATCGGGTACCGAGGTCGGCAGGAACCGCCTGGGATCGGTGGACTCCATGCGCCGCTACATCTACATTCACGGCACCCCGTACTCCGACCGCCTGGGGGAGCCCGCGTCATTGGGCTGTATTCGTATGAGTAGCGCCGACGTTGTCGAGCTGTTCGGCCTCGCGCCGCTCGGGACGGTTGTGGACATCGAGGCTTAAAGACGTGTCGCTCGGCCCGTTAATGATCGACCTGAAGGGCGTTGAGCTCGACGACGAAGAGCGGGCGTGGTTGCGAGAGCCCGTGGTCGGAGGAGTGATTCTCTTCACCCGCAACTATGAGAATCCAACACAGATCTCCGGCCTCGTGACTGCGATCCATGAAGCACGTTCCCCGCCGTTACTCGTGGCGGTCGATCAGGAGGGGGGGCGAGTCCAGCGCTTTCGCGAGCCGTTTACCGCCTTGCCGCCGATGCGCTCCCTGGGCCACCTCTACGACGAGGACGCTGCGCGGGCGCTGGGCGCCGCCCGGGCGTTCGGTTGGCTGATGGCAGCCGAGCTTCGCGCGGTGAACGTCGACCTGAGCTTTGCGCCCGTCGTGGATCTGGATCTGGGGCTCGCCGAGGTGATCGGCGACCGAGCCCTGCATGCCGAAGCGTCCGTCGTTGGTGCGCTGGCCGTTGAGTTCGCGGCCGGGATGCATGCGGCCGGGATGGCGGCAGTGGCCAAGCACTTTCCGACGCACGCCGGTGCGGTGAGTGACTCGCACACAGATTGTGCGACGGACAGTCGAAACTACAATGAGTTATGGGACGATCTCGATCCGTATCGTCGCATGATCGCCACCGGACTGCCCGGAGTGATGGTGGGCCACGTCAGCTTCCCAGAGGTGGATCCGCTGCCCGCGAGCCTCTCATCCTGGTGGATTCGGGATGAGCTGCGGGCGCGGATGGGATTTGGGGGCGCTGTGTTCTCCGACGATGTCACCATGGCGGGGGCCGCCGCTGGCGGCACCTGCTCAGGGCGAGCCGTGAAAGCACTCGAGGCCGGCTGCGACATGGTGTTGGTGTGCAATGCGCCGGCGGAGATTCCGGCGGTGATCGAGTCGCTGGCCGGCTATGTGAACCCCTCGTCGCAGATCCACCTGATTCGATTGCGAGGCCGGGAGTGCGAGACGTGGGATTCCCTGCGTTCGTCCGCGGCGTGGCAAGAGGCTCGTCAAGAGGTGGCGCATCTGACCGAACGACCGGATCTGGAGCTCGAAGGGTGAGCCGGGCACCCTCCGGGAAATCCGTCTCTTCCGATGTCGAAGAAGCCATCGAGGCCCGCAAGATGAGTCGTCAGGTTGCGACCGAGGCCGAGGTCGAAGGGGCGCTCGAGCGGATAGCGAATGAAGCCAGCGCAGTGCTGGCAGAAGAGAACCCGCTCATTCTAGCGGTGATGCAGGGCGGTGCCTTTACCGCGGTCGAGCTGTGTCGCCGCTTCGACTTTCCCTACGAGTTCGACTTCATCCACGTCACTCGTTATGGGCGAGCGCTGACCGGTGGCGAGTTGAGCTGGCGAGTGCTGCCAAGTCTGTCGCTCGAGGGTCGCACCGTGCTGTTGGTCGATGACATTCTCGATCGGGGCGTCACCCTGGCGGCGCTGAATCGCGAGCTCCGACAAGCCCGCGTGTCGAAACTGTATTCGGCGGTGCTCGTGTCCAAGATTCTCCAGCGCGGCGGTGAGCGAGTTGACGTGGATTTCGTGGGAATGGAGGTGGAAGACGCCTACGTGTTCGGTTGCGGTATGGATTACAAGGGCTACTGGCGCGGCTTGAAGGCGCTCTATGCTGTGCACCCGTCATGACGGGGCGGGTCGGCCTCATCATCGGCAGTGCCCAGTCCGGGCTGCCGCTTGATGTGGTTGCGAGGAGTCCATCGAAGACGCCGTTCGGTCCGCCCTCGAGCCCGATCCTGTCGGTCTCGTTCGACGGCAACCGAATCGCCTGCATCGCCCGGCACGGAGAGGGCTCGAGCATCCCTCCCCATGTGGTGAACTATCGTGCCAACATCTGGGCGCTTCACCAACATGGTGTCAGCCAGTGTGTCGCGTTGAACGCCGTCGGCACCCTCGACTCTCGGTTTCCACCGGGAGAGCTGGCCATCCCGGAACAGCTCATCGACTACACCTGGGGTCGGGCGCACACCTTCCACGATGGGGAGGACGGCGAGGTGGTGCACGCGGATTTCACCGAGCCGTTCGATCCGGTACTGCGCGGTCGAATCGCTGCGGCCGCAGAGGCTGCCGGGTGCTCGATCCGATCGGGGGTCTATGGGGTGACCCAGGGCCCGAGGCTCGAGACCGCCGCTGAGATCGATCGCCTCGAGCGTGACGGTTGCACCATGGTGGGGATGACGGCCATGCCCGAGGCTGCGCTCGCACGCGAGCTCGGCCTTGAGTATGCCGTGTGTGCGATGGCCGTGAACCACGCCGCCGGCCGAGGAGGCGGGACGCTGGAGATCCATGGTCAGATGGGGCGCTACGTCGCAGAGGGCCTGGGCCGTCTGTCGGCGGTGCTGGAGCGTCTGATACCCGACCTCTGCGCCAGCGCCTGATCTTCGATCCGCGGTGGGTGTGACCTGCGTCCTTGACCGTTCTCGCTACGCTATCCAACATCGGCGTTTAACGATGGAAGGCCCCGACGTCGCCGTGAAACAGCTTAGCCGCCGGATTCTGGATCAGATTCTCGCCCTCAACTCAGAGGGCATCGTCGTGACGGACGCCTCTGACCCCGATTTTCCGGTCGTTTACGTCAATCCAGCTTACGAGCATCTCACCGGGTATTGCGCGGAGGAGGTGCTGGGCTGTGGTTGGCGGCTCCTGAACGACGAAGTCCGCGACCCTGCCCTGCTCCGTGAGATCAAGACTGCGATGGGTCGGTCCGAAACCTGCGAGATGACGCTGGCCGACATTCACAAGGATGGCACCAGCTGGCTCAGTCGTGTCAGCGTGCACCCGCTCCACAACGCGCGCGGCGACCTGGAGTACTACCTGTGCGCCCAGATCCCCGCCCCCGAGCACTCGAAGAGCGGATCCGGGTTGGAGGTCGGGCTCTTGCAGCGCGAGCTGCGCCGGGCGCGTCAGCAGATCGCCAGCATGGATCGAATCGAGCCTGCGACCGGTGTGTTTCGATACGAGTACTTCCTCGAGCTCACGCGGCGGGATTTCCGGATGGCGCGGCGGGACAAGCGCACGGTCAGCGTCATGGTGCTGGAGATCAACGATCTGGATGTCTACCGGCAGACGTTTGGATCCAAGGCGGCCGATTCCTGCCTGCGGATGGTTGCTGCTCAGGTGACCGGTGCGCTCAGACGCTCCGGTGATCTCTGCGGCCGAGTCGGGGAAACCACGTTAGCCGCGGTCGTCCATGGTCAGGCGCCGGATGAGGCACGCGAGCTCGCATCGCGAATTGCCGAGAATGTCCGTGGGCTGGGGCTTCACAACCCAAGAGCACAGTCGGGTCGTTACATCACGGTCAGTATCGGGATCGCGGGCGGTAGCGAGATCGAGGAGGATCCGGAGATTCTGATCGGCCGCGCCCAGGAAGAACTGCGAGCCGGCGTAATCGAAGAGAGCGCGCTGGCCTAGGCGCGCGCCGGCGGGCGGCCGATCAGGCCGCAGGTCCCAGCGGCGGGTTCAACGGTTCGCCCGATTCTCCCGGGTCTTCAGGCTGTGGTCTGACGATGACCAGCACTCCGAATGCGGGATGGTCGAAGTAGTGCAGCTCACCGCTGCGTGTGCGTCGCGTCGCCCGGAGCTCGTACTCAGCTGGCAGGCTGATCTCTTCCAGGACATCGCTATATGTACTGAGCAGCGGTGGTGGTGCTGTTGCGTTTCGCGCTTGGTAGTCGAGCGCTACGGTCACGTGCAGGAAGCGGCTCAGATGCAGCTGCACAGTCCCGACGGGGTTCAGCACGCCCAGCAGGGACAGATCGAATGGATGCGCGCCGTCTTCGGGTAAACCGGCCTGGACCCAGCCTCCGTGGGCCAGCACGGTATAGGCGTCCAGATTCTCCAGCCGCCCGAACGCCTCGGTCAGCCCCAGCTCCTCGCGGCTCAGAAACCGGAACTGGAAGGGTTCCTCGGCCGGCTCTTCCGCGAGTGACTCGGACTGCGGTGGGTCGAGCGATCCGAGAGACTCCTCGGCGGCAATGGAACCCTGGAGACCCGGGTCTGCCGCTGTTTCCTGTGCGAGTGGATCGAGTGGATCCGGTTTATCTTCGAGCGCGAGCAGCGTCGCAAGAATCTGCTCGGAGACGCTGAGCGCCTCCTCCGCGTTTTCCCCGTCCAGTGTCCCCGGCTCCAGTTCGTCTCCGGCTGCCGGATCACCGAATCCAGGCACTGCCGGCTCAGCTGGCTGGACGGTCTGAACCGGTTCGGTCTCCCTCGGCGGCCACACGGGCGGCTGCTGATACGGATCGATGACTCCGGGTGGTGGTGCGTCGAGCGGTTCAGCGAGCTCCCCGGGCGCGTCAGATTCCCCACGAACGGTATCGAGCGGCGCCGGCCGGGGCTTGCGATGGAACTGCTCCTCGGTGGGATCGAACGCGTTATAGGCGAATACCAGCACTTCGACCTGGAACTGGGGAAGCTGCTCGGTCTCCTCGAACTCCTCGCCGAAGAACTCCGGATCTTCTCCGAAAGGTACAACATCCTGGGACGAGGCAAGGCTCCAGACGCCAAGCTGGATTATGAGGACGATGAAAAGAGCGCTGAAACCGAAAGCGCGCATGGGCCTATTATAGCCGGGCGGGCCGCGGCTCACACCGGGCGCACAATTACCGTTTGACGAAGACACGTGAAATCCGGACTTCAGAGCTGTTCCGCCGAATATCTCGAGCGCCCCGACCCCATTATTACGCTAACTCCTTGATTAACCTTGGCTTGTGAGCAGGTCCCGAAGGCCACGTTAGAATTGACGGATAACAGCGCTCCGGGGGACGCCGATCGTCCACGGAGCATGGCCGGATCGGCGCAAACCCGCCGCGGCCAGGGACAGAAGAAAGCCCGACTATGAGCTACGTGGTCGCACAACAAAACACCGAAGAGGACTGCGGCGCCGCGTGTCTCGCCACGCTCGCCAAGCACTTCGGCTATGGCGAGCCTTCCCCGACGAATCGACTCCGTTGGGCAGCCTCAGGGGGGATGAGGATGCAGATAAGAACAACAACGCTCGCGACAATCTCGCTGTCGCTCTTTATTTTCGCGCCCGGCACCTTGGCGCAGCCGTACCGCACCATCGACGGCACCGGCAACAACATCGCCAATCCCGATTGGGGCGCCGCCGGCATTCACTTGAGACGCCGGATGGACGAGGACTACGCCGACCTGATTTCCGCGATGCGCGTGGGGGTGAACCCGCGCGTCATCAGTAACGAGGTCGCCGCCCAGGCCGGGCCGATTTACTCCTCGGGCGGGGAGAGCGACTACATATGGCAGTGGGGGCAGTTCCTGGACCACGACATCGATCTGACGCCGATGACCACCGACGAGCTCGCGAATATCCCCATCCCGCCGGACGATGAGTTCTTCCCGACCGGGTCGGGCATGGGTATGGGCATGGGCGGCGGTAATTTTATCCCCTTCACCCGCTCCATCTACGATCTCGCCACGGGTACCGGTGCCGGGTCGGGCATGGGTATGGGCATGGGCGGGGTTCCCCGCCAGCAGCTCAACGTGATCACCTCCTACATCGATGCCTCGAACGTCTACGGCTCGGACTCGACGCTGGCGAGCGAGCTCCGCACGAACGACGGCACGGGGCGTCTCCTGACCAGCGTCGGCGACCTCCTGCCCCTCGATGGGGGCATGTTCCTCGGCGGCGATGCTCGCGCCAACGAGCAGATCGGGCTGACCGCCATGCATACGCTGTTCATGCGGGAGCACAATCGCCTGGCGGAACTGATAGCCCAGCAGAGCCCCGGCCTTCCTGGAGACGAGATCTACCAGCGGGCGCGCCGGGTCGTCGGCGCGCTGATGCAGAAGATCACCTACGACGAGTTCCTGCCGGCGTTGCTGGGCCGCGGTGCTTTGAGGGGTTACCGTGGCTACGATCCGAGCGTCAACGCGAGCATCATGAACGTCTTCTCCACCGCCGCTTATCGCTTCGGCCACAGCATGTTGAGCCCCACGCTCCTGCGGCTGGATAGCGACGGAGACGAGATCCCAGGGGGACACGTGCCGCTGCGGCTCGCGTTCAACGCGCCCAAGTGGATACTCGATGACGGCATCGAGCCGCTCTTACGGGGGCTTGCGACTCAGCGGGCCCAGAACGTGGACGTGACGGTCGTCGACGATGTGCGTAACTTCCTCTTCGGCAGTCCCGCGGGGGCGGTGGGCCTGGACCTCGCCTCTCTGAACATTCAGCGGGCGCGGGATCACGGCATTCCGCCCTACAACGCCGCGCGGGTGGCGATGGGCCTCGCCCCAGCGCTCAGTTTCGCTGACGTGAGCTCTGACCCGGTCGTCCAGGCGAACCTGGCCGCCGTCTACCCGACGGTCGATGGCATCGACGCGTGGGTGGGGGGTCTGGCGGAGGACCACGTGCGCGGCGCGCTGGTGGGCGAGCTCAACTTCACGGTGATCAAGGAGCAGTTCGAGGCCTTGCGGGATGGTGATCGGTTCTGGTACCAACGCCCGGGCGTGCTGTCGGGTGCGGAACGTGGGATGGTCGTTGGCACGACGCTCAAGGACGTCATCGTTCGCAATACCGTCATTGAGGACGCAGAGCTGCAAGAAGACGTCTTCCACGTGAACTGAGTCGGCGCGCTCTCCTGTGAAAACCTCCCGGCTGGGGGGATAATGGCGTCGATGCTGCGCCATTCGAAACTCCTCGTGTCTCTGACTGTCGCGCTGGTCGCCTGCGACGGCTGGAACGGCTCGCTGGCGCAGAACGCGGCGTTCACCACCACGGAAGTCGCACGGTTCGATGAGCCCTGGGCCGTGGAATTTCTGCCGGACGGGCGGTTGCTGGTCAGCGAAAAACGCGGTGCGCTCAAGCTCTATGACTTCGATGGTGGCGCCGTCGATGTTTCGGGGATCCCCGAGGTGAGTTACGGCGGTCAGGGTGGCTTCGGCGACATCGTCCTGCATCCGGAGTTTGTCGATAACGACCTCATTTATCTGAGCTACGCGGAAAGCGGCGGCCGTAACACGCGCGGTGCTGTGGTCGCGCGTGCCCGGCTGTTGCTCGAAGGGAGTCGAGCCGAGCTCGCCGGCCTCGAGGTCATCTGGCGCCAGGTGCCGAAGGTGTCGGGGCGCGGGCACTTCGGTCACCGGATCGCGTTCGGCCCGGAAGGGTATCTGTGGATCAGCTCGGGCGAGCGCCAGAAGTTCGACCCGTCCCAGGACATGCAGTCGAACCTCGGCAAGATCGTGCGGCTGAACGACGACGGCTCGGTGCCGCCCGACAATCCGTTCGCCGGTCAGGGAGAGGTGACTTCTCAGATCTGGTCGCTTGGCCACCGCAACCCGCTCGGGCTCGCGTTCGACGCTAACGGGCGTCTCTGGAATGTCGAGATGGGCCCGCGCGGCGGCGATGAGCTCAATCTCGTTGAGCGCGGCGCGAACTACGGTTACCCGATCGTCTCCGATGGCCGTCATTACAGCGGTCAGGGGATCCCCGATCATGACACGCGGCCGGACCTCGACGCGCCCGCGGTCTCCTGGACCCCGGTGATCTCACCCTCGAGCCTCATGTTTTACAGCGGGGGTGAGTTTCCCCAGTGGCAGGGCGATGCCTTCATCGGGGGCCTGTCGTCGCAGTCTCTCGTGCGGGTCGAGTTCGACGGCGAGACGGCTCGCGAAGCCGAGCGCTTCCGAATGGGTCAGCGCATTCGCGCCGTCGAGCAGGGGCCGGAGGGTGCGATCTGGCTGCTCGAGGACGGGGGCCGCTCGGGCGGACGGCTCCTGAGGCTTTCGGCGCCGGAGTGAGTGCGCTCAAGATCCCCGGTGTGATCGCCAGCAGGTAAGTCAGTCCAAGAGCACATCCACGAGAATATCGTGGACCACCTGTGTCGCGATCTCGATCAGCAGGATTTTTCCGGCAACCACGATGTATTCAAAGCCGTCTTCCAGCGGCGGCAGCTGCACGAGCACATCATGCGGCACGTATCGTTTGGCGATCCCGGGGGGGAGCGGCTTACCGCGCGCCAGGTTCTTGGCAATGCCGGGCGGTAACCCGCCGTTTCGGCCGTTTCCCCGGCCCGGGCCTCTCACCTGCCCGTGATCGCGGCTAGCCGTTAAAGTGACCTCGGCGCCGCTGGAGGGTGGTTGGTTACTGCGCCCGGCGGGCGGCGCTACGCTGCAACCAGCGCAAAGAACGGATAGAGTGACGGCTGTGAACACGAGTAATCTCATCGGCGTTGCCTCGGAGGGGGTCCGCAACGAATCTAACTGCCCGCCGGGTCTGAAGAATGTGATATCGGTCACGCTCCCAGCCGAAGGAGCGGTTTTCGCGAAAACGCGCGTCGTTGTCGGCGGGCACAGCCCGAGCACAGTGGGTGATGGCGGATGCGCAACGCCTGTCTGAGCCGAAGCGGGCGCATTAGCATCGAGCAGTAGAGTAGTATGAGAGCACCGACGTTTTTAGCGATTCTCGCGGGCGTCATAAATACAGCGAACGCCCAGGGTCCCAGCACGCGACCCGCGGGTCCTGAACCGGATCTCTCCGGCGTTTATGCCGCTTTCTACGTGGGCGAGCCCGAGACCGTCATCCTGCCTGAGGTCTCTCCGTTCACCGGGGAGGGACAGCGTGCCTTCGACGCCTTCGACCCGGCCGTCTCGGACCCGAGGATCGGAAACGACTGTGCGCCGGAGCACATGCCTGCGCTCCTCTGGTCGGCCAATCCCATGGAGATTCTTCAAGAAGACCGGAGGATCGTGATCCGGTTCGAGGTGGCGGATACAGTCCGTTCAATACCCTTGGACGGTCCACCCCCAGCGGCGGACCAACCGCATACCGAGCTCGGTTACTCCGTGGCGCATTGGGTGGGTGAGGTGTTGACCATCGAGACGACGCATATGCTGGGCGGCGTGATCGTCAACGACATGGGTCAGCCGATCAGCCGGGACGCCCGAATCACGGAACGTTACTGGCGCGAGCCCGGCGAGCACGATCTGCAGATGGAGTTGCTGGTCGATGATCCGGTGAACTATACCGAGCCCCTGAAGCTCGGACGAGTTTGGGTCTGGGCGCCCGATGAGGAGATTCTCCCGTGGAATTGTTTCAGCCTGGAGCCCGCGGAATCGGAGTCCACCGATGTCGATGAGCTGGCGCGCATGTTGGAGGACCTCTAGCACCCTTCCTAATCCCCGAGCGCAAAGACCATCAGTATGTTGCTCCCATTGGGGGCCCTCAGCTCCGGATACAGAGTCGCCAGGTGGCTCGTGCCCGTAGAGTTGCCGCCGACGGCCACCGCTACGTATTGCTTGCCATCGACAGCATAAGACATGGGATAACCCGTCACCGGTGCACTGAGCGGGGTCTCCCAGAGTACGCGGCCCGTTTCGGTATCGAGCGCTCTGAAGTAGCGGTGCAGGTCTCCGACGAAGACCAACCCACCTGCCGTGGTCAACACCGAGCCCAGCGCCGCGCGCTGGTCGTGGGTCCAGAGTATCTCGCCGGTCGCGGCTGAGACTGCAACCAACCTCCCGACCTGCCCGTTCGAGCCCTGCATGTGCTCGATTCGATCGTAGTCGACCCCGGAAACGACCTCATCCAGTGGGACGACCTCGAAGACGGAGCACGTGTTGCTCACCGGGCTGTACAGGGCATTCGTTGTCGGGTTGTAGGCGTTGGTCTGAAAAAGCTTACCGCCGCGCATGCCCGGGCATACGAGCGGGGCCTCACCGATCTCCCTCGGAATCAACCCCTCATTCATCGTGATTGCGCCCGTGGTTGGATCGATGTGCTCGTAGAGATTCTGGAATGCCACCAGCTGTTGGTGCCACAGATATTCTCCGTTCTCCCGATCCAACGCCCAGAGGATGCCGGGCTTGCCGAGCACAAAGACGGCCTTGCGCAGAGCGCCGCCGATCTCCACGTCGGCCAGAATTGGATTGTCCTGGTGATCCATGTCGAAGTTGTCGCGGGGCTGCATCTGGAAGAACCAGCGGATAGCGCCTGATTCGGGGTCCAGGGCCAGGATCGAGTTCGTGTAGAGCAGCTCACCGCTGCCGCTGCCCTTGTGCAGCTCCGGGTAGGGCGAGGCGCTCGCCGTGGTCCAGTAGACCAGGTTCAGATCCGGGTCGTAGCTCCCGGTCATCCAGAAGGAGGCTTTGCGGCGCTGCTCGTGGGGCACGCCGCCCCAGGTTGCATTGTGCTCGGCCGGATCGCCGGGCCCGGCGACCGACTCCCGGCGCCAGAGCTCCTCCCCGGTGTCCGCATCGTGGGCGCTCAGGAAACACGAGCGCGAGGTGCTCGTGCCGCAGGAAAGACCGGAGAAGACCCTGCCATCGGCGGCGATGGGCCCGGACGTGTACCGGACCCTATCGTCGGGATCTCCGGTCTGGACCTCCCAAACGGGGCGCCCGGTGCGCGCGTCGAGCGCGACCAGATAAGCGTCTTCGGTGGTGAGAAAAATCTTGTCATCATAGATGGCGAGATTGCGGGTAATGAAATCGCCCATGCCCTCCGGCAGGTTCCTGCGATACTCCCAGATAAGCTCGCCCGTGCGCGCATCCAGGGCCTGGACCACCCCGTGAGTGTGCGGCAGGTACATCACGCCCCGGTATACGATCGGTTCCGGCTGCTGGAGCCCGTCGGCCATCGCCCAGGACCAGGCGAGGCGCAAGTCCTGGACGTTCTCGGGAGTCACCTGGTCGAGCGGGCTGTAGCCGCTGGCGGTATTGCCACGACGCCACCGCAACCAGTCGGCCGGCTGCGGATCCTGAAGAACGCCATCCGTGACGGGGACGAACAGCGGTTGCCCATGGGATGAGCTGACGACCGCCGAGAGAATAAGTGCAGGAATGAGCAGTGCCGCGCCGCGCTTTACCACGATCATTGTTCTTCTCCTTCGTCCTGCCCGCCGCCGGAATTCGACGGCTCCGGCTGACACCGTTGCCTCCCATTGTATCGCCCCGGTTGATGTGCGGCGATACAATGGCAAATCGAGGCGCCGAGAATAAGACCCATGAAGCCGATAACGGGGGGCCCCAGCGTGAATGTTTTCGACGATCCTTTTGCCTCTCTGCGTGGGGTCATCGCGTTGGGCTTATGGCTCGCGATCTCGACAGCGCCGGCACAGGAAGCGCCCGGTCGCGCTCTCCTGCTTACCGGTGCCACGGTCATCGACGGCGTCACCGATGGGCCACTGCTCGAGCGCTCGCTCCTGATCGAGGGCAACACGATCAGCGCCATTCTGCCCGCCGGGTCGCCGGCGCCCGCCGGCGCCGAGATCATCAATCTCAATGGCAGATACGTGATCCCAGGATTGATCGACTCCCATGTCCATTGGCTGGACTGGATGGGGGAGCTGTTTCTGAATCACGGCGTGACCTCCATTATTGCGATGGCCGACATCGATCCGGAGTTACGCGCGAGAAGCCAGCGCGCCGGACGCCTTCCCCGGATCTATCACAGCGGCGCCCGAATACCGTTCTCACCCGGGGACCGCCCGGAAAGGATTCGCCAGATCGTGCAGGAATGGCTCGCGAAGGAGCCGGACATGGCTCATTTCCCCGACTACAACGACGCCTCCGGGGACGCCTTTGCGGTGGCGGCGCAAGCCGTGCACCGAGCCGGGTTTCTGATCTTCGGGCACGCCGAGAACGCGCCGGATGCGATCAGCGACGGCATGGATGCGGTCGAGCATGTCTGGGGCTTCACGCAGGCGGCCATGTCTGCGGAACATCTCGAGGCGTTTCGGCAAGGCGAGTATCTGACCTGGGCCACGTTCATGACGGATTGGGTGGCGTTGAACGAGATGATCGAAGATGCGATCGAGGCCGGTGCTTACCTCAACCCGACCCTCCTCTATGAATGGGGTGGCATGAGCGAAAACGCCAGCGAGCAGGAGCTGGACGACTATCGTGTCATCAGTGATTCGGACCTCGTGTACTTCCCCGAGAACATTGCGGAGAGCGTGCTCGCCAAGCACCGGCAGATCAAGAACTTCTCCCGGCGCTACGAGAATCTGCCGTTCGTGAAGTACCTGCCGGAGGCGGATCGAGCGCAGTTCGAAGCGGGATTTCAGAACGTGCTCGAGTTCATCGCACGCTATGCTCGGGCCGGCGGCAAGATCCTGGCCGGGACGGACACGATATCCGGTGGTGTGCCGGGCCTGAGTCTGCAGCACGAGATGCAGATGCTGGTGGAGGCAGGGCTGACGCCACTACAGGCTCTGAAATCAGCGACCCGATGGTCGGCTGAGTTGCTGGAAGGAAAAGACGGCGTACGCGGCCCCGCCAGCATCGGTTCGCTCGAGCCCGGTAAGCGGGCAGATCTGGTCGTCCTCGCGGCGGATCCCCTGAGCGAGATCGCCAACGCATTGGAGATCGAGCGGGTGATGAAGGACGGTGCCTGGGTCGATCTCGGCTACACCCCGGAATACTACACGTTCACCTCACCGTCGCGATCGGTGGCGGGCGCGACCTTCGCACCGGTGATCAGTTCGGTGACGCCGGCCGCATTGGATGCGGGGACCGGCACGACGCGCGTCGTCCTTGAAGGTAGCGGATTCCTGCTGACCTCGTTGATTCGGGTCAACGGCGTCTCGGTGGAGACGATCGTCACCAATCCCCGTCGCGTTGAATTCGATCTTCCGGCCGAGCTGGTCGCGAGCCCGGGTCCCGACCCTTACCGCGCCCCTGGACCTCAGCAGACCATCGGTATTGTCGGCAACCGCTCAATCGAGATTCACGTCTTCAATCCCCCGCCGGAAGGGGGCGCCTCCAATTCCGTCCATCTGTTGGTGCGGCCGAATTGAGGAACCTGAGCGCCGACGATGTCAAGGTCCAGAGCGAAGAACGGTTCCAAGGGTCGACAAGGGTCATGAGATTCATAGCCACCGCACTCGTACTTTTTCTCTTGTCCGCAATCGCATCCGCCCATCACTCACGGGCAGGCTATGCCGATGAGCGTACGGAGCTGGCAGGTGAGCTCGTCGACGTGATCTGGAGGAACCCCCATGTCGGCTTCACGTTGAGTGTCGTCAACGCGGATGGCGAGGCGGAGCTCTGGCAGATCGAAGGGTTCGGGTCCATTTACGCATTGCAGCGAACGGGGATTACCGAGGACTTGTTCAGGCCAGGGGCGCGAGTGACGATGGTCGGGCAGTCGTCGACTCGCCGGCCCAGAGAGTTTCTCGCCTCCCACGTGTTGCTGGCCGACGGCACGGAGGCGGTGCTCCAGGCCAATGCCGAGCCCTACTGGGCCGGCAGGACGCTGGGGGGTCGGGCGGAGTGGATTGCTGATGAGACCGAGACGGTGGATGCCGCCGGTGAGAATCGGGGAATCTTCCGCGTGTGGAGCATTCCGGCGTTGGCTGATCGGGTGTTGCACACGCCGTTCACCGATGTGGCCGTTGCCGGCCGGGCGACCTGGGATCCGCTCGACAACTTCACTTCGCGCTGTGAGCCGGAGGGGATGCCGAGAGTCATGATCAATCCCCATCCGTTCGAGTTCGTCGACGAGGGCGACACAATCCGGTTGCGGGTCGAGCTCTACGATCAGGTCCGGACCATCCACATGAGAGACTCCGCGCCCGAGGAGGCGCCGGCATCACGGCTTGGTTACTCGGTGGGGCGCTGGGAGGGCGCGACGCTGGTCGTTGAGACGACGCGCGTGAACTGGCCCTATTTCGACAACATCGGGACGCTGCAGAGCGAAGACGTCGTGATGGTCGAGCGGTTCACGCTGAGCGACGACCAAGGCCGCCTGAACTATCATCTGACGATTACGGATCCGGCGACCTTCACTGAGCCCGCGACCATTACGGGCCATTGGCTGGCGCTGGGAGAGGAGATCGCAGCCTTCGCCTGTACAGTCTACTGATCTGGGAGTTTTGGTGATTAATCACCGATCTATTCACTAACTGACGCCGTTGGGTAAAACCATGAGACTCGTTATTACCTTGCTGGGATTGATGTCCTTTCCGCTCACCACTCACCCACTCTTCGCGCGATCCAGGCGCCGAATCCCGACCCCGGCCGCTGCCGAATAAGGGCGCGAGGCGGGGGTGGGAGAATGACGCGTTCGTAGGGCATACTACTGGGACTCTAAGAGGTGATCTGCCTGGCATCAATCTGGCGCTTATAACGGCGCTTATAACGGCGCTTATAACTTAAGGGGTTGTCGTGAAACGCAAGCATCTGCTGGGGAGCCTGGCGGCTACCCTGTTCCTTTCGGCGGGGGCCACTGTTTCTGCCCAGCCTTCGGTCACCGATACCACGCTCGACTCGGAGGCGTTCCGGGCGCGCTACGGCAACGTCGACATTGAGATTTCCTGCGCGCCGTCCGCGAGCGCCCATTTCGAGCGCGGTCTGTTGTTGATGCATTCATTCGCCTGGTCGGATGCCCGGCAGGCATTCCGGGATGCTGCCGAGGCCGACCCCGGTTGCGCGATGGCGTACTGGGGTCAAGCCATGGGCTATTACGATGGCCTGCACGCCCATCCGTCGGCCGAGGAGGTCGGAGAAGCCCGCGAGGCGCTGGCGAAGGCCCGGGCCGCCGCTGCCCCGACGCAGCGCGAGCGTGATTACATCGCCGCGGCCGAGGAGATCTACCGTGGCTACCCGGACGTGGAACGGCGACAGCGGGACCGGGCTTTCAGCGATGCGCTGGGCAAGCTCCATACGAGCTACCCGGCTGAAGACGAGGCGGCCGCCCTGTACGCACTGTCGCTGCTCTCGCTGGCGCGACGAGGTGTCGATAACGGCTATGAGTTGCAGCTGCAGGCGATCGGGATTCTGGAACCGATGTTCGAGGCTCTGGCGGAGCACCCCGGTGTCGCCCACTACACGATACACGCGTACGACGACGCCGGACTGCGGGAACGTGGACTGGCCGCGGCACGTCGCTACGCAAAGATAGCGCCCGGGTTGAGCCACGCGCTCCACATGCCGTCGCACATCTTCTCGGGTCTCGGTATGTGGAATGAAGCGATCGCCTCCGACGAGTCCGTGCTGGATGTCGCGCCGCTCAATGCCCACTCCTCCATGTACCTGGCGTACGCGTATATGCAGAAAGGCCAGCGCGAGAAGGCCGAGACGCTGGTAGAGGAGCTGAGAGCGCTCGCGCTCTCGCCAAATGGAACGCCGGCGAACATCCGGGGGCTCCACAGTGCCAACACGTGGTTCCTGCTCGAAGGCCACGCCTGGCAGGAAGCTGCGGAAGCGCCTGAGTACTCCGAGCGCCTGCTCGACCGGGCGGAGACGCTCTATGTGCGGGGCCTCGGCGCGGCTCGCAGCGGCGACGTGGAGGCCGCGAACGAGCAGCTGGACGCACTGAATGATGTCATCGCGGAGCTCGTCAGCGGCAATGACTCGGGCGTTGCCGTGCGCGTCCAGATGAGTCGGAGCCAGGCGAAGCAGATCGAGGCGACGATTCGGTTGGCGGAGAATGAAGGCGAGGCAGCGGTCGCGTTGATGCGCGAAGCCATCGAGATCGCCGACGCGCCCGGGGTCAGTTGGGCGCCACCGGACTCTGGCACCGGCCTGCCGTCCCATGAGGTCTTCGGGGAGATTCTTCTGGAACTCGGACGCTACGACGAAGCCCAACGTGAGTTCGAGGCGGCGCTCGAGCGCACCCCGAACCGGCTCCGCTCGATCATCGGCCTGGCGAGGGTTGCCGCGGCCGCCGGCGATCAGGGTGGGGCTCGGGATCACTACCAGGCGCTGCTGCAGTTGCTTGCTGATGCGGATACGGGTCTGGCTGAAGCCGAGGAGGCCCGCGAGTATCTGCAGGGCCACCAAACAGCCCGTACGCTTCCCTAGCAGCAGAAATCGTGTTAACAAACCCGATCGGAATCGAGGAGAGTCAATGATGAACGGTTTCAGGTTGATGGCGGTAGCCTCGATCCTGCTGATGTCTGGGTCTGCTTTGGCGCAGACCTGGATCGAATACAGCAGTTCGATCGATGATTTCCGCATTCACACGCCGGGTGAGTTTGCCATCGAGGAGACCACCTACCCTTCGGAGTATGGCGTGGTACTCCCGGCGCGGATCTATAGCTACGAGAAGGGCGATGACCGTTACTCCGTGACGGTGGTCGACTACACGCACTCGGAACGGTTGCATACAGAGCGGACGAGGAACGAGGCAGAGTATTTGCGTTACTGGGATGTCGACATACGAGCATCGGTCGCCTATGCCGCGTGGAATCTTCGCAAGAGGGGAGGCGAAGTGACCTACGACGCCTATCACTATATCGACCTGGTCGAAGGGCATCAGCTGCAGATCACGAACGACGATCAATCGCGGACCTACGCCGCCATCTATCTGCACGACAGCCGCCTGTACATCGTTGAAGCGACCGTGGCACCGGGTTCCGTGCCGCCGGGCTTTTTCCAGCAATCGCTGCAGTTCATCGACGAAAACGGGGAACGGATTCGATATGACAATTTTTCCGACGCGGTGAAAGTCCGCAACCCATATGTTGACGAAGACTAAGGAGGGTAGGATGCGATTGAGACCTTTGATCCTTTCCGGCATCGCTGCATGCGCTGCGACGGCGCCTGCGTGGACGCATCATTCCCACGGCAACTATCAGATGAATGAGTACACCTCGATAGAGGGCACGGTGAGAGAGTTTCACCTGGTCAACCCGCATACCTGGATCTACCTCGAAGTGATGAATGCCGAGGGGCAGCCCGAGCTGTGGGCGCTGGAGGCGGGCGGGCGCGTCCAACTCGCCCGTATCGGGGTTACCAGTGAAACACTCGAGATCGGCGATACCGTCTCCGCGCGGTGTCATCGACTCAGGGATGGCGCAAACGGCTGTCTTCTCGGTTTCCTGACGACGGCGGACGGCGTCGAGAAAGAATGGGATTAGGACGGGCGCCGTCGGGAGTGCGCCGAGGACCATGTATAACAGATTACGTTTCCTGATCGCTCTGGCTGTCGCGCCGCTGGCGGTCGTTCACTCGCAGGGCCAGGAAACACTGGACATCTACGTCCTCGACACCGAAGGCGGGGAGTCCGTGCTCTACGTGGCGCCGGCCGGCGAGGCGATGCTGTTCGACACCGGCGGCGGTACCGAGGCGGCGAACGCGCGCGATTTCAACCGCATCCTCACGGTCGTCCAGGAGACGAGTCTCCCGGTGCTCGACTACGTGATCGTGTCACACAACCATCGCGATCACGTGGGCAACGCGGCGAATCTCCCCAATCTGCCGATTCGCAACATCAGGCAGTTCCTCGATCACGGCCCGTATACGACGGAGTTGCAGCCGATACAGCGTGCGCCATTCGAGAAGTACCTCGAGCTTCGCAATATGGCAAAGGCGAGGCGTGCCGTACCCGGCGAGCAGTTCTCTTTCGGGGCTGTCGACGTGCACGTGGTGGCGTCATCGGGCGAGTCGATCACGGAGCCGCTGTCCGGGGCGGGTGCACCGAATCCTCTGTGCGCCAGTCACGTACCGAAGCTCGATCTACGCGGGGTCGAGAACGATGAAGTCGTGGGCGTCCTGGTCCGCTACGGAGACTTCGAGTTCCTCGAGCTCAGCGATATGACCTGGAATCAGGAGCAGACGCTGGTCTGTCCCAACAACCTGCTGGGCAACGTCGATGCGTACCATACTTCCGGGCATGGTGACCGGTGGGGATCGAACCCGGTGATGGTGCACGCGGTTCAGCCGCGGGTCGCGGTGATGAACAACGCCGCCGTCAAGGGCGGGCATGCGGACACCTTCAGGACGCTTCGCAGCTCACCGGGTTTCGAAGACGTCTGGCAGGCGCATTTCTCGATGGAGAACGCGGCCGAGCGGGACAACTCTCCCGAGCAGTTCATCGCGAATCTCGACGGAGCGCCGGGGCATGTGGGTCACTACATCAAGTTCTCCGCCCGGTCCGACGGCAGCTTCACCGTGACGAACAGCCGCACGGGATTCAGTAAAGCGTATCCGGCGAAGAGACCCGGGAACGCGAGCCGCTGAGTCGGACTCGGACGCCGGAAGCGGGCAGCCTGGAATCAGGTAAAGCCGGGGATTGGTTGCCGTAAGGGGAGAGTCATGAACCTAACGACGCGTGTCGCCAAGGCGCCCTTGGTCTCTGCCCTTCTGGGGCTCCTTATCGCCGTGACGAATGGGGTGAGCGCGCATCATTCGGTGTTCCCGTTCGACATGGGCACTTTCGTTGAGCTGGAGGGCGTGATATCGGAGGTGAGCTGGAGGAACCCGCATGTCAGACTGAAGATGCTGGTTCAGGACGATTCCGGTGAGACGCAAGAATGGGAGCTCGAGGGGGATTCCGCGAACGCCACGGTGCGCAGGGGTCTGACGCGGGCTTCCATCCGCGTGGGTGATCGAGTCCGAATCGCAGGAAACCCGTCAAACCGCGGTCTCAGGGAACTCCTGGCCACCAACATCTTGCTCCCTGATGGAGAGGAGCGTCTGATGACGGCACGCCCGCGTCCGTGGAGATGGACAGAGGTGAGAGAGGAAGCGGGACCGTCTGACGCCGGCCTGGGGCGAAGTATCTTTCGCGTCTGGAGTTTCGAGGAGACGCATCGACCCAGGAAGCCTTTCGTGTTCACCGCTGCGGCTGAGGCGGCGAGGGCGGTTTGGGAGCCTTTCACCGATATGTTGGCGCTTCGCTGCATTGCGCCGGGTATGCCGAATGCCATGCTCAACCCGTATCCGATCGAATTCGTCGACGAAGGCGACAGGATTCTGCTGCGGGTAGAGCAATGGGAGGCCACCCGCGTGATCGACATGGTTTCCGGCGCGATTCCCGTGGACGCGACGCCCGGTCCGCTCGGTTATTCCGTGGGACGATGGGAGGATGGAACACTGATCGTCGAGACGGCGCGGGTCGATTTTCCGTACCTCGACGACGAGGGAACACCGATGAGCGGGGATGTCGAGATGGTGGAGCGATTCACCGTGAGCGAAGATGGCAACCGCCTTGACTACGAAGTTGCGGTCACCGACCCGCCTAATCTCGTCGAACCCGCGATCGAGGACGCCGCCTGGCGCTGGGTCCCCGGCACGCGGATCAGACCCTATGAGTGCGAGCCGGAATAGACCGGCCGGACCGGAAACAGTGGATGATCATCGTCGATTCCGGGGACCGGTCCGTCAGATTGAAAGGCCGCTTTCTGACCGGTGAAGCGGTGGTCGTTACACTGATCTGGACCTCGCCCGGTTCGGGCTAGGTAGTTTCCCTGATTAAGCCGATGTCGATAGCAGGTTATTAGATAACCAGGAAAAGGGGGCGCAATGCAGATACCTGACAGAATCAACCATCCGATATGGCTAGGCTTGGTCGGCGCCGTAATCGCTTGCCTGTTCGTTCTACTCCTGATCGGGATCGGCAACCTGCTGTCCTGAGACCGCGGGCGTTGCCGGGTCTTGAACGCCAGCTTCGGCCGAAGCTGGCGAGCGTCGGTTCGCTGGACTCGTTCTAATTCCCTTCGCATGGACGTTTACACCGTCGAAGTCGGTAGAATTGGGCCATGCCGAGTGGCCTCGAGCCACGGCGCTGTTCATCTGGGGGAAGAACGATGTCACGCAATGTCTCGCCAATTCGTTCAGTTTTTGTGCTGCTTCTGCTCGGCGCAGCGCGGCCCGCCTCGTAATGAGCCGACCCGCGCTGAGCTGGGCGCGATTCGCGCTAAGGTTGCCGCCTGTCAGGCCGTGCTCGACTCTCACTGATGACCGGGCGCCCGTGGTCGTGAAAACTCAACAACGTCAGCTGCAAGAACTGGAAACAAGACATGACGCGTATTAAACGATTAGCCATCATGGGCCTCGCCGGGATGGTCGCAACGCTGGCCCTCGCGCAAGAAAATGCTCAGTCTGGAGCGGAGTGGCAGCGCATGCTGCAACTCGGGCAGGCGCACGAGACCGCCGGGGACCTGTACCTGGCCTTGAAGGAGGCGGCGGACGGCCCGCGGGCCCCGACCCCGTTCGAGCAGCTGCCGGACTGGTCCGGGCTCTGGACGCACACGGGTTCTGCAGCCATGTCGTTCTTCCGTCCGGGGCCCGACGGCACGCGGCCGAAGCTTACGCCGGCTGGCATGGCGATGCAGGAAGAGGGGGCCAGACTCAGCGCGGAGGGTGTCAACTACGATGAGAACTTGAGCCAGTGTGGCCCCCCCGGGTTCCCTCGATGGCTCTCCATCCCCTTCCTCAGAGAGTTCATCGTCCGGCCCGAGCAGACCTGGCTCTCGTCAGAGACCGTCAACAACGTCCGCCGAATCTATACGGACGGTCGCGATCACCCGCCGGAGCTCGAACGCTACCCGCTGTATTACGGCGACTCCATTGGTTTCTGGGATGGGCAAAAGCTGGTAATCCATACCAATCAGCTCATGTCCCGGGCCATGGGGCGTAACACACTGCGGCAGAGCGAACAGATGGAGACCGTGGAAATCTGGGAGAACGTCGATGAGCGCACCATCCGCGCCCATGCCTGGCTCTACGACCCTTCGATCTTGGAGGAAGCGTGGTACGTGCAACGGGTTTACGCCCGGGTGCCGAACGAGGACAGCAGCCTTCGGATGCGTTACTGGCATTGCGGTGAGAACGAGAACAACGCCGTCTTCCAGACCGATGAAGGCAGCACGCAGTACTCCGACTTCACTTTCACCAACGAAGACGACCGTTAGGAGATGCAGACATGATAACGCTCAGATGGTTTCGTTCCCTCGGGATGTTGGCGTGTGTTGTTCTGGTCGCTCCCGTAAAGGCTCATCATGCAGGTGTCATGTTCGACGAAGAAAAGGAAGTCACCGTGGCGGGTGTGGTCAAGGAGTTTCAGTACACGAACCCTCACTCCTGGCTGCTCGTGGATGTGACGGAGGAGGATGGCACGACAACCACCTGGGGCTTTGAAGCAGAGGGTCCCAGTACTCTAATGCGGCGAGGCATCCGTGCGGGCGACCTTAAGCCGGGCACCAGATTGACCATCACCGGCCGCCCGATGAAAGACGGCCGGCCGGCCGCCGCCTGGACGAGGGCAGTCAGAGAAGACGGCACGGTGTTCAGGCCGAGGGACGAATGACCTCGTGACAGTCCGCAAGGGCGAGGCAAGCACCACAGTCTCGAATAACAAGGACAAAGCTATGCCGAATCGTAGAGATTTCTTGAAGGCTGTCGGGGCTTCCGCCGGCGGGGCGTTCCTGATGGGCCACGCGCTGCCTGCAGGAGCGCAATCCCAGCGCCGTGAGATCCGACTGAATGGCCGCCGAATCACGACCGTAGACGTGCATGCGCACTGCGTTTTCCAGGAGGTCGCAGACATCGTCGCAGGCACCGAGCTGGATAGAGACTTCCCCACGTGGCAGATACTCGGGCCGGCTCGACTGGAGGAGATGGACAGGCGAGGGATCGACTATCAGGCCCTGAGCATGACCATCAACGGCCACTGGTGGTATGCGGCAGATCGTGACCTCGCCGCCCGCATCGTGCGAGCGGCCGATGAGGCAATGGCGGCATGGGTCGAGCAGCATCCGGACCGCTTCGTGGCGTTGTCCTCGGTCGCCCTGCCGTATCCGGATCTCGCGGCGGAGCAGTTGGAGTACGCGGTCAACGAGCTCGGGGCCCGCGGCGCGGCGGTCGGCGGGCAGGTCCACGGCGAGTACCCCTCATCGGAGCGTTTCGATCCGTTCTGGGCCAAAGCCGCCGAGCTCGATGTCCCCGTCTTCATGCATCCCGCACTTGGCGCGCCCAATCTCGTGCGCGAGCAGACGCTGGCAGGCCGGGGTGGTCTCGGCAATGTCGTCGGCGGGCCGCTGGAGACGACCCTGTTCCTGACCCACATGATGTTCGACGGGACGCTGGACCGCTTCCCGACGCTCAAGATCGTCGGCGCGCATGGTGGGGGATATCTGCCCTCGTATCTGGGCCGTACCGAAGTGGCATGCGCACGCTTCGAGGACGCGAACTGCCTCAGCACCAAGCTGCCGAGCGAGTACCTGAGGACCCAGATTTATGCCGACTCCATGGTGTTCTCGGAAGAGGGGCTGCGGCACCTCGTTGCGGAGATGGGCGCGAGTCAGGTGGTCTATGGGACCGACGTGCCGTTTCCCTGGCCGGACACGCTGGACCTGATCCTCGATTCTCCTTCGCTGAGCGATGCCGAGAAGGAGGCTATCGCGGGCGGTAACCTGATGCGTCTGCTGCGCATCGAGTCGTAGGCGAAACACGTGCTGCCAGGGTTATCTTTGCGGCAAATACTCAGTCATGCTGATTGGCGGGTCCGGGTGACGGGCTTGACGCATTCGGGCTAATATCCCTTGGAAGAACAAAGACTCTCTCCACAACGGCGAGTCAACCATGGAGTCAAAACAATGGTCAGCCTAAGACAGATCTTTCCTTTGGCCTTCCTTCTCATCCTGGCGGACACGGCGGTGAGCCAGGGCCCAAACCCCGTCGAGGTAGCGGACGGCGTCTACAGCTACCAGGGACCGACGACCTATATCTCGATGTTCGTGGTCACCGACGATGGCGTCGTCGCCGTCGATCCGATCAATACCGGTCACGCGAAGGGACTCGTGGCGGCGATCAAGTCGGTGACGAACGAACCGATCCGATACCTCGTGCACAGCCACAATCACTGGGATCATTCTGGCGGCGGGCAGGTCTTCAGAGATGAGGGCGCAACGATCATCGCCCATGTCGATGCCTACGACTGGATGAAAGCCAACCCCCATCCGGACATGGTGGTGCCCGATGAAAGCTGGGGCGGCGCCCGCAAGGACATCATGTTGGGCGGAAAAACGCTCGAGTTACATCACTTCGGCGCGAGTCACGGCCACGGGATGACCGTGCCGGTGGTGGCGGGGGAAAGGGTGGGCTATATCGCCGACCTGGTGGGACCGAACCGCTTGCCGTTTTTCTTTCTGCCGGACTTCACGGTCATCGAGCTGGAACGCACGCTCGGCGAGATCATGAACCTGGACATGGACAAGGTTGTCTATACGCACAGCGCCAGGCCCGACCCGCTTCAAGGCGGTACGAAGCAGGATGTCGCCGACACGCTGCAGTATCTGCGTGACCTGCGGGCGGCGCTCGACGCGGAGATCGCGAGCGGAACGCCGCCTCGAGAGGCTCCCGATGCGGTCAGATTGCCCAAGTACGAGAGCTGGGCCATGTACGATCAATGGCTGGCACTGAATGCCTGGAAGATCTGGCTGGAGGGGCACCTGGGCCCCTTCTAAGGAGCAGGCCGAATGGTGAGCCGGTCGATTCGTCTTCCATTCGTCGTCGCGCGTCGATTCTACATCGGCATCGGCGTGCTCATCGTGCTCATGGCGATCGTGGGCTTCTGGCCCACCTATTTCGGCCCGCTGCTCGCCGGCACGGTAGAGAAAATCCCCGCCATCCACTTCCACGCCGCTGTCTATTCCGGTTGGCTCGTTTTGTTCGTGGTCCAAGTTGTCTTCGCCTCAACGGGACGCCTGGCCTTGCATCGTAAGCTCGGCAAGGTCGGCATCTATTACGGTTTCGGACTGATCCCTGTCGGCATCCTGGCCGCATTTGCCATGTTCGCGATGCGCGTCGAGGCAGGGCTAGTGGCGGAAGCTCAGCGCTACTTGCTTGCCCCGTTGACGGACATGGTGGTCTTCCCGATCTTCTTCGGTGCGGCCGTTGCCTATCGACACAAGCCCGAGCTCCATAAACGCCTGATGGTGGTGGCCACGACGACGCTGTTGGTCGCGGCCGTCGCCCGTATGACCTTTCTCGGCACGCCGGTGCCAACGACCATCTTTATGCTCGCTTGGTGCATGCCGATCTTTATGGGGATGGCGCACGACCTCGTCACAAAGCGCTTGGTTCATCCGGTCTACGTGATGGGACTCGCTGGCCTTTTCATCCTGCGTCAGCGGGACTACCTGGTCGAGACCGAAACCTGGCTCAGCGTGTCCGGGTGGTTGGTCAGTTTCGTGGGTTGAATGAGGACTCTCAGGCGAGAGCGGACCGGGGGAGCTCATGAGTAGCCCGCAATGGCTCTGGCAGACCGAGTTCTCCGATTGGGTGTTGACGTTATCCACGGCCGTCCGATCACGGTCTTTGACTGGGAGAGCGCGTCCATAACCAGTTAACGTATGATCGGGACTGACCGATAAGTCAGTCCGAAGCAGGGGAGATGAGACATGGCGGGTTTCTTATCACGGCGTGAGATCCTGAAACGCGCGGCTGCGGCCGGCATGACGACCGCGGTCCCGGCACACACGCTGGCGCAGGCCTTGCCGGAGCGTGCAGCAACTCCGTTCGAAAATCTCAGTGCCTCGGAAGCGGAGATACTCGAAGCGGTGGTGGCGCGGCTGATCCCGAGCGATGCGAACGGGCCCGGAGCGCTCGAGGCTGGCGCGGCGCATTACATCGACCGGGCGCTCGCAGACGCGCTCGCTTCCTCGCGAGCCGCCTACTCCGCAGGGCTCGCTGCCCTGGATGCCTACGCGCGAGAAGCCGCTGGACAGGCGTTCGCGAGCCTCGGTGCGAGCGAGCAGGACTCCATACTGGAGGACCTTGAGCAGAACCTCGCCGGCGGGTTCATTCCGGACGCCGCCTCGTTCTTCGATCTGGTGCTGAGCCACACCCTGGAAGGAACGTTCTGCGATCCGGCCTACGGTGGCAATCAGGATTTCATCGGCTGGGAGATGATCGGCTATCCCGGCATTCGACTCGGTGTCACGGCCGAGCAGCAGCGTATGGACTCGTTTCCTGCAATGACGCGCGTTTCCGCCTACGACCTGCCGATGTTCGACGCGGACACGTCCGTGGACGGAGAGGGCGATGA
>Ga0224508_10000983_pt1 | contig 26226 bp, 27 predicted proteins | sample SF_Jan12_sed_USG_4_FD_170157 | JGI IMG/M metagenome (GOLD analysis project Ga0224508, IMG submission 170157) | Sediment microbial communities from San Francisco Bay, California, United States - SF_Jan12_sed_USGS_21 | ecosystem: Environmental > Aquatic > Marine > Sediment | place: USA... | reverse complement strand
AGCCATTCTCCGATCTATTCGCCAGAATCGAGATCCGCCGATTCCTCGGGGTCCTCGAGAAGATAGCGCCAGCCGCCCAGTCCCACCGCCGCGTTGATCCAGAAGTGCGCGAGGATCGCCGGGAACAGGCTGCCCGTCAAGATGGTCGGGACGGCGAGGAGCATGCCCAGAGTCCCGGATCGGACGATCCCGGCGAGCTTCTGGTACCCGTGTGCCAGACCGAAGGACAGAGACACCACCGCGGCCGCAAACCATGGCGATGAGGTCCACGACGCGAGCGTCCAGAGGAGGAACCCGCGGAACACCACTTCCTCCCCCACCGCGGCAATCCCCGACAGGAGCAGAAACCCGCGCTTTTCGCCCGGGGTCCGGGGCATGAGGATCGTGGCGAGTGGGCTCTCCTCCCATCGCGCCAGGCGAGCGAGGGAGGTCATGATCCAGATCATCGCGAGACCGATCGCAGACGCCCCCGCCCCCCAGAGAATCGACCCGACGGGATCCTCGACACTCCAGCCAATGGCATCCGCCGCGACGCGTTGCCATGACATCACCGCGATCGCGAGGGACGTCATGATCGTGAGCGAGAGCGCGACCGAGACGTAGAGCGCCCGCCGGTGACTCGCGGCTGCCGCCAGGTCCACGCCACGCCGCGCATCCCAGGCGGCCAGGATGGGTAGACCGACGAGGAGGAGCAGCGCGAACGCGGTCGCGATCGTTGTGGGGTTTGTCTGATTCATCGGAATCACGGGATACCGAATCGGGCGCTCCGGGGCAATCGGAGGTCCGGTTCCGTTGACACCGCCCGAACCCCGCAGGACGTTCTTCGGCATGACCGCTCACGTCACGATCGCCCAATTCAGGCCGACCAAGGGAAACATCGAGCAGACGCTCGATGACATGATACAGGCGCTGGTGTCGGCTTCGGCGGCGGACCCCGGCGCGGATCTGGTGGTGTTCCCCGAGACGGCGCTTACGGGCTACTTCCTCGAGGGCGGCGTTCGCGAGGTCGCCCGCCCGGCCGCCGAGGTGTTCGCGGAGGTGACCGCCCGCTACGGGGCCGCGTCGAGCGAGACCGTGGACGTCGCGTTCGGCTTCTACGAGCTGGATGCGGGGCACGTATACAACGCGGCGATGTACGCCAGGCTCGGGCCGGATCCGGAGCTCATCCACGTCCAGAGAAAGGTGTTTCTGCCCACCTACGGGGTCTTCCAGGAAGAGCGCTTCGTGGAGTCGGGCGCCGGGATCCGCGCCTTCGACGGCGGGCACGGTCGGACGGCAATGCTCATTTGCGAGGACGCGTTCCATTCGATCTCCGGCACGCTGGCCGCGCTCGACGGTGCCACGACGATCCTGGTGCTGAGCGCGTCGCCGGCACGCGGCGCCGCCCCCGGTGCCGGCGTGCCCGGCAACCTCGCCCGTTGGGACCTCCTCGGCAGCGGACTCGCGTCCGAACACGGGATTCACGTGGTGGTGTCCCAGCTCGTCGGATTCGAGGGAGGGAAGGGGTTCGCGGGCGGGTCCGCCGCGTATTCGCCGCGCGGTGAGCGACTCGTCGCCGGCCCGCTGTGGGACGAGGCGCTACTGACGGTGCAGCTCGAGCCGCGCGAAATCGCGGATGCGCGAACCGAGGAGCCGTTGTTCGCGGACCTGGAGAGATCGTGGACGCGGCTGCTCGTGAACAGCCCGGGAGCGGGGGTCGGCCGCCCCGCTCCCGACGACCGAGGCGACGCACCCTGATGCAGGCGGCACACCGGGCGAACGACGCTACACCCTGGCTGCGCGAGGTCCCCGACGCCTTCCCGATGTCCCCCGACGCCACTGCGCCGCTCGAGATCGACACGGACCTCGCCAGCACCTGGTTGACCGCGTTTCTCCGCGACGAGGTCGGACGGCGCCGCGGCTTCGACCGGGTGGTGGTGGGTCTCTCCGGAGGCGTGGACTCCTCCCTCACCGCTGCGCTGGCCGTCGCGGCACTCGGATCCGAGGCCGTACAGGGGTTTCTGCTTCCGTACAGGACGAGCAGCGACGCCAGCCGTGAGCACGCGCTCCTCTGCGCGGACCGATTCGGCATCGCGACCCGCGAGATCGAGATCACGGACGCCGTGGACGGGTATCTCGAGCAGTTCGAGCCGGAAGCCGGCGGACACCGGCGCGGCAACGTCGCCGCGCGCCAGCGCATGATCATCCTCTTCGACCAGGCCTTCAAGCTCGGCGCGCTGCCCCTCGGGACCGGAAACAAGTCGGAGCGCCTGCTCGGCTACTACACATGGCACGCAGACGACTCGCCCCCCATCAACCCGCTCGGCGACCTCTTCAAGACCCAGGTCTGGGCCCTGGCCCGCGCCGTCGGGGTTCCGGAAGCGATCGTCGGGAAGCCCGCGACGGCGGACCTGATTCACGGGCAGACAGACGAAGGGGATCTCGGGATCTCGTACCCGGAAGCCGACCTCGTACTGCACCACCTCCTGAGGGGGGTCACGCCATCGCGACTCGCGAACGCCGGGTTCGATGCGGCGAAAGTCGAGATCGTTGTGGGCCGTCTCGAGCGGACCCACTGGAAACGCCACCTGCCGACTGTTGCCATGCTGTCGGCGACCGCGATCGGCGAGTGGTATCTGAGACCGGTCGACTACTGATCAGGCGAGCTGCCCCCGGGTCGTGCGTGAGACCGGTCGGCCGGTTGGTCGGGGTCGCTCTTGCTGTCTCGGCAGGCGTCATGCTCGGCTGTTCCCCCGAGACAGGGCCCGATCGAGCGTCCGCCACGACGGTCGTCGACTCGGCCGGCGTGCGTATCGTCACCAGCCATTCGCCGCAGTGGACGGATGAGACGGCCTGGCGGGTGTCCGCGACGCCCGAGGTGTCCATCGGGGTCCTCGACGGAGCCCCGGCGGAGCAGCTCTTCAGGGTGTCCGACGCCGCGATCCTCGCTGACGGTAGAGTCCTCGTCGGCAACTCCGGGACCTCCGAACTTCGCATCTTCGACCAGACCGGGCGTCATGTGGCCAGCATGGGCGGTGATGGGGAGGGACCGGGCGAGTTCCGCATGATGGCCGAGCTCGACGTCACGGCAGGTGACTCGATCTTCGTCTGGGACCAGCGGGTGCGCCGCGTCTCCGTCTTCTCGGCTTCGGGCGGGTTCGAGCGCAGCTTCCAGCTGTCGCCGCCCGCGGAGGCGGCGTTCCCGGCCTTCCGGAGCCGGTTCGAGGACGGATCTCTCCTCGTCCAGGTCCCCACGTTGGTGGGAGACGAGGACCTCGTCGATGAGGCGGTTCGAAGGAACGCTGGGGTCTACATGCGGTACGCGGCGGACGGGAGCCCTCTCGACACGATCGGGACGTTCATGGGATCTCGATCCATGCTCAAGTTCCACGAGGATGGAGGGTCGCTCTCGGTGCTCCGCGTTCCGTTCGACGCGGTCTCTCGCGTGACCACCGCCGCTGCCGGCGTGCTCGAAGGGGATGGGGCGACGTTCGAGATTCGCGGACGCGACCCGTCCGGAGCACTCGACTGGATCATCCGCAGGGAGCCGGAACGGACTCCTGTCACGTCCGAACTAATGACCGCCCACCTCGAAGAGAACTACGCTCAGTTCTCCGATCAGGTCGACTACTACTCGGGGCTACGCGACGCCTATGCGGCGATGCCCGTCGAGGGCCAGGTTGCCGCGTTCGACCGCATCGTCGTGGCGGCCGACGGGACGATCTGGGTCCGCTCGCACCCGCTGCCGGGCGCCACCGCGCATGTCTGGTCCGTGTTCGCCGAGGAAGGCGCCTGGCTCGGCGATGTCGAGATGCCCGCTGCGCTCGATGTGTTCGAGATCGGCCGGGAGTTCGTGGTCGGCAAGCAGCTGGATGACCTCGAGGTGGAGCACGTGGTTCTCTACCGGATCCTCCGGCCCTGAGCGTCGCCGGGATACGAAAGAGCCGCCGGCGCGGTGCCGGCGGCTCTTTATACCCCCTAGGGGAATCGAACCCCTGTCTCCTGGCTGAGAACCAGGTATCCTAGGCCACTAGACGAAGGGGGCCTGTGTCGTTGGGAACCGGAATTCTATCGGGCGACTGACCCGTGTCAACCCCGATAAACGCGTTCGTGGGACCGGGGCGGCCGGATCCGCGCCGCGAACGTCGGTGCCAAATTCGCGAAGCCGGGGAGCGCGCGCCGCCCGTCTCGTGTAGGATGTCGACGATCGCCCGGATCCCGATCCCGAACCCTCGTCTGGAGCGCGCATGACCTGGGAACATTTCCACATCATCGCCCATTCGTTCCCGATCGTGATGTGCTTGAGCGGCACCCTCGTCGGGCTGTTCGGCTGGGTCCGTGATCGGCCGGAGCTGGAGACCTGGGGGATCGTGGCCCTCCTGATCGGAGGGGCCTTCGTCCTCCCGGCCTACCTGACCGGCCTTGCCGCCGCCGACGTGGTAGCGGACCGGACCTTTATCCGTCCCGGAATCATCCAGACGCACCGGTTCGCGGCCACGTGGGCCGCCGTGCCGGTCTTTACAGCCGGAGCGCTCGCGGCGTTCGCGCTCCACGAGCGTGACGACCGAAGGCTCCGGCATTTTGTCCTGATCGTGGGGTTGGTGGCCGGGGTCGCGATCGGCTACGCGGCCTGGCTGGGCTCGAAGATCCAACATGGTGAAGCGGCGAACGCCGACGTCGCTTCGGTCTCGGCGGGCATTCCGGGGACGGACGCCGCCAGCGGCAACCTGAAGATGGAGGAGGCATGGGGAGACGATGGGGGGTGGCGGTGCTGCTTTCCTCTCTCGGTTGCGTGAGCGCTGACACACCGGGGGCCTCACTCGATGGGGACGAGACCGCCTCGGAGGCTGTCGTGACCGACGCGCGCCCCGCGGCGGATTCTGAGTCGCCGCCGATGGACCCCGCTCGCCTCCACGCGGACGCCATCGTGGTGGATGGGCACAACGACCTCCCGTGGCGGCTTCGTGGGCTCTGGGGGCTCGATCTGGACCCGGTGACCTTCGATTCTCGATGGGATGAAGGGCATACCGATCTTCCGCGGCTGCGCGAGGGCGGGGTGGACGTCCAGTTCTGGGCGGCGTACGTGCCCGTTCGCTTCATCGGGCCGGATGCGCCACGTGTCGCGCGCGAGCAGATCGACCTTATCCGCCGGTTGATCGCTCGCTACCCGCAAGATCTCGAGCTGGCCCTGACGACCGCGGAGGTGCGCCGGATCGTGGGGGCCGGACGGATCGCCTCGATGATCGGCGTCGAGGGAGGACACGCGATCGACGGATCGATCGGGATCCTCCGCGAGCTCTACGATCTGGGCGTGCGGTACATGACGTTGACGCACTCCGCGACACTCGACTGGGTCGATGCCGCCGGTGACCGGCCACAGAGCGACGGGCTGTCCGATTTCGGGCGCGACGTGATCGCCGAGATGAACGGGCTCGGGATGCTGGTCGACATCTCGCACGTCACTTCGCGGGCCATGCACGCCGTTCTCGACGTCACCACGGCACCGGTGATCTTCTCCCACTCGTCGGCCCGGGCGCTCGCCGACCACCCCCGTAACGTCCCCGACGACGTGCTCGTCAGGCTGCGCGCGAACGGCGGCATCGTCATGGTCAACTTCTTCTCGGGCTTTCTGACCCCGGACGGGGCGCGAAACGTCGTGAACCTCTTCCAGGAGGAAGCCCGCATCCGCGCGGAGAATCCCGATCCCGCGGCGTTCGCGGCGGCTATGGAGACGTGGTACTCGGAGCGGATCTCATCGAGGGGGACGATCGGCACGATCGCGGATCACATCGATCACGTGGTCTCGGTGGCGGGGATCGACCACGTCGGGCTCGGATCCGACTTCGACGGCGTACCGATGCTGCCGGAGGGGATGGAGGACGTCTCGAAACTGCCGGACCTCACGGCGGAGCTCGTCGCGCGCGGCTACGGAGAAGCGGAGGTGCGGAAGATCCTTGGCGAGAACCTGATGCGGGTGCTCGAGACGGCCGAACGGGTCAGCGGCCGCTGACGGTTCGGCCGAAGACGTGCGGGCAACGAGGAGAGCCTAGCGGTGCGGGCCAGGGAGCAAGGCGACGAGCCCGAAGAACACGAGCCCGGCCGTCACCATGTAGAGCGTCTGGGTTGCGAGCTCCTTCACCGTCAGCTTCGCGAGTGTCCCGAGGAGAATCGAGACCGCGAGCGTGGTCACCATCAGGACCACGAGAATCGTCATCATTGTCGAATCCAAGACCGTCTCCCTGGACCGGGGCTTAGCTGGGCCCGAGCCGCGCCGAGCCTTCGCCGGCCGCTCCGCCTTTTCTCTGAAGCGCGACAAGCTCGGGCATTCCAGCCTCTTCGGCAATCCGCTGTCCCGTCGGAGTGGCCGCGAGGCCGCCAAGGGCCGTCTCACGGTACCGGACGTCCATCTTGTCTCCGACCTCGCCCATGACGTCGAGGACTTCGTCGACAGGGATGGGGAAATCGAGCCCCGCCAGCGCCATCTCGGCGGCGGCAACCGCATTGACCGAGGCCGTTGCATTGCGGTAGGCACACGGGATCTCGACGAGGCCCGCGACCGGGTCGCAGATCAGACCGAGCATGCCCTGGACGGTAAGGGCGATCGCCTGACCGACCTGCTCCGGCGTCCCGCCTTCGATGTGGGTCACGGCCGCGGAAGCCATGGCGGCCGCGCTTCCCGTCTCGGCCTGACACCCCCCTCCGGCCCCGGCGAGCGATGCTCGATGGGCGATGACCGCGCCGACGCCGCCGGCGACGAGCATTCCGTCGACCAGCTGATCGTCCGACCAGCCACGCGCCTCGGCCAACGTGAGGAGAACGCTGGGTACCACACCCGCCGCGCCGGCCGTCGGTGCCGCGACGATGAGGCCCATCCGGGCGTTGACCTCGAGGGTGGCGATCGCCCGGACGAGGAGCGCGCGGAAGCCGTGCCCCAGGAGAGGATCGGCGGCCGCGTTCAATCGGCGTGCACGGCCTCCGGTCATGCCGGTGGGGCTCGGCTCGTCCGACCCGAGGCCATCGTCGATCGCCTGCCTCATCACGTCCAGCGTGTCCCGGATACGGGTCCTGATCGCGTCGGCCCCGATATCGGAATTGTGCATCTCCCGCCGCAGGACCGCGTCGGAGAGCGTCTCGCCGTCCGCGGACGCCAGGTCTTTCCATCCCTCGAAGGATCGGAACATGGGCAGGCCTCTGCGAGCTCAGTCGAGCCGGGCGATGGCGCGGACCCAGTGGACCCAGGGTTTCCCGGACAGCGCCCCGGCGAGGTCTTCCGGAATCGGGCCGTCGGATTCGATCGTCATGAGCGCCCGCTCGCCGCGTCCGGTTCGATCGACCCGCATCGTGGCCAGGTTCAGCTCGCGGTCGGCGAACATCCCGGCGATATCGGCGATGGTACCGGGCACGTCATCCGCGACCACCACGACGGTCGGCAGAGTCCCGGTCAGGGCGACGGCCATGCCGTCGATGTCCTGTATCAGGATCCGACCGCCCCCGATCGAGCACCCCCGCACGGTGGTCTCCATGTCGCCCCGAACCACGGAGATCACGGCAGTATTGGGGTGCGCCTCGGGCCCGAGGTCGACGGTGGAGAACGAGAACTCGAGCCCCGCCGCGGTCGCCCGTTCGATGCTGTCACGCAGGGCCGGGTCGTCAGGCCGCAGCCCGAGCAAGCCTCCGATCAGCGCCCGTTTGGTACCGTGCCCCTCGCCGGTCATCGCGAAGCTGCCGTGAAGGCGGATCGCCGCCCGCTCGGGCGGCCCGCCGACGAGCGATTGCGCCACGAACCCCAGACGACTCGCTCCCGCCGTGTGAGAGCTGGACGGGCCGATCATGCTCGGCCCGAGAATGTCGAAGAGGTTCGCCAACGGCGGCTAGAAGATCGTGTAGATGAACGGTGCCAGCGCCGATCCCTGAGCGAAGACGAGCAGGGTGCCGACCAGCAGCAGCACGACCAGAATCGGCGCGAGCCACCACTTCTTTCTGACCCTCATGAAGGCCCAGAGCTCTTTCAGTAAACCCATCCCGCTATCCTCGCTTCTTCGTCGTCAAAACTGGCGCTCCAGGTCGCTGGGCGGAGCATCGCCGCGATCATACCAGTAGCTGTCGGTCTTCGCCGCATGTCTCAGCGGGTGCCGCCCGACCGACCGGCGAACGATACCCGTGGGTGTGAGTACAACGAAATAGACGATGCCGAGAAAGATCGGCGTCGTCACCTTCGACAGGACGTGCGCCAGGCCCATCCAGGCCTTCTCGACCGGGCGCAGGGCGGCCGGGGCCACGATCCCGCCGACGAGCAGCACGCCCGCGATGGAGCCGAGCACGGTCGCTGCCGTCCCGTGATCCCGCCAGATCGTGATGCCGGCGAGCACGGCGAAGGCGATGCCCACCGTGACACCGAATTTCCGAAGCTCCTCGCGCGTCTTCACCACGCCTCGTTCGATCGTCATCAGTCGAGCTCGATCTGTTCGCGCCAGTCGGTCTCTTCGACCCACTCTGGCTGGGCAGTCTTGTCGAGCAGGAACGGCCCGACCACCAGGTGATCCATCTCCGTCCGCATGAAACAGGTGTACGCGTCCGCCGGCGTACACACGATCGGTTCGCCGCGGACGTTGAAGGAGGTGTTCACCACGACCCCGCACCCCGTGCGCTCCTCGAACGCCTTGATCAGCGCGTAGTAATCTGGGTTGTCGGCGGGGTGTACGGACTGCACCCGCGCGGAGTAGTTGACGTGTGTCACCGCGGGGATGTCGGACCTCGGGATGTTCAGTTGTTCGATCCCGAACAGCGCCTTCTGCTCTTCATCGAGCGGGATTCGTCGCTCCTCGCTGACCGGCGCGACCAGTAGCATGTAGGGCGACTCGCGGTCGATCTCGAAGTAGTCGCTCACCCGATCGTAGGCCACACTGGGCGCAAACGGCCGGAAGCTCTCGCGGTATTTGATCTTCAGGTTCATCACCTTTTGCATCTTGGGGCTTCGGGGGTCGCCGACGATACTGCGCGAGCCCAGAGCTCTCGGTCCGAACTCCATGCGACCGTTGAACCACCCCAGCACTTTCTCGGACGCCAGCAGCTCGGCGGCCTCGGAGACGAGCGAGTCGCGATCGAGCTCCCGGTAGGGCGCCCCGAAGCCGTCGAGCGTCGCGCGGATCTGGTCAGGCGAGAACTCGGGTCCGAGATACGCGCCCTTCATGCCATCCCGGTCCGTCTTCTCCCGCTCGCCCCCGCAGTGCCGATGCCAGATGAGGGAGGCCACTCCCAGCGCGCCGCCGGCATCGCCCGCGGCGGGTTGGATCCAGACCTGGTCGAAGGGGCCCTCGCGCAGGATTCGTCCGTTCCCCACGCAATTCAGCGCCACGCCCCCGGCGAGGCAGAGGTTGCTCGAACCCGTCACTTCTTTCGCCGTGCGAGCCATGCGCAGCATCACCTCCTCGCAGACGTCCTGAACGGATCGGGCGAGGTCCATCTCTCTCTGCGTAATCGGCGATTCGGGGCTGCGTCGAGGTGCGCCGAACAGCTTGTCGAACGCCCGGCTCGTCATGGTGAGCCCGGAGAGGTAGTTGAAGTACTGCTGGTCCAGACGGAACGAACCGTCGTCGCGAAGATCGATGAGGTGGTCGAGGATCGTCTGGACGAAGCGGGGCTCTCCGTACGGGGCCAACCCCATGACCTTGTACTCGCCCGAGTTGACCTTGAACCCCGTGTAGTAGGTGAACGCGGAGTAGAGAAGCCCGATCGAGTCCGGCCAGTGGAGCTCCTTCAGGATCTCGATGTCGCTGCCGTGTCCTCGGCCGATGGAGGCCGTGGCCCACTCGCCGACCCCGTCCATGGTCAGGATCGCGGCGTCATCGAAGGGGGACGGGTAGTAGGCGCTGGCCGCGTGCGATTCGTGGTGCTCCGCGTAGAGGACCGGACCATCGAACCCGAGCTCGCGGCGGAGCTGGCGATCCATGTAGAGCTTGTCCTTGATCCACAGCGGCCCGGCCATCAGGAACGACTTGAAACCGCTCGGCACCACGCCGAAGTAGGTCTCGAGGATTCTCTCGAACTTGAGCAGCGGCTTGTCGTAAAACCCGACGTAGTCGAGGTCGTCGGGCGTGATCCCCGCTTCGCCCAGACAGTACTCGACCGCGTGTGTGGGAAAGTCCGCGTCGCCCTTCTTGCGGGTGAAGCGTTCCTCCTGTGCGGCGGCGAAAACCTCGCCATTTCGCAAGAGACAGGCGGCGCTGTCGTGGTAGAAGGCCGAGATGCCCAGGGTCCAGGTGGACGCAGCAGCGTCAGGACTGGCTTGATGTGGCACGGTTCGCGAGTCGTTCCAGACTGTTAGTGGGCGTGACAGTGCGCATGAACGAACGCGACAGGTGCAAGCACCGTACCAACCTACGGCGTTGCGAGCGAGTCCAGGAAAGCGGTCAAGGGACCGGCGATCTGGCGATGACCCTTCGGGCTGTAGTGGGCGTTCTGAGGGAGGAACGCACCAGCCGAGTCGTCGTGGATCGCGCTGGTCAGATCGAGCATCGAGAGCCCGCGTCGGTCGGCGTACTGTCGGACCCGGGAGCGTCGGCGATCGTTCGCCACACCCGCCCTTGGCCCCGCGAGATACACGAGTACGGTCTCGAAGCGGTGTTTGTCCCCCAGAGCGGCGAGGCGGTCGAAAATGCGTTCGTTGAGGACCCACTCCTCCTCGGACGGACCCGAGAGCATGCGGTCGGCCCCGTAGAGCGCTCGCACGACTGCCTCGTACAGGTGCAAGCGCTCGTAGAAACGGGGTCGCGGGTATTCGATGAGCTCGAGCGTGTCACCGGCAAGCCGGAAACGTGGTACCGCGAACCCGAGACCGGCGTAGCGTGGCCGCACCCGCCGGAAGTCGTCGAAGTAGAGCGCGATGACGACGTAGTCGGGGTTCGTCCGCTCCACGACCGATTCGGCCGCCAGGAGCATGAGGTCCGCTCCCCAGCCCGGCATCCCGAGGTTGTCCACACGCAGCCAGGGAAGCTCGGCCTCGACGAGATCGGTGAATCGCTCGTCTTCCTCGACGCCGACGCCGAACGTGTAGGAATCTCCGAGCACGAGTGCCCTGGGACGATCGTCCGGCCCCTCAAGCTCTCGGTTCTGACGAAACCCGTCCGAATTCGAGGTGAGGGTCGTCGTCCGGGGCTCGGCCGGTGGGTAGTCGAAAGGTGAGCTGCGGCCGGGGTGCAACGCGTAGCCGTACTCCGGGTGGCTTCCGAAGTGCCCGGTCCAGTACGGCTCCGGGGGATACGCGAGCGGGGGGTAGATGTCGAGTACCCGCAGCGTTCCTTCCACCAGGATCAAGGTGACGATGACGCTCGCGAGAAACAGAACCGAATTACGGAGCATACGTGGCGATCCTAGGGAGTCGGGTGCTGGCTCTTTTGCAGGCGGACGCCGAAGACCGATTCGAACTCGTCGACGACCCTCTGCTTGAGGAGATCGAGCCGCACCTCGCACCCCTCCGACTCGATGCTCGTCACGTCCACGCCGTCGATGCCGCAAGGAACGATCCAGCGGAAGCCGGCGAGACTTTCGGCCGTGTGGTTGAGCGCGAATCCATGCGTCGTGATCCAGCGGCTCGCATGGATCCCGATCGACGCGATCTTCCGGATCGCCCCCGCCCGCACGAGACCGGTCGCCTCCAGGGACGGCACCACTCCGTCGCCGGTCGCGCTCGCGATCCCCTCTCCCACCCAAACGCCGGTGAGCCCCTCCGCGCGGGCCGCGTCGAGACCGAGGCTGCCGAGCGTCCGGATCATCACCTCCTCCAGGCTGCGAAGATACCAGTGGAGATCCCGTCGATACCGTCCGAGGTCCAGGACAGGGTAGCCGACCAGTTGCCCCGGACCGTGGTACGTCACGTCCCCACCGCGCTCGATCTCGTGGTTGACGACTCCAGCCTCTCGAAGCGCTTCCGCCGAGGCGGTCACGTGGACATCGGCCGAGGATCGGCCATGGGTGATGACGGCGGGGTGTTCGAGCAAAAAGAGGACGTCGTCCTCGAGGACGCCATCCCGCTTCGCCTGAGCGGTGTCCCGCTGCAGCTCGAGAGCCTCGTCGTAGGAGATACGGCCAAGGTCTCTCCAGACTCCTCCGCCCACCGTCAGATGTGGATGGGCCGTCCGAGAGCGACGAACGCTGCCTCCATCACGGCCTCGGCCATGCTCGGGTGGGCGTGCGCGTGACCGGCGATCTCGTCCAGCGTGGTCTCGAGCTCGCGCCCGAGCCCGACCTCCGCGATCAGCTCGCTCACGTTGTGACCGATCATGCAGGCGCCGAGCACTTCACCGTACTTCGCATCCGCGATGAACTTGATGAATCCCTCGTTCGAAGCGGCCGTGAGCGCTCGGCCATGCGCCTGGAGAGGATACGTCCCGGTCACCACGTCGTGGCCGGCTTCCCTGGCCTGGACCTCCGTCATTCCGATCGAAGCGACCTCCGGGTGACAGTAGCCCACTGACGGGATGTTGTCGTAGCGCATGGGGTGTCCCGGCTGCCCGGCCAGGTGCTCCGCCGCGACGATCCCCTCGTGTGAGCCCACGTGGGCGAGCATCGGCTGGCCCGCGACGTCTCCGATCGCATAGACGCCCTCGGCGGTCGTGCGGCACCATTCGTCGGTCTTGATGAAACCGTCTTCGAGCGCCACGCCGTTCTCCTCGAGACCGAGATCCTCGGTTACCGGGCGTCGGCCGACGGCCATGAGGACCATGTCCGTCTTCTCGATCCCCTCTGACCCGTCGGCGTTCTCGACCGTGAGGATCATCGGGCTCTGCGATCGATCGAGCTCTTTGACCCGGGTCCCTGTTCGGATCTGCATGCCGCGCTTCTTGAACGAGCGCCCGAGCGTCTTCCCGATGTCCGGATCCTCGAGCGGCACGAGCGAGTCCAGGGCCTCGATCAGCGTGACCTCGACCCCGAACGCGTTGAAGACGTCGGCGAACTCGACCCCGACGTAGCCCGCCCCGACGATGACGAGCCGACCCGGCAGCGACTGGAGCCCCAGCGCCTCTCGACTGCCGATGACCTTTTCGCCGTCGAACTCGAAGCCCGGGAACGTCTTCATGACCGATCCGGTCGCGATGACGATGTTCCTGGCCGAGAGCTCTGTGGGCTCGTCACCCTCGACGGCTACCTTCCCGGGCCCGGCGAGCCGGCCACGCCCGTTGTAGACGTCGATCTTGTTCTTCTTCATCAGGTACTGGACGCCGCCAGTCGATCGCTTCGTGATACCGCGGCTACGCTCGACAGCGGCCGTGAAGTCGTACTCGACCTGGATCGGCTTCACGCCGAGTTCGTTGCCGTGGCTCTTTAAGTGCTGAGCCAGGGCGGCACTCTCGAGCAGGGCCTTTGCCGGGATGCACCCCCAGTTCAGACACGTCCCCCCGAAGCCTCCCTCGTACGAGCCGCTCTCCACGATCGCGACGCGTTGTTTGAGCTGGGCCGCTCGAATCGCGCTCACGTATCCGCCCGGACCGGCCCCGATGACTACGCAGTCGTATGTATCGGCCATTCTATGAGCTCGCTTTACGTATCGGTAAAGTCGTTGGTGCGTATGTTCAGAAAGCTAGAGAATCATCTCGAGCGGATTCTCGAGCATCGCCTTGAACGTCCCGAGGAATTCCGCGCCGCTGGCGCCGTCCACCACACGGTGATCGCAGGACATGGTGACCCGCATCCGCTTTCGGACGACCAGCTCGCCGTCGACCACGACCGGCTTCTCGGTCGTGCGTCCCACTGCGAGAATCCCCGCCTCCGGTGGATTGATGATGGCGGTGAACTGGTCGATCTCGTACATGCCGAGGTTGCTGACCGAGAACGTCGCGCCCTGATACTCCTCGGGCACGAGCTTGCGTTCCCGGGCCCGCGTGATCAGGTCACGGGCTTCGTCGGAGACCTGACGGAGGCCTTTCCGGCTCGCGTTGCGCAGGACGGGCGTGATGAGCCCGCCGTCGAGCGCCACCGCAATGCCGATGTCGACCGAGCCGTGATATCGAACGGCCTCGCCTTCCCATGACGCGTTGACGTTCGGGTGTCGGGCCAGGGCCTCCGCGGTCGCTTTGAGCAGGAGGTCGTTGACGCCGACCTTGCCCTCGGTGGCTCGTGCGTTGAGGTCGGCCCGGAGCTCCAGGGCCCGCCCCATGTCGATCTCGGTGGTGAGAAAGAAATGGGGTACCGGCCCGATCGACTGAGCGAGCCGCCGTGCGATGGCCTTCCGCATCTGACTCGCTTCCTCGACCCGATCCGCGAGAGGCGGGGGAGTGAGGCGCTCCGGCGTGGGCCGGTCTCCCGTAGCGACCGGGGCAGGTGCCGGAGCGGTGAGCGCTGCCTCCACGTCCGCCTTCACGATCCGCCCACCCGGTCCGGAACCGGCGACCCCCGAGAGGTCCAAACCGCTCTCCGCGGCGATTCGTCGCGCCACCGGTGACACCTTCAGTCGCCCGTCCTCCGAGGTCGCGACGTCCGTCCCGGTGTCGACGGGCTCAGCGGAAGGGCTCGGCTCGACCGCCGGCGCGATCGGTGCAGGGGGCGTTTCCGCCTCCGCAACGTGCTCGGCCGAAGGCTCGGAGGGTGCGGCGGCGGCCGCCGCCGCGATCAGCTCGTCGATCGCTTCCCCGGGGTCGGCGATCACGCCGATCAGCGCCCCGACGGGCACGGTCTGACCGGGCTGGACAAGGATCTTCCGGAGGACGCCGCCGCCCAGGGCCTCGACCTCCATGTTGGCCTTGTCCGTCTCGATCTCCGCGACGATGTCGCCTTGCGAGACCACGTCCCCCTCGCTGATCCGCCACTCGATCAGCTTGCCCTCTTCCATCGTCGGGCTCAGCTGAGCCATTACGACCTTAGTCGCCATAGATCCTGAGCGTCCTAGTTGACGTGGCACACGTGCCGAACCGCCTCCACGACGTGGTCGGCGTTCGGAAACACGAGCTTTTCGAGGTTTCGGGCATACGGCATGGGAACATCGAGTCCGGACACCCTCGCGATCGGCGCATCGAGCCAATCGAACGCATCGCGCTGGATGTCGTCGACGAGCTGAGACCCGACGTTGCACGCCGGCCAGCCCTCCTCGACGATGACGGCACGGTTCGTCTTCTTTACGGACTCGATGACCGTGGGGACATCGATCGGGCGCACCGTCCGCAGGTCGATCACCTCGACGTCGATCCCCTCGGCCTCGAGCTTCGTCGCGGCGGCGAGAGACTGATGAACCATCTTGGCGTAGGTGACGATGGTCACGTCCGTGCCCTCGCGCTTGACCGCCGCCGATCCGATCGGGATCACGTACTCCTGCTCCGGCACATCGTCCTTCACCGTGTTGTACATCAGCTCGCTCTCGATGAAGCAGACGGGGTCGTTGTCCCGAATCGCGGCCTTGAGCAGACCCTTGGCGTCGTGGGCCGTCGCGGGCGCCACCACCTTCAGGCCCGGGACATAGCTCAACCACGGCTCCGGACACTGCGAGTGCTGGGCGGCGAGCTGAAGCGCTGCCCCACCCGGCCCGCGGAACACGATCGGGACGTTGTACTGCCCGCCGGACATCTGGTAGAGCTTCGCCGCGCTGTTGATGACCTGGTCGATCGCCAGCAGAGCGAAATTCCACGTCATGAACTCGACGACCGGCCGCAGACCGACCATAGCGGCCCCGACGCCGAGACCGGCAAATCCGAGTTCCGCGATCGGCGCGTCGCGCACTCGCCACTCGCCGTAGGTGTCGAGAAGTCCCTTGGAGACCTTGTAGGCGCCGTCGTACTCGCCGACCTCCTCTCCGATGATGAAGACGGCCTCGTCACGGTCCATCTCCTCTCGAAGCGCCTCGTTCAGAGCCTCCCGGTACGTAATCACGGCCATCAGGAGAACTCCTTCCGCCAGCGATCCCGGCGAGCGATGCCGTGAGCGTACTCGTCGGAGTACACGTTCTCGTACACCGCGGAGGGCTCGGGGAACGGACTCGCGTCGGCGAACTCCGCAGCCCCTTCCGCCTTCTCGATCGCGGTGCGGTCCATCTCGTCGTACTCCCCGGCGGTCAGCCTTCCCGCGTCGATGAGCCGTCGGCGGTAGGAGAGGATCGGGTCGTCGGACCGCCACTTCTCCACTTCCTCGCGCGTCCGATACGTCCCGTGCGACGGGTCGGCCATCGAGTGGCCCATGTATCGATAGCAGCGCGCCTCGATGAAGGTCGGGCGCTTCTCGTTCCGCCCGCGAGCGATCGCCTCATCCATGATCTGTCTGACCGCGAGTACGTCCATACCGTCGACGACCACCGACTCGAGACCCGCGAACGCCTTCCCTCGCTGTACGAGCTCATCCGCGGCGGCCACGCGGCGGATGTCGGTGCCCATACCGTAGGCGTTGTTCTCGAGGAAGAAGATCACCGGGAGGCCCCAGCGGGCCGCCATGTTCATCGACTCGTGGAAGGCGCCGATGTTGACGACGGAATCGCCGAAGAAGCACAGGCAGACCTGATCGCCGCCGCGGTACCGGACCGCGTATGCGGCTCCGATCGCGAGGGGGAGATGGCTGCCGACGATCCCGTGGCCGCCCATGAAATTGAGTTCCTTCGAGAACATGTGCATCGAACCGCCGTAGCCACCCGAACACCCGTCCACCCGGCCGTAGAGCTCCGACATCACGGATTCAGGGGTGATTCCGCGGACAAGGGCCTGTGCGTGCTCCCGGTAGGCCGTGATCAGATAGTCATCCGAACGCAACGGCGTGATCGCCCCGACGGCCACGGCTTCCTGACCGATATAGAGGTGACAGAACCCGCCGATCTTCCCCATCTGATAGACCTCGGCCGTCTTCTCCTCCACGCGGCGCGCGAGAATCATCAGGCGAAGCAGCTCGACCGACTCGTCGCGCGAAAGCCCCAGGAAATCGGTGGAGTCACCCTCGGCGGCGAGCTCGCCCGCACGATCCTCATCGGGTGCGGTCGCCGGCTCGCGGGGCGCGGCCGTCTCGCCGGCCCCCGCTCCGTTGCCGCCCATGCCGTCGCCGTCCCGCCCCCGGGGCGGTTCCTGCCCCGCAGGTGGTTCCTGTCCCGTAGCCACGGGCTCGGTGGGCTCGCTCATGAGCTCATCCTCTTTCTATCCGTCAGCCGGCGGCGAGCTCAGCGACACGAGCCCTCAACTCGACCACCTGCTCCCGGGCGTGGTAGCTGGAGCGGACGAGCGGTCCACTCTCCACGTGGAGGAAGCCCCGGTCCTCGCCGATCCGTTTCCAATCCGCGAACTCTTCGGGCGACACGTAACGTGCGATCGGGAGGTGATCCGGAGAGGGCCTGAGATACTGGCCCAGTGTGAGGATCTGGACACCCGCCTCCAGGGCGTCGTCCAGGAACTCGTCGACGTCTTCGGCGGCCTCGCCGAGGCCGAGCATGATGCCGGTCTTGATGAGAACGCCGTCCCGGATCTCCCGCGCCGTCCGCAGCACGTCGAGCGATCGGTCGTATCGTCCGCCGGGGCGCGCCGTGCGGTGCAGCCGCCGGACCGTCTCCATGTTGTGATTGAAGATCTCGGGCTCCGCCTCTACCACGGTTCGTATGGCTTCGGGCATGCCTCTGAAGTCCGGGGTCAGCACTTCGATCGAGCACTCCGGCCGTCGCGACCGGGTTTCGCGGATCATCTCCGCGAATATCCACGCCCCGCCGTCCGGGAGGTCGTCACGGTCGACGGACGTGATGACGCAGTGGTTGAGCTCCAGCTTCGCGATGGCCTCGGCGACACGCCGCGGCTCGTCCTCGTCGAGCGCCTCGGGACGACCGTGCGCGATGGCGCAGTAGGGACAGTTTCGGGTACATACGTCGCCCATGATGAGAAACGTCGCCGTGCCTGATTCCCAGCACTCGCCGATGTTGGGACAGTGAGCCTCCTCGCAGACGGAGTTGAGCTCCAGCCCCCGCATCAGCTCCTTCAGGTGGACGTAGTTCGGCCCGCCGGGCGCACGCACCTTCAACCACCTCGGCTTCTGCGCCGGCCAGGGCGGTTCGGATCCGTTCCCGTGTATGATGTCGAGCGGCTTCAAGCGCCTGTCTTCCTGATCATCGATCGATTCGACCCGCGAGTCCCGGAGCGGGCAGAACAAAAAAAGATACCCGCTCACGCCTGAGCGTCCAAGGCGACGGCGCCCTCGACGGAGGCCGACCGGGGCCGGCCTCCGATCGGGAGCGTCATCAGCAGTCCTCCCACGGACGATCCGCGGATTCCTCCGCATCGAGCGCCGTGTGGAACAGCCGTCCGATTGCACGCGCGTCCGTCGTGGACTGCGTCACCGCCAGGACATCGCGGCTGCGAAGGCTCATCCGGTCCCCGAAGAGGTCGCGGAACCGGAGCCACGGCCTGGGCCAGCGCTGATCGATGGAGTCCAGAATCGTGAGAGCCGTGCTCTGGTCCACGAAAATCCGGAACGTCCGGGTGTAGACCACCCAGAAATCGACCCGCCGCGCCTTCTTCTCCGGCTCCTGCTCGAAATAGTGTGTCAAACGATTCGTCATACGATCCTCCCAGGCCGGTCTGCCTGGCTCATCGACGGGGAGTGAATCCCCTACGGACAACAAAAAACCCCATCGGCCGGTGGCGGATGGGGTGTCCGATCGAGGACCGCATGGGCGATCCCGTCAGCGCACGGGTTCCACCCGTCCGGCTCCTCTTATCTGTTCGGCCGCTCGCCGCCCCGGGGGGCTCGCGAGCAAATCAGCCGCGTCTGACCCGCCTGAGGCTGGTCGGGGTTGTGAAAAGGGCACTGAACCCTCCTTCGCTGACTCCGTCGTACGTGCGTCTTCCCCCCTGGGCACAGCCGTCCGGGGGGGCGCCGATGCTAGAAAGCACCGTCCGCCTTGTCAAGAAATCCAATGCGTCACGGAGGTTTGCTAGCGCCTCACACCCCGAATATCTTCCCGCGCATGACATACATCATCACGCAGCCGTGCATCGGTGAGAAAGACGCCTCGTGCGTCGACGTGTGCCCGGTCGATTGCATCTACGAGGGTGAGGATCAGTTCTACATCCACCCCGAGGAGTGCATCGACTGCGGCGCTTGCGTCCCGGAATGCCCCGTCGAAGCGATCTTCCCCGATGACGAGGTGCCCGATCAATGGCAGGAATTCGTCGGGAAGAACTACACGCATTTCGACGTGCCCCCGCCTGCCTGAGCGCGCCATGCCGCGTCTCCTGGACATCGACGGTCTCGAATGGAAGGTCGTCGCGCTCCCGCAGGAAGCCGAGCGGCGCGACGCCGACCCCTGGCACTATGCGCGGATCCGGTACGTGCCACACGGGCACGAGGAGCATCGAACCCGTGAGACGTGGCTGCGAATAGAAGAAGACGTACCGGCGACCGACGTCCTCGACCAGTACGACGATGAGTATCTGGTCGAGGCCTTTCTCTCCGCCGAAGCCGTGAACGGAGCCTGACATGCGTAGAAGGTGGGTGACCTCGATCCTGGCGGGCGCGATCGCGTGCTCACCGGCGGTCGCTCAGGAGGTGGAGCAGGATCACGCCGCGATGGACCATGCGGCCATGGGTCACGAGACGGGCGAGGTGATCGACGAATCGGCGCCGCCCGAACTGCCGATCGTCAACGACCTGCTGCGCATCGCGCACGATCAGGAAAACCGAGTCGTGGAGGTCATCGTGGGCCCCGTCTCCTTGCCCGCGGCCTCCGGCCATCTTCGGACTCCGATCCAGATGATCGAGCTCGGGATCGAGGGCTGGATGCACGGCTTCTCCTGGGAGATGCGAGACGCCGCGGGAGACGTCCTGCCGGAACGTCTGCTCCACCACGTCAACCTGATCGACCCCGATAGTCGCGAGCTCTTCTCGCCCATCGCCCGCCGGATCATGGCCGCGGGCCGGGAGACGAAGGGCGAGGGAGTGCCGGGGCTTCTGGGCTATCCGCTGCAGCCCGGGAACCGGGTGCTGGTGAACGCGATGTTCGCGAGCCTTCCGGACGCCGGGTATGACGAGGCCTATCTGCACATCAGCCTGCCGTACACGCCGGCGGACGACCCCGGCTTCATCCGCCCCCGCAACGTGTATCCGTTCTACCTGGACGTGATGGGGCCGGTCGGCGACAAGGAATTCGCTCTGCCTCCGGGGACCCACGGTCGCACGTGGGAGGGTCGGCCGGCCGTCAGCGGGCGCCTGCTCGCACTGGGCGGTCACCTGCATGACTACGGCGACTGGATCCGTCTCGAAGATCTGACCACCGGGAAGATCCTCTGGGAGGGGAAGCCGGTGATGGGCGATGGCGGCGCGGTGGAGAGCGTTCCGACCGGGAAGCTGTGGTGGCGAGGCGGTGCGCGGATCGATGCGGACCACACCTACCGGATCTCGGTTCAGTACACGAATCCTCTCGACGTCCCGGCGCCGGATGCCGCGATGGGGGCGATCGGCGGGGTCATCCTCTCGAACGACGCGCGGTGGCCCGAGTTCGATCGCGACGACCCGGACTACCTCGAGGACCTCCGGAACACCCTCAACAAGCCGAACGAGTCGCACGAGCATGGCGCTGCGGCGATGGATGCGGCCGAGCCGGCGACCGGCGATGACGGTCACGAGCATACCACCGGGTCGGCCGGCGCCTCGGACCCCTCCTGACCGGCGACCGGGGCCCGCGTCCCGGTCGTGAGTAGCCGCCGTGCCTGAGCTGCCGGACATCGAGGTCTACATCGAGGCGATCCAGCGCCGAATCCTCGGAGAGGAGCTCGAGAGTGTCCGCCTGGGCAGCCCGTTTCTGCTTCGCACGGTCGATCCGCCGCTGAGCTCGGCCGATCGGCAGATCGTCACGACGGTCCGGAGACTCGGGAAGCGAATCGCGATCGGTCTGGAAAACGACCTCTGGCTTGTGGTCCACCTGATGGTCGCGGGCCGGTTCCGTTGGGATCCGCCCGGAGCCGCCATCACGAGACGGCTCGGATTGGCGGCCTTCGACTTCGCCGCGGGTTCGCTTCTGCTGACGGAGGCGGGGACGAAGAAGCGCGCATCCCTCAAGGTCCTGGCCGGTTCGGAGGGCCTCCTGGCCGAGGACCCCGGCGGACTCGAGCCACTCGAGATCGACCGCGAAGCGTTCCGTGACCGGCTCGTGTCGAGAAACCACACTCTGAAGCGCGCCCTCACGGACCCGGGTCTGTTCAGCGGCATCGGGAACGCCTACTCCGACGAGATCCTCCATGCCGCGCGCCTATCGCCGATCAAGTGGACTCAGCGGCTCGACGACGACGAGATCGATCGTCTCTACGCCGGGGTCCGGACGACACTCACCGACTGGACCGATCGCCTCCGGGCCGAGGCGGGCGACGGTTTTCCAAAGAAGGTGACCGCGTTCCGCGACGAAATGGCGGTGCACGGGAGATTCGACGAGCCCTGCCCGATCTGCGACTCTCCGGTCCAGCGCATCCGGTACGCGGAAAACGAAACCAACTATTGCGCGATCTGTCAGACGGGGGGCACGGTCCTCGCCGATCGGGCCATGTCGCGGCTCCTCGGGAAGGACTGGCCGCGTACGCTGGACGAGCTCGAGACGATGCGTTCCGGGCCGGACGACGCCCCGTGATCAAGTTCCACTATCACAAGGCACCGCGTGACATTCCGCGCATCGGAGTCGCGAAGGGTGACCCCATGTGCCACGTCTACAGCGACCTTTCGGTCGACGAGCTCGTGGCCTGGGGTGCCGCGCGGGGTCTTGATCGCGAGTGGATCCACCACTCCTCGATGCCTCACTACGATGCGTTCGGTGAGCGGCTCGAAGGCTGTGGCGCCGGGGTGGGGCGGCGTGAGCTCGTCGCGGACATCCGACGGTGGCGCACCGGCGAGGTCGGCGGGACCTAGCCCACGGGAATCGTCGCTCCCGTCCGCGCGCGCAGCGCCGAGCGGAATCGCGTGAGGGTCTCCGCGTAGAGCGGGTCGTCGATGAGATCCTGGGTGTGCCCGGGGTCGGCCGCGAAGTCGTACAGCTCCTCGGAGCCGTCGGGGCGGACGAGGTATCGAAACCCGCCGCCGGTCAGCCCGAACCAGCCGGTGTCGATCTCGGTCAACAGAGTGTCCGGACGTTGTTCGGTCAGAAACGAGCGCCCCGGGAATTCCGACGGGAGGTCGAGCAGGTCGAGCAGCGTCGCGGGCAGATCGCGCAGGCCCACCGGCGCCGCGATGTGTGAGTTTCGGGGGCCGGACAGTTCTCGATCGAGCGACTCGGGAAGCCGGATCACGAGCGGCACGTGAGTCTCCTCGGGGTAGAGCGTGTGTCCATGTCCCACGCGTCCGTGTTCGCCGAACGTTTCTCCATGGTCCGAAGTGATGACCACGATCGTGCGCTCCAGCAGACCCCGCCGGTCGAGCTCCTGCAGCACGAGATCGACTTCGTGGTCGACGAAGCGAACCGCGCCGTCGTACGCGTTCTCCATGGCGGACAGCTCCGCCGGGGAGTACCGGCTCGCCAGGAGCCCGCGTCGATACCAGGGCAACGAGGGCGCTTCGGGATCCGACAGGTACTCCGAAGGGGCGTCATACGGAGCGTGGGCGTCGAAGTAGTTGAGGAAGGCGAAAAACGGTCGATTCTCGTCCTCCCCGAGCCAGTCCAGAAACTGGCGGCTGACGACTGGAGCCGCCTTCTCCGGAAAGTCCTTCGGCACTCCGCGAAGCGTCCGGATCCCGCGGACGACCCGGCGGGGCCAGAAGGAGCTGACGAGGATCATCCCGACGCTGCCCGGGTGATCGCGGTACCTGTGGAACCCTCGGGCGAGCCCGAAGAACTCCGAGGCATAGAAGAGGTTGGCGACGAACCCGCCCGTACGGTACCCCTGGCCCGCGAAAAACTCCGCGAGGGTCAGGTGTTCGTGTCCCAGGGGCGTGTATGGGTCCGTCCCCAGTTCCGTGTTGTGGCGTCCGGTGAACATCGTCGCGTGCGACGGGAGGGTCCAGGATGAGCTCGAGAGCGCGTGGTCGAAGACGAGCCCTTGCTCCGCCCATCGCTCGAGCCCGGGGGTGGTACCCGGTGTGCCTCCGTGTACCGACATGCTCGCGGCGCGTTGCGTGTCCAACACCACCAGGAGGACGTTCGGGGCGTCCGGGGCCTCGGGCAGGACATTCGTGGCGCGTCGCTCTCGGAGTGCCGAATCGAGCACGGTGTACGCGATCATCGCCGCGATCAACAGTGCACCACCCGCAGCGCTCCAGTTCAGCCAGCGTCGCGCAGTGGGGCTCGGTCGCCGCGAGATCGCGATTCGATAGCTCACCGCGAAGGCGAAAATCCCGGTGGCTGCTTCATGGAGCCGCCCGGTCTGTCCGATCCAGGTCCAGAGGACGGCCGCCACAGCGATTGCCGACAGGACACGGACCGTGACCGGACGTCGTATCGCCCGACCGCCGGCCCACAGGAGGCCGCCAAAGAGGGCGAACACCGCGATCGAGGTGAGCGGTGCCAGCCAGATCGATTCGGGTCCAAAGGTCCAGTTGTCGGCCGGGACACGGCCGAGGAAACCCACTCTCCCCGCCAGATACCAGGTCTCGCCAAGACCCGAGATCAGCCCGAACCAGGCCGACAGAGCCAGGCAGCCGCGCAGCGTCATGACGGGGCTCCCGGAAGGTGCGGGAGACGAGAGCGTGAGACGCGTGATCGCAAGGACGCCGAGCGTGAGAACGGCGAAGGTCGCGAGGACGAACGCGCCGTCGAGTGTCCGTCCGGCCAGCGACGGAACGAGAGGTGCGAGAAGGAGCCAGAGCAGCATCGGCCCCATGGCCAGCCCGACGTGCAGCGCGGTCGTCCGCGTCGCTCTTTGATCCACCGCCCCCCCGTTACCCCGTCGGCACCGGCAATGAGAACCGGCGCCGGGGCCTCACATCAGTATTCCGCCAATTCGGCGATCGCCTCGGCGATGTCGTCGACTTGTGGCAGGATCGCGGCCTCGAGCGACGGCGCGTAGCCGACAAAGGTGTCCGTCGAAGTGATGCGGCGGACTGGCGCGTCGAGCCATTCGAAGAGCTCGTCCGCGATACGCGCGGAAATCTCGGCCCCGTAACCCCATGACTTCGCGTCCTCGTAGGCCACGATCACGCGGTTCGTCTTCTTCACGGACTCGCGGATCGTGTCCATGTCCAGCGGACTCAGCGTCCGCAGGTCGATCAACTCGACATCGACCGGGATCTCGTGCTTCTCCAGAAGCTTGATCGCCTTCCTGGTGCGCTCCACGAGCGCGCCGTAGGTCACGATCGTCAGATCCGACCCCGGTCGAACGATGTTCGCCTTTCCGAGCGGGATCATGTACTCCGGGCCAGGATAGGAGCCCTTGTTGTAGGTCTGCCTGTACAGGTGCTTGTGCTCGAGAAACAGCACGGGGTCGTCGCACCGGATGGCGGTTCGAAGGAGTCCGTTCGAGTCCTGAGCGTTTGACGGACAGACGACGTGCATCCCCGGGGTATGCGTGAAGAGCGACGCGCCGGTCTGGGAGTGGTAGATCGCCCCGCCAGTCAGGTAGCCGCCGTACGTTGTCCGTATTACGACCGGACACTTGAACGCCCCGTTCGAGCGCCACCGCATCGTGGTCATCTCGTTTCGGAGCTGGTGAAACGCCGGCCAGATGTAGTCGAAGAACTGGACCTCCACGACCGGCTTCAGCCCGAGTATGGCCATGCCGATCGCCCGCCCCACGATGTTCGCTTCAGCGAGCGGCGAGTTGAACACACGCGCCGAGCCGAACTGACGCTGCAGGTTGGCGGTGACCTTGAACACGCCCCCCTTGCCCTTCACGCCGTCCAGATGTTGCTCGCGGGTCGCGTCCGCGACATCCTCGCCGAAGACGACGATCCGCGGGTCGCGGGTCATCTCGTCACGAAGACACGCGTTCAACAGATCGACGACGGTCGTCGGGTCGCCCTCGGGCACGGGCTCGGTGTCGAAGGCGTCGGAGGTCGGATCGACGTCGGGGGAGTAGACATGGTGGTAGACCGTATCCGCGCCCGGCTGGGGCCGCTCGGCGGCGCGGTCCGCCGCTTCGGCCAGCTGTTCGTCGATCTCCGTCTTCATCTTCTCGATCGACTCATCGTTCGCGAGTCCCTGATCGATCAGGTACGCCGCGAACGTGGTGATCGGGTCTCGCTCGGCCTCGGCCTCGCGCTCAGACTCCGGCTTGTAGAGCCGTTCATCGTCCGACATGGAGTGGCTGTAGGGCCGTGTCACGTGGGCATGGACCAGGGCTGGGCCCTTGCGCTCGCGGCAGTACTCCGTGGCAAGCTGCATCACGTCGTAGCTGGCGAGCGGGTCGGTGCCATCCACCTCCTGCGTGTAGAGCCCCGGGAAGCCGGTGACGAGCTTCGAGATGCTGCCGCCCGGCGTGTTCACCTCGACCGGTACCGAGATGGCGTAGCCGTTGTCCTCCACCAGGAAGATCACGGGCAGTTCGAGATTGGAGGCGCTGTTGAGCGCTTCCCAGAACTCGCCCTGTGAGGTCGTGCCGTCGCCGGTGCAGACCAGCACCACCTCATCCCCATCCGCCTCCACGCGAAACTCATCGGTGCGGTGGGGGAGTCCGAGCCTCCGGGAACGAACGAGTCCCTCCGCGCACCCGACGGCCTGCAGAAACTGGGTGCCGGTCGGGCTCGAGGAGGTGACGATGTTGTGTGCCGGATGGCCGAAGTGCCCCGCCATCTGGCGCCCCCCACCCGACGGGTCGTCAGCCGCACCGACCGCCTGGAGAAACATCTCGTACGGCGACATGCCGAGCATCAGGCACAGCGCCCGATCCCGGTAGTACGTGAAGAACCAGTCATGGCCGGACTTCAGGACCATCCCCGCCGCGGCCGTGACTGCCTCGTGACCCGCGCTCGAGATCTGGAAGAAGATCTTGTTTTGCCGCTTCATCAGGATCTCGCGGTCGTCGATCCGCCGCGAGGTATACATGACGCGGTAGAGCTCTATAAGCTCTTCGGGTCGCAGCCCATGCCATTCGGGCTTCGAGACCGAAGGGACGTGTTCCGTGGGTGTCGCCATCGAATCGTCTTGTCGTGTGTGAAACGGCCGCTCGACTGGCGGAAATCCGGGTACCCCTGCGGCACGTCAGATTTCGGGCCAGCCAGCGGCGGGTGTGCTGAGGGGCCCAAAATAGCCACCCGACGCGGGTCCGACCACTTTACCGCTAGAAGCCGACCGGAAAATCCGTTCGGAGACGTGGCCCTGGCGAATCGGGGTACTCCGCGAGGGGGTCCCCACGTCCGGATGGCGGCATCAACTGGGTGCGGGCGTCACGC
>Ga0224508_10000982_pt1 | contig 26228 bp, 23 predicted proteins | sample SF_Jan12_sed_USG_4_FD_170157 | JGI IMG/M metagenome (GOLD analysis project Ga0224508, IMG submission 170157) | Sediment microbial communities from San Francisco Bay, California, United States - SF_Jan12_sed_USGS_21 | ecosystem: Environmental > Aquatic > Marine > Sediment | place: USA... | reverse complement strand
ATCCAGTAGGCGGCCATGGGGTTTCCTCTCGAACAGGTGAATTTGAAAGGATTGTTATACTAGAGCGGATATTGTAACAAGGAAACCGATTTTTGAATGCCTGATAACGGTAATTTTTATTGTGGATGAGTCAAAAATAAAGCGTCACCTGGATGCATTGGCAAAATCCGACCTGGATCTGCGTCGTGGCCTGAAACTGGTGCGTTATCCTGCTCCGCGCATCAGGAAGCAGGGCTTTGAAACCCTGCTCTCGACCATCGTCGCGCAGCAGATTTCGACCGAAGCGGCGGCCGCAATCATGCATCGGGTATATGTGCTGCTGCCAGCGATGGAAGCGCAAGAGGTACTTCGATTGCCCGCGGGCGCATTGCGCGCCGCCGGTCTCTCCGCGCGCAAGGTCGAGTATGTCGAGGCTTTGGCGCGGGCGATTGTGGACAATCGTTTTGACGTGACACGACTGCCCGCGATGGACGATCAGTCAGCAATAACTGCAATCACCTCACTCAAAGGATTTGGCGCCTGGAGTGCAGAAATTTACCTGATGTTTTCGCTGCAGCGCACTGATATTTTCCCGGCCGGAGACCTGGCCCTGCGCATAGCACTACAGAAGTTGAAAGGCATCGAGGATCCGCTGAGTGATAAACAGGCGCGCGAGCTGGTCGAGCCGTGGGCGCCTTATCGCAGCGCGGGTAGCCTGTTTTTGTGGCATTACTACCGGGGTGCGCCGACCTGATGAATTACCGAATCATAGCTTGCTGAATACCTGGACAGTAATTATATTGAGTCTTAATGAACAAACTCGTCAATCTTGAAAATTACCCGCTGGACCGGCTTGACAGCCCCGCTGGTCAAAGGCTGGTTGCGCAGTGCATCGATGATCTTGAGTGCAAGGGTATGTTTACGCTCAAAGGATTCATGCGCAGAGAGGTGATTGATGAGATTCTCCCTGGCTTGCTGGAGAAATTAAAACGGGAATCATTTACCCATGCCCGGGAACACAATATTTATTTCAATAACGATATTAAAGATATTCCCGCGGATCATCCGGCCTTGACGAGGGTTGAAACCATCAATCACACGCTCTGCGGTGACCAGATTGCCGGGCCGCTGCGCCAGATTTACGAATGGCCTGCGCTGGCCGCATTCCTGGCACAGGTGATGCAAAAACCGAATTTATACCCGATGGACGATCCGCTGGCCTGCGCCAACGTGATGGGTTACTACGAGGGCGAGGGTTTGAACTGGCATTTTGATCGCTCCGAGTTTACCACCACTCTGTTACTGCAGGCACCGCGTAAAGGCGGCGATTTTCAATATCTCCAGGCATTGCGTAGCGATCTGGATCCAAACTACGACGGGATTGCGAGGTTACTCAGGGGCGAGGATTCCGAGGTTTCGACGCTGCAGCTTGGTGCGGGTGATCTTAACGTCTTTAAAGGCGTCAATACGGCGCACCGGGTTACCCCGCCGGTTGGTGACCTGGCGCGGGTCGTAACCGTCTTTACCTACTACGAAACGCCTGGCAGGATGTTTTCAGATGAGGAAAACCTGGGTTTTTACGGGCGCACAAATAGTTAATAACAAACGCGGGTAAAAAAAAAGCCGCGACTGGAGGGCCGCGGCGCAAAGTGGGATTGAGATCCCAGGGGAGATAATTCAGTAATCTAGCAGCCGATGCCGAACCAGGTCGGTGTCTGGTCAGGATTTTCCGGGTCGCAGGTCTGTGCACCCATCCATCCCGCGTAGGTAGCCGGGTTCAAATAGGTCATGTAGTTTGCCGGATTCATGGTTTCCTGGTACATCGCGGGATCCATCATGTGCATATAGGAAGCCGGATTCATCCAGTGGTTCATGGTTTGCGGATCCATCATGACCTGGTAAGAGGCCGGATTCATCCACGCCATCATGTTCTCGGGTTTCATGAATTCCATGTAAAACTGCGGCTGCATGAACTGCGCGTAGCTAGTCGGGTTCATGAACGTCATGTGTGTCGGCATATGAGTTTTCGGATCAATCCATTGCATCCATCCGCTCGGAGTCGCAGCATTGAATTTCAGCTCGGTGGATATCGCGGGTTGGCCCGGGGCGGTAAAAGCCGTCATCCAGTAGTTCGGATCAAACATATTTACGTTGGTAGCAGGCGCTGTCGGTTTGGCAGAAGCTTCGGCTTCAATCGCCTGGTTCGCGTGTGATACCAGGCTCACCGACAGCAGGGCTGCGGCGGCAAGCGCCAGGAGTTTGTTTCTAGTCATAACGAGTTACCTGTAGGTTGAGAATAATTGAAATAGCGTGAAATCTGAGCCTGATTATTACCTATATTAGTAACAACTAATATACTTATGATGAGTTATGCAATCTATCCCGATTGGAGGGGTACCGGAGATCTCCAGACTTTATTACTAGGCGGATTTTGCCCGGGTGAAGCGGTGAAAGCGCAAGGTCAACAGGCAAGCGGCGACCGCGAGACCAATTGCCAGTCCCCACCACAGGCCAGCACCACCCATCTGATAGTAAAATGCGAGGATTGAGCCGCCACCAATACCCAGAATCCAGTAACCGAAGCCTGCTATCCAGAGCGGTACCATGTTGTCCTTCATGCCCCTGAGTGCACGCGCAGCGGCCGCCTGCAGTCCATCGAATACCATGAACAGGGCCCCGATAGTCAGGAACTGGGTCGTGAGCGCCGATACCCTGGCATATCCCGGATCAGCGGGCGATATGAAAATCAGAATAATTTGCTCAGAGAATACGAGCGGAACCACGACCATTGACGAGGTGACTGCAATCACCACGGACATGCCCAGAAATCCAGCGCGGCGTGCATCTGACATATTGTTGCGCCCTGTTGCATGCGCCACGCGTATCATGGTGGCCTCGGCGAGACCGAAGGCGATGACAAATGAAATACCAACCCATGCCGCGGTAATTCCGTATGCGGCCAGCGTTTTGGCACCGATGACACCGGACAGGATCGAGGTGGCCCCAAACAACCCGGCTTCCAGGAAAGCGAGGCCGGCTACCGGCAAACCAAGCCAAAGAATTTCCCGACACAGGGGCCATTGCAGTTGCCATTTTGATTTGAAAACCCCGTAGTTACGAAACAGGGGTTTGCGATAGACGTGCGCTAACAGCGCGAAGAACATAAACCAGGAGACCAGGGTAGTTGCGAGCCCCGCGCCAAACAGGCCCATCGGCGCCAGCCCGAAACCACCGTAAACAAACCATAGTGTTAACATGTAATTCAACCCCACGGCCGTAATCGTGATGACCAGGATCGAAACCGTTTGCGATAACACCGCGACGAAGCTACGCAACACGGAAAACCAGAGCACCGGCAGTACCGCGCCGCTCAGGCCAAGCAAGTATCGCTGAGCCAGTTCGATTACCTTTGGATCCTGGTCGGTGGCGATCAGTGCGAGGTCCAGGTTCCAGATTAACAGCATCGCCGGGATACCCAGGCCAGTGGCGACGATAATACCCTGCCTGATCGAAGTGCCCAGTTGTCTTTTATTGCCGGCCCCGAGCGCTTGCGCGGCGAGTACCCCGACAACGGATAACAGGGCCATCAGCACAACCAGAACCTCGAACGACAGGTCACCCGCGATGCCAACCGCTGCCAGCGAATGATAGCCCAGCTTGCCAACTACCATCTTGGTGGTCAGAAACATCGCAAACTCGGCCAGGTAAGCGGCCGAAAGCGGGATTGCGATGATGACAAACTGCTTGAGCTCGTCTTTTAGACTGGTATCGATTTGCAACATGGGAACGTCTTATTTTGTTCGCGGGTAATGTAGTCGATTGGAGTGCCCAGTGACAGCAATTCCCCGGGACATATCGCTAAGACGACCTGTTCATTCTCGGATTTTGCTGCTTTTTTGCTTTGACAATGGCGTCTACCCTATTAATAATGGTCGGTGTTAGAGTAGATTTATGGCAGTCCCGCTAGCGCCGAAAGGCTGTACTGCATAAAAAAATAAAAGTCGGCACAACAATCGAAGGAGATAATCATGAAAGTATTAAGCAAAGTTGCTCTCGCCTCGCTATTGGCAGCGTCGCTGGGCAGCGGAAGCGCGCTGGCAGCTGGCCAGCAGTTTGTATCCATCGGCACGGGTGGTGTCACCGGGGTTTATTACCCAACGGGTGGTGCTATCTGTCGCCTGGTAAACAAAAACCGCAAGGAACACGGTATCCGTTGTTCGGCCGAATCCACCGGCGGTTCAATTTACAATATCAACACAATCCGTGCCGGTGAGCTCGAGTTCGGTGTTGCCCAATCCGACTGGCAGTATCATGCCTACAATGGTACCTCCAAGTTCAAGGATCAGGGTGCATTCAAGAAGCTGAGAGCAGTATTCTCAGTCCATCCCGAGCCAGTAACGGTTATTGCCAGCGATAGTTCGGGTGTTATGCAGCTGTCCGATATTAAAGGCAAGCGCATGAACATCGGTAATCCCGGTTCCGGAACCCGTGGTACCTGGGAAGTTATCGAGGAAGCTCTTGGCTGGACTCGCGCTGACCTTAAACTGGCCGCCGAAATGAAATCAGCAGAAACCGGCCAGGCCGTTTGTGATGGCAAGATCGATGCTTATTTCTGGCTGGTAGGACATCCGTCGGCCCTGACCCAGGAATCACTCGCTACCTGCGACGCACACCTGGTTCATGTCAAGGGAAAGGCAATCGACAAGCTGGTGAGCGATAACTCGTTTTATCGTAAAGCGACTATCCCGGCGGGCATGTACAACAACGATAAGGATATTCAAACCTTCGGTGTCGGTGCGACTTTCGTCAGCAGTACCGATGTGTCCGATGAGGTTGTCTACACCATCGTCAAGGCGGTATTCGATAACTTCGACGACTTTAAAAAGCTGCATCCGGCGTTTGGAAACCTGAAAGAAAGTGAAATGATCAAGGATGCGTTGTCAGCGCCACTGCATGACGGGGCTGCGAAGTACTACAAGGAACGCGGCTGGATGTAAAGTTCGGCTGAAGCAAAACAAACGGGTCGCAGTAGCGACCCGTTTTTTTCTGGATTCATTAATTAATAGCATTACGTTCGAATGAATCCAGTAGCATGTCGTCCGGCGGTCGAGCCGCAGAGAGGACAATGCTCGAAAAATAATTCAATCAGACGCCGTAAAAATATCGGCGCTATTATAAAAAAGGGGGAGAAATGGCTGAGCAAAGCGAAACGCACAGTTTACAGGACGATCTGGTAGCGGCGGTTGATACCGGGGCCAGGAGTCCGCATGGCGGCGTCGGCAAGTTTATTGCTGGAACCGCGTTTGTCTGGGCCTTGTTTCAACTTTATATCGCGTCGAACCTGCCATTCTGGCTTAGCGATGTAACCGGGATCAGCCTGGTTGTCACCAACTCCAACGCGCGCCTGATCCATCTGGCGTTCGGCCTGTTCCTCGCCGCACTGGCGTTTCCACTGTTCAAGTCGAGTGCAAGAGACAGGATCCCCTGGTACGACTGGCTATTGGGGGCGATCGGAGTCGCATGCTGCCTTTACATTGTCGTGCTGCGTAACGAAATTGCGGTACGTGCCGGTTTGCCGACGCAGGGAGACCTTATTGCTTCGTCGATCGGCATGATTGTCCTCGGTATCACCGTCTATCGTTCGCTCGGATTACCGCTACTGATCGTCGCCGGTGTATTCGTCAGTTACGTGTTTTTCGGCAACTCGGAGATGTTACCGGAAGCCATTCAGTGGAAAGGGGCGTCCTATGGCAAGGCCATGTGGCACTTCTGGATGCAGAACGAAGGTGTATTCGGTGTTGCCCTCGGGGTATCGGCCTCGCTGATATTCCTGTTCGTATTGTTTGGATCGATCCTCGAAAAAGCGGGCGCCGGTAACTACTTCATCAAGATAGCTTTCGCGTTGCTCGGGCACTTGCGTGGAGGTCCTGCCAAGGCTGCGGTCGTCGCATCGGCGATGAGTGGGCTTTACTCGGGTTCCTCGATCGCGAACACGGTAACCACCGGGACATTTACCATTCCGTTGATGAAACGCACCGGGTTCAGCGCCGAGAAGGCCGGTGCGGTTGAGGTTGCATCATCGACCAACGGGCAACTGACGCCCCCGGTAATGGGGGCCGCCGCGTTTCTAATCGCCGAATTTACCGGTATCAGCTACACCGATATTCTCAAGCATGCGCTGGTGCCGGCGCTGGTTTCCTATATCGCGTTGGTTTACATCGTCCATCTCGAAGCGCTCAAGATGAATTTGAAAGGCCTGCCGAAACACCCATCGACGAAAACCTTTAGTGCCAAACTGATCGGTTTCCTGAGCGGATTTATTGGTATCGGGGTACTCGGCATTGCGGTCTATTATGGGCTCGGCTGGGTGAAGGTTGCGATTCCAGAAGCTGCTTTTACCGTTGTAGCCATTGGCTGCGGTGCGATGTACCTGTACCTGCTCTGGCTGGCATCAAAACAGCCGGACCTGGTGGTTGATTCGCCTGATGCGCCGATCACCGAGTTGCCACATGCCGGTGCCACCGCGATTACCGGACTCTATTACATACTGCCAATCGTGATCCTCATCTGGTGCATAATAATCGAGCGGCTTTCGCCGGCGCTGTCGGCGTTCTGGGCCACGATCGCGATGATCATCGTTATCCTGACGCAAGACCCGATCAAGGCTTTCTTTCGTGGTACCGGCAACTACAAGGAGGCTTTCCTGATCGGTGTCGGTCACTGGATCGAGGGCATGATTGCGGGTTCGCGCAATATGATCAGTATCTCGGTCGCGACCGGTGCAGCGGGCATTATCGTTGGCACAATTTCACTCACCGGCGCGCACCAGGTGGTCGGCGAGTTCGTCGAGTTCCTCTCTGGCGGCAGCCTGATCTTGATGTTGTTTCTGGTCGCGATTATGAGCCTAATTCTCGGCATGGGATTGCCGACGACGGCCAATTACATCGTGGTGTCATCGTTGATGGCGCCGGTCATCCTGACACTGGGCGCCAAGAGCGGCCTCATTGTGCCATTGATCGCGGTACATTTATTCGTGTTTTACTTCGGCATACTGGCAGATGATACGCCCCCGGTCGGACTGGCGGCATTTGCGGCTGCCGCGATATCGAAGGGTGATCCGATCAAGACCGGTATCCAGGGCTTTGCCTACGATATTCGAACCGCGCTGTTGCCATTCCTGTTCATCTTCAATACCGAGTTGCTATTGATCAACGTGGGACCGGTAAAGGCCTTTTTCGTGTTCGGGGTCGCAGTGGTGGCGATGATGCTGTTTGCATCCGCCACCCAGGGTTACATGTTCACTCGCAACAAGAAATGGGAGTCGGTGTTACTGTTGCTGATCGCGTTTACATTGTTCCGACCAGGCTATTGGCTGGACAAGGTTATACCGCCTTACAACCTCCATAATCCGGAGGTCGTCTATGAAGTGGTCGATAACACCACGCCCGATGGAATTCTGACAATTGTTGTCAGTGGTCCGGATTTCGATTCGGGTGAGATCGAGTCAACCACGATACTGGTCAACCTGGGACAACCTGCCGACGCAGTAGAACGCCTGCGTAAGGCCGGCCTAACCGTTACCGTTGCAGACGGTCAGGCGATTGTCGAAGAACCCTTCCCGGGTACCCCTTATTTTGAAAGCCTGGGTAAATCCTTCGATTACTATGGCGACGAACCGGTACAAATCGCCGAGATTCGCGAACCTGCTGATCGAATTGCCAAGGAAGTATTCTATATTCCCGCGGTTTTGCTGTTGGCGTTTGTCATGTTTCTGCAAAAACGTCGTCAGCGCAAGGAACTGGGCTCCCAGGTGGAGGCGCCCGCCTGATTCTGTTCATCCGTAATATAGCGCCGTAGTCGGGTAGTCGATGTCGCCGTTAATCGTCGGCCTGGTGCTGCTGGCCGCGTTACTGCATGCCGGCTGGAACGCGATGGCCAAGTCGGGCGGCACACCGCAATACAGTATTGCATCCTACCGACTCGTCAACGCAGTCTGGTGCCTGCCGCTGCTATTTTTTTTTCCGCTGCCATTGGCCGCGAGCTGGCCGATGTTGCTGGCTTCGACGATCATCCATACCGCCTACTACTACACGCTTTCGAAATCCTATCGAAGTGGCGATTTGTCGCAGGTCTATCCCTTGTTTCGTGGCCTGGCACCAGTGCTTGTGATACTCGGTGCGGCCTTACTGGCCAGTGAATACCTGCCGATGGGTGCGATGCTCGGCATCGGGCTGGTCAGTGCAGGGCTTATCAGTATCACCTTTGCCGGTGGCGCTCTCGGCAAGATTCCCGGCCCGGCTTTACGCTGGGGTCTCGCAACCTCGGTTTTCATTGCCGCCTATACCGTTGCCGACGGGATGGGTGTTCGCGCCGCCGGTAATCCTTTCAGTTATATTCTGTGGTTGTTCGTTTTCGAACCCATACCGATCGGGCTATGGCTGCTGGCAACGGATCGGACTGGATGGTTCGGATATATGCGCGCCAAGCCGGGCAAGATTACTGCTGGTGCGCTCGCGGCAGCAACGGCTTACGCGATGGTAATCTACGCAATGAGTGTCGCACCGATGGCGATGGTTTCGTCGTTGCGTGAAACCAGTGTAATATTTGCTGCCTTGATCGGCACCCTGATGTTTCGCGAACCGTTCGGACGCCAGCGTATTATCGCCGCCATCCTGGTATGCCTCGGGGTAGTGTTGATCAAGGTCCTCAGCTAACAGGAGTCATCCGTAATGTCATTGACCGAAAATTTTCCGAGCGTGGATTTGAGCCATAAGCCGACCCCGCTCGAACTCCTGAAAAATGTCAGCGCCGAATTTGGCACCAATGTCTGGATCAAGCGCGATGACTGTACCGGTCTCGCATTCGGCGGCAACAAGAGTCGCCAGCTTGAATTCTACATCGGCCAGGCATTGCAGCAGGGCGCCGATACCCTGCTGACAACCGGCGCGGTGCAGTCCAACCATGTGCGCATGACGGTCGCAGCCGCGCGCAAGATGGGTCTCGAAGTGGAAGTCCAGCTCGAGCATCGGGTCGAGCGTGAGCAACCCGAGTATCACCAGTCCGGTAATCCTTACCTGGTCAAGTTGATGGGCGCAAAGATCCACTACTACCCGGTGGGTGAAGACGAAGCGGGAGCAGACCAGGCGCTCGAGGATCGCGCCGCGGAGATTGCTCGAGAAGGCGGTAAAGCCTACGTCATTCCGCTGTCAAATGCGCACACGCCTTACGGTGCACTTGGTTATGTCGATGGCGCCGAGGAGCTGATTGGGCAATTGAACGAGATGCAAATTGAACCGACCAGCTTCATCGTGCCGACAGGGTCTGCGTCCACCCATTGCGGTTTCCTCTATGGAGTCAGGGCCTGTGGCAACCATGCGCCGGTGCATGGCGTTTGCGTGCGCCGCGATGCCGAGAGCCAGAAACAACGCGTCAGCACCAAGTTAAAAGCCGTAACCGAGGTAATTGGTCTGGAAATCGATATTCCTGACAGCGATATTATCTGTGATGACAGTATGCTGGCACCGGGTTACGGGCTACCCGGGGCCGCAACGGTCGAGGCGATCAAGTACCTGGCCCGCAGGGAAGGTATCCTGCTCGATCCGACATACTCGGGCAAGGCATTCGCGGTGTTGCTGGAGATGTTGAAGCGGGGCGACTTCAAGCCGGATGAACAGGTGGTATTTTTACATACCGGTGGTGCGGCATCGTTGTTCGCTTACCCGGAACTGGTCGAAAACGAATAATGACGACCAATTTTCGATGGACGCGCTATCGGCGGATACCTACAATCTAGCGTCTTTGTTATTGATCGAACCTGAGGAGAAGCCTCGATGTCCAAACCCAAAGTAATTGTTACCCGCCGTTGGCATCCGGAAGTCGAGGCGGTGTTGGTGGAGCGCTTTGATACCCAGCTTAATGAAGACGATCACCCGATGTCGGTGAACGAGTTGCAGGACGCACTGCGCAGTGCCGACGCGGTATTACCGACCGTGTGTGACAAGGTCACTGCCGAAGTGCTCGGTGCCGATAATGTTCGCGCCAAAATTCTCGGCAGCAATGGTGTTGGGTTTAATCATATCGACCTGGAGGCTGCCAAAGCGGCAGGTCTGACAGTAACCAACACGCCTGAAGTGCTTACCGACTGCACCGCGGACCTGGCCATGACCCTGATGCTGGCAGTCGCGAGACGGGCAGGCGAAGGCGAGCGCCACCTGCGCAACGGTGAATGGACCGGCTGGCGCCCGACCCACATGATGGGTACCAGCGTTACCGGCAAGACCCTGGGATTGATCGGCATGGGACGTATTGCACGCGCCGTTGCCACGCGCGCTGCGCATGGTTTCAATATGAAAATCATATTTCATGACCCGTTTCCGCCGCGTGCTGAAGACATCGAGGGTTTGAATGCAAGCTCGTGTGCTTCGCCCGAAGAAGTGTTTAACCAGGCCGATTTTGTGTCGTTGCATTGCCCCGGTGGCAAGGAGACCTATCACCTGATCGGGGCCGATGCCTTCAAGGCGATGCAGCCGGGTGCGTTCCTGATCAACACCGCGCGCGGCGACGTGGTTGACGAAAATGCACTGATAAGCGCGTTGGAAAATGGTGAAATCGCGGGCGCCGGCCTCGATGTGTTCGAAAAGGAGCCGGCCGTCACCGCCGGATTGCTGAAACTGGAGAATGTCGTGCTGTTACCGCATCTCGGCAGTGCAACCCGGGAAACCCGCAAGGCGATGGGGATGCGCGTGGTCGAAAATATCGAGGCCTTCTTTAACGGCGATACACCGCGAGACAAGCTGGTTTAAATTGTTAGCCTACAAGTCAGGCAACCATGGTTGAGTAATGGATATGAGTTTCAATTTTATTATCGGGGTGCTGGCGATTGCTTATGGAGTGTACAGCTTTATCCAGAGAAAGATCGCGCCTGAAAAAATCGAAAAACTGCAAGTGATGATCGAGCGCAATGGTGAGAAAATGGGCCATTCCATTCACCTGTTCGGTTACACGATATTACCCATTGTTGCAGGCCTGTTGCTGTTGTACGCCCATTTCAAGGGTTAAATTCCGGATCCTGCCGGTGTTGAAAGTAGCCAAAACCAGCCTTCTCTAGAGCTGAAGTCCAAAAACGATGGAAACAGATGTAATTATTATCGGCGCCGGGTCATCCGGCCTGTCAGCCGCCAAGGAACTGACCAGGCTGGGGTTGTCGTTTACGCTGGTGGAAGGATCGCACCGGATCGGTGGCAGGGCTTATAGCGAGGAAATTGCACCGGGCGTATGGTTCGACCTGGGCTGCAGCTACCTGCACCAGGGCGAGACCAATCCATTTGTCGCTATCGCGGATGAACTCGGTGTTGTTCTCGGCAAAGACAAGAGTGACCTTTTTGATGAGAGCAGAATAGGGCTTTATAAAAATGGGGTGCCACTCAATTCTGCTGAACGCGAAGCCTATACTGCATACCTGGCGGAATGTTTTACGGCAGTGATCGCTGCTGCAGATCGGGGAGAAGATGTGGCGATCGTTGATCTCGTCGATCTTGAGAACGAATTTGCCACGATCTTAATGCATAACTGGGCGGATAGTTGGACGCGCGACTTAGACGAAATCTCGTCGGTTGATTTTGCAAATTTTGTCGGGGGTTCGGACATTCCCGTGCTGAACGGCTATGGCAACCTGGTTGCGTCCTGGGGTTCCGATGTGATGGTTTCGCTCAACACCAAAGTTGAGCGCATCGACTGGAGCAGGGATGGTGTTTCCGCGGAAACTTCCAGGGGGACATTGCGCGGGCGAACCGCATTGTGCACGGTTTCTACAGGGATTCTCGCCGCGGGTGAAATTGATTTTGTGCCAGGCCTGCCCGACTGGAAAATGGAAGCCGTTGTAGGCTTGCCCACTGGTACCGAAAACAAGATTTGTCTTCACTTCGACCAGGATGTGTTTGGCCCCGAAGGGCGTGGATTTTACAGAATCTGGAATGACGATGGTGCAGCCGGCGGCTTCGAGGCCGGTGTCATGGGACATAATACGGCAGTCGCGTTTTCCGGTGGGCGCTTTGCAGTCTGGCTCGAAAAGCAGGGCCAGCAAGCCGGCCACGATTATGCCGTGGATCGGGTCGCTGAGGCCTTTGGCAATGACATTCGCAAACATGTCACGCGTTCAATCGTTACCGCCTGGAGCACCGAGCCCTGGACCTGGGGATCCTATTCCTGCGCGCTGCCCGGGCAGGCACACCAGCGCACCGAACTGGCCCGGGCGCTCGACGATCGCCTGTTCTTTGCCGGAGAAGCGACCACAGTTAGCGATTACGGATGTTGCCACGGTGCCTATCGATCCGGCATTCGGGCTGCGCAGGAAATATCCCAAACCCTTGCGAGTTAGCCCCTGGTCGAAATCCTTCAGAATTGGGAAGCGCATATAACATCCTGAAGTCATTGGCCAAGCGCCTGGTTCCCTGTCAGGGGACACTAACGTTAGTAAAGCTGGCATGAATATGAATTACTCGGCGCATTGGAGTAAAATCCCGGGTAAAAATAAGTAATAGTAATATTAATGTTTGCGGTATCGCGGACAATGTACGTTTATAAACAAGGCGACGCTTAATTGTTTATTTATAAAAACATATGACTGAGGGCTTTAATATGAACGGGAAATCCATAGTAACTGGAACGGTATTGGCCTTGATTGCATTCAGCGTTTATGGCCATGGTTCGCTGAGTATTGATTTATCACATCCGATTCCAACGTTTGAGCCCAGTGCTGACGATCCCATGAAGGCCGATTTGTCCAAACCATATTTCGACTCGGTGCCGATCCCAACATTCGGTGGTCAGGCGGTTTTGTCTTTCACTAAGTTTCCTACCAGTGATGGTCATTTCAGTTTGGGGACCATTATTCTAGCGGAGCATCACGGAACGCATCTGGACACGCCAGGGCACTATGTCAACAATGCGGCCTCTCTGGAGAAAGAAAACAAACCAGCCGATCAGCGCAAGCACACGCATGACTTGAATGCCAACGACCTGATCGGGCACGCGGTGTTAATCGACATCTCGGGACGAGTCGAAATGGAACTGGCGAAAAATGGAGGTGTGCCGAGCTCCGATGTAACAGTCACTGATTTCTCAAATACTTCGGCTAACGTGATCACCGCTGACGATATCGCGGCCGTGGCAGATAAAATTAAAAATGGTGTCTGGTTGGTGCTAAACACCGGTTGGTCAAAATTTTACTTTTCGGGCCCTGATTTTGCAAAAGACCCGTACATCAACGGATTCAATCACCCGGGCATGAGCAAAGAGGCGGTGGACAAGCTGATCGAAATCATGGATCGGAAAGGTGTACTCATCGGTGGGATTATCGCCGACAACATTGGTATTGACTCAGGGCAGAGCGCGGTTGGAGATGATGATAAGTGGACAAATTCCTGGTATGCCCATGTTCGCTTGCTGCAGCGCGGGGTTAAATTTGTAGAAAATGCGACCAATCTTGGTCAGCTCGCGATGGCAAAGGACCCGGGTAAATGTACCATCGTGGTGGGTGCCCCCAAACACGTTGCTGGAACCGGCGGGCCGTCGCGCGTATTGGCGTTATGTAAATGATGTGAAAAAAAAGGTCTTGAAGCCGACAGGCCTTTTATTCTATCAATGAAGCCGCGTATGTAGCAGCTTCGCTCACCCGTTGGTCCGGATCGACTTCAGCCAGTTTTGACAGCTTTTGTTTCGCCGCTCGCGCATTGAGATAACCCAGTGAAATTACCGACTCCAGTCGAACTTGCGCACTAGTGTCGTTGAGCATTTTGATTAGTGCGTCGATAGAATTCGTAGCGTTTAGTCGACCCAGAACGCGAGCCGCCACCCACCGGACCTCGGCAGCTTCGTCGAAAAGCATCGTTTTAACTGAATCGATATGCCCCGGGTTTTCCAATACGCCTAATGATCGAGTTGCTACTGCTCGAATGCGAGCATCAGGATCAGATAAGGCCGCCTTGATGATTTCGCCTGCCTCGTCTGTACCCGTGTAACCGAGTCCATAGAGCGACTGCCAACGCGTCTCGTAAAAACCCTGTGCAATTTTCAGGTGGGCGCTACTGGTACGGGGAATCAGATTAGGTGTAGACGACCGTGCATAAAGCTGTTCGCCTGATCCAGGGTCAAGCCGGATGATCGTCTTTAAATACTCGTTCAACAGTTGCAGTTTTATGATGGCTTCAGCTGGATTGAGAAATAGCTGATTACTATCCTCAACAAACAGGTCACTGCTCTCGATCATGGCGCGTTCAATAATTGCAGGCACTTCACCAGGACCGCCAAAATTACGCAGCACCACCAGGCCCAGAATTCGAGTCTCTGAGTCTTCGCTGGACAGCGCGTCAAGGAAAAGTGACTCCGATCCCTGTGCGCGGGTATTTGCCATGGCGACAAGCGCGTACCGCTTTATCTCCTCGTCACTGCTTTGTGTATATACCTTTCGAATCGCCTCAGCCGTATCTTGATCTGCGAGCAAGGTAAGCGCCTGAAGTGAAACCAGGGCTTGCTCACGATTGCTGGATTGCGCCAGGGATTCAATCAGGACTGCCGTCGCCTCCATCGAACCCGTACGACCCAGCGAAAGTAATGCCGTGTTTTTTATCGGAGTAAATTTATCGTTAACCAGCATTTTCAGAGCTTGAACCGCAGCAGCAGATCTGAAGCTACCTAAACTCGCAACAGCCTGCACCCGTACCCGATTATCCTCGTCATGAATGCCTTTAAGAGCGAGCTGCTCAGCTAATTCCGAATCGATATTTCCCAGTGCACCTGCGCATTGCGCCCTTACCACGATATCTTTTTCTTTCTCGAGGCAAGCCTGGACTGCGCCCAGTGCCGTCTTTTCTCCGACTTTCCCGAGAGCACCATATATCTCTTGTCTCACACGAGCATCCGTTTCGTTTTTCTCAAGCCTCGCGAGCAATGCATCCGTGGTGCCTGCCTGCTGTCGAAATCCGAGTGATTCCGCTGCGCGGCGTCTTATATTGGGATTGGGATCATCGAGCGCCAACACGAGCACATTAAAATCGATGGAAGTGTGTTCCCAACCATTCGAGTAAGCGTTTTGAGAGTAACAACCCGAAATAACCACCAAACATAGCAGTACCTGTTTAGACTGATCGATCATGTCAGTCTGGTTCGCAGTCCTGGGCCAGGGTCTGGCAAATAAACGCTCTGGATATACCCAGTTGATCAGCAATATCATCCATCACCGCACGCTCAACATCGTTGGCCTTACCGTCAGCCCTGGACATCACACATATGTCACGCATTACCTGCATTCGCTGCGTCAAACTGGCGTTCTGGTTCGCGGTTTTAATTCGGTCCGGTAAGGTCTCTATGATACGTTCTATGTTGAGACCCTTGTCGAATTCACCTTTGCCAAAAAACTTTTCAAATAACTTGATCTCACTTGCGCCGATTCCTTGTTCGGCATTGGCCACCGCAATAGCACCGGAGAATAATAATCGACGCATTGCACTGGCGGTATCGGTTCGAGCCTCCAGGTAACTCGGCTCCATCAGGCTCAACAATCTTTGCACCCCGACTTCAAGGTTCTCATGAGAGCTACCGTCTGCTGTCATCAACTCTGACTGATGGAACAGGTGCAGCGCCTTGACTCTTAGCGGGCTAAACGGATGGGTCGAAAACCAGTCCTCCTTTGGAGCCCCCTGTCCGGGCTCGGCATCCTCCACCTGCATTTCATCCACCTGTTTTAGAAACTCATCCAGGTCGAAACGAATGATCTTATCACCAAGTCCGGAAGCCAGTTTAAATAACGAACGGGCGACACCAATCATATCCCCGGCACAGAAGGCACCGGCTCGGTCCGCCGAAACTTCTGCATTTCGAGACCATGCAAACAAGTCCAGTGCAAGGCGCGGATCCGGGCGCTGATCGCCTCGCAACAGATAACCAATGGGTATTTCGTGATGATTGTAGACGTGATGACCGAATTCATGGCCAATCACAAATTTAAGTTCGCTGCCATCGAATTTTTCCAGCAGGCTGGATGAAAACATCACAAACAGCTTCCCGCCTTCCGGCTTGAAACAGGCAGCGTTGTATTGAGGGCTGGAGTATACGTAGAGTTCGTGCGGAATTTTCATTTCAAGCTTTTCGATGCACTCATCCGCCATTTTGTGCACCTCGGGTGCCATGAAACGGCTGAGACGAACCGATGTCCCGAGTAACCGTCTGCGAGTACCCATGGGTCCATCTTCTTCTATCTTGGCGATATGTTCATTAACCCGCACCACGTCGGGATGTTTCAGCAACTCCGCAGCCATCTCTCGATCATTCTGGTACCTGATTGTTTTCCGATTCATTCGCTTTCATACCCGTTGAGGATTCGATAGCCTAACATTTCAACTTCCTCGGTCAACTCACCCAATTCCTGCCCCGCATCGTCCTGCCATTACTCGCAGAAACGAATTGTTCCAGGCAGGCACCATTCCGGGCTGGCCTGTTGGGAATTTTGCGTTAAAATTGCAACCCCCGGTTTGGGAACCAATTACCCGAGGAGAACCAACCATGAAATTTCTTTCCATGTTAACTGTTACGCTTGCCGCCTGTCTGTCGTTTTCGGGCGCGATGGCGGAAGTCCGCAGCGCGGCCGTCGCCTACAAGGACGGCAGCGACAATCTGACTGGCTACCTGTACTGGAACGATGAGGTCGAGGGCAAGCGCCCCGGCGTGCTGGTCGTTCACGAATGGTGGGGGCTCAACGACTATGCCAAGAGCCGAGCGGAACAGCTCGCCGAACTGGGTTACGTGGCCTTCGCAGTGGACATGTATGGCGGCGACAAGGTCACCAACCATCCAGCGCAGGCAGGTGAGTGGATGAAAGCGACGGTTTCGAACCTGGAAGGCTGGCGCCGCCGCGCTCAGAAGGGTCTCGAGAAGTTGAGCTCGCTGGCGATGACGGACAACAGCCGCCTGGCGGCAATCGGCTACTGCTTCGGTGGTGCCACGGTGATGCAACTCGCTTATTCCGGCGCCAATCTCAATGCCGTGGTGAGTTTCCACGGCTCCCTGCCTCCGCCGAACGGCAGTGAGGCGCGAAATTTCAAGGGGCGTGTGCTGATCGAACACGGCAATGCTGACGCCTTCGTCCCGGCCGAGCGCGTTGACGCCTTCAAGGCGGCGATGAACGATGCCGGCGTGGATCTCGTCTTCCATGGCCACGACGGTGCGCGCCACGGCTTCACCAACCCGGACGCGGGTAGTTTCGGTATCGATAACCTCAAGTACGACGAGGCCGCCGACGTGGCTTCCTGGCGCTCGATGCTGCAGACTTTTAACGCGGTGTTCTAAACCTTTTGAGCCGTCTGGAAACTGTGGCAAGCTCCTCCGCATTTCGAAAAATCTGCAGGGATCGTCCAATGTCTGGAGTGAGATTACGGTCAGATTAGAGTCGGTCTATGCCGCTGAAGAAGCGATTACAGGGCCTGTTTTCTCGTAAGCGGATCCTAGGAGAATTCTGGTGGGCGGCAACCTTCGGCCGGGAGCAAACACTTACGCAACTCAAATTCAAAAACTCATCTCTTTCACGTGACTTTTTGTTAATTATTCTACCTGGCAAGTATTCATGACAGTTTCGCGTGTTATATTTTGGTTTTTTAACCGATAAAAGTAATCCAGGGAGTTTAGAATTAAATTTTTAAGGACAATCCAGGCATATGACTACTGACCAACTTTCTGCAGACACTTCGACTGATCCTCCTCCCGTTCGGCAGCAACATAATGGCTGGCGAACTTTTGGCATAATTGTGATTACTATGGCGGTTACGCTGGCTGTTGGTTATTGGGCCTTGACCACCTGGCTTTTCCCGACCGAGTTCAAACCGGTAGTGCTTAATCAGGAGCAACAGCAAACCCTGGATCGAAAAATTAAGTTTCTCGGCGGAAACTCGCAGTCAATTGAAAAGACGGCAATTGAAAAGGAGGCAATTGAACCCGAAGCCTATAGTGAAGTCGGCGCCAGCCGTGAAGTCGAATTCAGCGAACGGGAGCTCAATGCCTTGTTGGCCAAAAACACCGAGCTCGCCAACAAACTGGCCATAGATCTCTCGAACAACCTGGTCAGTGCCAAGCTACTGGTGGATGTTGATCCGGATTTCCCAGTCCTGGGGGGCAAGACGATCAAGGTTACTGGCGGTATGGAGCTACGCCTGGTCAACAGTAAGCCGAGCGCAGTACTCAAAGGTATCAGCGTCTGGGGTGTACCGCTGCCCAATGCCTGGATTGGCAATATAAAAAATGTCGACCTGGTACAGGAATTTGGTGAAGCCGGTGGTTTTTGGCAGGCTTTGAACGAGGGAGTGGAGAAGATCGAGGTAAAGGACGGCAGGCTGCTAATCCAACTTAAGGAATAGATCAATAGTAAATTCTTGGACTCTATCCCCAACTAAACCACTAAACTCAAAATACCAGGTGGTGAAACCTAACAAGAGTAGATAGTCTACCAAAGTTGCCCCATAAAGAACGGGTTCGAGAGTCTGGTTTGGGTCGTTATCCGTCTCGCACAAACAGAATCTCAGCGTCTGTTTTCTCCAAAGCAGGCGCTGACAAGCTCGTCACCAGGGGCTATCTACGGCCAGTTTCGGACACTCAGCAATGAATCAATAATTTGTTATCGGATCCAAATCCTTATAATTTAGACTGTTAGCCGACAAGACGAGAATTAAAAGTGAATAATCAACTCAGCAAGAGACTCGCAGACAAGGCGTTTGAGGGGCTCTGTCCTGAATCGGCCGGCACTTGCGTCATCGTCCGCAGTCTGACGGCTCAAAGGATGTCCGAATGAGTGTCGTCAAGCGAGTTCTGTTCGTTTGTGTCGAGAACGCCAACCGAAGCCAGATGGCTGAGGCATTTGCTCGCATCCTGGGCGGAGGTGCCGTTGAAGCGTATAGCGCCGGATCTCGGCCATCGGGTATGGTCAATCCTAAGGCAATCGAGGCAATGGGCGAATTGGAATATGACTTGTCGGCGCATGGATCAAAGTCGCTGGATGAACTGCCGGAGGTGGAATTTGACTTTGTGGCTACCATGGGCTGTGGGGATGCTTGCCCCATGGTTCGGGCCCGACAACGAGCAGATTGGTCTATTCCCGACCCGAAATATCTTCCACCAGATGAATTTCGAGTCGTTAGGGATCTGATCCGGGACAAAGTCCAGGCCACGTTAGACGAGCTCGGTGTTACCTCCAATGTCATCTGACAAGCGCATGCAGTCGGACTAAGTGCCCGTGCTGATATTTATTTTTCTCCAAAGCTGACCCTCGTAAGGCCCTGGCGGGAGGCAATCTTCGGCCAATAACGGGCACTCATTTTTGCTTTCTCAGGTTCGTAGAACCGCCAAAATATGTTATTTACTTACATGCGAAATTAAATCTATGAATTTGACCTGGCAAGTTATACCATTTTCACGACTCCAATAAATGTAAGACGATAAAAATATAATGGAGGGATATTGAAAAAAATTACCCTTGCTCTGGTAATACTGTTTGCCACCCACAGCTATGCTGAGGCGCCAGGTAATAGTTATATTGGTGCGCAGTTTGGACAATCAACTCTTGAGGTTGAAACCTTAGATGACATCGAGACCACTTATGGATTGGTTCGTCTGGGTATTTATGTTACCGAATCCTTAGCGGCTGAATCACGTTATGGTTATGGTCTCGAAGACGATACCTTGTCAGGTGTCGATTATTCAATTGACCGTATTGCCGGTCTATACGCTGTCTACCATTTTAAGTTAAGTTCCAAAACTTCAATCTATGGCCTGGTTGGATATACAGAAATTGATATAAAAGCAGAATCGAACGGCGGTTCATTCGTCGAGGAAGAGGACGATATCAGCTATGGTATTGGCCTCGACTTCTACAATATCAACATTGAACTCACCCAGTATAAGGATCATTCAAATTTTGATGCGAGTGCATTGAGTATTGGATACACCTACCATTTTTAATAGAAACAGTAACGAAATCTACATGAAAGGTCTCGCGTCACTGGATCTGGCTTCTTTTACTTTTGATAATTTATTGTGTGAATGGGTGGAAGATCGTATTACGGCATAAATCTAAGGGTCCGTTTTGGGTCGTTTATCGCCGCTGATTAATCCAGTTTGAGAATCAGCTTTCTCGAAAGCGGACCCTCATAAGGCCTTGGTGGGAGGCAATCTTCGGCCAATACCGGACCCACTATAATTAAGGTGATAATATGTTACCAGGCCAATTGCCTGTCAACGTTGCTGTCAGGTATTTGATTTAGTTATGCTGAATAGTCGGAGATTTACGTGAAAAGAATACTGTTCCTTTGCTTGCTGCTAACTCAGCTGATTGCCTGCTCTGCAGAGGTAGGAAGCGATAAGTGGTGTGATAATCTAGAACAGAAACCCAAGGGAGAATGGACCGCAAATGAGGCGAAAGATTATGCCAAGCATTGCATATTCAAGTAACTAAACCTGTCGGGGAAAGAGCGCAATTAGAACTAACATAGCCATCGAATCGAAAACCCATGACGATGCGCTGCAGCTAGGCTGTTGAGCGCGGCATCAAAAGGCACTACAAGAGTTGGAAGACAAACAGTCCTTAGGGAGAATATTTTTAAAGTTGTCTGCTATCAATGCTTACGGCATATGGGTCCTGATTTCTTTGTTCCCACTAATTTTAGCGGGCATGATTTTACTTATTGACGAAAGAAGATCACCTAAGTCTCTTATACTTTCGTCAATTGCAATTGGGATCATTGCAACTAGCTATATCCTTCGTTTTTATCTGGTTCGAAATACCGAGTCGCTCCGTTTAAAAGTTCTCAAGGCTGTCAATCGTGAAGAGGCGTTAAAAATCATTACTGGAGGTTTTTGGTGGTGGTTAATTACTTTAATTGGTGCAATTGCAGTAGTCATTTCTAGCCGTAGTTTGTTTTGAATTTACCTTTTAACAAATGCATACATCCTTACTCAGCAAAGCTGGTTTGCTGAACCAAGCATCAGGAGTCTCTGTCAGTGTTAACCTGCCCATATTGCAATCATGAAATCTATATGAGGAAGCTTCCCCATCAAGGCTTCTTTAAAAGCTATAGAATATGCCCTAATTGCGAGGGTAGCTTCACACCTGACCCCGATACAAAACAACGGCAAACGATTTTTATCTTTACATTAATCATTTCGTTAGTTTTTACTTTGTTACTGTACTTCAGGAGCACTGAGTGGTTGATCCCGGCAATTATCAGCTATGTTATTTTGGGACTAATTGCATATTTGGGTAACAAGCGCATGTTTCTGGTTCCATATCAAAGTGATCAGAACAACAGCAAAGACATCTAACTAGCTGTTGCTGTTGGGCAAATACCCGCTACGCGAGAAGTTGGACAAGGATATGGGAGTCTCTTAAGGTCGGATATAGCCGCTGATTCCTAGGTTCTGAAGGTCTGTTTTCTCCAAAGGAGACGCTCATTAAAATCCGGTGGGAGGCAATCTTCGGCCATAAGCGGACCTTCCTAATGTGTGGTATGTATCTGCAGTAGAAGCGCCATATGCGGTAGCCGAAGGAGCGTAAACCGCATTAGAGATAATCCTCTACAGTCTTTTAAAACTGAAGCTGGGTTGTTAAGTCAGCCAGGCAGGGGGGTGGCGAAAAACCTCGTCTTTTATTGATATGTATCAACCTTCCCTCACTCGAAAAGGAGTAGATATAAACACTATAGTGAAGGGCAAAGAGCTAGACATAAAAATGCCCAGCAGAAACGTAAGAGCGACAATGACATGACCTGCCAAAATCCTCGATGTCTGGGTAATTATGATTTCGATCAGATCGCTTATTTTGCAAAGAAGCGTTTTGTCGACGGATTCAATACGATCGCATTATTGGAACAGGCCAGATCAGAGCGCGAAAAAGAAGAGATTGCATTGGTCTGCTTGCTAGATGTAGAAGATGACAAGATTCGAGACCTTCAACTCTGCTGTACACATTCCCACGCCTGCGAGGTAATTGATTGCAGAGACAAGCTCAAAGAAATAATCGAAGAAGAGCTTGACCAACAAGCATCCGCTTAATTAAACAGGGCTGCTACTCTCCTGCTTCCCCCGCTTAAGAATCACCAATTTAAGATGTATGTTTGGACTCCCAAGAAACTAATACTGGTGATTTCAGGGTCTGTTTTCTCGTAAGCAGACGCTCGTAAAATAATGATAGGAGGCAAACTTCGGCCATTAGCTGCCGCTTGGGCTTTGTCTCTTTACCTCGATTTCTGTACCAATTAAAAGTGAACGTAACTTGTAAAAAGTGTTACGGTTCTCCCGTGTCGTAGTAATTAAACTGGCAAGAAAGCACAAAGTAAGAAAACAGACCAATACCAGGGGGAGCAAAACGATGAATTTAGCAGATATAGTACAGCGAGGCTGGGAAGCGGTAGGTGCCGGAGATTTTGATACTTTAGTGAGCGACTACGTTGAGAATATGACATTCATTATGCCAGGACAGACCGATGTCCTGGAGGGACGCCAAGCATTCCGCAAGGCACTGGATAGTCTTGGCGAGATTCTCCCGCCAGGCTTTGAAATCACCGGCCTACGTCAGATTGAAGGGGGAAATGAGGTTGTCTCGATTGTTGAGTGGAAATCTGAAAAGATTGCTGACTCCCAGTTCTCCGTTCTGTTTAAATTCGAGGGTGACAAAATCTATGAGGAACGATGGTTCCTAGATACCGAGCAATGGAAGAGCGCATTCTAAAGTTTTCTCCAAAGGAGACACTGGGAAAACCTAGTCAAGCTGCTGGAAACGGCCAGAAGCGGACGCCTAGCAATGAAGCAATAACATACAAACAAGTCAATAATCCCTTAACTCAACTGTTAGGATGTGAATATTCGAGAGGGGCAAAATAATGACAGATTCACATTCAGCATTTATAGGGGAAATACCGCGAAACTATGAAAAGTATCTTGGCCCTCTGATTTTCAATGAGTATGCCGAAGATCTTGCAAAGCGTGTATCAGTCCCTTCCGGTGGTGTATTGCTTGAAACAGCCGCAGGTACGGGTATGGCAACCCGACAACTCCGTGACGCAATAGATCAGGATGTGCGTATCGTAGTAACCGATCTCAATCAAGATATGCTCGATGTGAATAGAGGCAAGTTTGAAGATCATGAAAACATCGAGTTTCAAACGGCAAACGCATTGGAGCTCCCTTTTGAAGATTCCTCATTTGACACAGTTGTGTGCCAATTTAGTGTTATGTTCTTTCCCGACAAACTCGCAGCATTGAAGGAAGCAGCTCGCATTTTAAAACCAGGCGGGATATTTCTTTTTAATATTTGGGATTCGTTCGAGCACAACCACCTCATCCGCACAGTTAATTCGACAGTTGCCAAGTGTTTACCAGACGATCCACCAAACTTCTGGGGTGTGCCTTACGGCTACTACGAAATCGATGTGATTAAAAGTCTTCTATTTGAATCGGGATTTGGAGATATTGAAATCTCGGTGCTACCGCGCACAAGTACGACCGATGAAGCACGTCACGTAGCCGTCGGTTATATTTTAGGAACGCCTGCCCGTTTACAGATTGAACAGCGTGCCCCAGAGTCCATTTCAGATATTGTGGATGCTGTTGAAAAGGCTATCGGTGAGGAATTTGGTTATACATCGGTAAGCGCGAAAATGCAGGCGATAGTCTTCCAAGCGCAATATCCGGGATAGAAATACCTGGCCTCAAGCGATAATTGAGGATCTGCTATCTCCAAAGGAGACGCTGATTAAATCGAGGCAGGAGGCAATCTTCGGCCATTAACGGACGCTCGTTTAGATCAGAACTGACCTTGTCGATATCCATCCCAGGATAAAAAAATGGCATATATGACTTAACTTGAAGCCAGTGCAGTCTCCAAGGCAGGTAGCACGAATTTACGGCCGATGCTTTCTGCCTGGTCGTGCAGATGTTGCAACTCGGCCATGATCGCCCGATCTCGATTCCCACGGCCGTGGGCCGCTAGCGCACGACCGCGAGCGATAAAATAGTCGCTGCGTGGCAATGGCTCGGGTCGGGTGTAGTCTTCCAGCGCCTGGGCGTACCGGTCGACTTCGTCCCATTCCCCCATTCGCAGGCGTGTTTCCATGGCATCTTCATAAAAATCCAGGTGATTATGACCGACGCTACCCTCAGCCAACATCGATTCTCCCTTTTCTAAAATCGAGCGGCATTGCTCGACATCGTCCGTCACAGATGCGAGTAACCCCAGCACGCTTGGACCTTTAAATGTCATGCCCGATTCCGTTTCATCCAGAATACTCACCGCTTCCTCGGCCAGTTTGCAAGCCTCTGCAAAATTCCCTTCCAACGACGCATTCCGCGCAGCATGGTAGAGGCACAATACTTCCATCAGATTCGATTGCATATGACGCGAGACCTCCAATCCCAAGTCTATCCATTCGTTGGCTTTTACCAAATCCCCGAGTTCTGCCCAGAGTTTCCCGCCGACCGCCAGAGCGATAACTTCGGCCCAAAGATCATGCGTTTCCCTGGCCAGATCGAGAGAGGCGTGGCAATCCGCTGCGCATGATTCAACATCGTTTAACGATTGTGACGCAGCTGCCAGCATCGCCATATTCACGGCTATTACGCGGCCGAATCCGTGCTCGCGAGCAAGATTGATGCATTGATCGAAATAATTGTGCGCGGATAGAAAACGACCACAATTATACTCGGCGTCGCCGAGTGCACTTAGCGCGCGGCATTCCTCCTCGGGCGAGCCGGCTTCGCGGGCATACTTCAGAAATTCCCGGCTCGTTTCAAGACAGGTTTCGGTTTCACCCCGAAAGAAGTACACACCGGCCCACAACCGATAGATTCGGGCTAGTTCCAAAGTGAGTTCATGCTCCTTTGCCTGATCTTCAGCAATTCGCAGCACCTCGATCAGTTCCTGATATTCTCCAGAAATACGATGGCCCTCTGCCACGCCAATTAACGCTTTGCAGGCCTCAATATCATCACTCGCGATTTGGTGCGCCCTTCGATAGGCCTCTATCGACTCTTGCGCGGAGCCGGAAAGCATCAATAGCTCACCCTGCAGGCAGCTGAGCTCAAACCGCACTGTGTCCGAGGTGATCTCCAGTCCCCGGCTTACTAGCTGTAATGCATGCTTATGGCGATACGATGCCGACTGTTCGCGTGCCGCATTAAGATATGCCTCCGCTGCTGAGGGGTCTTCTGCTCGATCCAGATGCTCCGCATGCAGCACCGGGTCTCGTGTTGCAAACCACTCGGCAGCACGCCCATGCAATTCAAGGCGATGGCGCTTGATTAGCGATGCATATGCACCCTCCTGAATCAGTGCATGGGCAAATAGATAGAGTGAACCCTCTGGTCGCATCAGGTTGTGTTCGACAAGCCCTTTGATTTCGTAGGTGGGTTTATCTATCAGGTAACGCAGGCTGTTGGGATCGAATCGCTGACCCAGTACCGATGCCGCACGTAACGCTTGTTTGTCTTCACCGGGCAGATGGTCCATGCGCGCTAAAACCAGACTCTTAATTGAATCGGGGATGTTCCCGTCGGTGCTTTCTTTAACACCCAACAAGAGTTGTTCGAGAAACAACGGATTACCCGCCGCACGTTCGATGCAACGCCTGGCCAGGTCGTTGCTTGCGTCAATATAACCTGACACCAGGCTCACCGACTCCTCCATGCGCAACGGGCTGAGATCCCAGGTCACAATCGGGCTGTCTCTGGCACGCGCACGCCAGGTTTTATCAATAGGGTCACCTTCCGCGCGCGAGGTCATGACCATCAGTGCCGGGCAATCTGCAACCACAGCAGTTATGCTGGCTAGATATTCCAATGTGATTTCGTCGGCCCAATGCAGGTCCTCGACTACCACGAGTAACCGCTCGTTAGCTGCTTGCCTTGCCAGTACATGGGTTAGTGCTGTGCGCTTGCCCGTGCTTCTCGATTCTGCATCCATTGCATCGTAAAGGGTTCGAAGCTCCAGAGGTTGAGTCAAGTCGAGTAAATCATTCAGATAAACGCGATGTTCCGAATTCGCAATGCCATCATTCAAAGCACTTTCTAAAGCTACTTCCCGTTCGTCTTTACTGCTACCCGGTGCTATACCGAGCATGCTTCCCGCCAGTGCTGGCACAGCACCTTGGCCCTTGCCAGCGCCGAAATCGAGCACCAGTGCCTTGTGAAGCCTGAATCCACTTTCCTGCGCAAGTTGAGTA
>Ga0224508_10000981_pt1 | contig 26232 bp, 16 predicted proteins | sample SF_Jan12_sed_USG_4_FD_170157 | JGI IMG/M metagenome (GOLD analysis project Ga0224508, IMG submission 170157) | Sediment microbial communities from San Francisco Bay, California, United States - SF_Jan12_sed_USGS_21 | ecosystem: Environmental > Aquatic > Marine > Sediment | place: USA... | reverse complement strand
GCCTTCCAGGGCGCCAGAGTCGATGTCGGTGATTCGGTCTCCACCCGCGCTGGCAACGATCTCGGCGACCGTGTTGCCCGAATTGTTGACGTCATCTGCAGTGACCGTAGTCAGCGATGACGACCCGGAGAAATCCAGCACCGGAGCATCGTTGACGGCGTTGACGGTCACGGTGAAGGTGGACTCGACGAAGAGGCCACCCGTATCGGTGGCCCGGATCGTGATGTCCGCTGCGCCGTTCTGGTCCGCTGCGTAGTCCAGCGTGAGCACGCCAGAGCCATTGATGCTCGCGGCGTCGAAGAGCGCCGGATTCGTGTTCGCCTCGATGGAGTAGGTGAGGTCGGTGTCGGCATCCTCGAAGTCGTCGAAGATCGTCTTGAGGTCGATGTGCGAGAAGCCCACGTCCTCGTTCACGGAGAAGTCTGCAATTCCAGAGGTGGTGGGTGCGAGATTCCCCGCAGGCACGAGAGAGACCGCCCACGGGCTCTCCTGCCAGGTGTCGAAGCCGATATCGCCGCCGGTGAAGAAGGCCTCGGCGGTCGCGGTCGTCGCGGTTCCTGTGTCCGTCACGTTCAGGACGAAGATGTCCGAGCGGCTGACGGAGGTCCCGGCTACGGTGTCATCCTGGTAGAGCGATACGAGAATCTGGCCACTGGTCAGTGTGCGGTCCCCGATCGTGACGTCCGACTCGACGAGCTCGACACCATGAACCAGCTGGTTGATTCCAAGATCGGTACCGTCCACGAGGACCGTTCTTGTCCCGGTATTCGTCGCCCCGTCGCCGAGCACGCCGGGCTGGAAGCGATAGATGGCGCCGTTCGAGGCGCGATCGGTCATCAGGAAGTCGCCCGGGTTGAGCGTCGTTGCACCGCCGCCGACGCCGACCGTCGTGGTCTGCTCGACGAGGGTGATGCCTTCGATCTCGTATCCCAGGTCGGCGCCGTCGATGAGCTTGATGAAGGTGCCGCCGAGTGAGTAATCGGAGGGCGAGTCCGGGCGGAAGATGAATACATCCCGCGAGGTCACCGAGAGGGTCGAGGTGTCCGAGTTCACCAGGGTCTCGGGGAACACCGAGGAGAGCAGGATGTCTCCAGCCTGCACCGGGATCGCGTTGGACCCCACGGTCATGTTCGTTCCGACGTAGTGGATCGCGTCCAGGCGCGAGTCACCATCCTGAACGAAGTTGTCCAGGTTGAAGACACTGCTCAGGGTGCCGTCCGTACCGCCTGGGTCGTAGGCCAGGTTGGGGTCGTCGAAGGAGAGGACCGAGCCGCCCGACCAGCTGTCCAGACCATTCGCGCCGCTGGGTGAGGAGACGTCTTGCTCGGTTGTCAGCCACAAGCCCGCAGTCGCCTGACCTCCGTCCACGTACTCGACCGTCAGCTTGGGCCGCAGGCTCACCGTGCCGTTGTCGGAAGAGCTGAAGTCCCAGCCGTCGTCGCTGTTCGTGATGATCGCCCAGCCGTGGTTCGCGTCGCCGTCCGACCAGGCCTGGAGCGCGCCCTCGAGGCCGGTGATCGCGACCGGGCCCGTCACCCGCGTATCGGGTACCGTCGCGTCCGCCGTCGCCAGGGCCTCGCTGTCGTCGAGCTGGATCCCGCCCGAGAGGGAGTCCCACGTCGACGCCTCCGACCAGTCGACGAGCATCCGGTGCAGTCCGATGACCTTGGGGTCGACGGTGGAGTCGAAGACGTCGAGCGTGAGAGTTGCGGACGTGATCGTCGAACCCGGCGGGATCTGGCCGGGGCCGGTCCCGAACAAGCCGTTGAACTGGATGAGGCCCTGGGCGGTCCCCGAACCGTCGTCGATGTCGACCGTGACGGAGCTCCAGCCTCCGGGCGCGCTCGACGTGGGACTGCCCGAATCGAGCACGGTATCCAGGGTGCCCGTATAGCCGTCGATCCCTTCCTGGAAGTTGGCGGTCTCGAGGGTCGCGGCCCACGATTGCTGTAGCCCTGCGCTGAAGGCGAGGTCCGTCTCGACCTCGCCGGTCGTCACCTCCAGATCCCAATCGCCGCCGAGCGCCTGGGCGCCCGTCAGGTCCGAGCTGGCCGCGACGTCCGCGCCGGTGAGCTTCGCGAGCGAGCCGACCAGCGCCTCGCCGCTCTCGCTCCCCGCGAGATCGCAGCCGTAGAAGAGCAGGTCCGCGTCTTCGGAGAGCGCATCGGCCCAGCCCGTGAGGTCGCTCTCGTACGCGGAGAGGGTGTCGCCCGAGAGCCAGGCGTCGCCGAGCTGCACGGCGCCTTCGCTGCCGTGTGAGACGATGTGGACGGCGTCGAGTCCCTGGTAGTCCGACAGGATGTCGGTGATCTGCGAGATTCCGTCTCGCTCCGAATCGAGCAGGAACACTTCGAGGGTACGTCCGGACGGAGTCGACGAACGCAGGTCGTCGACCAAGGCCTCGTAGCCCTCCACCCCCGTGTCGACGAAGACGAGCTCCGTGCGGATCTCCGCAGCGGTGTCCTGTGATTCCGGCGCAGCGCCGTCTTCGAGTCGGAACTCGATCGGTGCGGGCCCCGCCGCGTCGGCCTGGATGGCCTCGTCGAGCGCGTCGCCGGTGGGCGCGACGGTGAAGGTCGAGAGCAGCACACGCGGCTCGAGGGCCTCGAGCCCGGCCGCGCGCCGCGGCGGAGTCCGCTTGTTGTCTCGATTCTTCTTTGCCATCGGGCGCACCTGTGGATCGGGGGGGGCGCACAGAGCGCCACAAGGGAAGATCGGTGCTTTCTGGAGACTTCTTGACAAAATTGTGGTTAAAGTCACCCACCCTGACTGGAAGTCTGAGGCGCAGGCGGCCCGCAGCTCCGCCGCGCCCCGGCGCTCAAGCTCTTGAGGAGGCTCAGCAAATCTCGGCCACTGGCCGATGGAAGAGGGGATGCAGTCTCACCTCCAGGCCTGGCTCGCGCGGCAGTCGCGCGTGGCCGGATCGCCGTGCGCTTCGCTGTGGTTGCGCAAGGGGCCGGCCGCCGAGCCCGAACGGGTGGCCCTCCACCCTCCCGAAGCCGGTGCCGCCGCCGCCGCCCCCGAGCACGCCGACTGCGCCAAGGCCTGCCTGGCCGCCGGGCGCCCGCTGGTGCGCGCCGGCGAGCAGGGCGAGCTGTTGGCCGCGCCGGCCGCTGCCGGGGCGTTGCAGATCGCAGCGGTGCTCGAGCAGCCCAAGGCGGCCCCGCGCGAGCAGGCCGCGCGCCTCGATCGCCTGGCCACCGGGCTCGACTGGCTGGCCTGGGACCTGGCGCGCAGTCCCACCAGCGCGCGTGCCACCCAAGCCTTCGGCGCGGCGCGCAGCCTCGACCTGCTCGCCAGCGCCCTCGAGGAGCGCCCGCTCACCGCGACGGCCATGGCGCTGACGACCGAGCTCGCCACGCTGCTGGGCTGCGAGAGGGTGAGCCTCGCGCGCTTCGAAGGCGGCGAGCTGGAGATCGATGCGATCTCGCACAGCGCGCGCCTCGACGCGCGCACACAGCTCGCCCGCGACCTGATCGCGAGCATGCAGGAAGCCATCGACCAGGACGCGGTGGTGGTGTTCCCACAGCCCGCCGACCGGGCGCCGCTGGCCGTCGAAGCCCACCGCCGCCTCGCCGAGGGACAATCGCTGGCGGGGGTCTGGAGCCTGCCGCTGCGCGACGGCGAGGATTGGATCGGCTGCCTGCTCGTGGAGCTCGCCGCGGGGCAGAGCCCGCCTCCCGGCGCGCTGGCCTGGCTCGAGCAGCTGGGCTCGCTGCTGGCTCCGATCCTGGCGCAGCGCCGTCAACGGCAGTCCACGCTGGGCGAAGGGCTGCGTCGTCTGCTGAGCGAAGACCTGCCCGAGGCGCTGGGCTGGGGGAACCTCAACGTTCGTCTCGCCGTCGCCGCGGGCGTGGTGCTGCTCTGCCTGCTCGCGGCGCTGCCGGCCACCCACCGCGTCGCCTCGCCCGCCCGCCTCGAGGGTGTGGTGCAGCGGGCGATCGTCGCGCCCATGCAGGCCTACGTCGCCGAGAGCCGCTATCGCGCCGGCGACCTGGTCGAAGCGGGCCAGGTGCTCGGCGTCCTGGAGGACGCCGACCTCAAGCTCGAAGCGCGCAAGTGGCAGGCCGTGCGCGCCCAGCGCAGCAAGGAGCTGCGGGCCGCCATCGCCGAGCAGAACCGCTCCCAGGCGCGCATCCTGCAGGCCCAGGTCGAGCAGGCCGACGCCGAGCTCGCCCTGATCGAGGAGCAGCGTCGCCGCACGCGCCTGGTGGCGCCCTTCGACGGCGTCGTCACCCACGGCGATCTCTCTCAGGCCCTCGGCTCCCCGGTGGAGCGCGGCGAGGTGCTGTTCGAGGTGGCGCCCCTGGACGACTACCGCATCATGCTCGAGGTCGACAGCCGCGACATCGCGCGGCTGCAAGCCGGCCAGACCGGCGAGCTCACCCTGGAGGCCTTGCCGGGCCGTTCCCTCGATCTGACGGTGCGCCGCATCACCCCGATCGCCGTCTCCGAGGACCGCCGCAGCTACTTCCGCGTGGAGGCCGCCCTCGACGGCGAGGCCGGCGGGCTGCGCCCCGGCATGAACGGCGTGGCGAAGATCGCCGTGGGCGAGCGCAGCCTGCTGTGGATCTGGACCCACTCGGTCGTCGAGTGGCTGCGCTTCGCCTGGTGGGCGTGGCTCCCTTAGGCCGGTGATGCAGGAGCGTCTCTTCAGCCCCTACTGGTATCGCGTGGCCGCGCTGCGACCGCGCCTGCGCGCCCATGTGCGCATTCACCGTCACGTGTATCGCGGCGACCGCTGGTACGTGCTCGAGAACCCCGCCTCGCAGCAGCAGCACCGCTTCACCCCGGGCACCCACTTCCTCGTCGCCCTGATGGATGGCGAGCGCAGCGTGGCCGAGATCTGGGACGCTGCCCTCGACCGCTTGGGCGACGAGGCGCCCACCCAGGGCGAGGTGATCGCTTTGCTCGCCCAGCTCCACGACGCCGACGCGATCCTCTGCGACGTGTCCTCCGACACGAGTGCGCTCTTCGAGAAGTTCGTGCACTACAAGCGGCAGAAGGGAGCCCTGCAGCGCTGGAAGAACCCGCTGTACGTGCGTCTGCCCCTCTGGGACCCCGAGGCCTGGCTCGAAGCCTGGTCGCCGCGCATGGCCGCCTTCTTCACGCGGCAGGCCTGGATCGCCTGGTGCGGGCTCGTGCTGCTGAGCGGCGTGACGGCGCTGAAGCAGTCCGACGCCCTGCTCGCCTATGGGCGCGAGTCGCTCGGGGACCCGCGCGGGTGGGTGCTGATGGCGCTGCTCTACGTCGTCGTGAAGGCCCTGCACGAGCTGGGCCACGCCTTCGCGGCCAAGCACTGGGGCGCCCCGGTGCACGAGATCGGGCTGATGTTCATCATCGGCATGCCCATCCCCTATGTCGATGCCTCGGCCACTTCGGTGTTCCCCGAGAAGCGCGCGCGCATGGCCGTGGCGGGGGCGGGCGTGATCGTCGAGCTGGCCCTGGCGTCGCTCGCACTGTGGGTGTGGCTGGCCGTCGCGCCGGGCGCGTTGAAGCTCGCGGCCTTCCAGGTGATGGCGATCGGCGGCGTCTCGACCCTGCTCTTCAACGGCAACCCCCTGATCCGCTTCGACGGCTACTACGTGCTCGCGGACTGGCTCGAGATCCCGAACCTCGCCACCCGCGCGAATCGCCACCTGCGCTACCTGGCCGAGACCGGGATGCTGGGCCTGGAGGAGCGCCGCGGGGTGGATGCCGAGCCCAGCGAGGTGCCCTGGCTCGTCACCTACGGCGTGCTCGCATTCGTCTACCGGATCTTCCTCACCGTCACGATCGCGCTCTTCGTGGCCGGCAAGTTCTTCAGCCTGGGCGTGGCGCTGGCGATCTGGTCGGTGGTGCTCCAGGTGCTGTTGCCGGCCTGGAGCGGCGTGATGAAGCTGTGGCGCGATCCGCGCGTCGCAGAGCGCCCGCTCGGGGTGGCCGCTCGCGGCCTGACGCTGGTGACGGGTCTGGGCCTGCTGCTCTTCGCCGTGCCGCTGCCGGTCTGGACCGTGGCCGAAGGGGTGGTGTGGCTTCCGAAGCAGGCCCAGGTGCGCACGGGCAGTGCGGGCGTGCTCACCCGGGTCCTCGCCGAGCCGGGCAGCGTCGTGCCGTCCGGCCAGCCCCTCTTCGAGCTCGAAGACCCGATCCTCGAAGCCCGGGTGCGCGTGCTCGAAGCCCGCGTGCGGGAGGCCCGCGCGAGCCTTGCCTCGCACCCGGCGCGCGATCGGGTGGGAGCGGAGGTCGCCCGCGAAGAGCTGGCTTCGGTGCGCGCCGAGCTGGATCGCGCGCGCGATCGCCTCGGAGAGCGCCTCGTGCGCGCCGGCAGCGAGGGTCGCTTCGTGCTGCCGCGGGCCGAAGACCTGGTGGGCCGCTTCTTCGAGAAGGGCGCCGTGGTCGGCTACCTCGAGATCGACGCGCCCGCGACGGTGCGCCTGGTCGTGAAGCAGGACGACGTGGCCTCGGTGCGCTCCAGCACGGGGGAGATCTCGGTGTGGTTTCCCGGCCGCTCCCGGGTCGTCCCCGCCGTCCTCGAGCGCGAGGTGCCGCGTGCCAGCGATCGTCTGCCCAGCCTGGCGCTCGGCTCGGCTGGGGGAGGGGGCCTCGCCGTGGACGTCCGCGACCAGCAGGGTCTGACTGCGCTCGAGTCGCTGTTCCAGTTCGACGTCCTCCTGCAGGAGCGCGTGCCGGCGCTCGGGCTCGGCGGTCTGGCCTGGGTGCGTTTCGACCACGGCCACGAGCCGGTGGGCTTCCGCGCCGTTCGCGCTGCCCGGCGCCTGTTCATGCGGCGGTTGCATGTCTGAGGAAGCGCGTCCGGGCGTGATCCACGGGGCCTACCCCGAGCGGCTCGAGCCGCGGCCGAGCTGGTCCGAACGGCTGGCGGAGCGGCTGCGCGATCGCGCCCGGGGTGCGCGCCCGAGCGCGCGCAAGCTCGAGGCCCAGGCCCAGGCGGTGATCCGACGCGCCGAGACCCTGGCCGACGCCTCGAGCCAGGCGCTCGACGAGCGTTTGGCCGCCGTGCGTCCCGCGCTTCGCAAGCGCATGGGGGGCGAGGCGCTCGAAGAGACCCTGGCGCTGATTCGCGAGCAGTCGCGGCGGCAGCTCGGCATGGCGCACTTCGAGGTGCAGCTGATGGCCGGCATCGGCCTGCTCGGCGGCCTGCTGGTCGAGCTCGACACGGGCGAGGGCAAGACCCTCTCGGCGACGCTCCCGGCGGCGGCCGCGGCCCTGGCCGGCGTTCCGGTCCACGTGATCACGGTCAACGACTACCTGGTGGAGCGCGATGCCGAGCTGATGGCGCCGCTCTACGAGGCGCTCGGGCTGCGCGTCGGCACCGTGCTCGACCGCCAGCCCGACGCCGACGATCGGCGTCGCGCCTACGCCTGCGACATCACCTACGTCACCAACAAGCAGGTCGCCTTCGACTACCTGCGCGATCGCCTGTCCAGGCCCCACCGGCGCGACCGTCTGCGGGGCGAGGTGCAGCGGTTGGAGCAGGCCTCTCGGGGCGGAGAGGGTCTGCTGATGCGCGGTCTCTGCTACGGCATCGTCGACGAGGCGGACAGCGTGCTGGTCGACGAAGCGCGCACGCCGCTGATCCTCTCGCGCGGCGTTCCGGCCCCCGGACTCGAAGAGGTCGTCCGTCGCGCCATGGCCATCGCCGGCGAGCTGGTCGAGCCCGAGCACTATCGGGTGTCGGAAGACGGCAAGCAGGCCACCCTCAGCGACGTGGGGCGCGACGAGATCGCCCGGATCAGCGCCGCAGACGGCGGGATCTGGAACGCTCCGCTGCGTCGCGCCGAGCTCGTGCGTGTGGCCCTCACCGCCCGCAACGGCTACCGACGCGACCTCGACTACATCGTCCGCGACGACAGCGTCGAGATCGTCGACGCCTCCACCGGGCGCTCCATGCCCGACCGCTCCTGGGAGGGCGGCCTCCAGCAGATGATCGAGGTGAAGGAGGAATGCGAGGTCTCCGGCGAGCGTGAGACGATCGCGCGCATCTCCTACCAGCAGTTCTTCCGGCGCTACCTGAGGCTGGGGGGCATGACGGGCACCGCGCGCGAGGTGGCTCACGAGATCGAGGACGTCTACGGGCTCCCGATGGTGCGGGTCGAGCCGCGCCGGCCCTCGCGCCGCATCGACCTGGGCGTGACGGTGCACGCCGACCTCGAGTCGAAGTGGAAGGCCATCGTCGCCCGGCTGCGAGAGCTGCACGAGGTCGGTCGCCCGGTGCTGGTCGGCACCCACTCGGTGCTCGCCTCGGAATCGCTCGGCGAAGTGCTCGACGGCGCGGGCCTGCCCCACGTGATCCTCAACGCCCGCCAGGACGCCCAGGAGGCGGAAGTGATCGGACACGCCGGCGTGGCGGGACGCATCACCGTAGCCACCAACATGGCCGGGCGCGGCAGCGACCTTCGCGTTTCGCCGGAAGTCGAGGCGCTCGGCGGCCTCCACGTGCTCTCGGTCGAGCGCGCGGAGGCGCGACGCATCGATCGCCAGCTCTTCGGCCGCTGCGGAAGGCAGGGCGACGCCGGGTCCTTCGAGCAGATACTCTGCCTCGAAGACCCATTGCTCGTGGCCTCGGGCCCGCAGGTCTGGCGCGTGGCCCTGCGCGCTGCACTGGCTTCGGCCCTGCCCGGGGCCCAGCTCGTGGCCCGGCTCTGGGCCGACCTCGCGCAGCGCCGCGTCGAGGCTCGCCACGCGGATCAACGCGCCCAGCTGCTGCGCAGCGAGGACGCGCTCGAGCGAGCGCTGGCCTTCGCCGGGGCGTCCGAATAGCGCTAGTCGGTCTTGGGGATCTGGTCGAAGCGGGTCACGCGGTTGCGGCCGCTGTTCTTCGACGAATAGAGCGCCTGGTCGGCCTGATCGATCAGCTTGGTCAGGTCGTCGGCGCCGTCGCGCACCGAGGCGACCCCCAGGCTCACAGTGATGGGAACGCGTGTGAAGTCGGGAGCCGCCACCTGCTCGCGAATCATCTCCGCGATTCGCTGGCAGTCTTCGGCTGCGGCTTCCGGGACGAGCGCACAGAACTCCTCGCCGCCGTAGCGACATACGAGGCCTCTGCCGCTGAGCTGGGTCAGCAGGGCGCCGGCCACCCGTCGGATCGCTTCGTCGCCGGTCTGGTGCCCGTGGTCGTCGTTGACGCGCTTGAAGTGGTCGATGTCGGCCATCAGGCAGCAGAGATCTTCGGAATGCTGGCGGGCGCGGGCAAAGATCGGCTCGGCCTCCTCCATGAAGCTGCGCCGGTTCGCGGCGCCGGTCAGCGGATCGATGCGGGCGAGCTGTTGCAGCTCCTCGTTCTGGAGCCGGATCTCGTCCCGCGACTTCTCCAGCTCGTCGAGCGCGCTCTGCAGCTCGGACCGATTGCGTTCGAGCTCTGTCACGTCGCCGAAGGTCACGATGGCGCCCGAAGGCCGTCCCCAGCCGTCGAGCACCGGCGCCCCGTTGACGGTGAGCACGACGCGTTCCCTCTCGCTTCGCTTCAAGGTGAGCCGATAGTCGGTGAAGGGCGAGGCGTCGGCCATCGCGTCCATCCAGGGCGGCTCCGCCCTGAGCGGGTCGCCCGCGCCGTCGCACCAGCCGAAGGAGGCCGCAGAGCGGCCCATCAGGTCGACCGGCTCCAGACCGAAGCGCTCGGCGAAGGCGGCGTTGGCCATCACGATGTCGCCTCGGGGGTCCACCACCACCACGCCTTCCGTCATCACGTCGAGGGTGGCCTGCACCCGGCTGGGGATCACCGCAGAGGGGTCGAGATAGCGCAGAGTCCGGCGCATGTAGAGGGTGTAGACGGCGAAGCCGAGCACGCCCACGAAGAGCAGGATGCGCAGCAGCGGGCGGGCGAGGATCCGGTCCAGCAGTCCGAGGTCTTCGTACCCCCTGTAGCGCAGCTCGACCGTCGCCCACTTCTCGCCGCCACGGTAGAGAGGGATCTGCATGTGGGTGGCGGTGGAGCGCTCGCCTTCGGGCGGCTTCCAGGCGTCGCGATGGGGTCCCACCGAGACGAGCAGTCGACCCGCCGCCGAGCGCACGGCGGCCGAGATCACGTCTTCGTTGCGTTCGGCAGTGACGCCTAGCATCGTGCGCGTTGCGCGAAGGTCACCCGCCTGGATCCCCGCCGTCACCTGAGCGGCGACGGCTTCCGCCAAGGCGAGGCGATGCTCGGATTCGCGTTCGTCCGTGCTGGGGATCCAGCCGAGCAGGTCGAGCCCCATCAGGAGCGTGCTGGTCAGCAGCACCAGGCCGAAGCTGATGCGAAGGATCGGACCGCCGCCGCGCACGGCCTAGGGATCCAGGAACTTCACTGTGCAGCGCAATCCACCCGGGATCTTCGAATCGGGGTTGGGCAGGTCGAGGCGCACGCTGAAGGTTCCGCTGGCCGCATCGATGACCGGGTCGACGACCGAGACCGTGGCGACCACGCTCGCGTCCACCGGATACTCGGGCTCGACGACGGCTCGCATGCCGGACTTCACGGTTCCGTAGCGGGCGGCGGGCATCAGGACGTCGACGCGCAGGGGGTCGAGGCGGGCGATTTCGAGGATGGTCTCTTCGTCGACCACCTCGCCGGCTTCGAGGTGCACGTTCGTGACGATGCCGCTGATCGGGGTCTTGAGCTGACGCCGCGAGACCAGGGCCATGGCCTGGTCGAGTTCGAGCGAGGCCAGACGCCGCTCTTCGCGCGCCTGGAGCAGCTCGAGCTCGGCGATGCGGGCCTCGGTCTCGAGCTCCTCGCGAACGTCCACGGAGAGCGCGTCGCGCTCGGCGAGCTGCGAGCCACGGGCCTTTCGATTCGAGCTCAGCGACAGGGACTCCTCCCGGGCCTTGACCTGGCCGCGCATCGCCGCGCGCATGCGAGCGACCTCCACCGCGGCGTTCTCGAAGCCCGCTTCCAGCTCGACTACCACCTCTCCCGCTTCCACGCGGTCGCCGCGATCGACGTGCAGGGTTTCGACCAGTCCGGTGATCTGGCTGCCGATCTCCACCGACTTCGAGGGCTGCACCAGGCAGTCGAGAGCGCCTTCGCCGGTTTCGGCGGCGCGTTCCGCGTCCCACGCGGAATCGTTCCCCGACGTGGGCGGCGCCGAGAGCCAGTCCTCCTGGGCCGGGGCGAGCGGGTCGTCGTGGGTGCCGATGCCGAACGCGGCGACCTCGGTCTCGGGAGCGTGCGCGCGCGGAGCGGCTTCGACTTTGGCGCTGGATCGCGTGATCGACAGCAAACCCGGCACCGCGACCAGCAGCGCGAGCAGCAGCCCGAGCGCCGCAATCACGCGCCCCGGAGACTGCAGCCAGGTAGGGGGTGTAGACACGGGCAACTCCATCGAACCAGAAAGGTGCTCCACAATCGACAGGACGGGCCGGTGGCATGAAGATCGATCCGGCCGGTTCGGGTTCCGAGACCATGGGACGATTCTCTGTCGGGCGGAACCGTCGGTTTCAGCCGGTGCTGCGTCGGGCCGATAGCCCTCGCTGGACTGCGAGGCAACCCATGGCGGCCCGGCGCAAAGAGCGAACCCAGAAGACCCGTCCGTCTCCCGTGCTCTCGGGCTGCTTCCGGAATTTCGTCCGCGGTCCGCTGCTGGATTCGTTCGGGTCGAAGTGAGCGGGCGGCTGGCCGATACCGGACCCGGGGCGGGTCAAGACTTCGCACCCGTCCTGCAGGGAAGCACGGCCTTGCGCTTCGCCCTGTTCGCCGGCGTGCTGATCACTGTGGCCATCGCGGGCGCGACCTGGCTGGCGTATCGCGCCTACGAGAACGACTCGATGCGCGCCGAGACGATGCGCGCCGAACGCCTGGCCCGCCGCATGGCGCCCATGCTGGCTCTGCAGACCGGCCCCGAACGAGAAGAAGCTCTGCGCGACGCGCTCCAGGCCCTGGGTCGCGAGGGCGACGTCGCCTACGTCCGCGTGGTGGACACCGAGCTCCAGCCCCTGGCCACCCAGTCCTTCCGCTCCCTGCCCGGGACTCCGGAGGTCGTGCGGAATCTCGAGCGACGCTCGCTCCAGGGCAGCCGATTCGAGTTCGAGACGAGCTCGAATCGAGAGCTGGTCGACCTCTTCGTGTCGATCGAGTCCGACCCCTCTCTGCTGGCGGACCAGCCCGTCGGCCGGTCCGTTCCCAGGAAGCTGGGCTTCCTGCAGGTGGGCTTCGTGCCGGCAGCCGGCGTCGTCGCGCCGGCCCTCGCACCCGAGACCCTCTCCGCCGCAGGTCTGCTCTGCGCGGCCCTGATCGTGCTGGCCTGGTTCGGAGGTCGACAGCTGACGGCGCGCATCCGACGCCTCGCGGCCGTCACCCGGGACATCGCCGCGGGAAACTTCGACCGCACGATCGACGTGGAAGGCAGCGACGAGGTCGGTCGCCTCGCCGGGGGCCTCGACGTCATGATCGAGCGCCTGAGGGACTATCGCACCCGGCTCGAGGGCCACAGCAAGGACCTCGAGCACCAGGTCCAGCAGCGCACCGCTCAGCTCGAGAGCCGCACCGCCGAGGCGGTCGAGCTGGCCCGGCAGGCCGAAGAAGCGAGCCGCGCGAAGTCGCAGTTCCTCGCCAACATGAGTCACGAAATCCGCACGCCCATGAACGGCGTGCTCGGCATGACCGAGCTGATGCTCGACACGGACCTCGACGAGCGCCAGGCCGGTTACACCCGCACCACCCACCAGAGCGCCCGGCACCTGCTGGGCATCATCAACGACATCCTCGACTTCTCGAAGGCCGAGGCCGGCAAGCTCGAGCTGGACGAGCAGGTCTGCGACGTACGCGAGCTCGTCTACGAGGCGACCGACCTCGTGAGCGAGGCCGCGGAGCGCAAGGGCCTGGAGCTCAGGACCCACCTTCCGGACGACGTGCCGGGAGGCATCCGATCCGACCCGGGCCGCCTGAGACAGGTGCTGACCAATCTGGTCGACAACGCCGTCAAGTTCACGGCCGAGGGCAAGGTGACGGTGAGCGTGTCGAGGCTCTCCCACCCCGATGAGGACTCCGGGTTCTGTCGACTCGAGTTCGCCGTCACCGACACGGGGATCGGGATCGACCCCGAGATTCGCGACCGCATCTTCCAGTCCTTCACCCAGGCCGACGGCTCCATGGCCCGGCGCTACGGCGGTACGGGGCTGGGGCTGGCGATAGCGCGCCAGCTCGTCGAGCTCATGAACGGAGAGCTGTGCTTCGACAGCGAGACCGATCGAGGTACGCGCTTCTGGTTCACGATTCCCTGCCAGATCGAGGACGAGGAGGTGGTTTCCTCCACGCGCCGCGCCACCGAGCACCCCAGCGATCTCGCCTTGAACCTGCGCGTCCTGCTCGCCGAGGACAACGAGGTGAACCAGGCAGTCACCGTCGCGATGCTCGAATCGCTGGGCTGCGGAGTCGCTGTCGTCGCCAACGGAGAAGAGGCCTTCCAGCACAGCGGCGAGGGCTTCGACATCGTCTTGATGGACTGCCAGATGCCCTACGTCGACGGCATCGCTGCCACTCGGATGATCCGCGAGGCCGAGGTGCGGGCGCGAAACGGCGAGCGCATCCCGATCGTGGCCGTCACGGCCCACGCCATGCGCCACGACCGCGAAGTCTGCTTCCAGGCCGGCATGGACGCCTACGTCAGCAAACCCTTCACGCGCCGCGAGCTGATCGAGGCGCTCTCGAGGTGGTGCGAGACTCCCGACCGGTCGGTGACTCGCAATGAGCTGCCGGCCGAGACGTCCTTCCGCGGCGAAGCCATCGACCAGACCACCCTCGAGCGCCTGCGCGTCCTCGAGCAGTCGAGCCGGCCGGGGCTCCTGGCGGGTCTCGTCGAGACCTTCCGCGTCTCGGCCGCGAAGCTGCAGTCGAACATCCACGACGCCGTGTCCAACGAGGACTGCGTCGCACTGGACGCGGCCGCTCACCCCCTCAAGTCGAGCTCGGCGCAGCTCGGCGCGATGCGGGTCTCCGAGCTGGCGGCGACCCTGGTGCAGGACGCCCGAGAGGGCACGCTGGCGCGGGCTCCGGAGCTCGCCGACCAGCTCGACGCTGCGTTGTCCGACGCCATGGAGGCGCTCGATCGGCAGACCTCGGAAGAGGGCGGTTCCCAATGACGGCGCGTCGAGAACGACCCATGGCGCTGGTGGTGGACGACGATCCGGTCGTGCGCACGATCGGGGTCGAGGCGCTCAGCGCGATCGGTTTCGAGACCCAAGAGGTCGAGACCGGCGAAGCGGCGCTCCAGACCTGTTCCGAGAACGAGCCCGACCTGATCCTGCTCGACGTGCAGCTCCCCGGTCGCGACGGGTTCGAGACCTGCCGCGCCCTGCGGCAGCGGCCGGCCCTCGAGGAGGTGCCGATCCTGATCATGACCGGGCGCACCGACTCGACCACCATCGAGCAGGCCTTCGACGTGGGCGCCACCGACTTCATCGAGAAGCCGCTCGACTGGCAGCTGGTGCAGCACCGCGTCCGCTTCCTGATGCGCGCGAACTCGGCCTTCAACGATCTCAGGCTCACGCTTTCGCATCTCGAGGAGAGTCGGCGTCGCCTGGAATCGGCTCACGAGCTGGGGCACCTGGGCACCTGGGAGCTCTCGCCCGAGAGCGGTGAGATGGTCTGGAGCGAAGAGCTGCGCCAGCTGCTCGCCCCGGTTCAGGACGCCTCGAGAACGCTCAGCTGGACCGACTTTCTGCACTTCGTTCACGACGAGGACCGCCACGAGCTGGAGAAGGCGCTGCGCAGCGTGATCGAATCGGCCGAGCGCAGGTTCGTCGAGTACCGCCTGGTCGGCGCGAACGGGGCTCTGCTGGCCGCCTCGGGCACGCTCGAGTCCGCCGAGGCCCTGCCCGGCGAGATGGTGATCCGGGGGGCGTTGCAGGACGTGACCCAACGCCGCCAGGCCGAGGCTCAGGTCGCCTTCCTCGAGATGTTCGACGAGCTGACGCAGCTCCCCAATCGCGCCCACTTGAACGATCGGCTCGAGCGCCTGGTGGCCCGCGCCGATCGGCACAACAGCTCGCTGGCCGTGCTGTGCGTGGACATCGATCGCTTCCAGCGCGTCAACCAGGCGCTCGGGCACGCGCTGGGCGACGAGCTGCTCCGCGCGATCGGCGAACGGCTGCTGGAATCGGTACAGGGCAGCGACCCGGGTGAAACCGGAACGGATCAACCGGAGGTCTCGCGCTTCGGCGGCGACGAGTTCGTGATCGTGCTGGGCGGCTCGCCGATCGCCGCCGCCGCGCGCATGACCTCAAGCCGGATCGTCCAGGCCCTGTCCCATCCCTTCGCGGTGGGCGGGCACTCGATCCGTGTCTCGGCCAGCATCGGCGTCTCCTTCTACCCGGACAACGCTTCCGATGCGGGCGCCTTGATCAGCAACGCCGCCTCGGCCATGAACCGCGCCAAGCGCGCCGGTGGCGGGAGCTTCCACTTCTTCGAAAGCGACACCAACGAGGACGCCGCGCGCCAGCTCACCCTGGAGAGCGAGCTGATCGCTGGGATCCCGGCCGGCGAGCTGACGTTGGAGTATCAGCCCCAGTGCGATGCGACCAGCGGCAAGATGCTCGCGGCCGAAGCCCTGGTGCGGTGGAACCACCCGCGCCTGGGGAGGCTGATGCCCGGCGACTTCATTCCCGCCGCGGAGGACTGCGGCCTGATCAGTCTGCTCGGGGAGCGCGTTCTCCGGGACGGCTGCGAGCAGCTGCGGGTCTGGGACGAGCAGGGTCTGCCGCCCTTCCGGCTCAGCGTCAACATCTCAAGCTTGCAGTTCAACCACGGGAACGCCGCCGAGATGGTCCAGCGCACGCTCCAGGAGACCGGGGTCGACCCGAGCCGCCTCGAGCTCGAGATCACCGAGACCGCGCTGCTGGGCAACGAGGAGCACGTGCTCCAGACCTGTCAGAACCTGCGCGCGATGGGCGTCGCCCTCGCCCTCGACGACTTCGGCACCGGCTTCTCGTCGCTGAGCCACCTGACCCGCTTCCAGATCGACACCCTCAAGATCGACCGCTCCTTCGTCTCGGCGATCCGACCCGGTGACAAGGCCTGCAGCATCGTCTCGGTGGTGATCGCAATGGCGAGGCGACTCGGCATCACCGTGGTGGCCGAGGGCGTCGAGCTCGTCGAGCAGGAGGCCTTTCTGCGCAACGAGGGCTGCGACCTGCTCCAGGGCTACGGGATCTGCCGGCCCGTTCCTCCCGACAAGCTCGAGAGCTGGCTGAGGGCGCGCCTGGAAGCCAGGGGCTAGAGCAAGCCCAGCTGACGAGGCTCGCCGAAGGCGTCCTCGACGTGCTCGCCCACGGCTTCGAGGATGCTCTCGGCGATGGGGCGCAGCACGCGCTCGACGTAGTGGGCGCGATCGATCTCGCCGGGCAGGGGTTCGCCGTGGAAGACGGGCTCGGGGCCCGCCTGGGTGACGACGTAGCGAACGGTGGGCCCGGCCCGGGGGCCGGCCTTGCGGGCTGCCTGCACGTGGGGCGGGGTCGCTGCCGTGTAGCGGTCGAGGGAGCCCTTGCGCACGCGTTTGGCGTAGACGAGCTCGGCGTCGAGCTCGCCGCGGCGCAGCGCGGCGAGCGTCTCGCCCACGAAGGGCGCGACCGGCTCGTCGGCGAAGACCCGCTCGAGCAGGCCGCGCTGCAGGCGCCCGGCCACGGCGGGCCAGTCGCGGCGCACGGCTTCGAGGCCCACCAGCTCGAGCCGCCCCCGGTGCAGGCCCGCGTAACGCTTCTTGCTGCCGCTCTTTCCGCCGCGCACCCGCGGCATGAAGAAGCGCTCGAAGATCCGCTCCAGCTCGAGGTCGAGGTGGGGCTCGACCCGGTGGCGCTCGCGCAGCTCTCCCAGCACCCGGTCTTGCACCGCCTTGCGCAGCGCCTCGGCTTCGCGCGCGGCCGCTTCGGGCTCGCCCGCCTCGAGCTGCACGAAGACCGAGTCGGTGTCCCCGTAGATGACTTCGACGCCCTGCTCGGCGAAGGCATCGCGGGTGCGGTGCAGCGTCTCCTGTCCGAAGCCCGTGATGGCGTTGGCGATGGCGGGATCGAAGAAGCGACACGAGGGGGCGGCCAACACGCCGAACAGGGCGTTCATCATGATCTTGAGCGCCTGATCGGCGTGGCGGTCGCCGCGCTGCTTGGCGGCTTCGCGCCGCGCGGTGAAGCGCTCGAGGATGGCGGGCAGGATCGCGCCCTCGCGCGCGAAGCGCGCGCCGCCCGGCGCCTCGATCGCGTCGTCGCCAGCGCGCGCGTGGGCCAGCGGGTCGAGCTGGAAGCTGCGGATCAGGCTCGGGTAGAGGCTCTTGAAGTCGAAGACGGCGACGTTGCGGAACAGGCCGGGCACCGAGTCGAGCACTGCGCCGCCGCGCACGGGCCGGCTCTGGCGGTCGGGGTCGACGCTGGGCGCCACGGCCCCGCGCCGGCGCAGCTCGGGCAGATACAGGCGGTCGAAGGAGGCGATGCTGGCCCCGACCCGGTCGAGGGGCATGCCCGAGAGCAGGCTGCGCTCGATGCAGAGCTCGAGCAGGCCCTCACGCTCGAGGATGTCGAGCACCAGCCGAGCGTCCTCGCGGTTGTAGGCCACCAGGGCTTCGGGGTCTTCGCGGTAGAGTCGGTCGATCTCGGCGCCCTTGTCGGGGGCGTCCTGGTCGATCCGCTTGCCCCGGCCCAGCACCTGCTGGGCCACGGTCTCGAGCCGGTAGTCGGGCAGCTTGAGGGCGTCGCGGGCCAGGGGCAGGGCGTCGAGCACCGCCCGACCCGGCAGACTCGCGCGCTGGCTGCGGTTGTAGCCCGCGTCGCGCAGGAAGCGCAGCTCGCCGGGCGCGCGTCCCAGCTCGAGATCGAGACCCAGCTCGCCGGCGCGCCGCGCCCAGAGCTGGAGGTCGAAGTCGACCAGGTTCCAGCCGGTGAGCAGGTCGGGATCCAGCTCGCGAACGCGCGCCGCGGCGGTCTCGAGCAGCGAGGCCTCGTCGGGGTGGACCTCGGCGCCCTCCACTTCGTCGGAGTCGCCCGTCCGCACGAGGTGCACCTCGTCGATGCCGTCGCCCACCAGGGCCAGCGAGCGCACCTCGCGCGCCTCGGGGTCGGTCTCGAAGTCGAGCGAGAGCACGCGCAGGGCGGGGCGCTCGCGGCCGGGGTGGAGCGTCGGGTTGGAGAAGTGCACGAGGCCGCCGCGCGTCTCGGGCTCGCCCTCGATGGCCACGGCCGAGCGCACGCCCGCGTCGATCAGGAAGCGCGTGGCGAAGGGCAGGTCGGCCTCGAAGCTCGGCAGGCCCTCGCGCTCCAGCCGCTCGCGCAGGGCCGCCACGTCCGAGGGCACCCGCACCCCGACCCGCGCCAGCGGTTCGCCGGCCAGGCTGCACAACGGCGTGGAAGTGAGCGTGGCTCGCGCTTCGCCTCGCAGCCGCTCGGCGTCGGCTTCGCGGACGAAGAAATAGGGGCGGGCGCGGTCGTCCTCCACCTGGAAGGGGCGACCGTCGGCGAGCCGGCCGAAGAGCTGCACCACCGGCGTGCCGGTTTGCAGCCGGTAGCTCGCCTGGAGCAGGAATCCCTCGAACACGCCCCCAGGGTAGGGCGGGCGGGCCCGGTCCGGAGCTTCAGGCCGGCCCGCCGTCCTCGGACGCGCCCGTCCCCGGCCCGCCGATCGCCTCGAGCTGCGCCGCGAGGGCCTCGGGGGCGAGTTCGTCGAGGGGCAAGCGCACGAAATGCCCGATGCGCTGCTCGAGCTCGGCGTAGGCGCGGCGGAAGGCCCGGCGCGCGGCCTCGTCCGAATCCCGCACCGCGGCGGGGTCGTCGATGCCCCAGTGGGCTCCGAGCGGCCGACCCGGCCAGACCGGGCAGGCCTCGCCCGCCGCCGAGTCGCAGACCGTGAACACGAAGTCGAGGTGCTGCGCACCGGGGCCGGCGAACTCGTCCCAGCTCTTGGAGCGCAGCGCGCTCGTGTCGTAGCCCTGCTCGCGCAGCAGCTCGAGGGCGAAGGGGTTCGGCTCTCCGGTGGGGCGGCTGCCGGCGCTGAAGGCGCGGAAGCGCTCGCCGCCCAGGCGTCCCAGCAGGCACTCGGCCAGCAGGCTGCGCGCCGAGTTCCCGGTGCACAGGAAGAGCACGTGGCAGGGCATGGCAGTCTCCGCGGTCGAGGATCGGGCACGCCCACGGTACACCGCCGGGAGGCTGCGGACGCCCCACCTCTCGGCTTCGCCGCTATGGTGGCGGCCATGCGAACCCTCTGGCTCCTGCGACACGCCAAGGCGGCCCGCGGCGACTCCGGCATGCGCGACCACGAACGGCCTCTCGAGGACCGGGGCCGCGACGCGGCGCGCCGGGTCGGGCGCTTCCTCGCCGAGCGCGGGGCGGTCCCGGAACGCGTGCTCTGCTCGTCGTCGGTGCGCACGCGCCAGACCTGGGACGAGCTGTCTGAAATGCTCGACGGGCCGCCCCCCTGCAGCTTCGAGCGAGAGCTCTATCTGGCCAGCGCAGGAGACCTGCTCTCGCGCGCCCAGGGTGCCTCCGACGAGGTCGAGAGCCTGATGCTGATCGCGCACAATCCGGGCATCGCCGAGCTCGCCATCACCCTGACGCGCTCCGGGAAACCCGCACTGCGTGCGCAGATGCTGCGCAAGTTCCCCACCTGTGCCCTCGCCGAGCTTCGCTTCGAATCGGGTGCCTGGATCGACCTCTCGCGGGGCTGTGAGCTCGCGAGGTTTCAGGTTCCGCGCGAGCTGCCTGCTGTACCCTAGGCGGATGGAAGGCCCCCGCGAGATCGAGCTCAAGCTGCTGGCCACCCCCGACGACCTGCGGCGGATCCAGCGCCACCCGCTGGTGCGCGCGCTGGCCCGAGGCCGCGCCGTCACGCGCCAGCTCGAGACCGTGTACTTCGACACGCCGAAGCGGGCGCTCTCGAAGGCGGACTTCGCGCTGCGCCTGCGCCGCGTGGACGGTGGGACCGTGCAGACGCTGAAGGGCGGAGAGCGGCTCGCGCCCGGCGGCCTGTTCCAGCGCATCGAGCTCGAGACCCCGGTGGAGGGTCCGCAACCCGACCTCGCCTGCATTCCCGACCCGGCCCTGCGAGCCGAGCTCGCCGGTCTCATCGGCTCTGCGTCGCTGGCGCCGGTCTTCTCCACGAGCTTCCGCCGCACCCGCTGTGTGCTGCGCAACGAGGAAAGCGAGTGGAGCCTCGACCTCGACCAGGGCGAGGTGGTGGCCGGCTCGGCCCGGGAGCCCCTCTGCGAGGTCGAGCTCGAGCTGCGCGAGGGGGAGCCGGCGCGGCTCTTCGAGTTCGCGCTGCTCCTGCTCGAGCACTTCGACCTGCGGCCGGGCACACGCAGCAAGGCCCAGCGGGGCGACGCGCTGGCCCTGGGTCAGCCGCCCGCTCCGCGGCGCGCGCGCAACGTCGCCCTGGCCCCCGATGCCACGGCCGAGGAGGCCTGTGTCGTGATCCTCTCCGAGTGTCTCGACCAGATCGGGAGCAACCTCGACGTCGCCTGTGACGGTCGCGACGCCGAAGGCGTCCACCAGATGCGGGTGGGCGTGCGGCGATTGCGTGCGGCCCTCACGCTCTTCCGGCCCCTGCTTCCCGACGATCCGACTCGAATCTTCCGCTCGGAGCTGCGCTGGCTCGGCCGCGAGCTCGGTGCCGCGCGCGATCTCGACGTCTTCCTCGCCGATTGCGTCGAGCCGCTGCGAACGCGGCGCGCCCACGACCCGGCCTTCAAGCGTCTGGCCGAGGAGGCGGCGGCGTTGCGCGCCGACTGCTACCGGAGCGTGCGCGAGACTCTGCACTCCCCGCGCCATGCGCGCCTCGTGCTCGAGCTGGGCGGGTGGATCGCCTCCCGCGGCTGGCGCGAACAGCCGCTGTCCGAGGGCTCGGCGCGCCTGTTCGCTCCTGCTCGCGAGCTGGCCGGAACGCTGCTCGACCGGCGCCTGCGGCGCGTGCACAGGCTGGGCAAGCACTTGCGCGAGTCCGACGAGGCGCGCCACGACCAGCGCATCGAGATCAAGAAGCTCCGCTACGCGGCGGAGTTCTTTCGCAGCCTGCATCCCGGCAAGGGAGCGAGGCGCTTCCTGCGCAGGGCCGGTCGGCTCCAGGACTCGCTCGGCCGGCTGAACGACGAATCCGCGGCAGAGCGGATCCTCGACACGCTGCTCCAGAGGCTCGGCGAGGAGCGGGCCCCGGCCCACGACCGGGCGGCGGGCTTCATCGCCGGATGGACGGGCCAGCGGGCGGCGACCGAGCTCGAGAAGGTCTCCGAGGCCTGGAAGGACTTCCGACGGCAGCGTCCCTTCTGGGGCTCCTGAGCCCCGGCCCGCGACACGCGAGCGTCGTCCACGCGACACCGCAAAGCTCCTCCGCTCGCTACCCTGCCGCCGCGCGCAAGCACCGTGGAGGAGCATTCCGTGAATCGTGCCGGCATCGCCTGGATTGGCGTCCTCACGGCCTTCCTGGGCCTCGCCCTCGGCGGCCCCGCGCAGGCCGTCGACGACGAGACCATGCAGGAGGTCCTGCAGATCCTTCGCGACGAGGGGTTGATCGACGAGGAGCGCCACTCCGAACTGGCCACCAAGGTCGAGAAGCGCGGCGACAAGCTCGCCTGGCTCGAGCGCATCTCGATCTGGGGCGACTTCCGCGGCCGCTACGAGAACTTCTTCTTCGATCGCGATCCGGTGGCCGAGGCCGCAGGGGAGCGCCTGCCCAACCGCCACCGCGTTCGCTACCGCTTGCGGCTGAACCTGAGCGGCGTGGTCAACGACTACGCCACCGTCTTCCTGCGGCTGGCTTCGGGCAGTGACGATGCGCGCAGCACCAACCAGACCCTCGGGCGCGGCGTCGATTTCGACAGCGACGACATCCGCCTCGACCTCGCCTACGTGACGCTCACCGCCACCCCGGGCGGCGAGCTCTGCTGCGTCGAGGACGGCTACCTGGGCCTCGATCTGGGCAAGGTGAAGAACCCCTTCGTCTGGAAGGACCTGGGCATGGACGCCTTGGTCTGGGACGGCGACATCACGCCGGAGGGCGGGAGCCTGCGCTTTCGCGGCCGGGCCGGGCCGGTGAACCTCTTCGCCAACGGCGGCTTCTACCTCATCGACGAGAACGGCGCGGACTCGGCCAAGGACCCGCAGCTGCTCGGCGGCCAGCTCGGCGGAGACGTGGAGCTCTTCGAGAACGTCACCTTCGGCGCGCGCGGCAGCATCTACCACTACGCCTCGCTGGACGACGACTTCTTCACCCGCGCCGCGGGCGGCGGCAACCTGGTCGATGGCCTGGCGCGGCGCAACGGCTCGATCCAGGTGATCGAGAGCTCGGCCTTCCTCGAGCTGGCTCACCACGAGCTGTTCCCGATCCTGATCTTTGGAAGCTACGCCCACAACCTCTCGGCGCGCACGTCGCTCGCCTCGGGCGCGGGACGCAACGACGACGCCTATGCGCTGGGCATCTTCGTGGGCGACAAGAAGAAGCTGGTGAAGGTGGGCTTCGCCTACGTTGCCGTGCAGGCCAACGCGCTCCCCTCGATGTTCATCGACAGCGACCTGACCGACGGCGTGACCAACCGGGACGCTTACGTGTGGATGCTGCAGCGCCAGCTGCTCTCGAACCTCGAGCTGGCCTACAAGGTCTTGCTCAGCGACAAGCTGCGCGGTGGAGCGGCCTACGTCGACTCGATCGCCGGGGCCGACCGCCTGCGCATGCAGCTCGACCTCAAGCTGAAGTTCTAGGGCCCGCGGCGGTTCCGGACCCCCGCTAGAGGGGCGCCGGGCCGCCCCCTTGCGCCCGACCTCCCCGGCCGCTTCTCTCGGACGATGCCGCCGCGCTCCGCCTTGCTCGCGCTCGCGCTGTGCCTGCTCTGGCTCGGGGTGCCCGCCCGGGGCCAGCTCGGCGGCGACGACCGAGTGCCCCTGGGCGAGCTGGTGGACGTGGTGGTGCTCGACGACGAGATCCTGGCCGTCGACGCCCAGGGCAGCGGCACCCTCGCCGTGGCCCTGCGGGTGGGCGAGCGGGTGCTCTGGCAGGGCAGCCGAGGCCTGCTCGCTCTGGTGTTCACCGATCAGCGCGTGCTCGGCGTGGCGACCCGCGGCGCGAGCTGGCAGGAGGTGGAGTACGAGCGCGGCGAGGCGCCGCCCCGAGACGCGCAGCTCGGCGATCGCGTGGCGTTGGTGTCGCTGCCCCGGCGCGTGCTCGGCTTCGTGGGTCCGGGCAACCGCTTCGTCGAGACGCGGCTCGGACCCCACCAGAAGCTTCGCGCCACGCGGGTCGGCGCCAACGTGGCGGTGGTAGTGACGAGTCGCGACGCCCACGGTCTCTCCTCGTCGGCGGGCGGGTTCTTCCCCTTCGATCTGCAGCTGCGCGAGGAGATCCAGCGCGTGGACGCCGGCTCCAACACCGCCACCCTCCACACCGACCGCCGCGTCCTCGTCTTCCGCTCGCCCACGGCCACGTGGGCCGAGCGGCGTCACTAGTCCTGTTTCCAGCCCAGCGCCTCGACGATGGCGTGGTAGACGTGGTCCTGGTCGATCACGCCGTCGAAGCGCTCTGCGCCGTTGCCCCCGGCATACAGGGGCACGTCTTCGCCGGCGTGGGTCTCGGCGATCAGGGGCACGGCGCTCTCCTGTAAGTAGGAGGGATGGGTGGTGTCGACCTCGCTCAGGTCGGGGCGGCCCGCCGTCACGCCCTGCACCTGGCGGGGGAAGTGGGGGAAGCGCTTGGAGCCCTCGGGCTGCTGCCCCGAGGCGCCCGGGTGGCCCGGGCCGTTTGCGTAGCCCAGGGTGGTGAAGGGCAGACCGCTGGCGTCGAGCAGGGGCTCGCCGCTGGGCTCGCCCCGCGCATCGTTGCCCCGCGCCAGTCCGAGGATCGGATTGCCGCGGGTGGGATAGCCGGCAATGGTGAAGACGTGACTGTGGTCGGCGGTGACCACGACCAGGGTCTCGTCCAGATCGATCCGCTCGAGCGTCGCCTTCACCGCCCGCGAGAGCTCGACGGTGTCGTGCAGGGCGAGGAAAGCGCTGTTGGCGTGGTGTCCGTGGTCGATGCGGCCGGCCTCGACCAGCAGCACGAAGCCGTCCTCGTCGGCCTGCAGCCGCTCGAGCGCGGCGACCGTCATCTCGGTGAGCGAGGGTTCGCCTCCGGGATCGCGAGGCCGGTGGGCCTCCCACTGCATGTGAGAGGGCTCGAAGAGACCGAAGATCTGGCCGCCTTCGCCGTCGAGGGCCGCCAGCTGCTCGGCGTTCCAGACGTAGTGGCGTCCGGGCGCGGCGCTGCTCCACTCGGCGACGAGATCGCGGCCGTCGAGGCGTTCGCCGGTCTTCTCCGGGTACTCGGGATCGGCGGCGCTGTTGGGCAGGAACTTCGCGCGCCCGCCCCCCAGCGCCACTTCGAAGCCGTCCCCGGCGCCGAACTCGACGAACTGGCGGGCGATGTCGCGGGCGCCGGCGGCGGCCTGCTCGGCGGGCACCTCGGCGTCGCTCTCCCAGTCGCGCTCGGCCACCTTGGCGTAGGCCGCCGCCGGGGTGGCGTGGGTGAATCGCGCCGTGGTGACCACGCCCGTGGCCAGGCCCCGCGCCTCGGCTTCCTCGAAGATCGGGCTCAGCCTCTGGTCGGGGCGGGAGGCCAGACCCCGGGGTGCGCTCGGGTCGACGTTGATCACCCCGGCGCGGGTCTTCACCCCGCTGAGCAGGGCGGTGGCCGTACCGGCCGAGTCGGAGACCTGCTGGTTGGTGTTGTAGGTCTTGACCAGGGCCACGTGGGGCAGCCGCTCGAAGGACAGCCAGCCCTCTTCGCCGGGCTCGCCCCGGAGCTGGCCCTCGAAGATGCGCGCGGCGGTGACGGTGCTCACGCCCATGCCGTCGCCGATGAAGACGATCGCGTTCTTCGCTCCGGTTCCCGAACAGGCCGCCCCGATCAGGGCACAGCCGATCGCTGCGATTCTCTTCATCGAGATCCTCCTCCCCGGCGTCGCCGACGGCAGACGCCTTGCTCTCTCAGCTCGGCCAGGGCCTTGCGGCCCCAGTCCTTCTGGGCACGCGGGTTGGCCGGGCTCGGGTGCAGCACGCGACCCACCCGAACCCGCTCGCCGAGCACGGCGCCCGCGCGCTCGGCGGCAAAGGCGCCGACGCCCACCACCCACTCGGGCTCGAGCAGCGTCACCACCCGCCGCAGATGGCGGTCACAGGCGGCGAAGAGCGGCTCGCGCTCGGCGATGGGCAGCTTGTCGGGCGTGCGGTTGCGGCCGCTGGCCTCCATGAAGAGCAGCGGGCAATAGTTGGCGATGAAGTGCTCCGAGAAGAAGGCCTCGGGCCGGTCGAAGCGCGCGGCGATGGCGCCCCAGAGGCGGGTGCCGCTGACCTCGCTGCGCGAGCAGGCGAAGCCCTCGATCGGGCGCTTCGGGTGCTCGCGGGCCGGGCGTCCCACCGGGCCCTCGATGTCGAGGTAGTCGCGGGCGAAGCCGACGTCGCCGAAGGGCACGCCGGTCTGGGCCATGCCGAAGGGGCCCGGGTTCATGCCGAGGAAGAGTACGCGCTTGGGAGAGGCGCCAAAGCGATCGATGTAGAGCCCGTGGGTGCGGCGGGCGTAGTCCAGGGGGTCGTAGACGTGGCTGACCGGCGCCGCGAAGCGCAGCCCGGCGAGGTCTCGGCTCAGGCGTCGGGCGGCGGCGCGCAGGGCGCCGGCGGGGCTGGGGGGCATGGCGGGCTCCGGAGCGGTGCCCCTGCGTACCCCAGCGCCGCACCCGGCTCAAGGGCGCCGGCCGCCCGGAAGCCCGGTAGAGAGGCCGGCCGCGGGGCTCTCCGGGGCCGACGCCGGGCTCCATGCCGCTAAGCTACCGGCGCGTGACGGAAGACCCTGCCAAGCAGCGCCTCGAAGGCGAGGCGCGCGTGCGCCTCGAGGACGTCTGCCTGTCCTTCGGCCGCCGCGAGATCTTCCGCGGCCTCGACTGCCAGTTCCAGCGCGGCCAGATCACCGTGATCATGGGCGGCAGCGGCTCGGGCAAGAGCACCCTGCTGCGCGTCATCGCCGGTCTGGCGCGGCCCCAGAGCGGCCGCGTCTTCGTGGCGGGCGAAGAGGTCACGGCGCTGGCCGAGCGCGAGCTGTTTCGCGTCCGTCAGCGTATCGGCATGCTCTTCCAGCACGGCGCGCTGCTCGACTCGCTCAGCGTCTTCGACAACGTGGCCCTGCCCCTGCGCGAGCACACCAACCTCGCCAAGCCGGACATCGCCGCCGAGGTCGAGCGCCGGCTCCACGCCGTGGGCCTCCCCGAAACGGGCCCACTCTTCCCCCGCCAGCTCTCGGGCGGCATGCGGCGCCGCGCGGCG
>Ga0224508_10000980_pt1 | contig 26240 bp, 25 predicted proteins | sample SF_Jan12_sed_USG_4_FD_170157 | JGI IMG/M metagenome (GOLD analysis project Ga0224508, IMG submission 170157) | Sediment microbial communities from San Francisco Bay, California, United States - SF_Jan12_sed_USGS_21 | ecosystem: Environmental > Aquatic > Marine > Sediment | place: USA... | reverse complement strand
TTTTGAGCATCTCCTGAACCTGATACTGAATGGTGAGCCGATCCTCAAAATACAGGGTCGCGTTCGGGCCGACGGCGACCTGGCGGTCCCGCTTGTGCGCCAGAACGCGCTCGCGAAACTCCGGGCGTGCATTGTGGTATTCCTCCAGACCCATCAGGTCCGAGGGCTGCAGCTTACTCATCAGGTGCTTCCTCTTTGCATTCGAACCGTTCAGCTCAGATGCCATAGGCCCAGCGCAACAGCTGCATCGGGTGGGTGGGCTGCGCCGATTCAGCCACCGAAGCGATCTGCTCCGCCGCCATCGGGCAGTCGCTGGTGAAATGCTCGGCCTGCGCGGCATCGACCTGGCGGGCGACGGGTCGGGCGATCTTCCGCGAAATCGCGTTGTATTCCTTCTTCACTGCATAAGTGCCGTCGTGGCCTGAGCACCGCTCGATGACCTGCACCTGGGTGTCCGGGACCAACTCGAGGACGTCCCGGGTCTTCAGTCCAATGTTCTGAACCCTCAGGTGGCATGGGACCTGATAGCTCACCTTGCCCAGGCTCCTCTGGAAGCCCGTCTCGAGCCTGCCGGCCTTGTGGCGCAGCATCAGGTACTCGAACGGGTCGTAAAAGGCAGCAGCGACCGCGCTGACCTGCTCATCCTGCGGGAACAGCAGCGGCAGCTCCTGCTTGAACATCAGCACGCAGGACGGAATCGGTGCCACCAGGTCCCAACCTCGTTCCACCCACGTGGAAAGCTCCTCGATGTTGTCATTCTTGTACCGCTCGATGGCTTCCAGGTCACCGAGCTCGAGCTTTGGCATGCCGCAGCAACGTTCCCGGGCCGCGAGTGCGGTCGGGATGCCGTTGTGCTCGAGGACTTCGCTCAGGTCCTCGACCAGCACCGGATGATTCCGGTTCCCATAGCAGGTTGCGAAGATCAGAGCTTTGCCCCGCGTGCCGCCCGCCTCGACCGCCTCGACATCACGCAGCCCCACTTTGTGCTTCAACCGACGACGCGCCGGTTTGGAGTGATACTTCGGAACCGGCGCCTCCGCATGCACGCCCAGGGCACCCTGGAGCAACCGACGCCCCGGCTTGGTTTGGTTGATGGCGTTGACGGTCTGCGCCACCACCGGGATCCCCGCCAACTTGCCCACCGTGTCCGTGGCGCTGAGCAGCTTGTCGCGCCAGCCGGGCCTACCGTCCCGAAACGCCTTGGCCTTCGCTCTCAGCATGAGATGAGGGAAATCCACGTTCCATTCGTGGGGAGGGACGTAAGGGCATTTGGTCATGTAGCACATGTCACAGAGATAACAATGCTCCACCACGTCCCAATACGCTGCCTTCGGGACCGAATCGAGCTCGCCGGTCTCGGACTCATCGACCATGTCGAATAACGTCGGGAACGAGTGACAGAGACTGAAACAACGTCTGCAGCCATGGCAGATATCGAAGACTCGCTCGAGCTCCGCATCCAGAGCCGCCGCGTCACCGAAGTCGGGGCCTCGCCAATCGATGGGATGGCGAGTCGGTGCCTCGAGGCTCCCCTCGCGGGGCGTGGACGTCTTGTCGGTCACGGGGAATCGGGGCCCCGCCCGGCTCTGAAACCGGGGCGGGGCCGCCGCTCAGTCGTCCAGGTTATCCAGAGCTTTCTGGAAGCGGTTCGCGTGGGAACGCTCGGCCTTGGCCAGCGTCTCGAACCAATCCGCGATCTCCTCGAAACCTTCGTCTCGAGCTGACTTCGCCATGCCAGGATACATGTCGGTGTACTCGTGGGTCTCACCAGCGATCGCCGCCTTCAGGTTCTGGGACGTCGCGCCGATCGGCAGCCCGGTGGCCGGGTCGCCCACCTCTTCGAGATACTCGAGGTGACCATGTGCGTGGCCTGTTTCGCCTTCCGCAGTCGAGCGGAATACGGCGGCGACGTCGTTATAGCCCTCCACGTCGGCCTTCGCAGCAAAGTAAAGGTAACGTCGGTTCGCCTGGGATTCTCCCGCGAACGCATCCTTTAGATTCTGCTCCGTCTGGCTCTCCTTCAGATTCATTGTGTGTCCTCCTCATACGGACGCTACAGCTGATGAGTTGCCGGCCGCCAAAAGAGCGGACGGACTGATTTAGACTCAGTCTAATTCTTCTTCGCTAATGTAGTCTTCGACCCCGCGCCTGTCAACAAGGGTTTACCGAAGGCGGTTTGACCGCTCCCGGGCCGCTGTGTACCGTGGCGCCCTCCTCGCAACGGGGCTCGAAAGATGGACGGAAAAAAGGATCAAGGCGTCGGCGGGCTGGAGAAGTCCCTCGAAGAACTCGAAACGTTGGTCGAACAACTGGAAAGCGGCGATCTCTCCTTGGAGGAGGCCCTGAAACATTTTGAGCGCGGCGTGAAGCTCACCCGGGAATGCCAGACGGCATTGAAAGAGGCGGAGCAGAAAGTCGAAATCCTGCTGAAGAAGACCGCTGACGCGGAACCGACCGCTTTCGATCCCCCCGAGAAATAATGGGGACATTCCTCTTTTCAGAACCTGCTGAAAAGAGGAATGTCCCGATTTTTATCAGGTGGGCGGGACGCTCTGCAGGCGCTCGATGAGCGATCGCAGGAAGACCTTGTTGAAGCGCAGCTGGCAGTCCGATGAGGCTTGCTCCAGCAGGGTTGAGCTGACTCGGATGAGCTGCACCGGCCCGATGGCGCTGATGGTGGCCGTGCGACGTGCGCCGTCCACATAGCTGGTCTCACCGAAACAATCGCCCTCGCCCAGCACGCCGATCTGCCGACGACCCGACTGCACGCAGACCTCGCCGTTCACGATGATGTAGAAACGGTCATCCAGCTCCCCCTCGCGGATAATGTCATCCTCCGGCTTGTAGTCCTTCCAGTCGCTCGCGCGCAGAATCTCCCAGATTTCCGCATGGGAGAAATCGTGGAAGAAGCTCAACCGGCGCAGCAGATCGAAGTGTTGCTGCTGATCGATCTTGTCGTATTGATTACGAAGCTCCTGGTACACGCCCGTCAGCGCGGCAGCGAAATCCAGGCCGTTGGGGAAGCGATCCTCCGGCGACTTCTGCAGTGCCGTGACCACGACCTGCTCCAGCTCCTCGGAAATGTCCGCGCGCAGCGTGTGGATCGGAGGGGCCGTCGCATAGACGATCTGGTGCAGGAGCTTGCTGAGGTTGTTCGCCCGAAACGGTCTGAAGCCCGTCAGGAGCTCATACATGACCGCACCCAGCGAATAGATGTCCGAGCTGGCGGTGATCTCTGCGGACTGCACCTGCTCCGGTGACATGTAGCTCGGGGAGCCGGCGATTCCCTCGATTCTCGAAATGTCGGAGTCCGTCACCAGGGCGATGCCAAAATCAATGATGCGCACATCGTTATCCAGGGTCAGCATGACATTGCTGGGCTTGATGTCCCGATGAATCACGCCGCGGCTGTGCGCGTAGTTCAGCGCACGGGCGACCTTGAACATGATCTCTACGACGTCGTCCACCCGCAGCAAGTTGTCGGGCTTGCAATACGCGGCAAGCGTCCTGGCCCCATGAACATGTTCCGTGACGACGTAATAGCTGTCGTCCTCTTCACCCGCGTCGTAGATCGGAAGGATATTCGGATGCTGCAACCGGCCCATCATCTGGGCCTCGTTGAAGAACATCTTGCGGGTTACGCGAGCCTTCTGTTCATCCTCTTCATTGGCGAGGTTATACAGCTTGATAGCCACGTCGCGGCCGTAATAGGGGTCGTGAGAGAGGAATACGCGCCCCGTGCTGCCCTGGCCAACTTCGTTGATGATCACGTACTTGCCGATGCGCTCCGGCACGTCGCCCCCGTTCCGCGGGCTGACAACCGCCGACTCTGCTTGGCTTTTTGCTTGGACCATATCGGACTATGGGACGAATGACCGCGCGAACAACAGGCAGGCCACCGAAAAAGCGGCCGCCACCAGATCATCAAGCATAATGCCGATCCCGCCGCCTAATCTGTGATCCAGATCGCGGATCGGCCAGGGCTTAACGATGTCAAAAAAACGAAATAAAACAAAGGCTGCGGCCCACCAGACGGGATCCGGCGGCAGGATGATCGAGATCGCCAGAAAGCCGACGATCTCATCCCAGACGATGGCAGGATGATCGTGCGATCCGAGCCGGCGGGCGCTCTCGCCGCATATCCAGACGCCGAGCCCGAACAGGGCGGCGACCAGGGCAGCTCGCGCGGCAACGGGTAGTAGGGGCAGCAGGAGCCATCCGGGAAGGATGGCGACGAGCGTGCCTGCCGTGCCGGGGCCCTTCGGCACCAACCCGGCCCCAAAGCCCAGGGCCAGCAGATGGACGGGATGCCTCAGCAGGGCGAAAGAGAGAGAGTCACGGCTCATGATCGAAGTGTGCGTAGCCTCTCGAGGCGGGCCGGAAGGGCTCGCCGGCGCGCCGAAAGATGACACCCGGCTCTTCCGTGAGCTGGCCGATCGGGTGCACTCTGGTGTCGAATGGCTCGAGCGCCTGCTCGATGGCCTGCGCCTGAGCGGGCGATGCCGTAAAGCACAGCTCGTAGTCATCGCCCCCGCTCAGCGCATACGTCTGAGCCGCTTGAGGGGGAAACAGGGCAAGCAGCTCGGCGGACAGGGGCAGCTGCTCCACATCGATGACCGCCCCGCAGCCGCTCGCGTCGCAGATATGTCCTAGATCAGCGGCCAGGCCGTCGGAGACGTCGATCGCGGCGCTGGCCAGGCCACCCAGGGCAAGACCCTGCGCTAGCCGCGGCGCGGGTCTCAGGAACCGGTCTCTCAGTGCCCGATGCTCGGCGCTGGCATCGGCCACGCCCTCGCCGAGCAGTGCGAGCCCGGCCGCGCTGTCCCCCAGGGAGCCGGTGACATAGATATCGTCCCCGGCGTGTCCGCCGCCGCGCGTCAGCAAATGGCCGGCCCTGCCGGTGCCCACCAGTTGCACGGTGACCGTAAGCGGCCCGCGTGTCAGGTCACCGCCCACCAGGCTCACGCCGTGCCGATCCGCCAGATTGAAGAATCCTTCCGAGAATGCTTCGAGCCAGGCGTCCTCAGCGCTCGGCAACGTCAGCGCCAGCGTGCACCAGCGGGGCTCCGCGCCCATGGCCGCAAGATCACTGAGATTCACGGCCAAGGCTCGATAGCCGACGGCATCCCCGGAAAGCGCCCCGGGAAAGTGGACGTCTGCCACGAGGGTGTCTGTGGCGATGACCATCGGTCCAGCGGCCTGCACAACGGCCGCATCATCGCCGATGCCCACCAGGACGTCCGGATCCTGCGTCGGCCGGGTGAAGTAGCGGGCGATAATCTGGAACTCGTCTTGGCTCATCGCGCTTGATCAAACGAGACTTCGACTCTCGAGACGCTTCGCTGTCCCATCGAGAACGGCGTTGACGAATCTGAAGCAGTCGGCAGGACCGTAGCGCTTGGCGAGCTCCACGGCCTCATTGATGATGACTTTGGTCGGCACATCGTCGCGCCCGCTCAGCTCTGCCAGGCCCAGCAGTAACACCGCCCGACTGACGGCATCCACATGCTCGACCTGGCGATCCGACTGCTCTGCGATGCCGCGGTCCAGGCGCTCGACGTCTCGAAACACGGCGCTCAGGAGGTCGTTGAAATAATCCTGATCGATCCGCTCGAATTCCGGGAGACCCGCGAACTGCTCCCTCAGCTCCGCCTCACTGTGGTCAGCGAGCTGCCATTGGTAGAGGGCTTTGATGATCAGCTCGCGCGCACCATGCCGTGCGCGCGCCGAGCTACCGTCTTGCGCCAGCATTTCGGGTCCTCATCTCTGGATGCGCTCAGTCCAACTGTCTGAGCAGATTCGCCATCTCGATGGCCGACAGGGCGGCGTCCACGCCTTTGTTGCCTGCTTTGGTTCCCGCCCGCTCGATTGCCTGCTCGATCGTCTCCACCGTGAGAATCCCGAAGCCGATTGGAATCTCATGGGCCAGGCTCACCTGACTGACCCCTCGAGCCGCCTCTCCGGCCACGTACTCGAAATGCGGAGTGGCGCCGCGTATGACACAGCCCAGCGCAACCAGCGCATCGTGGCGCTTGGAAGCCGCAAGCTTCTTGAGCGCCAGCGGAGTCTCGGAGGCACCGGGCACCCTGACGACCTCTATGTCGCCGGCGTCCGCCCCGTTCTTTACCAACGTGTGCACCGCGGCACCCAACAGGCGGTCCACGATGAAATCATTGAATCTGGAAGCCACGATTCCGAAACGCAGGCCGCGGGCATTGAGCTCACCTTCGACGTGATTGACGCGCGGGTCCATGGCCTTACTCAGTGTCGCCATCGGCAACGCCCTCGGAAGAGACGTATTCGACCACTTCCAACCCGAATCCCGAGATCGCGTGCAGATGCTTCGGCGCGCTCAGGACGCGCATGCGCTGCACGCCGAGCGCTCGGAGAATCTGTGCCCCGGTGCCGAATGTCTTGAGCTCCATCGTGCGGTCACGACGCGTGACGAGCTCGTTTTTTGTCTCGAGCCCTCTCACGGCACGCATCAGGTCTTTAGGGGGCTCCTCCTGTCGGAGGATCACCACGACTCCGCAACCTTCTTCGGCGATCAGCTTCATCGCGTCTCGCAACGGCCAGCCGAGCCTCGCGTCCTGAACGCCGACGACGTCGCTCAGCGTGTCCTGCAGATGCACTCGGACCAACGTGGGGGTCTTTGCGTCGGGCTGACCACGAACCAGCGCGAGATGGACCGCTTGGTTGATGTGGTCCTCCATACACACCAGTCGAAACGGTCCGAACTCGGTCTCGACCTCGAGATCGGCGATAGCCTCTACGGACTCCTCCTTCGAAAGCCGGTAGCCGATGAGGTCTGCGATACTGCCGATCTTCAAATCATGTCGATGGGCAAAACGCAGCAGATCATCTCGCCGCGCCATCGTACCGTCCTCATTGAGGATCTCCACGATCACGGCCGCGGGCTCCAGGCCCGCCAGCCTGACCAGGTCACAGCCCGCCTCTGTGTGACCGGCGCGCGTGAGCACGCCCCCCGGCTGCGCCATCAGCGGAAAAACATGTCCGGGCTGGCGGAGATCTTCGGGGGTGGCGCCCGAGGCGACGGCTGCGCGAATAGTGCACGCCCGATCATGGGCAGAGATGCCGGTCGTGATGCCCTCCGCCGCCTCGATGGAAACCGTGAAGTTCGTGCTGCGCCTGCGATCGGTATCGCTCACCATCAATGGCAGGCGCAGTTGCTCGCAGCGCGACGGGGTGAGCGTCAGACAGATCAGGCCACGACCATACCTCGCCATGAAGTTGACGTCTTCAGAGCGCACCTTGCAGGCCGCCATGATCAGATCGCCCTCGTTCTCGCGATCCTCGTCATCCATGATGACGACCATCCTGCCCTCACGCAGGTCCGCGATGATCTCGTCGGTGCTGTTCAGGCCCGACCAAGCCGATTTATTCCGGGCTCGTGTAACCATGACCCTTCAGTAGCTCCAGGTTGATCCCCGCAGACTCATCCCCACATTGAGCCAGCCGTTCCAGATATCGAGCGATGATATCGACCTCAATATTAACAGCGGTACCCGGCCGGTACCCGGCAATGACCGTCATTTCGCGGGTATGAGGGACGATATTCACCTGAAAAGCACTATTTTCCAACGTGTTGACGGTCAGGCTGACTCCATCGACCGCCACGGAGCCCTTGCGGGCGATGTAAGGCCTCAGGGCCTTGTCCATGTGAATTCGAAGCACGACCGAGCGGGCCGCCTCCACCACGCTTTCGACACGCCCGACGCCATCCACGTGCCCCGTCACGAGATGGCCGTCCAGTGAGTCCCCCATCCGCAGGGCATTCTCCAGGTTGACGGGATCGCCCACCGCCAGGTCGCCGAGGGTCGTCGTGGACAGCGTCTCGACCGACACATCCGCCGTGAAGCGCCCGGTGTCACAAGCGACCGCGGTCAAGCAGACCCCGTTGACAGCGACACTGTGCCCCGGTTGGAGCTCGGGCAAAGCGACGCCCTCCAGGCCGATGGTCATACGCCGGTCACCACCGACCTCCACCTGCTCCAGGACAGACCCGACGCCTTTTACGATCCCGCTAAACACGCAATGATCCGCAAGTCATCCCCGACCCTCCGAACGTCCTGATACTCGACTTGGATGCGCCGCTCGAGGCTCGTGAGCGGCTCGATGGAAAACATCCCTTGAGCGTCGGCGCCGAGCAGGTGAGGCGCGACGTAAATAACGAGCTCGTCGATGAGTCCCGCTTCCAGCAGAGCACCGTTCAACGTGGGTCCCGCCTCGACCCAGAGCTCGTTGAACTCCAGCGCGGCGAGACGTTGCATCACCTGTGCCAGGTCGCAATGGCTGGCGCCCGCCACCGCCTCAACGACAGCCCCCAGGTCCCTGAGCGCTTCCCCTCGCTCCGCGGCCGCCTGGGTCGCGAAGACGACGACGTCCCCGGGCAGGGACATGAGCTTCGCGCCCGAGGGTGTGCGCAACTGGGCGTCGATGACGACCCGCGCGGGTTGTTTGACCGGGCCCTCTGGATCCGCCAGCCGGGCATTCAGCGAGGGGTCGTCGGCCAGGACCGTGCCCACACCCGTCAGAACCGCGCTCGAGCGCGCCCGCCAACGGTGCACGTCCGCCCGGGCCGCCGCGCCCGTAATCCATTGGCTCTCGCCATTCGCAAGGCCCGTTCGCCCATCCAGGCTTGCCGCAAGCTTGCTGCGGACCAGGGGTCGCCCCCGTGTCATTCGCGACAGATAGCCGGGATTCAGAGCGGCCGCGGATTGCTCCAGCGCACCTACCTCGACCGTCACCCCCGCCTCCTTGAGTCTGCTCACACCAGCGCCTGAAACCATAGGATTGGGATCCAGGGCGGCACACACGACCCGCGCCACGCCCGCCTCGATCAACGCGTCGGTGCAGGGACCCGTGCGCCCGGTGTGGCTGCACGGCTCGAGTGTGACGAAAGCGCTCGCGCCCCGGCTTGACTCGCCCGCCCGCTCCAGCGCTACGCGCTCCGCATGGGGTCCGCCCGCCCGCGCGTGCCACCCCTCGCCGATGACCTCGCCAGCCTTTACCAGCACGCAACCGACGCGGGGATTCGGATCGGCCGTATAAAGCCCCCGCTCTGCCAGCCGCACGGCACGCGCCATATACGCTTGATCCGCCGGCGTGGTCATTGATTCTCATCGTCGGGCAGCAGCGACATCTGCTCGCGATCGCCCGGACCGGGGAGCGACTGAAGCCTTTCGATCTCCTCCTGGAACTCGGTGATATCCTGGAAGCTCCTGTAGACGGAGGCGTAGCGGACATAGGCAACCTCATCCAGGCCGCGCAACTCCTCCATCACCATATCGCCGATCAGCCGACCCGTGACCTCTCGCTCACCCATTGTCTGCAGGCGATGAATGATGCGCCCGATGCTCTCTTCCACGTCTTCGCTCTTGACGGGGCGCTTCTCCAGCGCCTTCACGATGCCGCTACGCAGCTTGATTTCGTCGAAAGGCTCGCGCCGATCGTCGCGCTTGATGACGTGAGGCATCACCAACTCTGCGGTTTCGAAGGTCGTATAACGCTCACCGCAAAACTGACACTCGCGTCTCCGGCGCACCTGCCAGCCCTCTCCCGCGAGACGCGAATCGATAACCTTGGTGTCTTCGTGACTACAGAATGGACAGTGCACGCCCCCCACCCCGCTCAGCTTATCGTGGCCCTACGCGTATACCGGGAAGCGTCCGCACAACTCCAGAACGTCGCTGCGCACCCGCTCCACCACGGCGTCCGTCTGGTCCTCATCGTGCAGCACGTCGAGCACATCGGCAATCCAGTCTGTGAGCTCCCTCGTCTCAACCTCCCGGAAGCCACGTGTCGTGATGGCGGGCGTGCCTATCCTTAGCCCGCTTGTTATGCGAGGTGGCCGGGGATCATTCGGTACGGCGTTTTTGTTGACGGTGATGTTGGCTCGGCTGAGAGCATCCTCGGCAGCTTGACCCGTGATGTCCTGCTTGATGAGATCCACCAGCATCAGGTGATTGTCCGTTCCCCCGGACACGATCCTGTAGCCACGGTCCATCAGCGCCTGCGCCATGCAACGCGCGTTTGCCAGGACCTGCGCTTGATAGGTCTTGAACTCCGGTAGCAACGCTTCTGCGAAGGCCACCGCTTTCGCGGCAATCACGTGCATCAACGGGCCGCCCTGGGTACCCGGAAACACCAGCGAATTAATGCGCTTGGTAAGCTCGGGGTTCTCACGGGCGAGTATCAGACCGCCTCGCGGCCCGCGCAGTGTCTTGTGCGTGGTCGTCGTCGTGACATCGGCAATCGGCACCGGATTGGGATAGAGATCCGCCGCGACGAGGCCGGCGACGTGGGCCATGTCCACCATCAGGTACGCGCCCACCTCGTCAGCGATAGCGCGGAAACGTTGCCAGTCCACCACTCGCGAGTAGGCTGAGAAACCGGCGACGATCACCTTAGGACGGTGCTCGCGAGCCGCTTCGCCAACCGCATCGTAGTCAATCTCGCCGCTCTCCTCGTCGATACCGTACTGGAAGACCTCGAAGAGCTTCCCTGAGAAATTGACCTTTGCCCCATGAGTCAGGTGACCGCCGTGGGACAAGCTCATGCCGAGCAACGTGTCGCCCGGCTCCATCATGGCGAGATAGACGGCGGCGTTGGCCTGGGACCCTGAATGCGGCTGCACGTTGGCGTAGTCCGCGCCGAACAGCTCCTTCGCCCTCTCGATGGCCAGCTGCTCGGCCACGTCGACAAACTCACAACCGCCGTAGTAGCGTCGACCGGGATAACCCTCGGCGTATTTGTTTGTCAGGCTGGAGCCCTGGGCTTCCAAGACCCGCGGGCTCGCGAAGTTCTCCGAGGCGATGAGCTCGATGTGCTCTTCCTGGCGGCGGCGCTCGCCCTCCATCGCCTCGAACAGCGCCGGATCAAACCCTTGTATCTTGTAGTCGTCGTTATACATCTGCAGCGTCCAATGCCGTGGGGTAGGTCCTCATGTGGGCTCGGAATTGTAACGCCAGACGGCGCGGATTGTGCGCCTATGCAGTATCGGCGTTGGGTTCGGCGAAGCCTTCCACGACCCGGGTCCAGGCCCGCGCCAGGTTCCTGCGGTTATAACCGCCACCCCCCATCCCGAGGACGCGCCCCTCGCAGAATCGGTCAGCGAATTCCCGGAGCCTGGCGGCGGCGTGGCCGTGGGCGTTCTCGCTGTACCGCAAATGGGTGATCGGATCCCCGGCAAGGGAATCAGCGCCGGCATTCATGAGTAGCAATTGGGGCTGTGCCGCCTCGAGGTAAGCTTCGACCTCGGACCAAGCCTCGAGAAACGCCTCGTCTTCGGCGCCCGGAGGCATTGGAATGTTGAGCTTGGTGCCCTCGGCTTCGCCCCTGCCGGTCTCGCTGCGTGAGCCCGTTCCAGGATAAAGAAAGCGACCGTCCTCGTGAATGTCGGCAAACAACGCCCGAGGATCCGTTTCGAATCCGTAAAAGACACCATCGCCGTGGTGGGCGTCGATATCGACGTAGGCCACCCGCTCCAGGCCATAGACACTCATGGCGACCTCGATAGCGACACTGCAGTCGTTGAAGACACAGAATCCCGCCGCCCGATCGCGCGCCGCATGGTGCAGCCCGCCGATGGGGATGAAAGCCCGGGGGATATCACCCTCCATGATGGCGGTCAGCGCCTCGAGCGTTCCCCCAACCGTATGCGCCGCCGCCTCATAGACCCCCGGGTAGGCCGGAGTGTCGCCGGCGTCGAGAAAGCCGTGGCCGAGTTCCGATAGCTCGCGGACTCGCTCCACGTAACCGGCCGTATGAAAGCGCTCGATCTCCTCCCGGGTTGCCAACCGGGATGGACGGCGCACGACCTGCGCCTCGTGAGGTGAGCGGGTCAATTCGTCCATGAACACATCGTGACGGTCCGGCCCGAACGGATGACCATCGGGGAATCCGTAGCTCGCCAGCTCGTCTCCACAAATCACGATTACTTGCTCAGCCATTCGCCCTCCCCGGACTGTAGCGATTCAAAGCCTCCAGGCCGCTCCCACGTTGCCCGCTCGTGCAGTATCATCCCGCCTCCAAACGGAGGTCTGTCGCTCAATGGCGCAATACATCTATACCACGAACCGCCTTTCGAAGGTGGTGCCACCCAAGCGTCAGATCTTACGCGACATCAGCCTGAGCTTTTTCCCTGGCGCCAAGATTGGTGTCCTGGGGCTGAACGGCGCCGGCAAGTCCACCCTGCTCCGGATCATGGCCGGGGTCGACAAGGAGTTCGACGGGGATGCCCGCGCCCAGCCCGGCATCAATATTGGATTCCTGCCCCAGGAACCGGAGCTCAATGCCGAGAAAGACGTACGCGGGAATGTGGAGGAAGGCGTCAGCGAGCTGGCGAAGCTGTTGGAGCGGTTCAACGCCATCAGCGACCGCTTCGCCGAGCCCATGGACGATGAGGAGATGACTGAGCTGCTCGCCGAACAGGGAAAGCTGCAGGACGCGATCGATTCCGCGGGCGGCTGGGAGCTTGAGCGCAAGCTCGAAGTCGCCGCGGACGCTCTGCGTTTGCCGCCCTGGGACGCGGACGTGTCATCGCTATCCGGTGGCGAACGTCGGCGCGTCGCGCTCTGCAGGCTGCTGCTGGCCGGCCCCGATATGCTGCTGCTGGACGAGCCCACCAACCACCTGGACGCGGAATCCGTCGCCTGGATGGAGCGGTTCCTGGCGGAGTACCCTGGAACGGTCATCGCCGTCACCCACGATCGCTACTTTCTCGACAACGTAGCCGGCTGGATCCTCGAGCTCGATCGCGGCTATGGCATTCCATGGGAGGGCAACTACTCCTCGTGGCTGGAGCAGAAAGAGCAGCGCCTCAGGATCGAGGAGAGCCAGCAGGCCGCGCATCAGAAGACGATCAAGGCGGAGCTCGAGTGGGTGAGGAGCAATCCGAAGGCGCGGCAAGCTAAGGCGAAAGCCCGACTGCAACGTTTCGAAGAACTGACTTCAAAGGATTTTCAGACACGCAACGAGACCAACGAGATCTACATTCCCCCCGGACCCCGGCTGGGTGATCTGGTTGTCGAAGCGCAGGGTCTGCGCAAATCATTCGGCGACCGTCTGCTCTTCCAGGACCTGTCGTTCAGCCTGCCGCCCGGCGGCATCGTGGGCGTGATCGGACCCAATGGCGCCGGCAAGACCACACTCTTCCGCATCCTCGTGGGCCGGGAATCACCGGACTCGGGCACGATTCGCTTGGGAGATTCGGTGGAGCTCGCGTATGTAGATCAATCCCGTGACACCCTGAACCCCGATAAGACCGTTTGGCAAGAGATCTCAGACGGTCAGGACATACTCAAGGTTGGCCAGTACGAGACCCAGTCGAGGGCCTATGTGGGACGGTTCAATTTCCGCGGCTCTGAGCAACAGAAAAAAGTAGGTCTCCTTTCCGGCGGCGAACGAAACCGCGTTCACCTCGCCAAGGTGCTCCGTTCCGGAGGGAACCTCCTGTTGCTGGACGAGCCGACAAATGATCTCGACGTTGAAACGTTACGAGCGCTGGAGGAGGCGCTGTTGAGCTTTCCGGGCTGTGCCGTGGTGATTTCCCACGATCGCTGGTTCCTGGATCGAATCGCAACCCATATCCTCGCCTTCGAAGGCGACAGCGAGGTGGTGTTTTTCCAAGGTAACTATGCGGATTACGCGGCGGACCTGAAGCGTCGCAAGGGAGACAACGCGGACCAGCCCCATCGCATCCGCTACAAACGCCTGGCCGGTTAGCGTAGATCACCATGAACAAACGCACGCTGCTGCTTCTGAGTGTATTGATCGGTCTCGGGACATCGGCGCTTGGCCATCATTCCGGCGCGAGCGGCGAGTCGATCAGGATCGAGGGCGTCGTGACGGCGGTGCGCATGGTGAATCCCCACGCCCAGATCATCGTCGAGGTGGCGACCGAGACGGGAGAGCAAGAAGAGTGGACGGTAACCGGCGCCCCGCCCGTGGAACTGCGGTATCTCGGCTGGACGTCCGCCACCGTGCCGGTGGGCGAGAGAATACGGGTGCTGGGCCGCCCGGCCGGACTGGGCGAGCGCATCATGGACCTCGACACGCTGGAGTTCGAGGACGGGCGTGTGCTGGTTGCCAGCTTGCCCCTCAGCCTGCAACCGGGGCTCACGAGGAAGATACGCTAGGTTGTTCCCCCAACTTACTGAAGGGGTTAGACTGGGGCTCGAGGTCAAGCCGTGTCGAATTATGTTAATAAAGACAATGGCTTCGAACAGGCGGAAACGATCACGCGGGAGTGTCCTCACTGCGGCTCACACGCGCAGCTGCTGCCGGTATCAACCCCTTCTTTCGAGGCACTGAACGCGCACCGTCCCCGGCATGTGGGAATCGGTTTCCGTTGCGCCGCGTGCGGGGAGCCTCGTTTTGGTCGCGTCGCGGTCCGGGCGTTCTCGCCGAGTCGTGTCGAGCTCTCCTCGAACGTCGTCGAAGTCGAGCGGCCACTGGAGCGTTTTCAATACCGCTATCTTCCCGACGCCGTAGAGCGGGTTTTCCGGGAGGCGCTCCAGTGTTACTCATTCGGCTGTTACAACGCCTTCGCATCCATGTGCAGGCGAACGCTGCAGGAGTCGATCTCCGACATGGGAGGCAACGCACGGATGCGCTGGTATGAGCTGTTCAAGGACGTCGTGCGCATCGGGCCGATCGATACCGGCACCGCACAGACCCTCGAGACCATTCTTTTCGGCACGGAAAGCGCGATCCCCGAGCTCGAGGCCGACAAAGCCGCCGTATTGATCGAAACCATCAAGGACATGGTCTACCAGGGGTATGTGCGCACCTCGAAGCTGCGAGCTGCGCTGAAGATGCGCCGCTACTTCGCCGAAGAGCAGGCGAACAAAGTCACGTCCATCGACGACCACCGCGCCGAATCCGCGTAAAACGAAACCGGACGCACAACGGACTCCTTCGGCCAGTTGCGAGGACCGGCCCTGCAACGTCGCCGTTGATCAGCTGGTCGCGTCGATCCAGTCGCGCGCGTTGGCGAAGAGCTTCTGCCAGGGCGAGTCCTCGCCCCAGTCCGCCGGGTGCCAGGAATGCTGGACGGTGCGAAAGACCCGTTCAGGATGGGGCATCATGATCGTCACGCGGCCGTCCTGGCTCGTCAGGCCGGCGATCCCGAGCGGAGAACCGTTCGGATTCGCGGGGTAGAGGTCGGTGGCCTCGCCGTAATTGTCCACGTAGCGCGCGCACGCGAGCTCGCGGTCACAGCGCAGCAGCGCAGCCTCAGATACGAACTCGGCACGCCCCTCACCGTGGGAAGTCACGATCGGCATACGGGATCCCGTCATGTCGCGCAGCAATATCGAAGGGCTCGACTCAATCCGAACCAGCGACAAACGGGCTTCGAACTGATCGGATCGATTACGTACGAACCTGGGCCAGTGGTCCACGCCTGGAATCAGCGCCTTCAGAGCCGCGAGCATCTGGCACCCGTTACACACACCGAAAACGAAGCTGTCCTCCCGCTGAAAGAACTCGGAGAACCGCTCGCGCACCGCATCGTTGTAGAGAATCGACTTCGCCCAGCCTTCACCGGCACCCAGTACATCGCCGTAGGAGAACCCGCCACAGGCCACGAGGCCCCGGAAGTCATCCAGACTCATCCGTCCCGAGAACAGGTCCGTCATGTGCACGTCATAGGCGTCGAAGCCGGCGCGGTCGAAGGCCGCCGCCATCTCCCGCTGACTGTTGACACCCTGCTCGCGGAGAATCGCCACCTTAGGGCGCCGGCTCCGAGCTGAATTATCCGTATCCCTCAGCTCAAAGGTGAGGCTTGCATTCAAGCCCGGGTCCTCCTCATCGAGCAGGGCGTCGTAAGCTTCCTGCGCACAGGCGGGATCGTCTCTCAGACTCTGCATCCGGTAAGTGAGCTCCGACCAGCACCTGTGCAGTCGCATCCGCGGGGCTCTGTAGAGCGTGTCGCCGTCCTGCCGGATCACGATATCGCCGTGGGTTGCAGGCCGCGCGACGACCGGAGTTTCGCCCAACTCATACTCATCGCACACGGCCTGCACGGACTCCAGATCTTTTCGCCTCACCTGAAGCACTACGCCGGGCTCCTCATTGAAGAGATAGCTCATCGGATCCGTCGTGCCGGTGGGCAACTGCATCTCGATTCCAACATGAGAAGCGAAAGCCATCTCGATGAGCGTCACGAACAGGCCGCCGTCGGACCGATCGTGATACGCGAGCAGCAGATCGTTCGCGCGCAGCGCTCGCTGCGCTTCAAAAAATCGCCCGAGCAACCCGGGATCGTCCAGATCCGCTGCCGAACCGCCGAACTGCCCAAAGCACTGCGCGAGCACCGAGCCCCCAAGGCGCTGCTCACCGCCAGAGAGATCGATCAGTATCAAGACCGTGTCGCCCGCCGACGTCTCCAACTGCGGAGTGAGCGTCCGGCGCACGTCCGCCACGGGCGCAAACGCCGAGACAATCAGCGACACCGGCGCCGTGACCGCGCGCGGTTCACCATCTGCCTGCCATACGGTACGCATCGACAGAGAGTCTTTACCGACGGGGATCGCAACACCCAACGCGGGACAGATTTCCTCGCCGAGCGTCTTGACCATCGCGAACAGCGAGTAGTCGTCGCTGCCGTGGCCGGCGGCGGCCATCCAGTTTGCCGATAGGCGCACGTCCGCGAGGCTCGAGATATCTGCGGCAGCGAGGTTCGTGATCGCTTCGGCGACTGCGAGACGCGCGGAGGCCGGACCTGAACGAATCGCGACCGGCGTTCGCTCGCCCACAGCCATCGCCTCACCGGTGTAACCGGAATAGCTCGAGGTCGTTACGGCGACGTCACTGACCGGTACCTGCCACGGCCCGATCAGCTGATCTCTCGAAGACATTCCACCGACGCTGCGATCGCCTATATGAATGAGAAAAGACTTGTCGGCTACCGCCGGAAAAGAGAGCACGCACTCGACCGCTTCGTGTAGCTCGATGTCCCGCGTATCCCAGGGCTGGACGGCGGTTGCGTCGAATGTTGCTTCGCGACTCATCTTCGGCGGTTTACCGAACAAGACGTCCATCGGCATGGCGACCGGTTCGTCGCCAAACTCCGCGTCCAGGACCCTCAGATCGCGGTCCTCCGTCAGCTCGCCAATCACAGCGTAGGGACACCGTTCCCGGTCGCAGATTCCAGCGAATCCCTCGACGTCGTCCGCGCCGACCGCCAGCATGTAGCGCTCCTGGGACTCGTTGCACCACAGCTCCATCGGGCTCATGCCGGGTTCATCGTTGGGGACATCGCGCAGCTGAACAACCGCACCCCGATGGCTCTGATCGACGATTTCCGGCACAGCATTGGAGAGCCCGCCCGCGCCGATGTCGTGAATGGAGAGGATCGGGTTGTCGTCCCCCAGCGCCCAGCACGCATCGATGACTTCCTGGGCCCGGCGCTGCATCTCGGGGTTACCGCGCTGAACCGAGGCAAAATCCAGCTCCTCCTGACTGGTACCGCTGCCCTGAGAGGAAGCGGCGCCCCCGCCGAGGCCGATCAACATGGCCGGGCCACCGAGCACTACTAGCTTCGCCCCCGGCGGCGCCACGTGCTTGTTGACGTGCCCACCGCGGATATTCCCGAGCCCCCCCGCAACCATGATCGGCTTGTGATAGCCCCGCCATTCATCATCCACCGCCAAGAGACAGGTCCGAAAGTAACCGGCCAGGTTCGGCCGGCCGAACTCGTTATTGAATTGAGCTCCGCCGATTGGACCCTCCAGCATGATCTGTAGCGGCGACGCAATCCGATCGGGCTTACCCAACTCCGGCCGCTCCCAGGGGCGCGCCCAGCCTGGGAGCTCCAGGTGAGACACCGTGAAGCCCGTCAGCCCGGCTTTCGGCTTCGCACCTCTGCCTGTCGCACCCTCATCTCTGATCTCGCCACCCACACCTGTCGCAGCACCCGGGAACGGAGAGATCGCGGTCGGATGGTTGTGCGTCTCCACTTTCATGACCAGATGCGCTGGCTCTTCAAATCTCTGGTAACGGTGCGTGCGGGTATCGGGCGCCCACCACGCCGCCTTCGGGCCTTCTACCACCGCAGCGTTGTCCGAATACGCGGACAAGACGCCGTCCGGTGCGTGGGCGTGCGTGTTCTTGATCATCTGGAACAGAGTCTTCTCCGCCGGTTGGCCGTCAATCAGCCAGCTGGCGTTAAAGACCTTGTGGCGACAGTGCTCAGAATTCGCCTGGGCAAACATCATGAGCTCGACGTCGGTGGGATTTCGGTTGAGAGAGACGAACTGCTCGGCTAGATATCGGATCTCATCTTGAGAAAGGGCGAGCCCGAGCTGCTGGTTGGCCATCCTGAGAGCCTGTTGCCCCTCTCCCAGCAAATCGATCCTTGTCAGCGGCACGGGTTCGTGCCCCGCGAATAGAACGCTCTCGGCTGCCGGCGCCGTCATTACCGTCTCGGTCATGCGGTCGTGCAGGAGCGCCACGATGCTCCCGAGTTCGTCGTTGGACAGAGGTCTTTCCAGCCCAAGGCAATAGGTCCGCCCACGCTCGATCCGGTGGACCGGCAGGCGGCAGTTGCGGGCGATATCGGTCGCCTTCGAGGCCCAGGGCGAGATGGTCCCGAGTCGAGGCACGACGACGACCTCCTCCTCGCCCTGAAGCAACACGGCCGGCGTCCCGTAGTTGAGCAGAGCCTCGAGCACGCGCTTCTCCGCCGGGTCCAGCGGCCGCTCAGCGTGGACGAAGTGGAGGAAATACGCAGATACCGCGCGCACGGCCTCTGAGCAGGAGCGGAGCTGCTCACGCAACTTACTGAGACGAAAGGCAGTCTCGGCCGCGGGTCCGGCCAGCTGCAGCATAGTCATGAATTCAGTGAGTGCTTAAGTTTCAAGCGCTGAAAGGCGGCGCAATGATACCGGATTGTCGACCCGCGTCCCAGATTTCAGCAGCCGGGAGTCAGTCGATGGCGATCCAGTCACTGGGGTCATCCTGAGTCGCCACGTGCAGGGATTGCTTCGGGTGGTGGAGTCGCTCCGCTAATGATCGGTGAACGAGATCGGGCGTGTTGTTCTTCTCGCTCAGATGCAGCGCTACGACCCATTGCAGTCCCGGATGTCCAACCGCGTCAAGCAGCGCGGCGGACTGCCCGTTGTTCAGATGCCCGAGTGAGGAGGCGACACGTGACTTCAAATGCTCCGGGTAGGATCCGCGCCACAGCGTATCGAGGTCGTGGTTGCACTCCAGAGCTATCGCGTCACAACGGGTGAGCCGCTCTTTGATGTGCGAGGTAATGTGTCCGGTGTCTGTGAGGATTCCAAGTTTCCTCCCGCCCGCCTGAAACGCGAACTGCGCGGGCTCCCTCGCATCATGAGGCACCGGAAAAGGCTGCACGTCGATCGAGCCGATCTCCAACCGACGGTGACAGCTGAATGTATTGATGTGCGCTAGCTTGCGGGCTGCGCCGCTGGAGGCCGTGCCGGGGGTCATCCAGACTGAGGTGCCATGCCGGCGTGCGAACCGTGCCACCCCCTGGATGTGGTCGGAGTGCTCGTGGGTCACCAACAGCGCGTCAACGTCGCGAGGGTGCCTCCCGAGCCCGCGCAGTCGCGCCTCGGCGGCTTTGAGTGTGAGGCCGCAGTCCACCATGAGGAGGGTCGAGCCGGACTCCACCAGCACTGCATTGCCGCGGCTTCCGCTTCCGAGAGAAGCGAATCTCAGCGTCACGAGTCAGCTATCCCCCGATCCCCCGCGGCCACCGCCCTCACCCGGGGGGGTGTACATCGGGACGGGAAACTGCGTCACGTTGCCACCTTCAGCGTCAGTGACTTTGCTGACACCCTGTTTCTCGACTTCGTCGATGCGCAGGACCGAGTGCAGCGGAAGATACGTTCGGGTCACACCGGCAAACTCAGTTTGAATCCGCTCCTCGGACGGATCCACGACAACGCTGGAACGAGCATCGAATATCAGCTTCTCCACCTCGACGAAACCAAACAGACTTCCGTGACTCACCTGGCTGGCGTAGATCTCGTAGACCTTTCCCTGGTTCATGAAGATGATCTTGTAGAGCGGCTTGGCGGCCATCAGAAGTCCGTGCTGACTGGTGCGAGCATGAGCTTAGCATAAGGTTATCGGGGCCGTGCTTGCGTCCAGGGACTCGACAACGGCTTTCGACCTGACATTCTGAGACGCCGGTCACATAACCGATGCCCGGAGCACCGCCGGCAAACCCCGAGCGCTATACTCGAAACGCCTGGGTGGCGGAGTGAACTGCGCCCGCTACGGACTGGGTCTGACTGTAACCAGGGAAACTGACCAGATGCCACTTCGCCTAGAGATTACCAGCCGCCACGGTAGAGGCCTCGGGGAGAAGGGCCTCAAGGAATTCGGTGCCGACGGAGGCACCATCGGCCGCTCGCTCGAGAGCGACTGGGTGCTGCATGACAGCGAGCGGTTCGTCTCGAGCCGACACGCCTCCATCGATTTCCGCTCTGGCAGCTACTACATCGTCGATACGTCCACGAACGGTGTGTTCGTCAATGACAGTACCCAACCCGTGGGTAGAGGAAAACCGCAGCGGCTCTTCGACGGCGATCGCCTGCGTATGGGCGATTACGAGATGCTGGTCCACCTCGTAGACGTCGAGTCGACCGGTGAGCAGCTCGGCGATGAGTTGCATGTCGATGCCGTCGTCGCCGCTCAACGCGTCGACGCCCCGGAACCCACCGGCATCGAAATGCTCGCGGAGCACGAGATTACAGCGGTGGGCATCGAGATGATGCTCAGCGAAGAAACAGGCGCCGGAGCGATCGAGAGCGCGGCGGCAAGTTTTAGGCTCGAAGAAGACGCACCAACGGCGCAAAAAGCAACTGCGACAGCGAAACCGAGCGTTCCGACCGAGTCAAAGGAGGCTCAGGCTCCCAAGGCAACCCGTTCTCCAGGCGCGAGCGCTGCGCCGGGGGATCTGAGCGCATTCTTCCGAGGTGCCGGGCTCGCCCCCCGCAAGCTGAACGAGAAGTCGGCGGCCGTGTTGCTTCAACGGCTGGGGCAACTCATGCGCGAGCTCGTCATCGGCGTGACCCAACAGCTGCATTTGCGAGCAGAGCAGAAGAATGAACTCCGGCTGCCGCATACGACCATCAAGCCGAATAGTAACAATGCGTTGAAGTTCTCCACGGGCGTCGACGAGGCGCTGACGAACCTCCTCCTGAAGAACACGTCCGAGTACATGTCCAGTGTCGAATCAGCGAGGGAAGCGTTTCACGATATTCGAGTGCATCAGCAAGCCCTCATGAATGCCATTCAGATTGCGGTTGTCGATTACCTGGAGCGAATGGATCCCGAGGAGCTCGAAAGAAAGTTCCATCACGGCAACAAACGAAGCGCTCTGATGGGAGTCGCCAGCAAGATGAAATACTGGGATTTCTACTCGGAGTTGCACACGGTGATGTCCCAGCACTCGCCAGGAAAACTGCCGCAGCTTTTCGCGGAGGAGCTCACCCGTGCCTACGAGGAGGAGGAAGCTCGGCTAAAGGGAGCGCCACCTGCCGATGACTCAGCCGCGGAGGCTGGCTAGCAGCCCTGTCGGGGGACGCCGACGTTTAGCTCTTGTTCTTCCCCGCGCGGGGCCTGAACAGCACCACCGTCAGATCATCCGGTTTCGATGGGTTCTTTCCTCCATCCGTTGCCATACGGTTCCGAGCTTGCGCTACAAGTTGGTCGGCAGCTGCCGGCAAAGGCCCTGAGCGAACGATGTCGACTATCTCGTCGATGTAGAGATTGTCCAGAAGTCCATCAGTAGCCAGCAATACCGTATCGAACCGGTCGAGCTTCGTGGGAGCGCCGATCTCTATTCTCATGTTAGGCGTACCAATGACGTTGAAGAGTATATGGCGCTGATCGTGCTGGACCGCTTCGTCTTCATCCATCAAGCCCGCTTCCACCGCGAACCCGGTGGGAGAATGGGGCGTAATTCTGAGCTTGACGCGCCCCCGCTGCCCGACGCTGAACAACTCCGAATCCCCCACATGGTAGCTGCGGATATGGCCACCCATGATCTCGCCCACGACCAGGGTGGTCGCCGCCCCCCGGCTCAACTCCAGGACCACTCGATTGGCCGCTTCTACGGCGTCGATCACCGTGTCGCGGAGATTCTCGGGTGCTGGATCCGCCCTTGCGAGTACCTTCGCCAGTATTTTGACGGCTTCGTTCGAAGCATCCCGGCCCGCCGGAGTGCCGCCCACGCCGTCTGCGACCGCCAGCACCAGCGCGTCACCCACGGGTACGATCGCGGCAGAGTCTTCGTTAGGCGTCTCCTTATCCGGCGAACGGTAACTGCGCATGCAGACCAGTCCCTGCGCCAACTCATGGTCCGCCTGTTCTTCTTCAGGCTCACCGAGGTAGAGCAAAGCGCCTTGATCCTGCTCAGTCACGTGGACAGCGCCTTCGAACACCAGGGACAATGGCTCCAGAAATCCGTATCGACACCCCACCTGCAGGAAGGGCAGCGATCAGCGCTGCCCGGCAGCTTCCAGGCGCGTTTCACCTTGGTTCGACACCACGGGCAGTATCGGGCAAAAGGCATGAGTGGTCCCTTGCACTTGGCGTTCGAGCAGTGGCCCTGATACCGCCGGTCGGAGTAGTGTCGTTCCGTTTCAAGCTCGAACCCGAACCCATAGCACCAGGGGCAGTATCGCCAGTCGAGCTTGGTGCCTCGATGGCACCGGGGACAGGTCGAGGGGAAGGCCGTCTCGAACTGCTTCAGCGGCGGCGTAGTCCCGCACCACGGACAGGCCCACATGGCTTCGGATACCGGTCCGGCGCAGTGCCTGCATTCGTGGCGCGTCTCCAGTGTCTTGCGATATTTTCGCTGAAACTGCCGGACGAGGATCGATTCCCAGAGTGACGGGTCTGCGGAAGCCCGACGTCGCTCAGAGGTCCGTTTTCTCCCCGACCCGTTTCGAAGACGCCTGAATTCCCTGTACATGCTCACGGCGTCTTTGTATCGATCCGCGGGTCGAACCTGCGTCGCCTTGCGCAACCATCCCAGAAGACCCGGATTGAGCTTTCGTCGAACACGTTCGATATACGCCGGCGGCCAGTTGTAGGGCCACTCGTGCAAATGCCCTGAGAAAAGCTCGTAAATCACCAGACCCAGCGAGAACACGTCGGACTGAAACATCGGGCGCCCGACCGCCTGCTCCGGCGCCATGTAACCCACTGTCCCGGATCCGGAAGCCTTTACCGTTCGCTGGGCAATCTTCGAGAAGGCGAAGTCACCGAGCTTGAGCTGATTGCCCGGAAAAATGATGAAGTTATCGGGCTTGATATCGCAGTGGATGATCTTGTTCTGATGAGCATGGGCCACCCCGGCGAGCGCCTGATCCGCGAAGTCCAGTGCGAGCCCAGTGGCGATGCGCCTGCGCATCCTGTCGCCCAGAGACTCCTCCCCCAGCGGCATGACGATGACGAACCGGCCTTCTATGAACGATGCATCCCTGATTGGGAGTATGTTCGGATGCTCGAGCGTCGGCGCAAGCCTTGCCTCACGCTTGAAATCCGCAAGAAAATGCTCGTCCATCGCAGCCAGGTGCGGAACCTTCAGGGCGACTCGAACGCCATGAATGGAATCGAACGCCTCATAGATGGCCGCCATCGGCCCGTTAACGATACGCCGCTCGATTCTGTACTTGCCGAGCCTTTGCCGTACCCTGAGCAAGATCGAGACTCCCTTTGACGGTACCAGACCGACACTGAAAAAATGAGATCACCCAAAGCTGGTGCTGAACTGGCGGGTTCTGTGCCCGACTGAGTCCATGGCCCATGATCCAATGCCGCAGACCTCGAGGTCAATCGAATCGCGGTACCGTGCAGATCTCTGCGCGTCGTCGCTGAGTTACTCGACGACCTTGCCCGGGTTCATGATGCCGTTGGGATCCAGAGCACGCTTCAAGGTTCGCATGAGCCCAACCGCCGCAGGTGATTCGTACCTCTCGAGATCATCGAGCTTCAGAATGCCGATCCCGTGCTCGGCGCTGAAACTGCCTCCGAGTCTCACGGCAAGCTCGTGTATAGCGTCCGAGAGCCGCCCGGCGGGTCCTTCCCTGAACGCCTCGAGCGTGGTTCCAGTGGGCGGCAGCAAGTTGTAGTGCAGGTTGCCGTCACCGACATGGCCAAACACGGACACCCGGTGGGGTGCGATCGCGCCCAAGACTCGCTCCGCCTCCTCGAGGAAGCCCGGAATCCGAGAGACGCGCACCGAGACATCGTGCTTGACCGAGCCGCCGTCACGGCGCTCCGCTTCGGGGATGGACTCGCGCAGCCCCCAGAGTGCGGTGCGCTGTGGGCCCGACTCCGCCAGCACGCCATCGACGATCTCGCCGGCTTCGATCCCTGCCTGGAGAGTCCGCTCCAGGACCTCGCGCAGTTCGCTGTCGGACTCCGCCCCGGCCAGCTCGAGCAGCAGATAGTGTTCGCCCGCCGCGTCGAACGGATCCCGGGCGCTCTCGACCTGCGCCATGACCAGACCCAAAGACGCACGTGACAGATACTCCGCGGACACGACCCGTTCGCCGCTCGCGGCCCGTGCCCTCCCGAGGAGATCGCAGGCCGCCTGCGGCGTCGCGACATCCAGGAACGCGGTCTGGCGGCTGCGCAGCATCGGGAAGAGCTTCAGTACGGCCGCCGTGATCACGCCCAACGTGCCTTCCGCGCCAAGGAAGAGCCCGCTCAAGTCATAGCCGGTGTTGTCCTTCCTCAAGCCCTTGAGCTCAGACAGGATCTGTCCGTCTGGCAGCACGACCTCCAGGCCCAACACCAGGTCTTTTGCGCTCCCGTAGCGCAGCACCGAGATGCCGCCCGCGTTGGTCGACAGGCAACCACCAATCTGACAGGATCCTTCAGATCCCATGCTGAGCGGAAACATCAATCCATGCGCCTCCGCGACTGCATGCGCTTCGGCGAGGACGACGCCTGCCTCCACCGTCAGCGTAAAGTTAACCGGATCGATCTCCCGCACGCGCTTCATTCGAGAGAGATTCATGAGGATCTGCGTATTCGCATCGAACGGCGTCGCACCCCCGCAATAGCCCGTGTTGCCACCCTGAGGGACCACACCGATGCCAGCCTCCTGGCAGATCTCGATGATGCGTGAGCATTCATCGGCACAAGCCGGCTGCACGACCAATGCGGCAGCTCCACAATAGAGCCCCCGCTCGTCCCGCAGAAACGGTTCAGCATCGGCACCTTCCACCACGCCGCGACCTCCCACAATAGCGGCGATCTGCTCGAGTGCTGTACTGGACTCCAAGACATTTCCCATGGATGTGCTCCAGCCCGATGTTACCCTACCCGCCGTGATGAGCTATGTATGGATCGGAGTCGGGAGCGCCATCGGTGGCATGGGCCGTTACTGGTGCTCCGGTATGGTCGTGCGTCTATTCGGCGAGGCATTTCCGTGGGGCACGATCCTGGTCAACGTCGTCGGCTCCCTGATCATCGGCTTCGTCGCGACTTTCATGCCGCCCGACAGTCGAATGCTTGCTCTACCCGACGCGCGCGACTTTCTCATGATCGGAGTACTCGGCGGATACACGACGTTCTCGGCTTTCAGCCTCCAGACACTGAGTCTCGCTAGAGAGGGTCATTGGCTCCCGGCAATCATCAACGTCTGCTTGTCGGTTTCCCTTTGCCTCATCGCCGTATGGCTCGGGCACACTATCGCTGCTGCGATCGCCCGATAGTTGCGCCCACTGCCGGGCCCCTGGATTGCTGCGCCGCGAGCGAGCTGCTAGATTCGCGCGTGGAGGGATGCCGGAGTGGTCGAACGGGCTTGACTCGAAATCAAGTGACGGGCTTGCCCCGTCCGTGGGTTCGAATCCCACTCCCTCCGCCACTTTCGTCACTTCACATCGTTTCCGGCCCGAAAGTCTCTGAACGCATTGTTGGCGCCCCCGTTAACGGCAATGGACTGCCAGCCCAGCCGTCAGGACAATCGACTCGATGACGCCCGCTGCCGCCGGGGGCGCGCCACGCGGTTCCACCACATGATCGCACCGGTCACAAACATGATCGCGGGAGCCAGTCCGAATACCGCCCAAACCGCCTTGGTCATCTGATCGCACAGCCCTGGTCCGCTGCAAGGAATACCGATGCCGTTGATGCGGCCGAAATGCGAGTATGCGAGCCATGAGAGAGCACTATCGACGAAGCGGAGCCCCTCGTTCGCTTCGGGAGGATCCAGCCAG
>Ga0224508_10000979_pt1 | contig 26282 bp, 24 predicted proteins | sample SF_Jan12_sed_USG_4_FD_170157 | JGI IMG/M metagenome (GOLD analysis project Ga0224508, IMG submission 170157) | Sediment microbial communities from San Francisco Bay, California, United States - SF_Jan12_sed_USGS_21 | ecosystem: Environmental > Aquatic > Marine > Sediment | place: USA... | reverse complement strand
GTCCTCGATCTGTTGGCCGAAGGGAATCCCGCTGTGGCCGCCGATGATGACATCGACATCGGCCTGCCTGATTTGCGCCAGCTTGGCCCTGGCATCCTGCGACGCAAACACGAATTCGTTGATGCTCGACGGGCTGCCGTGCACCACCCTGAAACGCGTAGCCGATAGCTGGAAATCGATATGGCGCGGCAGAGATTGCATCCAGCGGCGCTGCTCCGCGCTGACGCGCCGGTCGGCGTAGCGGTACCAGGTCACCGCCAGCGTCGAACAGCTGCTGCCCGCCTCGAAGCCACAGCCACAATCGGGCTCGCTCGAGGCCAGAGATTCCTCGCAATTACCCATGACGACCCGTATGCCCCAGTCGCGAATCAGCTCCAGGGTTTGATCGGGCTCGGCGCAGTAAGCCACCAGGTCACCGGTGCAAATAACGCGATCGGCGCCGATACCGAGATCCAGCGCTCGTTGCCGCATCGCGACGGTCGCTTCGAAATTACTGTAGGGTCCGCCAAATATCAGCAGCCGACCATCGGTGATTTTCAGTTCGGGCATTTTTTATCCAGGTTTCCGTCGAGACTGGAGATTTAAATTGCACGCCGGCGACTCGACGCGCCAGGCGTTAATATGACCTTGACCGGGCTTTAAAAGTTCGCATACTGCAAGCGTGTTTGTCTATACACTGAATTTTAATCTTGCGTCTAGCTCTACTGATTTTACTGACGATCTATCTGCTGCCCGTGCAGGCGCAACCGCGCCAGTCACTGGTACCCGGCGGTATCGCCGTGATCAAGCTCGGCGAGGACGATCCCGCGAGTTACCAGTTTCGCGGCAAGCCCGTGCTGGTTACCCACATCGACGGTAACAGGACCGCATTGGTGGGTCTGCCGCTTAGCATCAAACCGGGAGAACACTTTATCGAGGCCAGCGACGCCAGCCAGGTACACAAGAAGTTTTTCGAGATCAGGGATAAAAAGTACAGCACGCAACATATTACGATCAAGGACAAGCGTAAAGTTAATCCCTACGCCAGCGACATGGATCGCATACTGGCCGAGAAGGCTCGCAAGCAAAAAGCGCGCAACCGCTACACCCGTGTTACGGTCGACGTCGATTTCCTGTTACCCGTCGAGGGCGTACGTACCGGCAGCTACGGGCGACGCAGGGTGTTCAATGGACAACCTCGCAGGCCGCACAGTGGTATGGACATCGCGGCCGGCACCGGCACACCGGTGCTCAGCCCCAGCGCAGGCGAGGTAATCGAGTCCGGTGATTTCTTTTTCAGCGGTAACCTGGTGTACATCGACCATGGCCAGGGCCTGATTTCAATGTTCGCCCACCTCAGCGAAATTGATGTCGAAATCGGGGATCGAGTCAAGAAAGGCCAGATCGTCGGCAAGGTCGGCGCTACCGGCCGCGTCACCGGACCGCACCTGCACTGGAGCCTCGGCCTGAACGGGAGCTGGATCGATCCGGCGCTGTTCCTGCCGGACTAGCCTGAATGTCGTAACGCTACGCCGGCTAAAAAGTCAGGCGTACACCGAAATGGATATTATCGTCATCGGCGTCGTAGCTACCGTCATCACCCTCGATTTCGAAGTGCCTTAATCCAACAAAAGCAACGGTTTGCGGCATGGCTTCGATCTGAAAGCCGATGGTGTAATCGATCACTTCCTCGGTATCGCCGAAGCTGGTAATTTCTGGTGCATAATAGCCCTCCAGATAAACCGCCATCGGCATGCTTCCGGCAATGGTGTATCTGATCTGACCGCCGATACCAAATGCGAAAACATCCTCGTCGGGGTCGTCCAGCTGGCCGAGATAGCCTTTTACGCCAACGCCAAAGGTCAAAGGATTCTCCTGCGATGCCTGGCGCATCTGCAGCAGGCTGACGTGCATGATGAAATCGCTTTCTTCGTTATAGAACAGGCCCAAACCAAGATCGGAGCCACCCCAGCCGATCAGGCTGGAATCGGAGCGAAAGGTGAATTGTGCCGTTTCCTTACTTAACGCGGCTTCGAAATCATTGGCGCTGACTGTCGATATGGCGGCCACCAAAAGCAGGCAAAAATAAATCGGGCGATTCGGTTTCATGGTAATACCGTGGCAAAAAAGTCGCGCAATCATAGCATAGGCTTCGACGCCGATGCGCGCCGAAAAAACAATATTTGAAATAGTTAACTATGTTGCCTTGAAGACGGTGAAATCTACTGCTCGTAACGGTCGAACAGCCGAGTTACCGGGGCCGATTCGCTGACCACGGGCGTCTCCAGCCAGCGGAAAATAGGTGCCCATTGTTCCTTGTCGATCTTGTTGCGCGAGGTCGGGATTTCCTGCACGCCGATACCAAGTTCGATGGCCCTGGCGTACAGCTGCGTATCCCGCAGACTCGAAATGAACGGAATGTTCAAACCGAACAGAAAACGCTCCAGCGAATGATACATCAGCGTGTTTTTGCGCACCCGGTTGGCCACCACGGCCAGGCGGATCATTTTCTTGCGCGCGCGGCCAGTGGTCAGCAGGGCTTTGATGAAATGCGCCGTAGCGTGAATATCGATCGGCGACGGCAATACCGGAATCAACACCGAATCATTTTGCTGAAACAGGGTAGCAAGCTCGGTAATATCGGTTCCGGCCGGAGAATCGATAATCGCGACGTCAGTCTCGGGTGGTATCCGCAGCTGCCAGGACCGCGTCAGCCGATGGTCGGAATTTTTGGATGCGTCGACCCCGGCTATCGGCGCCGCGTCTTGCGGGCGGCGATTTATCCAGGCCAGTGAAGATCCCTGGGAATCATGGTCGAACAGACGCACATTTTTGCCCAGGCGCGCGTAGTGCGAGCCGATATTGGTGGCAATAGTCGTCTTACCACAACCGCCTTTGGCGTTGGTCACCATGATTCGCTGTAATCCCATAAATTAAGTCTATGTCTAAACGGTCATTTTTTTTTGAGTTTTTGGCTTTTTTAAAGCTTTTTTTAAAATTTTGTCTCATTTATTGCGCTTTTTGACGCGTTTTTTATCCGCAAACGGATTTTTTCCCGATTTTAACTCGATTCGCAACGGCGTACCCTTCAACTTCAACTTGGAAATATAGAAGTTGGTCAGGTAGCGCAGGTAGGCATCGGGCAAATGCGCGGTCTGGTTTCCATGAATTACGATCACTGGAGGATTGCGCCCGCCCTGGTGGGCATAACGTAATTTGACGCGTCGCCCATGGTGCAAAGGCGGGTTGTGCTTGAACACGGCTTCCTCGAGTAAATCGGTCAGGTAACGCGTGTTCAGGTCGCGGCAGGCTGAAGCATATGCCTGGTCAACCGAGCCCATCAATTCGCCGACACCGGTGCCATGCCTGGCCGAAATAAAGTGTTGCGCCGCAAACGAGACGAAGGCGAGGCGGCGTTGCAGCGTGCTGCGATTATGCTCGCGCTGGTCGCTGTCGAGACCATCCCATTTGTTGATCGCGATAACCAGTGCGCGGCCGGCGTTGAGCACGTACCCGATCAGGGTCATGTCCTGGTCGGTTAGTCCCTCGCGCGCATCGATAACGACGATTGCAACCTGGCAGTTTTCAATCGCTTCGAGCGCCTTGATGACGCTGAATTTTTCGATCGCCTGGTGCACCTTTCCGCGTCGGCGTACGCCTGCGGTATCGATCAGGGTATAGGGCTTGCCGTGCCGCTCGAAGGGCACCGAAATCGTGTCGCGGGTAGTGCCCGGCTGATCGAAAGCGACCACGCGCTCCTGACCGACCAGGCGGTTGATCAGTGTCGACTTGCCCACATTGGGACGACCGATGACTGCAATCATGGGACCGCTCGCGGCCTCGCTCAGCGGTTGTTGCGCGGGGTAAGCCGCCAGCAGCCTGTCTAGCAAAATACTGGTGCCCTTGCGATGCGCGGCGGAAATCGACTGCAGCTGCTCGAATCCGAGGGCATAAAAATCGGCCATCACCTGATCTGCATCGAAACCGTCGATTTTATTGATAACGACATGACAGGGTTTGCCGGATTTTCGCACCAGGTCGGCGATCAGGCGATCTCCACTGGTCAGACCATCCCTGGCATCGACCAGGAATATCAGTTCGTCCGCCTCGTCCATGGCAAGCCGGGTCTGCTGCGCCATCAGGTCGTCCAGATCCTGTTTTTCGCCGCTGAGACCGCCGGTATCGACGACAATGAAGGTTTTGTCGTTGCGCTCGCCAATCCCGTACTGCCGATCACGGGTCAGGCCGGGTTCATTGGCGACGATTGCATCGCGGCTGCGGGTGAATACATTGAAAAGCGTGGATTTGCCGACATTCGGGCGACCAATCAACGCAATAACGGGAATCATTGCTGTAGCGAGACTGAGGCTAACAGGCCATACTTGTCCAGGGTTACGACCGCGTCCTGCCGGGCCACCGGCTGCACATAACTCCGGGCATCTCCGATGCGGATCCTGCCGGCCAGCTTGCCATCGCTACGGTTGAACCAGTGCAGGAATCCGTCGAGGTCCGCCACCACCACCCCGTCACCGATGATCGTCGGCGCGGTAATCTTGCGCGCATGCAACACGTCCTGTTTCCAGAACGCGGCACCGGTGCGGCGATCGATAGACCACAGATCGCTGTTGTCCGCGCTCAGATAAAGCGCGTCGTCATCAATTGCGATCGACTGAAAACTCGAAAACTGGCGCGACCAGAGCAGGTCGCCGCTGACCGCCTGCACCGCCGCCAGCCGTCCCTGAAACGAGGCCACGTATATAACGCCGTTTCGCAGCACGAAACGGCCGTCGAGATCGACCAGGCGCTCGACTTCGGTGCGTCCGCTGGGAATACTGATGGTCGACTCCCACCGGACCTCGCCATTGCTGCGATCGAAAGCAATCAGCTTGCCATCGTCGAATCCGGCAAAAACCGTATCGCCTTCGACCAGCGGCTCGCTGTTGCCGGTCAGCGACAGCACAGGCACGCGGCGTGAAACCACCCACTGCTGGCTGCCGTCGGCGGCGGCCAGGCTGCGCAGTTTGCCATCGACGCTGCGCACAAACACCTGTTCCCCATCGACTACCGGAACGGCGCGTATTTCACTGTCGACGCGGACCTTCCAGATCGACTCGAGGCTGTCCTCGGTATACCGATAGGCTGCGACATCACCATTACGCGAAGTCACGATCAGTCGAGTGCTGTCCCCGCCCAGGCCGACGATCGCCGACAGCCCGGTCTCATAGCGCCAAAGACTGGTACCGTATTTCGCATCGATGCCGACGACCGAGCCCCCGGTATCGATGCTGTATATCCGATCGCCAACCTGAAACGGCCGCAAGCGGTAGGACGCAGTATTGCTGGAAGCGCGGGTATCGACTTTCCAGTTGAGTATCAACGGCAGCGCATCTTCGATTTTGGTCAGCGGCGCGGGTGGTTCGCTGTTATCCTTACCCGAGCCGCAGGCGAACAGAAATCCCGACAGGGCCACAACCAGCCATTTAAGCGCTGAATTCAATCCTGCACCCCGAGATCATCGATCTTCTGTATCAGGAATGCCGGGTCGGCGGCGCTAATTTTGGCTGACTGGGCGTTGCGATAGGCCGCCAGGGCTTGCGATAACTCGCCCTGCGAGGCGTAGGCATCGCCACGCAATTCGTCGACCCGGGCGCTAAACTCATCCGGAAACTCGGCGTTAAGCGTGCCAAGCGCCTGCTCAACATTACCGTTCTGGATTTGCAGGGCCGCTAGCCGCGTGCGCGCGACATAGGCGAGCGGCTCTTGCCCGGCGCTACCGACAACCTGCTGCAACGCCTGTTCGGCCTGCTCGAATTCACCTTTGTCAACGTGGCTCTTGGCCAGCGCCAGCTGAGCCATCAGCGCATAGTCGGTCGAGGCATAGTCGTTGATCAGGGTATCGGCCCGGGTCTGCACCGTCTCATGATTTCCGGCATCAAGCGCCTCGATCATCTTCGTGAAATGGCTGGAGGCTTCGGCGGCAGTGGTCTCCTGTACGTGATTCCAGTAATTGTAGCCGCCGATACCACCGACACCGATGATAATACCCAACGCGATCGAAAGACCGTTTTCTTTCAACCAGGCTTTTAGCTGTTCGACCTGTTCTTCTTCGGTTTCCATCTAAATCCTCTAGTGATTACCCAGTAACGATATCATCCGGGTATTGATTTCGTTTTGTAAAATTTCTTCCTGCGGTCGGTCTTCGCGTAAAAACTTGACCGCCACGGTACCTGCCTGCAGTTCCGACTCGCCGAGGATCAGCGCTATTTTTGCGCCCGACCTGTCGGCTTTGCGCATCTGGCTCTTGAAACTGCCGGCGCCAGCGTGCACCACCAGTTCAAGCCGGGGCAACTGATCGCGCAGACTTTCGGCCAGTTGCTGCGCGCGCGCAATGCTATTCTCGCCGCGCATTACCAGGTAAACGTCGCAACCGGATTCGCTATTCGCCCTGCCCTGATCGATCAGCATCGATACCAGGCGTTCGCAACCCATCGAAAAGCCCGCGGCATAATTGGGCTTGCCGCCAAGCTGTTCGACCAGGCCGTCGTAGCGCCCACCGGCACACACGGTACCCTGCGCGCCCAGCGTTTCGGTTACCCATTCGAACACCGTGTGGCAATAGTAATCAAGGCCACGCACCAGGCGCTGGTTTACCTGGTATGGGACAGCGGTTTTGTCGAGAATATCCGTCAGTTCATCGAAATGATCCCGCGATTTCTGGTCGAGGCTGTCCCGCAGCGCTGGCGCCGCCTCGATCAACGACTGCATATCCGGATTCTTGCTGTCCAGGATACGCAGCGGATTGCTTTCCAGCCGTCGCCGGCTGTCTTCATCCAGCGCGTCGTGATGATCGCGAAAATACTCGACCAGGACGTCACGAAATCGTTTTCGACAATCACTGCTGCCGAGACTATTGATCTGCAGTTCGATATCCTCGAGCCCGAGGCGTTTCCAGAAACGCGCCGCCAACAACATCAGTTCCGCCTCGATGTCGGCACCCGGTATGCCGAAGGTTTCGGCGCCGAATTGATGAAACTGCCGGTAACGGCCCTTTTGCGGGCGCTCATGGCGAAACATCGGCCCGCAGTACCACAGGCGATGTTGCTGATCCTGCAGCATCCCGGCCTGTAACCCGGCGCGCACCACGGCCGCGGTATTTTCCGGTCGCAGGCTGAGCGAGTCGCCGTTGCGATCTTCGAAACTGTACATTTCCTTTTCGACGATATCCGTCACGTCGCCGATAGAACGAGCGAACAGTGCGGTTTTCTCGACGATAGGGGTTCGAATCTGGCGATAACCGTACGATTCCACCAGCGCTCGATACTCATCCTCGAGCTGGTTCCAGACAGGCATGTCTGCTGGCAGAATATCGTGCATTCCGCGAATGACCTGTAGTAACTCCGCCACGCCTTACCCCGTTCTATCGATTAATCTTGAGGCGAGCTGTATTGTCATCGCGGATTCGGGAAGAGAAATCGAAGGCTTCGCCATTGATCTCGATCTCGACACCGTGACCATTACCGAGAAAAACCGAGAACGGCGCGGCGCCGGTCAATTCCAGCGACTGGTCGGCGCGTAACAGGTCGTAAACCATTTGATAGTCGGAACTATCCTTGATATCGGCCCAGGTATCGGCAATCACTGTAACTCGCAGTTTGTCCGAACCAGAGGGCGCAATCAGTCCGCCGCTTTGCACGGGTTCTGCTTCGATAACGGCGACTTCTTCGGCGATTGGCTCAAGGCTCTCTGCCGTTTGCATGGCGGCGGATTCGGCCTCCGCGGCAGGCTCGGCGGTGGCGGGATCTTCGATAGCGGGTTCGACGGCAACCGTTTCGGTCTGAGTCAGCAACTCCACCGGCGCCGGCTGGATAGTTTCCTCGATCGACTCAATCGGCTCGACGGTCTCGATAATCTCGGTGGTTTCGGTAGTCTCGGTGGTTTCGGCAACGGCTTCCGAGCTGGCCTCGATTTCGCTAGCGCCGGCTTCCACGGACGCCTGCTCGCCTTGCTGCGCGCTCGAGCTTTGTGCGTCGAGCGATATCGTCGGTTCGTCGCTTTGTTCCTTGTTCCACCACCAGGCCGCCAGCAGGGCAGCGAGCACCACAACGACCAGATAGGTCGTCCACTTGATACGCGCATCGGCAACCGACAATTCAGGGATGGTATTGCTGGTCGAGGATATAGGCGGATCTTCTTCCGAGTAGTAATCGACATACTGCTGGATCATCTCGTCTTCATCGAGCGACACGATACGGGCATAGGCGCGCAAATAGCCTTTGACGAATATCGGCGCGGTGATTTCCTCGAAATTATTTTCCTCGATGGCTTCGAGAATACTTTCGCTCAGATGCATGCGCGAGGCGACGTCGTCGAGCGACAGCCCCTGTTGAATACGCGCCGCCTGCAGACGTTCGCCCGGCCCGATTCCAGTTGGCCGGGATTCATTCAATGCTTTGTCGTCTACCGCAGTCATTCTACTGAATCTTCAACCAGTCTTTGTATTCCTGCGACTCCGGAAACTCATCCGCCAGGCGCTGCGCCAGCTCGGTGACATCGCCATCGCTATCCAGTTCAAGCGCGTTGCGAATTGACAGCCACAGGCTCTTGGCGCTGGCCTGGGCCGACAAATGGTAACGATCCAGGTAAAGCCTGGCGTTATCGTGCTCGCCTTCGCTGAACAACAGTTCACCCATGGTCAACAGTGCTGCAGAAAAATCGGCCTTCGCCGCCAGCGCCTTGCGCAGGTATTCGCGGGCCTTGTCTCGCTGGTCGACCTTGAGCAGGCAGATCGCCGCGTTGGAGTAGGCATATTCGGGGGTGCTATACAGCGGGTTGTCGACAGCGCGAATGAAATATTTTTCCGACTCGAGCTCGCGGCCGTTACGGCAAAGGAAGGCGCCGAAATTATTGTTCGCCTGCGAGTCTTTGCTGTCGAGTTCGGTTGCCTTCCGGTAATGGAACTCGGCTTTATCGACCTGCAGCAGTCGGTCCTGCAGGATCGCATAAGCGTTGTGTGCCGAGGCGGAATTCGGGTCCTGGCGTAACGCCTTGGAGAGTTTTTCGCTGGCGAGTTCGAGCTTGTTCTGCTGCAAATAGCCGATACCCAGCTGTACGTTGACCGCGCTGGCTTTTTCGTTCTTTCCCTTTGACGGATCGACCGTTACACAGCCCTGTAACAGACCGAGCAACAAAATCAGTAGCACCAGTTTTTCAGTGCGCAAGCGGCACCCCCTTGATTTCATCGAGGCTCATCTGATATTTAGAACTGCGGCGGCTGCGATCCTGGAAAGCGCCAACCAGCTGTCCGCAGGCCGCATCGATATCGTCGCCACGCGCGCGGCGGGTCACGGTAACGATGCCCTTGCTCGAGGTGTAATCACGAAAACGATCGATCGCGCTCTGCTTCGAGCAGCGATAGATCGCGTGCGGGTACGGATTGAAAGGGATCAGATTCAGCTTGCAGGGCATGTCGCCGATCAGGCTAACCAGTTGACGCGCATGCTCGAGGCTGTCGTTGACACCGTCCAGCATTACATACTCGAAGGTTATCTTGCGACTCTTGTAGCCATCGATATAGCTATGACAAGCCTGCATCAACTCGCGGATCGGGTACTTGCGGTTGATCGGCACCAGCTGGTTGCGCAGCCGATCGTTGGGCGCATGCAGCGATACCGCGAGCGCGACGTCGGTTACCTGTTCCAGCCTGTGCATCGCCGGGACAACGCCGGCGGTACTGATGGTAACCCGGCGCTTGCTAAGGGCGTAGCCAAAATCGTCACACATCATATCCACCGCGGCGATGACGGCGTCGAAATTAAGCAATGGCTCGCCCATGCCCATCATCACCACGTTGGTAACGCCCTGCGGGAAACCTTCAGCCAGCAGGCTGTGATGGGCAAAATGTAGCTGGGCGATGATTTCGGCAGTGGTAAGATTGCGATTGAATCCCTGCTTGGCGGTCGAACAGAAGCTGCAATTCAGCGTGCAGCCCAGTTGCGACGAAATGCACAGCGTCATGCGCGACTTTTCCGGGATCAACACGCACTCGATGGCATTGTCGCTGTCGTCGACGCAGAGCAGCCACTTGCGCGTGCCGTCGGCGGATTTCTGCCGGCTCAGGATCCGCGGGCGCTCGATGCAGCAATACTGCTGCAGAAACTCGCGCAATTGCTTCGACATATCGGTCATCAGCTCGAAATCGGTTACCCCGCGCTGATGCACCCATTGCATCAATTGCTTCGCGCGAAACGGTTTCTCTCCATGGGAGACAAAAAACGCCTCGAGCGCGGCTCGATTGTAATCGAGTAAATTAATTTTTGCGGTTTCCGACATCGGATTAAATACAGGTACTCTGGCTCGGCCAATCAAGATGCCCCGGCAATGACTGGCTGCCGGGTCAATCGCCGAATTTTACGCATAAATCATGTCCAGTAGAAGTGAAATGCTTCCACTGAGCAGGGATTTAGCGGCATTTACCGCGATTTTGCGGCAAAACAGCTTGTTAGGCAGGGGTAGCCGGATATAATTCGCGTTTTTACAGGTCGAACCAGTCCTCCATTCCCCTGATGATATTCACCGAAACCCGCGGTAACGACGGCACTCGCGATGCCCGCGTCAGTTTTTCCGAGGCGCTACTGTCACCGATCGCTTCCTTCGGCGGTATCTACAGCCCCGAACGCTTAACGCCCGTGTCGGCGGCGTTCCTGGCCGAGCAGCTGAATAGTTCATACCAGCAAATGTCGCTGGCGCTGCTGGCGCATCTCGATATCGATATCGAACCGTCCGTGCTGCAGCAGGCGCTCGCGCTTTACGATCATTTTGACGATCCGCACAACCCGGTGCCGGTGGTCAAAATCGATGATCGCCTGTTCGTCAGCGAGCTTTACCACGGACCGACGCGCGCGTTCAAGGATATGGCATTACAGCCCTTCGGCCTTATCCTGTCGACGCTAGCGCAACAAAATAATCGGCAATACCTGATCCTGACCGCCACCAGCGGCGACACGGGTCCGGCCGCGCTGGAGACGTTTCGCGATCGCGCCAATATTCGCGTTGCCTGTCTTTACCCGGACGGCGGCACCTCCGACGTGCAGCGCCTGCAAATGGTGACCGAGACGGCGGACAATCTGAAGATCATCGGCATCCATGGCAACTTCGACGACGCCCAATCCGCGCTCAAGTCGCTACTGGCGTCAAAGACGTTCAACCAACGCCTGCGTGAACTGAACATTTCGCTGTCGGCCGCGAACTCGGTTAATTTCGGACGCATCATTTTCCAGATGCTGTACCAGTTTCACAGCTACCTGTCGCTGGTCCGGCAGCAGGAAATCGAGCTCGGTGACGAGGTCGTGCTGCATATTCCGAGCGGTAATTTCGGTAACGCGCTCGGTGCCTACTACGCGCGCCGGCTCGGCTTGCCGGTGGCGAAAATCGTTATCGCGTCCAATGCCAACAACGTGCTCACCGAATGGATCGAAAGCGGATGTTACGATCTCAGCAAGCGCGAGTTGATCGCAACCACGTCGCCGGCGATGGATATCCTCAAGTCCTCCAATGTTGAGCGCGTCCTGTTCGACCTGTTCGGCGCGGCGCGAACCAGGGAGTTGATGCAACAACTCGACGACAGTGGTCGCTACCAGCTCGATCCGTCGGAGCAAGAGCAGATCAGCGAAATATTTGCCGCGGACTTTTGCACCGATGAGGAAAGCACAAACTATATCAAGCAGGCTTTTGCGGCGGGCTACCTGCTGGACCCCCATACCGCCACCTGTTTCAAGACCTGTCGCTCGGCAGCGTTCGCACAGCAGGTAAACATCATCTATTCGACCGCCGAGTGGACCAAGTTTGCACCGGTCATCGATAGCGCCATCCACGACAGCCCGGTGCAGGCGGACCGCGACGCCCTGGATTCGATAGCAGGCAGCGCCGGTATCGAGGTGCCAGCGGTTATTGCCGAACTATTCGACAAGGCGGTGGCGCATCCGATCGTGGTCGAAAAGCAGGCGATCGAGGATGAAATCCTGAAGTTTCTCGAAACTTGATTTCAGTTTTCCGGAGCGAGCCCGGCTTCGGTCCAGCGCATTACCAGCAATCCAGCCAGTCCCAGTAGCGCGAACCCGAGCACCAGCGGTAATACCGTGTTGTTATAGGCATCGGCCACGATGACGCCAAAAATCACCGAAATCAGCGTCGAAATCGAGCCCACCACGGCGGAGCCCAGGCCTGCGATATGGCCCAGGGGTTCCATCGCCAGGGCATTCAGGTTGCCGAACAGAATGCCGAAGCAGAAAAACAGCAGCAACAGGTAAAGCATTAGCAGGTAAAGATGCGGATGCCCGTCGAGTAACAGCACCAGCACAAAGAAGGGAAAGGACAGCAGACAAATCGATCGTAGCGCGATGCGCGACAGCCGGCGCATGCCGAAACGCATCACCAGGCGCGCGTTAGACAGCGAGGCGCAACCAACCGAGCAGGCCAGTATCCCGAAGTACAGCGGGAAAAGTTCATGCAACTGGTACTGCATCTGAAAAATTTGCTGCGAACTGCTGAGGTAGCCGATAAAAGCGCCGAAGATGAATCCCATCGTCAGGGTATATCCGAGCGCGGCCCGAATTCGCAATATCCCCTTGATATCGAGAAACAGTTGCGCAAAAGAAAACGCGATACGATTCTCCCGCGCCAGGGTTTCCGGCTGGCGTTTCCAGAACCAGAGTCCGACCACCAGGATCAGGCACAGGAACATGGCAAAGATAAAACGCCAGTCGGCAACCAGCAAAATACCCTGCCCTACCGCGGGCGCAAATATTGGCACCAGAATGAACACGGTCATGACAAAGGACATCACTCGCGCCATTTCTCGCCCCTTGTACTGATCACGCACCAGCGCAATCGAAACGATGCGCGGACCCGATGCGCCCAGGCCCTGCAGAAATCGGCCCAGCAGCATCTGGTCGAAATCGATGGCGACAATCGACAGCACGCAACCGGCGGCAAACAGCAGCAATCCCCAGATGATTGCCGGTCGGCGACCAACGGAGTCCGACAACGGCCCGAAGAAGAGTTGACCGAACGCCATCCCCGCGAAAAACACCGAGATAACGAACTGGCTGTTATTGATGCGGGCAACGCCGAGGTCGGCAGCTATTTGCGGCAGTGCCGGCAGCATCGCGTCGATCGACAGCGCGACCAGTGAAATGATCAGCGCGATCAGAATCACGAATTCAACGATTCCCGGGGCGTTACTGCATGAGGCTCGATGGCTCATCGGGGTGGTGCAGATCAGTCGCGCCGCAAATCAGTCATCAGGCAACTGGCACTGTCCGGGCAGAGTGAGGAAAACTGGCGGGTTAACGTTATCGCCTGCGGCACCTGGCTGCGCCCTATGCGCACAAACCCCAGGTCTTCGAAGTACTTTTCGGCGCTTTCAGTCAGCAGATAAGCCGCTAACCGGCCCTGCGAACGCGCCTGCTCGAGCAGGTATTCCGATATCGCGCGCGCCAGTCCGCGGCCACGGAAAGACGGCTTCACCACGATCGAGCGTAACAGCGAGTAGTCGCCGGCCGCTTCCAGCCCGCCGCCGGCAATCAATTCGTCATCGTCGAAAATACCGAAAAATATGTCCCTTTGCTCGGCGCAATCATCCGCCGGCAGGCCATTGCTACTCAACAGGTTTTCGAGTTGCTTCAGATGCTCGGATTGCAACCGGACTATCGGACCGACCGGCATGATTCCGGCTCTCCTGAATCAATCGCCATCCAGCGTCTCGACGCGGATGCGATGGACTTCGCCGTGCACGACATCGAGCCCGGTTATCGCCGCGATGGCGTTATTCATCTGCTGTTCGCGAATTTTTTGCGTCAGCATGATAATCGTCGCCCGGGTTACGCCGGATTCGGGTTCCTTCTGCAGTATCGCCTCGATGGAGATATCGTTATCGCCCATGATGCGCGTGATTTCCGCCATTACGCCCGGTCGATCGTCGACGCGCATACGCAGGTAGTATGCGGTCTGGATCTCGCTGATCGGCAAAATTGGCAACTCGACAATCTGATCGGGTTGAAACGCCAGGTGCGGCACCCGGTTTTGCGCATCGGTGGTAATCGTACGCGCGACGTCGATGATATCGGCGATCACCGCCGATGCGGTCGGGTCGGCGCCGGCGCCGGCGCCATAGTAAAGCGATGGCCCCAGTTTATCGGCCTGCACCAGCACCGCGTTCATGACGCCGTCGACATTGGCGATCAGTCGCTTTTCGGGAATCAGCGTCGGATGCACCCGCATTTCAATCCCCTGGTCGTTCCGGCGAGCGACGCCCAGGTGCTTGATGCGATAGCCCAGCTGTCCCGCATAAACCACGTCCTCGGTGGAAACGCCGCTAATGCCTTCGGTGTAGACCGCGTCGAACTGCAGCGGAATACCGAAGGCAATCGAAGCCAGGATACAAAGCTTGTGCGCCGCGTCGATGCCTTCGACATCGAAGGTCGGATCGGCCTCGGCATACCCCAGCGCCTGGGCTTCCGCCAGTACATCATCAAAATCACGACCTTTGTCGCGCATCTCGGTGAGAATGAAGTTTCCAGTGCCGTTGATGATGCCGGCCACCGATTCGATATGGTTGGCGCTCAAGCCCTCGCGAATCGATTTGATGATCGGGATGCCGCCGGCTACCGCGGCTTCGAACACGACGTTGACACCCTTGCGCTGGGCAGCGGCAAAGATCTCGTTGCCGTGCAGCGCGATCAGCGCCTTGTTGGCGGTGACCACGTGCTTGCCGTTTTCAATCGCCTGCATCACCAGTTCCAGCGCCGGGGCGTGGCCGCCGATCAGCTCGATGACAATGTCGACGTCGGCATTGTTAACCACGGCAAAGGGATCGCTGACCAGTTCGATCTCCCCGCTGCCGGCGGGCATGCCGAAGCTGGTATCCCGTCGTGAAGCCTGGATAATTTCAATATTCCGACCCGCGCGGCGCGCGATCTCGGCGGCATTATTCTTCAGCACCAGTGCAGTGCTGGCACCCACCGTACCAACGCCGAGCAAACCCAGTTTTACCGGTTTCAAATCAAGTCTCCAGAAGCCATTGCAGGGGAAATTTAGAACGCGCAACCTTAAGAAATGTACCCGCGAGTGTCAACCACGATTAGCCGAGGAACAACATTGATCGACCTGATGATTTAATTTATTCTGCCGGGCATGCCTTTAGCCGAAGATATCGTTACCAGTCGTCATCGCTTCTCCTCCTATGGTCCCGGTTCGGTCACCATAAACGAAGTCGACTATCGTCAAAGCCTGGTGTTGACCGCCGGCGAAATCCACCATCCCTGGGCGGTAACTTCGATAGCCGATCTCAGCCCGGAGAACCTCGCGCCAATTTTCGAAACAGATCCCGCTGTGGTACTGCTCGGCACCGGCGAACAGCAGCGCTTCCCCGACGCCAAAACCTTCGCCCTGTTCGGCGAACGCGGCATCGGGCTCGAAGTCATGGACAACGGCGCCCTGTGCCGCACCTTCAACATCCTGGTCGCCGAAGACCGCGCCGTCACCGCCGCCGTCATCCTCAGCTCCTGATCTCAATTCGGTCCGCGGGGCTTTCCCAAACGGCAACCGATAGCACTTCTAGTGACTGGCCGGTTGGCCTGCGGCTTCCCGAAAAAGAGTTTATTTTTTAGGGCAAGGCGAGACTCAACATCCATGTCTCGACTCGCCACAGGCCGCATCCATGCGGCCTGACCCAAAAAATAAACTCTTTTTCGGCAACCGTCCTTTATGTCACTAGAAGTGCTATCGGTTGCCTGACGAACATTCAACCAGTCTGCCGAGAAAAGACTTCAATCAACTATGAAGGCCTTTTTACATGGATAAATACAATATGAGGCATGCGTTACTGCGGACCTGGATGACTGGTTGCTATTGAACGTATAGTAAAAACAATTTGAAAGGCATGCGTAAGGCAACCGCAGAAGCCCCTCGCGACATAAGGACTGTGTGCCGAAAAAGGGTATTTTTTTAAGGGTCAGGCGACATGGATGTCGCCTGTGGCGAGACCGAGGCATGGACGCCGAGTCTCGCCTTGCCCTTAAAAAAATACCCTTTTTCGGGAAGCCGCAGGCCACCCAGTCAGTCGCGAGGAGCTTCTGCGGTTGCCGTTTGGGACAATAGTGCGGACGGAATTAAGCGAGTAAGATTATTCTTCGATGATGTTTTCGCGGGAGTAGCCGCTGTGCTCGAGGATGCGGCGCAGTTTGCGCAGCGCGTCCATCTGGATCTGGCGCACGCGTTCACGGGTGACGCCGAGTTCGAGCCCGACTTCTTCCAGCGTGCCGCGCGGGTGGTTGCGCAAACCGAAACGGCGCACCACGACGTCGCGTTGCTTTTCGTCAAGCTCGTCGAGCCAGCTATCGAGATGCTTGATGACGGTTTCGTCCTGCAGGATGCTGGACGGATCGGCGTTGCTGTCATCGGGAATGACATCCAGCAGCGGGCGCTCGCCCTCGCCGCCCATCGGGATGTCGAAAGAAGACACGCGGTCGGCCAGTTTGAACATTTTCTCGACGTCCTTGACCGGCTTCTTCAGCAGTTTGGACACATCTTCCGGGGTTGCTTCGCGATTCAGCTCCTGGGTGAGCTTGCGGGCTGCGCGCAAGTACGTGTTCAGTTCCTTGATAACGTGGATCGGCAGGCGAATGGTGCGGGTCTGATTCATCAGTCCGCGTTCGATCGTTTGCCGAATCCACCAGGTGGCATAGGTCGAAAAGCGGAAACCGCGCTCCGGATCGAATTTCTCCACAGCGCGAATCAGGCCCAGGTTGCCTTCCTCGATCAAATCCAGCAGCGCCAGTCCGCGATTCATGTAACGCCGCGCGATTTTGACTACCAGGCGCAGGTTGCATTCGATCATCTTGTCGCGCGCGGCGGTATCGCCTTTCAGCGCGAGGCGGGAGTAGTAGACTTCTTCCTCGGCTGTCAGCAGCGGGGAAACTTCGATTTCCTTGAGGTACAACCGGGTTGGGTCGGCATCTGACGAGCGTCGCGTACCGACCTTGCGGCGGTCTTGCGGTTTCCGGCGCTCGACAAATTTTTCCGCTTCGGTGGTTTCATCGTCATCGTCGTCGGAATCATCATCCTCGACATTGGTTGCGCACTCGGTATCGTCATCGTTGTCGCTGGACAGGTCGGAATCCTCCTCGTCTTCGACGAGATCCTCCACCAGATCTTCGGGCGGTATTTCGGTATCTTCGATAAGCGACTTATCGGTAGATTTGGTCATCCAGAGGTTCCTTCATCGATTGGGTAGATATTTCATTGGATCTACGGGTTTGCCATTTCGTCGAATTTCGAAGTGCAGTTTAGCCTTGTTATCTCTGCGTCCCATTTTTGCGACCACTTTCCCGGCTTTCACTGCCGATCCTTCCTGCACCAGGCGCTCCTGACAATACGCATAAGCGCTTAAAAAGGTATCACTATGCTTGATTATTATCAGATTACCATAACCCACCAAACCATTGCCACTATATACCACCCTGCCGTCGGCAACGGCGCGTACCGGCTGCCCTAACTTGCCGGCAATGTCGATACCTCGACGATCGAGGCGTGAAGCCATGAAGGTATTCAGCGGCTTGCCGTCGGTAGGCCAGATCCATTTGTCCGGATTGCGAGCGCCGGGTTTGCTAACGCTGCTCTTGCTGCTAACCGATTTGCCGCTGTTGGTCGAAGACTTTACCGATGTGCTGGACTGGTTGCCGCTTCCGGTGTTGCTCTTGCTGCCGCCCGCCACCGCCGTGCTTGCGGGTTTGGTCAGGCGCAGACGCTGTCCCGGGTGGATTGGCGAATTGACATCAATCCGGTTCCAGCGCGCCAGCTGTTTGTAATCGAGCCCGTAACGCCAGGCAATCGAATACAGCGTGTCCGATTTTTTTACCGTGTACCAGCCCGGGCCCCGCGATACGTTGACCGGCGGTTTGACAGTCACACAGGAAACCAACATCAACACGGCAATAGCGATAGCAATAGCTGATCTCATTATCGACGTTCTTATGGATTAAACATAATAGACAGCAATGGCCAGCAGTAGTGCCACGACGATGGTCCAGCCGATAATTTCGATGTAGCGCACGAGCCTGGGTTCGATCGCCGGCCCGAACCTGGCCAGGCACCAGGCGACCAGGAAAAATCGTGCGCCGCGACCGAGGATCGACGCCAGCAGGAACGGTAACAGCGCGAGGTTCAAAACGCCCGCCGCGATGGTGAATATCTTGTAGGGTACCGGCGAAAAACCCGCCACCAGCACCGCCCAGAATCCCCATTGCCCGAACCAGCCGGTCACCGTTCGAAAGCGGGACTGGTAGCCCCATTCGACAATCAAAGGCTCCGCCAGGTCAAACAGGAAAGCGCCGATCAGGTAACCTACCAGCCCGCCCAGCACGGAAAAAACAAGCGTCAGCGTCGCGAAACGCAGCGCGCGCGCGGGTTGAGCAAGCGACATCGGCGCAAGCATCACATCGGGTGGCGGAAACGGCAGGATAAACGATTCGACGAAACTGAGCAGGGACAAATAGTAAGGAGCGTCGTTGCGCCGAGAAAATCGAATCACCGAATTGTAAATATTCTCGAACAGCTGCACTAACCCAGCCCCGGCAACAGCGGCACGAAGATTACTTTTTCCAACGATTCGCTAACCAGTCCATCGGCGCTGCGGGTGATCCTGGTCATGGTCTGGTCGACACCATTGTCGAAAGGCAGCACCATAACACCGCCGGGCGAAAGCTGCGCCGTCAGGGCTTCCGGTATTTCGGTACAGGCCGCGGTCATCATGATCCGTTCGAATCGATAACTGGGATTCGGCCAGCCTTCGGCACCATCGGTATGACGCAACTGCACATTGTAGAAATTCAGTTCCGCCAGACGTTTCTTGGCTAGCTGATGCAGGGCTTCGATGCGCTCGACACTGTAAACCTGGGGAAAAATGCTTGCCAGTACCGCGGTCTGGTAGCCGCAACCGGTACCGATTTCGAGTACCGAGTTGGCGGGTCCGCCTTCCAGCAGCAGCTGCGTCATATGGGCGACAATGTAAGGCTGCGAAATAGTCTGCCCGTAACCAATCGGCAAGGCGGTGTCTTCATAGGCGCGATGGGCCAGGGCTTCGTCGACGAATAAATGGCGCGGCACCCGGCGCATTACATCGAGCACCTGCTCGTTATGTATACCCTGCTGCTGCAAGCGGTTGATCAAACGATCGCGCGTGCGCTGGGAGGTCATGCCTATGCCCTGGTGATTGCGGTCCGACGAATTCAAAGCTGATCCAGCCATTGCTGCAGCGGTTCGATGCCGTTATGTCGGGTTAAATCGATCTGCATCGGCGTAACCGAGGCGGTGGCATGCTCGACCGCATAAAAGTCGGTGCCGGGACCGGCGTCCTGCGCCTCACCAGGCGGGCCAACCCAGTAAATCGGCCGGCCGGCCGGATCGCTTTGCCGAACCATGGGTTCCGACTTGTGCCGGAATCCAAGGCGTGTAGCCTCGATTGCCTGCACCTCGTCGGCGGGTAAATCCGGCACGTTGATATTCAACAAGGTATCGTCGGCCAGCGGATTCAGCGTCAGTTGCTCGATCACGCGCCGCGTAATCCGGGCGGCGGACTGGTAATGCCGGGCCGGTTTTCCGAGCAGTGAGACGGCAATTGCCGGCAATCCCAGGTAACGCCCTTCCATCGCCGCGGCAACGGTTCCCGAGTACAATACGTCGTCACCCAGATTGGGGCCGGCATTGATTCCCGAGACCACCATATCGGGCGCTCGCTCGAGCAATCCCGACAGCGCCAGGTGGACGCAGTCGGTAGGAGTACCGTCGACGTAGTAAAAATCGTCGACCGACTGCTCCACCCGAAGTGGACGCATCAGTGTCAGCGAATTGCTGGCGCCGCTTTTATTTCGGTCCGGTGCCACCACGGAAATCTCGGCGACCTCCGAGAGTTCCTGGGCGAGAGCTTTGATACCTGGGGCGAGATAACCGTCGTCGTTGGTAATGAGAATATGCATCGGGATGGGATTCTATCCGATTTAGATGTAATTTTCGGATAATATTGGCGAAAATTAACTTTTGCCCGGCGATTAAACCATGAACGAAGATGATGATTCCGACTTTGCCAACCTGATACCGGGGGTCAGGCGCATGCGTAACGATCGTATCAACGTTTACCGGCATCGCAAACCGAAAAAGTCTGTGCCGCGACGGCAGGATCAGGAAGACGAAAATCAGTCATATCATCCCTCCGAGGCGACGCCTGCGTCGGCGTCTCATTTCAACACCGGGATGCAGACAAAATTGCAGCGCAAGATTCGCCAGGGACAAATTCGGCCCGAGGCCAGTCTCGATCTGCACGGATACCGTCAGGCCGAAGCGCAGGCAGCACTGTCAGGGTTTATCGGTAACGCGCTGCAGCGCGGCATGCGCCTGGTCATCATCGTTCATGGACAGGGTTATCGCTCGCAAAGCGATGCCGTGCTCAAACCCCTGGTCCAGCGCTGGCTTGCCAGTCAACCACAGGTGCTGGCCTGGTGCCCGGCGCAACCGCGCGACGGCGCCGCCGGCGCCAGCTACGTCTACCTGCGAACAAGTTGAGTCTGAAGACTAAACCGGCCGATAGCTAACTGCCGTCGATCGGCCAGTTGATCTCGGCGGCAGTGTAACTGCCGATAACGACTTCACGCAGCGACTGCGGCATCTCCGCCTGCCACGCTGAAAGTGGAATCCTGCCACCCATGATTTCGGCCTTGCGCTGCGGGTACAGCGGCCTGCGATAGGGTTCGCTGTAACCTTGCGGGTGTATGGGCATGTTGGCAGCATCATACTTGTCGCGTGCGCCCAGCGTATGCATCAACTCGTGGGTGATCACCACCTGGTTGGAACCGCTATAGGACTTGTCGGCAAAAGCGTTGATAATTCCGATCATCCCGCCCTGTAATCCAACCGAATGACGCAGCGATTGGGAGGTCGCGGTGTCGTAATAGCTGACAAACAACTCGACATCGCCTTCATCGCTGTCACTGCTCCAGCCGCGCCGCATTGCCCAGTAACGGAAGCTCAGACTCCACCAGACATTCTCCAGTATGTTGTTCCCCGATGGCGGTTGCGGCGGATGCGATTGCAGGCGGCCATTGTATTCGACTTCGATAGCTTCGATGGGAACGCCAAAACGGCGGGCTTCACGGTTGACGAAATCTTCAATTGCCTTGAAATCTTGCGATTCCAGACTATCGATGTAGTTGTCGGTTGCGACGCGACCATCGCCGTTAACCGCGTAAACTCGCACCCACAGTGGCGCCTCCCAGCTGGTGGAGTGCATCCTGTTGACCGCTTCGTTTAGCGCCACGAACAGCAGTATCAGCAGCAGAATCAAATAGCGCAGGTTTTTTTGCATCGGTAGCCTAAGCCAGCAAGTCTTCGGCCTGATGCAGAATCTCGATTCCTGCGTCTTTACGGTAGGCGTTTTCGCTGATGTATCGGCGCCAGCGGCGCGCGTTGGGTTCGCCGTTGAACAGCCCCAGCAGATGCCGCACCATGCGTGTCAGCGGCACGCCATCGGCAAGCTGTTGCTCGATGTAGGGGTAAATCCGCTGCAGCAGGACGAAGCGATCGGGAGTGGTAACCGACTGCTCGCCAAATATGACCGCATCGACATCATGCAACAGATAAGGATTGTTGTAGGGTTCGCGCCCGAGCATGACCCCGTCGACATGACGCAGATGCTCGCGGCAGGCCTGCAGGGTTTTGATGCCGCCATTGATAATGATTTGCTGAGTCGGGAAATCCCGCTTCAGCCGATAAACCCAATCGTACTTAAGCGGTGGAATTTCACGATTCTGTTTCGGGCTGAGCCCCTGCAGCCAGGCATTGCGCGCGTGCACGATCAGCGCCTCTGCGCCGACCTCGATCTGCGCCGCGGCAAATGCGGCGAAAACATCGTAGTCTTCCTGCTGATCGACACCGGTGCGGTGTTTTACCGTTACCGGTAACGATGTCGCGGATTTCAACGCCGAGACGCATTCGGCGACCAGCGGCGGATCTCGCATCAGGCAGGCGCCAAAGCAGCCGGATTGCACTCGATCGCTGGGGCAGCCGCAGTTGAGATTGATCTCGTCGTAGCCATACTGCTGGCAAATCTGCGCCGCACGGAAAAGCAATTCCGGCTCCGACCCGCCCAACTGCACCGCGAGCGGATGCTCGGCATCGCTGAAAGCAAGCAGGCGATCGCGGTTTCCATGCACGATTGCGGCCGCCGTAACCATCTCCGTATAAAGCAGGATGCTGTCCGAAAACAGGCGCAGAAAATAGCGACTGTGCCGATCCGACCAGTCCATCATCGGCGCGATACAAAAGCGTCGATTGAGTGGCAAACGCCCCGCCTCCCTGGCCTCAAGGGTTTCGCTTGCCGCCTGCATTCAGGCAATCCTCCGCACATCCTGGACATTCGGCAATTGCGAAAGCTTGTCGATGATCGTTACCAGCTCGTCGACGCTGTGAATTTCCATGGTCAGACGCGTATAGACCATTTGCTCATCCTGGTTCGTGTTCGAATTGATGTTTAGCAGATTTATTTTCAGATTGGCCAGAATCGTGCTGATATCCTGCATCAGGCCGGTGCGCTGATAGGCGGTCATGCTGACCTCGACCGGATAAACCGAGCTGCTGTGATGGCCCCATTCGACTTCGATCAGGCGCTGCCGTTTTTCTTCCGGTAAAGACAGGATATTTGGGCAACTGTGCTTGTGAATGGTGATACCGCTGTTGACCGTGATAAAGCCGATGATGGAATCCCCGGGTACCGGTTTGCAGCAGCGACCGAACTGGGTCATCAGGTTGCCGACGCCATGGATACTGACTTCGTCCTTCGAAGACGGCGCACGGGTTTCTTTCTTGATTTTCTTGAACGGGTCCTGCTCGGGTTCGGCTTGCAGGTGTCCCAGAATCTGGGCCGAGGTAATCAGGCCACGCCCGATATCGGCGAAGAACTGGTCCGCATCCTTGCGCTTGAAATGCGTCAACAGCTGTTTCAAATCGGCATTGTGAATCGAGTACTTGCTCAGGGTTCGGTCGTAGATCGATTTGCCATCGAGCAGGTTTTGTTCGAAATCCTGGTGGTTGAACCAGTTACGCACCTTGGATCGGGTACCGGCGGACTTGATGAAGCCGAGGTTCTTGTTCATCCAGTCGCGGCTGGGCCGACTTTCCTTGGTGGTCAGAATCTCGACTTCGTCGCCGGTCTGCAGCACCGTGGTCAGGTTGACGATGCGGCCGTTGACCTTGGCGCCACGACAGCGGTGCCCGACCTGGGTGTGAACACTGTAGGCAAAATCCAGCGGGGTACCGCCCTGCGGAATATCGACAATCTGGCCGGCGGGCGTAAACACGTAGACGCGGTCGCTGCCCTGCTCGGTCGAGATTTCGGAAATCGCATCGGAAACCTCTTCCGCGCTACCCTGTAGCAAATCGCGCATTTGCGCGATACTGGCTTCCATGCGCTGATCGAGCCTGGCGCCTTCCTTGTAGCGCCAGTGCGAGGCAACGCCGAGCTCGGAATTTTCATGCATCTCGTAGGTACGTATCTGCACTTCGACGATCTTGCCGTCTTCGGCAACCACCGCGGTATGCAGCGAACGGTAACCATTTTGCTTGGGGTTGGCGATATAGTCGTCGAATTCGCTGGGAATATGCTGCCAGGTGGTATGCACCACGCCGAGCACCGCGTAACAATTGGCGACCGAGTCGACCAGGATGCGCACCGCGCGGACATCGAACAGTTCGTGAAATTCCAGGTTCTTGCGCTGCATCTTGCGCCAGATGCTGACGATGTGCTTCACCCTGCCCTGCACGCTGGCGTCTATTTCCTGCTCCTGCAGCAGGCTTTTCAGCTGCGCGGTAAAGCTTTCGATAAACGCCTCGCGCTCGCTGCGTTTTTCTTCCAGCAATTTGGCGACGCGCTTGTACACCAGCGGTTCCAGCGCCCTGAAGGCCAGATCCTCCAGCTCCCACTTGAGCAAACCCATGCCCAGGCGATTGGCCAGCGGCGCGTAGATATCGAGCGTTTCCTGCGCGATGCGCCGGCGCAACTCGTAGTCGCCGTGCTTCAACAGGCGCAAGCGCTCGACCCGGTAACAAAGCTTGATCAGCATTACGCGAACGTCACTGATGATGGCCAATAGCAACCGCCGCAGTTTTTCCGCCTGCTCGGGACTGTCGAAACTCGCCGGCGAACCGTCCTTGAGCGTATTGAGCTGCTTTACACCTTGCGTCAACTGCGCGATCTTGCCGCCAAACTGCTGTTCGATTGCCTTGTGATCCAGCACATCGCGCAAATCGGGGTCGCTCAACAGCGTTGCGATGACGGCTTCGCGGTCGCTGCCCAACTCGAGCACCCGCAGCGCGACATCGATGCTGTTCGGCTTGCCCTTGTCCGTATGCGCCGCGTTCGCGGCATGCTCGAACGCGGCATCGAGTTGCTGATCCCAGCCGATACGGCGGGTCGCCTCGTCTTTGAAGGAATCATGTACTTCGGTGTTGATCACGGCCGGCTTCAGGAACGTAAAATTTTCATCGGCGAAACATTATAGACCCTGCGGCTCACCAGCGTCCCGGCAATTGTCAGTACCAGACAGGAAGACAGCATGCCGTATGCCCAAACCGCGACCGAAAAATGAAACTCGATATTAAAAAAATAAACGCTGATCACCCAACCCGCCAGGGTCGCGAAACAGGCCGAGAAAAATCCGATCAAGCCGCCCATCAGCGTAAACTCCAGCACATGCACCCGGTAGAGCTGGCCGGTGTGCGCACTTAATGCGCGCAGCAGCGACGATTCGATTTCACGCTCCTGCCGGCCGGTCTGAATCGCGGCCAGCAACACGATCATCGCCGAGGCCAGCGCGAAGACGAAGAAAAACTGCAGGGCAACGCTGGCCCTGTCGACGATAGCGCGCACGCGCGCCATTATCTCGCTGATATCGAGCAGCGTTATCGACGGAAAGCGTTTCAGCAGACGTTTCAGGTCAAGCTTGCTGCGATCCTCGATGTAGGCGCTCAGGAGCCCGGTTTGCGGCATATCCGCCAGCAACTCGGGATTGGTAATCAGGTAAAAATTCGGCTTGAAATTCTCCCATAGTACGCTGCGGATACTGGTAACCGGGGCACGCAGCGTTTTGCTGCCGACGGTCAGGGTTAGCTGATCGCCGATTTCGAGTTCGAGTCGTTCGGCCATGCCCTGCTCCACCGAGACCTGGGCGCGCGGATTTTCTGCATCGAGCCATTCACCGGCGACGATTTCGTTATCGTCGGGTACTTCCCTGGCATGGGTAATATTGAAGGTATGCTTGATCAGGTGTTCGGCGCGCGGGTCCAGAAAATCGATCGCGCCGACATCGACCGAATTGATTTGCGTCAGCCGCGCCCGCGCCAGCGCATATGGCTTCGAAGACTCTATCCGGTGTCGCTGCATATAGGCGCCGACGGCTTCGATATCGTCGCTGCGAATATTGATCAAAAAGTAATTGGGAATATCCTGCGGCAGCTGTTCATGCCACGATCCCAGCAGTTCGTCCTTTACCACCGCGATCAGCAGGATCGCGATCAACACCAGGCTGAAACCCGACATGACGTAAATGGCGCCGCGCGACACCGACTGTAGCCGGCTCAGCAGGTACTGGCGCAACCAGAAGCGCCGCTGCGACGAAAACAGCAGCAGCCTGATCATCCAGCCCAGCACCAGCGGCAAAACGAAAGCGCATACCAGCACCAGCGCCAGCGTGGCAACCGCCAGCATCGAGTTTTGCATCAACAGCACCAGCACCACGAATACCGCGACCATGGCACTGCCGCTGATCAGCAGGCCGCGCAGCCAGGAACGGCGATTTACCGCGGTGCGCAGTACCTGCATCGGCGGCGTCGCGGTGGCGTTGACCAGGTGAGGCAGCGAAAATCCGGCCAGCGCCAGCAAACCGACCAGGGTGGCGGAAAAATAGGGTTTCAGGCTGTTCACCTGCGGAAGGCTTTTGCCAAACCAGCCGTCCAGCGCCCACTGTAGCGGAAACTGGGTGATCCATCCGAGCGCGATACCGGCAATAGTGGCGGCGACCCACAGGCTACCCAGCTGCAGCAGGTAATAACGAAACAGGCTTCGCTGGGAAACTCCAAAGGCACGCAACATTGCCACCTTGGGCGCCTCGCGGTTGGCGGTATAGCGTGCGGTAATCGCAATCGCGGCCATCGCGATCACCACCGTCAATACGATCGCGAGCGCGAAAAACTTGCGCGTGCGC